>Ga0209188_1000144_pt1 | contig 81071 bp, 68 predicted proteins | sample C_130625_EF_Meta_FD_187307 | JGI IMG/M metagenome (GOLD analysis project Ga0209188, IMG submission 187307) | Freshwater microbial communities from Lake Croche, Canada to study carbon cycling - C_130625_EF_MetaG (SPAdes) (version 2) | ecosystem: Environmental > Aquatic > Freshwater > Lake...
GCTTGTTGCAAGAATATTTGCCGTAGTGAGGGACAATAGAGAGTTTGTGGATAACTATGTGAATAAAGTTGGTCTAAGTAAATGTTAAATATTTTTTATTGGTGCTAATTTAATCATAGAAAACGCCGATCGTTCATTTTTATGGAAGACTAAGGCTAGCGGGGAATTCCAGTTACAAACTGGTTTATTTGTTTTACACCAGTCATCCTTCGGAAGACTAGCGCTATTGGGAACGATACTTGAAATATGAATCATTCGGCTAAAGCCTATGAATCTGACTATGAATACCCTATGCTAAAGCAAGGGGCTATTAATTTATACTAATGATAAAAGATTATCGAATGCTAAAGCAAGGGGCTATTTATTAATCCAAATATTAGAGTTGTTTAACTTAATAAGATTGCCATCAAGCAGGGAGCTAATACTACTTTAACAAATTCATCTACAGAAAAATAATTTGCTCGCATTAAATCGTAATTCATGGCTAAAGCCTTTTCCATTACTTTTTTTATCCCCATGCTAAAGCATGGAGTTAGTATTTAGTATATCTATAGTTGTAAGCATCATACTAAAAATCACATTTGACAATGTAGAATTAGGCGAATGCTAGTTACAAACTGATTTGTTAGACTTAAGTGAACGGCTTCGCTGAACACTTGCGACAATGTTTATATTCCTATTATTTAAGTGCCACTTCATTGGAGATCGAAGTTGAGTTCGAAGTCGGTATTGGTTTCGAGGGTGAATATGGTGGTTTGTGGGGTGGTGTTTGCTAGGGTGCACGTGGCTTTGTAGGTATCTTGTGGGATGCCTATTTTGCTGAATGTAGCATCTGCATTGAGCTTGATGATTCTATTTTTTCCTCCATCGATTGGTTGAAGGGTAATAACCGCTTTTGGTGCTGGTGCAGCATTGAAGGTTACTTTTCCTATGATTTTTGTTTGTTTATCGTTGTTCCTTAATAGAGATATTAAGCGTTTGATTGTATAATCTTGTAGCTTATACGGTGATGAAGATTTGTATAGCCTTTTTCCTGTATCGCAGATATCGACAAGGATTTGCCAAAGGGCATTCATGCTGGTATAATTCTTTTCTACCAATGCTTTTCTATCGCCAATTTTTTGGTTTTGTGCGATATTATCTGCAAGAAGCTGGTCGTGGATTCTTTGCACATTGTCTTGCAAGGCATCTGTAAGTCCTTTAGCGGTGAGGATGGTTTTATTCTTCTTTACATTGGATAACAAATAATTGATTGAACTTGTAACATCTTCAATATTTCCTCTATTGTTTGCTTTACGAATAGCTCCAACACCAAAATCTTTTGCTGCCATTGATAGATTGGATGAACGATTGATATATCCTTCTATAAAATCGATTGGTTGACGTAGGGCAATTTGGTTTTGATATATACGATCAGTGATGAGTTTTAACTCAGCAGTTACTTGCTTTGGATTGATGATGGTTTGAAGTGCATCGCTTTTCGCTTTGAGATTTGTGAGGAAAGCTGCGTTGAAATCTGGCGAATAAGCTTGAAAATCTGCCTGATCACGTGTATATGAGGCAATAATAAATCCTGCTAATGTTGGCAATTCGCTTATTTGACAAGTAATATCTAGTTTAGCTGACATAATTATACTATTTGATGAGGCAAATGTACAGATTGTTTTAATATATCTCGTTATTTTTTTGGAAATTATGTTTAGTTAATCAATCAGAATGAGTTTTGTCAACGTTAAAATGAATATTGTTGACGTTAGAATGAGTTTTGTCGACGTTAGAATGAGTTTTGTTGACGTTAAAATGAGTTATGTCAACGTTAAAATGAGTTATGTCAACGTTAGAATTAGTTTTGTTAGCGTTGAGATGAGTTATGTTGACTTTAGGCCCCCGTCCCCTGAAGGGGTGTTGCGGAGAAGATTGATGGGTTGTCTGAACCATTGATTTAGTTGATTTATTTGATTTTTATGATTTTTTGTCTGAATCAGGATTTATAGGATTGGAGGATTTGCATGATTTATTGTATTAGCGGCTGATAAATTTAAATTCTATTGGAAGTTAGGTTGAACAAAAGGGTTCATTAACCTATGAGTCATGGCTAAAGCCTTTCACTCTTTTTTCTTTTTACCCCCATGCTGAAGCATGGAGTTAGTATTAAAGCACTAGATATTGGGTGGTTGATTGGATGATTTGGTGATTGCGTTATTGGGGGAAAGAACCACCCCGACCTATGGGCACCCCTCCTAAAAAGGGGAATATGGAGAAGGTATGGTTTGAACTGTGATTTAATTGTCTGAATCAGGATTTTCAGAATTTGAGGATTTGCATGATTTATTGTATTAGCGGTTGATAAGTTTAAATTCTATTGGAAGTTAGGTTGAACAAAAGTGTTCATTAACCTATGAGTCAAGGCTAAAGCCTTTCACTCTTTTTTCTTTTTATCCCCATGCTGAAGCATGGAGTTAGTATTAAAGCACTAGATATTGGGTGGTTGATTGGATGATTTGGTGATTGCGTTATTGGGCGAAGGATAGAAGTGTATAGCCCACAGCGAGGCACGAGCGAGGACTAGGAACGGATAGCCTGACCTGTAAGGGCGCCCCCAAAGCCCCCTTCCCCTAAAGGGGTATTTGGGAGAAAGTTTTGGGGCAAGGAGGCAGAAAGGAAAGGAGGCAAAGAGGCAAAGAGGAAGAAAAGCAGAGAGGAGAAGAGGATTTGAGAGGTTTGAGTGATTTGTGTTTTATGAAAAGAGCGTGATGGAGTAGGTAGGGTGTTAAGAAAGAATTATTGAAGATTTGTGGGATTTTCGATGACCATGTCGCCGAACTTTTGGGGATCGAAAGCGTGTTTCCAACGGCGGTGTGTCCACAAATAATTGGAGGGGCGCTGGCGGATTTTTTGCTCTAGATAGTCTCTTAGGGCAATGGTGATAGCACCTTTGGGCAAATCTTTGGGGGTTTTGGTGAATAACTCGAACTCGGCTTTGTAGTATCCTCGTTTGACACGGTAGCAATGCGTGAAAACAATTGCGGTGTCTTTGGCAACGGCCATGCGCTCGGGACCGGTAACGAAGGGAGCCATTTTGCCAAAATAAGGGAGCCAATAACTATTTGACAAATCGCCGGCGTTTTGATCGGCACCGAGGGTGAGGGCGTATCGGCCGCGAGCGTATTTGATAAAAGCACGATTGAAAGTGAAGGCGGGAATGGCAATACTGTCGAATCGGGTACGAAGATCGTACATGATTTTATCGAAGATTTTGTTGGTGAGGGGAAGGTAAATGCCCAGAAACGGATATTGAATATTGGCACTAAAGGCTACATTGACATACTCCCAATTGAAGAAATGACCGCCATGAATTTGAACATTTTGTCCGGTTTCATACAAATCGTTGACCACTTCATAATTGCATTTGAAGCGCTTGTTGAGCTCTTCTTTAGTAATGGACATTATTTTGATGGTTTCAATGAATGTATCAATCAATTGATGGAAACAATCTTTTGCTATTCGAGTTTTTTCTTGGGTGGATTTTTCGGGGAAGGCAATGTTAAGATTTTGCATTACAACTTCCTTTCTATAGCCAATGATATAGTAAACTAGGAAATAAACGGCATCGCTGAGCGCATACATAATACGCCAAGGGATGAGCGAAAGAGCGTATAAAAAGTAATAACAAATGCGGTACATATAAATGATTGCCACCGAGCCCTGCCCCCGTCCCCTAAAGGGGGGATAGAATTGGAGGTGATTCTTTAAGAAATTATAAGGAATATCAATTAGCCTTTCTTTCCTTTTTTGCCTTTCTTAGTTTCGATTGGCAAAACGGGTTTATCGGCTGTAGAAGAATCTTTAGCGATTGGAGGTACGTCTGTAGAAGTAGGCGTTTTGGGGGCTTCTTGCTCAGCAGGTTTAGGAGTTTCTTCCTTTTTAGGCTCAACGATTGGTGGAGGCGTTGCTGCTTTAGAAGTAGTATCGGCTGGAGGAGCAATGACTGCACGTTTAGGAGATTCCTCAGGTTTAGGCTCAACGACTGGAGGAGGTAGCGTTGCAGCTTTTGAGGTTGTATCAACTGGAGGAACTACTTGCTTTTCTTCTTCCTTTTTAGGTGCTAGTGGAGGTTCTACCACTGGAGCAGGAGGTGCTTTTGTGGTCGTATCTGGAGTAGGAGTAATGACTGCACGCTTAGGGGCTTCCTCTTTTTTAGGCTCAACAACTGGAGCAGGTGGAGGTGCAGTTTTAGAGTTATCATTGATTGGTGTATCAACTGTTTCTTTACCGCCCTTCTTTTTCTTTTTGTCCTTTTTAGAAGCCTCAACTACAGGAGCAGGGGCTTCTTCTTTTTTAGGTTCTACAACTGGAGCGGGAGGTGTTGCAACTTTTGTGGTTGTATCAACAGGAGGAGCAACTTGCTTTTCTTCCACCTTTATAGGAGTTTCAACTATTGGGGTAAGAGGTGCTTTTGAGGTTGTATCTGGAGCAGGCGCAATGATGGCACGCTTAGGAGCTTCCTCTGTCTTAGGCTCAACGACTGGAGGTGTTGCAGCTTTTGAGGTTGTATCTGTAACGGGTGATTCAACAGATTCTTTAACACCTTTCTTTTTCTTTTTGTCCTTTTTGGAAGGCTCAACTACAGGAGCAGGTGCTTCTTCCTTTTTAGGCTCAACAACTGTAGCGGGAGGCGTTGCAGTTGTTGTGGTTGTATCAACAGGAGGAGCAACTTGCTTTTCTTCCACCTTTATAGGAGTTTCAACTATTGGGGTAACAGGTGGTTTTGTGGTTGTATCTGGAGTAGGCGCAATAATGGCACGCTTAGGAGTTTCCTCTGGTTTAGGTTCAACGACAGGAGGAGGCGTTGCTGTTTTAACAGTATCAGTTACTTGTACTTCTACAATTTCTTTAGCACCTTTCTTTTTCATTTTGTCTTTCGTTACTATTGGTGGAGCTTCTACTGGCTTTTCAGTAGGTACAGAGGCTGTAGAAGAAGAATCTTGTGTTGCAATTACGCTTTCACCTTTCTTCTTTTTCTTATCCTTTTTGGATATAGTAGGCGGAGGGGGAACAGATTCAATTGGCTTTTCAACTGGAATAGTAGTATTTGAAACAGTAGAATCAGATGAGATGATTACTTTTTCGCCCTTCTTTTTCTTCTTTCCTTTTTTTGAATTATTGTCATTTTCTATAGGTGGAATACCAGTAGCTAATGATGTGGAGTCTGATACAACTTCTGCTTTAGAAAGCTTTTTGTTTTTACTTACTTTACCGGGTTTGGCATGTGACAAATATTGTTTGATAGCAAGTATACTATCTTCTCCAGTGAGACCTGCTGTAACTGCCGCTAAAGCGCTGTCGGATAATGCTGGAGGGGTAGATTTTTTATTCTTATATACTTTACCAGTTCTGGCTTGTAATAAAAAATGTTTGATGGCTAAAATACTATCAGTACCTGTAAGACCAGCAGTAATTGCTGCGATTGTGCTATCTGATAATACTGGAAGAGAAGTCTTTTTGAGTTTAGCAGCTTTGACCATAGCAATAATTGCAGAATCTTTGTATTTTTTTATTGCTAATAAGCTATCGACACCGGTTAATCCGGCAGTAACTGCTGCAAGTGTACTATCTGCTAAAACAACTTGATTTCCAATCTTCTTGTCTTTCGCCATTTTTTTAGTTGCAACCATTGCTTCAACATATTTTTTCAAAGCAAGCACACTATCAACGCCACTAAGACCATTTGTAACAACTGAAATCGTACTATCATCTGGCATTCCAGGCATTTTCTTTTTCCTATCACTTGCTTTTAAAAAATCAACATAACTTGATAATGCTTTTAAGCTGTCAACAGGTTTTAATCCTCTAGTAATTGTAGAGATTTCGTTATCAGCTATTTCTATTTGCACTTTTTTACCATGCTTTCCTCTAATTTCTCTTAAAAACAAATCATTACCTAGAACCGAAACATCAGTAGGATCTAATCTTTGGTGAAAGTCTCTTGGCTTTACTAAACTATCCAAAGCATACATTTCTTCAATAGACTTAACACAATGTTCTTGTTTTAAACTATCAAAGCCACACCATTCGATGTTAATAAGAATAGAAGTTTCATAGTAAATTCCTTTATTAGAATGATTAATAGGTTCTTTTTTAATAAACCCGATAATTTGCCCATCTACGAAACGAAGCATTGTTTTGGAAACATATTCTTCCCCATCATCTGACTTGATTGTTTCGTGATAATCTTCACCTCCAAGGGTATCCATATCTGCTTTTGTAAGCTTTTGGATTCTTCTAATCATTGAATGGGGGATTCCACAATCAGAAAGTTTGGTAATAAACTTTGGATAGTTTTTATTTAGCTTATTTGGTTTTACAAATTGAGCAGATATACTTAAATGAATAACACTCAAAACGAATAGGAATATTATTCGATAAACGCTTTGTTGGGTTAGAAATTTCTTCATAAAAGGGGTAAATATGCTTATATGTCAATAATTATTTTTTAAGTACAAAAGCACAAAAAAGTGAAAATAACTCAATCCAAGTTTTCCTATTATTGACTTAATTATCTAAATAATACATGAGAACGAAGCGCAATTAAAGGTATTTATCGTTTCCGTAGCTATTTTTTTAATAATTATTGCCAAAAAATAAAAAAAGGCAGCTTCTATTTTATAAGAAACTGCCTTTTTGAAACAACAAAATATAAACATTAAACTGAAAAACTATCACCGCATCCGCAGCTTCTACTTGCATTTGGATTGATAAAATGAAAACCTTTTCCATTTAATCCGTCGCTAAAATCTAATTCTGTATTTACCAAATACAAAAAGCTTTTTAAGTCAGTAACTACTTTTATACCATTATCTTCAAAAGCTTGATCCATTGGTTTTTGTTCATTATCGAAATCAAGTTTGTAACTTAATCCGCTACAACCTCCTCCCACAACACCTACTCTCAAAAAATAACTTGAATCGTCTACAATTCCAGCATCTTCCATGAGCTTAATTACTTTAGACTTAGCTTTTTCACTTACATAAATTGCATTTTCTGTAGCTACCATATCTATAATTTTAAAGTGTAATAAAACAAGGACTAATGAACTCCTTTTTCTTCAAATACCAATTCCTCTAATCCATTTTTTACGCGATAATCATTGATTGCAGCTTTAATAGCATCCTCAGCTAATACCGAGCAATGTATTTTTACTGGAGGTAAATTTAATTCTTCAACTAATTCCATATTGTCTATGGTCATTGCCTGATCTACTGTTTTTCCTTTAAGCCATTCTGTAGCTAAGGAAGATGAAGCAATTGCTGAACCACAACCAAAAGTTTTGAATTTTGCATCTGTAATAATACCAGTTGCATCATCCACTTGAATTTGAAGACGCATTACATCTCCACATTCTGGAGCACCTACTAAACCTGTACCAACGTTTTTACTTGCTTTATCCAAAGTGCCTACATTCTTCGGATTAGAATAATGATCGATTACTTTTTCTGAATATGCCATAATATTATTACTTCTGTCTTTTAAAGACTTTCACCTGTGAAGCATCAGGGTTTATATCAATTATTTGTAAAAGTTAATAAAACATTGATTAATGGTGTGCCCATTCAATGCTGTTTAAATCAATTCCTTCTTTATACATCTCCCACAAAGGACTCATGTCTCTCAATTTGTGAACTGTATTGCTAATTTGCTCAATTGTATAATCTATTTGCTCTTCAGTAGTAAAACGACCAAGACCAAATCTTAAAGAGCTATGTGCTAAATCATCGCCCAAACCTAAAGCTTTTAAAACATAGCTTGGTTCGAGAGAAGCAGAAGTACAAGCAGACCCAGAACTTAATGCAATGTTTTTATTGAAGCCCATTAGTAGCCCCTCTCCTTCTACATGTTTAAAAGAAATATTGGCTACATGAGGCAATCTATGTTCTTTATTACCATTCAAATAGGATTCTTCTATTTGCAATAAAGCATTTTCAAGTTTGTCTCTTAATTTACTTAATCTGATAGCATCTGCTTCCATTTCAGCTAACGCCAATTCACAAGCTTTACCGAAACCTACAATTCCAGGAACGTTTAATGTTCCACTACGCATGCCACGTTCGTGTCCGCCACCGTCCATTTGAGCAGTAACTTTAACTCTAGGGTTTTTGCGACGAACATATAATGCACCAATACCTTTAGGGCCATACATTTTGTGTGCAGTGAAAGCCATGATATCAATACCATCTTTATTAACATCAACGGGTATTTTACCTACAGCTTGAACGCCATCAGTAAAGAATAAAACCCCATGTTTTCTTGCAATTGCACTTATTTCTTTTACAGGTTGTACCACACCAATTTCGTTATTGGCATACATGATAGCAATAAGAATAGTTGTAGGTTTTATTGCAGCTTCTAATTCAGCTAAATCAATTAACCCATCTCCTTTTACTTGCAAATAAGTTACTTCACCACCAGATTTTTCAATATGCTTACAAGTATCTAAAACGGCTTTGTGTTCAGTAGTAGCAGTTATTATATGATTTCCTTTACTTGCATACATTTCATAAACACCTTTTATACCTAAATTATCCCCTTCAGTAGCTCCACTAGTGAAAATAATTTCTTTCACATCGGCTCCAATTAATTTGGCTACTTGCTCTCTTGCATAATCTACAGCCTCTTCAGCTTGCCATCCAAAAGGATGATTTCTACTAGCTGCATTTCCAAAATGCTCGGTAAAATAAGGAATCATTGCTTCTAAAACCCTTGGATCCATAGGGGTTGTGGCATTGTTATCTAAATAAATAGGAAATTTCAACATAAATTCGTTCTCTTTTAACTAACTAAGAACACAAACATAGGACAAAGGGTTTTAGTTTTTTCAATGTTATCGTCCTTAACACTAATTTTTTCATTTTTCGTAATTGAATTTTATCATTTGTATGAACAAGATAGAACATATTGGGATTGCCGTTAAAGCTTTAGAGACATCTATTCCTTTGTTTGAGAAATTATTAAATACTACTTGCTATAAACAAGAAACCATTGAAATGCAAGGAGTAATTACAGCCTTTTTTAAAACAGGAGATTCTAAGATTGAATTAATTCAATCTATCAATTCAGAGGGAAGTATTGCCAAATTTATTGAGAAGCGAGGGACTGGGGTTCATCATATTGCATTATCAGTTTCAGACATTTATACTGAAATAAAAAGACTAAAAAAAGAGGGGTTTGTTTTAGTTGATGATACTCCTTCAATTGGAGCAGATAATAAACTAGTGTGTTTTCTTCATCCTAAAAGTACTAGTGGCGTTTTAATTGAACTTTGCCAAGAAAATAGTTAAAGCATGTTTAAAATTTATTTACCAATAAAGTTGGGCTTTCTTTTTTCTAGGAATGCATTAACACCTTCTCTCCTATCTAAAGAATTAAAACTTTCAGCGAAGCCATCTAATTCAACTTCAAATCCATTGATATTTGTAATAGTAGCAGCATTAATAGCTTTTATACTTGATGCAATAGCAATAGGCGCTTTGTTTATAATTACATTTAATAATTCAATTGAAGTAGGTAATAATTGAATTTGATCTACTACTTTATTTACCAATCCATATTGTAAAGCAGTTGGAGCATCAATCATATTTCCCGTTAAAATCATTTCCATTGCACGCCCTTTTCCAATTAGTTGCGTTAATCGTTGAGTGCCTCCGTAACCAGGAATAATCCCAAGGTTTATTTCCGGCTGAGCAAACTTTGCATTTGTACTTGCAATTCTAAAATGACAAGCCATTGCTAACTCGCACCCCCCTCCCATAGCAAATCCATTTACGCAAGCAATGATTGGTTTTCGACAGTTTTCTATTCTAAAAAAAGCTTGTTGCCCAACACTTGCCACTAATCTTCCTTCATTATCCGCCCATTTATTAAATTCTGAAATATCTGCTCCAGCTACAAACGCTTTTTCACCAGCACCAGTAATGATTGCAGCACTAATTGCATCGTTTGTTTCAATTTCAGTAATTACTTCATTTAGTTCTTTAAGCACCTCTGCATTTAGTGCATTAAGTTTTTCAGGTCTATTTATAGTAAAGATTAAAATTTTATCAGAAAGAGCAGTTATTAATGTATTGAACATAGTAATAGTATTTATTGGTTAGTTATTAGTGGTTAGTTGTTAGTTGTTAGTTGTTAATTGTAGTATAAATAGAAATAAAAAATATTGCTTTTTATTAGTAAAGAAACAGATGAAATGATTACAAACAAAAAGAGAGACATACCAATTAGTTACGTCTCCCTTTCTTTCAAAATCAGTTATTACAAAAGTGCTTTAGTATTCATCTTCATTAAACATAAAGTCCTCTTGACTAGGATAGTCTGGCCAAATATCCTCAATGCTCTCATAGATTTCACCTTCATCATCTAATTCTTGCAAATTTTCTACTACCTCAATAGGTGCTCCACTACGGATAGAATAATCAATTAACTCATCTTTAGTAGCAGGCCAAGGAGATTCTTCTAAATAACTGGCTAATTCAAGTGTCCAAAACATAGTTTTCCAAATTTGCGCAAATGTAATTGTATAAACGAAATTTCCAAATGTTAGTTTCAGAAGTCTTTTTATGCCTAGAATTACGTTGGTTTTAATGAATACTTACTGTTCAAATTTCAGTAAGCAAAATATTTTGAGTATATACAGTTGTATGTTTACACCCTTATAATGGTTTTTAATTATGTTGGTAGCTACAGGAATAAAAAAAAAATATGGTAATCTAGAGGTTTTAAAAGGAGTAAATCTTTTAGTGAATGAAGGAGAGATTGTTTCAATTGTGGGTAGTTCGGGTGCTGGCAAAAGCACATTATTACATATTCTTGGCACTTTAGATACTCCAGATAGTGGCTCAATTATAATTAACCAAGAACCAATACATACTTTAAAAAGCAGAAAGCTAGCTGATTTTAGAAATCATCAGATTGGTTTTATTTTTCAATTTCATCATTTATTGCCTGAATTTAATGCTTTAGAAAATGTTTGTATTCCAGGTTGGATTGCAGGAAAAAACAAAAAAAAACTTAAAGATGATGCCGCTAACTTATTAGAACTTCTAGGGCTTGGCAATAGAAAAGAAAATAAGCCCAATGAATTATCCGGAGGAGAACAGCAACGTGTGGCAGTAGCTCGTGCACTGATTAATCAGCCGAAAATCATTTTTGCAGATGAACCAACTGGCAATCTTGATAGTGCAAATGCTAAAGAATTGCATCATTTATTTCTTGAACTTAGGAGTCGTCTTCAACAAACATTTTTAATAGTTACGCATAATGAAGAACTTGCAGCAATAAGCGATAGAGTTATTAAAATGCAAGATGGAATTGTTGTTAATTGAGGCGAGAAGGCAAAGATTTTTGAGGCAGAAAAGCAAAGAGGCGAAGAGATAAAGAGCTAGAGAATCAGGAGGAAAGAGTGATTAATGATTGGTTTTCTATTATTGACTATCTTCAATTGGTAACATAAATCTTATCCACTTCATTTTCTCAAAATAACCTAATGAATCAAATAATCACTCTTACTTTAAATCCTTCAATTGATAAAAGCACTTCAATAGAAACCCTACTTCCAGAAGTAAAATTAAGCTGTTCTTATCCAATCTTTCAACCTGGTGGAGGTGGTATAAATGTATCGAGAGCACTTTCCCATTTTGACACAGATAGTTTAGCAATTTATTTCGCTGGTGGTGAAAATGGCGCATTCTTTTCTCAATTACTAAGTATAGAACAAATTAAAACTTGCATAATTCCTATTAAAGATAAAACAAGAGAAAACCTTGTGGTTCTAGACAAAACTTCCCAAAAGCAATATCGCTTTGGAATGCCTAGCCCTGCCATAAAATTGAGGGAATGTGAGGAATGTATTACCACAATTGAAAATTTAAAGAACTACACCTACTTCATTGCAAGTGGAAGCTTGCCCAATGGAACACCTATTAATTTCTTAGCGAGGATAGCCAAAATTGTATCATCCCACAAAGCTAAATTTATAGTTGATACTTCTGATGAAGCTTTAAAACAAGCACTAGATTGTGGGGTTTTTATGATAAAACCGAATCTAAAAGAGCTGTCTCAATTATCTGGTAAAGAATTAAAAGATGATTCTGAGATTTTGTTAGCTGCACAAGCTATTATTAGCAAAAAAAAATGCGAAGTAGTGGTGGTTTCTCTTGGAAAAGAAGGTGCGATGTTAGTATCTGGAGATAAACATTATACTCTTAAACCGCCTAAAGTGGTTGTAAAAAGTACTGTTGGCGCTGGAGATAGTATGGTTGCGGGTATGGTATATGCCCTTTCAAAGAACCTTGATTGGAATGCTGTTTTAGCCTATGGCATTGCAGCAGGCAGCGCTGCAACTATGAATGATGGTACGGAACTATGCAAAAAATCTGATACTGAAAGGTTATTCAAATCTATGAACTTATAAAACACCTAAAAAGGTAATGAGTTTATTTTCTTCACATTCACAAATAAGGCTAAAATAAAAAAGCCTGCCTTAACATTTTAAGACAGACTCTTTTAAAAAAATAATTATAGAATTAATCTATTTTTCAGGAACAACCAGCCTAAATCCATTGCCATGAATATTTACAATTTCTACGTTTTCGTCATCTTTTAAATACTTACGTAGTTTAGCAATGTACACATCCATACTTCTTCCGTTAAAATAGGTATCACTACCCCAAATTTTCTTTAATGCCTTTTCTCTAGGCAATAATTCGTTTTTATACTCAACCAACATTTTAAGCAATTCATTCTCCTTCGGTGAAAGCATTTGCTTTTTTTCATTCATAGATAATTCTCGTACCTTAGGAGTATAATTATATGCTCCTAAACTGTAAACTGCATTCTCACTCATTCTAACTTCTTCTTCGTTTCGTTTTAAAATAACTTTAATTTTTAATAGTAAAACTTCGCTATCAAATGGTTTTACAATATAATCGTCTGCACCAATTTTATAGCCATTTACAATATCATCTTTCATCGTTTTGGCACTGATGAAAAACAAAGGTATGTCAGGATCAACATCTCTAATATCTTCTGCAAGTGTAAAACCATCAACATGTGGCATCATTACATCTAAAAGGCATAAATCAAAATTTTCTCTCTGAAACGCCGCCAATCCTAATCTACCATCCCTCTCAAGAACAACTTCATAATCATTTAGTTCTAAATAATTCTTTAAAACCATTCCTAAATTTGTGTCATCCTCACATAAAAGGATTCGATATTTTCTTTCTTCCATAGTTCGTTTTTTTGTTAAAAAAATAAAGATAGTTACTTTAATTTTAACTATGAAAGCGAAGAAAACATGTTTTTGTTAATTAGAGTGTTTTAAGCCCGTATGATATACGTTTTTAAAACATTATTAACACTTCATTAAGAATTGGTTCTTAATTATCGGTTTGCGGCATCACTTGTTTGTTATGTTTATCTAAATCACCAAAGCCTTGACGAAGCGACCTTAACTTCTGGCGATCTTGTAATTCCTTTTTTATAAATAAAGCAAAATTTCTATCAGCAAGAAATACTTTATTAGCCCTTTCATCACTTACCAAAATCTTTTTAAAATCAATATTGTATTTCTTTTTAATAGCTAACGAACGCTCTTCAAAGGCTAGTACATCCTCTTTACTATCTTTTCTAGTTTTTTTTAAGTCTTCTATATAAGAATTATACACTGGCCAAAATCTCTGCGCTTCTTCTGTCGTAAGATTCAATTCTTTGGTAATAAATGCCACTTTAATGGTTTGTATAGTAGACAACCTTGCAGGAGGATTTTGTGCCTCTGTTACGTTTATCATCAATAACAACAACAGTATAATTAGTTTGCTTCGCATGATTCTTTATTAATATTTATTAAATCCCTTTTTTCACTGATGTGTTTGTTGCTGCATCTTGCAAATAAGTGTCTAAGTCTTCATCCGAAACCACTTCTACATTTTGTTTTATGTCAGGCACAATAAATTCATCTAAAATTACCGTTTCAGAACTATAAGCCCAATAATCATTATTAATATATTTTGTCAATTCATCATCAGACAACAAGTTAATTGTAGGTTTTACAATAAATTCTTGAGGTTCGTATGCGTTTGATATTGATTTATTGTTCATTATTAATCCAATAATTCCTATTGTAATTACTCCAATTAAAACAGCAGCTGCCAAAAACTGTTTTACAATTTTCAATGAAACAATTCTAACTTTCTGTGTTGATTTTATTTTAGAATGCAAAATAATTTCTTCAAAATAATTAGAAGGAACATTATAATGCACAATTTTTGGAATGGTAGAAAGAGTAGGTGCAACAATTGAAAGTTCATCTTCTATTTTTAATTCATACAACTTGCTTGTCATCTTTTTAGAAAATTCGTTAAAATATTCATCAGGCATAGAGTATCCCAAGCCAAGTCGTTTTGAAATTTTAGAATTATCAGATGTAGCTTTTTTAACTATTATATTAAGAACAACGTTAAAATAATTCGTTGGCACTGTGTAAGGCAAAAGAATTAATGAGTCTAATACATTAGTGTTTGAACTATTGTCAAGTTTACGTATAAAATTATTTTGCATTTCCATAATGTTGTTTTTTTCAAAATTCAATTATTCAGTTGTCATGTATTGTTCTATTTTCTTCGCTGCATGATGATAACTAGCTTTCAAAGCCCCTTCACTAGTATTTAGTATTCTACTCATCTTCTCGTAAGGCATTTCATCATAATATCTAAGATTAAACACAAGCCTTTGCCTTTCAGGCAGTTTTTGAATTGCAAGTTGTAATTTCCATTCTAGCTTATTCGCATCAAAATTCTTATCTGCTTTAATCAAATTACTCAGCCCATTTTCTTCATCACCCATGCTTAATGTTGCCTTCTTTTTCTTCATTTCTAAAAAAGTAAGACATTCATTAGTAGCTATTCTATATAACCACGTATACAATTGGCTATCCTCCCTAAAATTGTGCAACCCACGCCACACTTTTATAAACACATTTTGAAGCATGTCATTAGCATCATCATGACTAATAACCATTTTTCTTATGTGCCAATAAAGCTTTTCTTGGTACTTCTTAATTATGGCTGTATAAGCCAACTCTTTCGTAGATTCCTCTTTGAAAAGATCAAGAAGTTCCTTATCTTCTACATGCATGCAATCTTTTTTATGGGAAGAAAATAAACAGACACGCTTGAATATCCAAAGTTTAAACTAATATTGGTAATGCAATTTCAATCTGGTACTAGAAGGCAATTCATCTGGGTTTAAATTGTTGATTTTTTAGAAATTATATAGTGCCAATATTTTATAGTAAAAATACTTTTGGGGCGTCCCTTCGGGTCGGGCTATCCGTTCTAAGTCCTCGCTCGTGCCTCGCTGTGGGCTTTTCACTTCTATCTCTCGCCCTATAACGCAATTACCCAATCAATAAATCAACCACCCAATTTTCAAAATGCACAAAGCCAAATAATCTAAAATCAAAAAATCACACCAATCCTCAAATTCTGAAAATCCTGATTCAGACAATCAAACCATACTAGTCAAAATAATCAATTTAATCAATGGTTCAGATAATTAAAAACTCATTGTTTCATACTAGAGCCTTATTGTTTTGTTTTGAGGTGTCATTGATTCGTGCTAGCACCTCATTGTTTTGCGTTAGAGTGCCATTGTTTCATGCTAGCACCTCATTGTTTTGCATTAGGGTGTCATTGTTTCATGCTAGTACCTTAATGCTTTATCTTAGGATGCCATTGCTTCATGCTAGCACCCCATTGTTTTGTACTAGATGCCATTGTTTCATGCTAGCACCTCATTGTTTTGTGTTAGGGTGCCATTGTTTCTTGGTAGCACCTCATTTTTTGTATTAGCAGTTCAAAATCTATCAATTTATTCTAAAGTAGGTGTTTCAGTATTTTAGTTAACAAATAAAAAAAGCTGCCCAAACTAATTTAGTCTAGACAGCTTATTAAAAATATATTAATTTCTATATTAGAATTATCTTACTATGAAAGGTATTTTTTGTATTGGTTCAGCACCATTCACTGATACCAATACATAATACATTCCAGTAGATAATTTAGCAGTATTTACAACCAAAGCATTCGCACCCTCTTTTACAGTAGTTTTATTTAAAAATACCCTTTGTCCAAGTGCATTTACTATACTTAATGAAGCATTACCGGAAATAGCAGATAGAATATTCACGTGTAAATTTTCACCATTTTGAACTGGATTAGGGTAAACAGATACTTCATATTTCATAGAAGATTTAAATACAACAGTTCTTACGTCAGAATAAGAAAAAGAACCATCGTTATCAATTGTTTTTAAACGATAATAAATTGTTCCATTTAGTAATTCACTAAAATCAGTATAAGAATATAATTTAGTTCCATTGTTATTTGATTGAGGATTTACTCTACCAACATTCACAAAATTCTTTGCATCAAAGCTTCTTTCAACTTCAAAATGATTCACATTTATTTCAGATGCTGTAACCCAACTAATCTTAGATTTAATACCCTCAACTTTTGCATTAAATGAAAGAAGCCTAACAGGTAATGCTACAGATGAAGTTCCTTTATAACATTTATCTCCACCTGAACCGCCATCATTATTTCCAGCAATCCCAGCGTAAGTGAAAGTTGATATTCCACTAGCAGGAGAAGTCCAAGTAATGCCAGTAATTGTGCATGCTGTATCCGTTTTAGTAAAAGGTGAATTATGATACAAGGTAGTTTTAGCGGTGTTAATACCAACACTAATAGTATTAGTCGTTGAAAATTTACCTGAACTAACTTTCACTACATATCCCCAGTTTTTTGCAGATGTAGTACCATTTGAAATGTGAATGGAAATTGGATAAGCTGTATTTGCAGCATATGTTGTAGGAAGTCCAATAATCTTCATAGAACCAGTTGCAACGGCATTACCATGACATCCATTACAACCACTACTATTACCTGAAACAGAAGCACCACTAATATGCGAAATACTATTTTTAACTCTAATAGATGAAGTGCCTGTTAAAATAATCAATCCCGTTGAGAAACAAACAAGTAAAGTTTTTTTCATTTTATTTTTTCTAAATTTATAAAAGCATTTAATAAACAGTTAACACATCAAAGAAAGTGCTTTAAATGCTTATTTCAAAAAAATATATAACATTTCGGTACATAAAGCCTTTATACGGGTATAATTATAATAATGTTGCCTAGAAAACAACATTTTTAAAATAAAATGATAAATAAGTTTTAATTATTCAGAAAAATATAAAAAGCTATTTTCCTTCGGGGAAAGCTGGAAAATCACCATCTATTGGAGGCGAATTACCCTCTCTTGGTACCATTTGACCTTCTTTTGGTGGTGGAGGAAACTCTCCACCACCAACTTTCAATTCACCGTGATGATGTGGTGGCCCTTGCATCGGAGCATTCATTTTTACAACTTGGCTGATAATGTTATCAAACTTCTTCTTCTGATCAGCATTACAAATTACTCTCAGTTGCTGAAAATGATGAAAGGTCTTTATTTCAATTTGTTTCTCTAATTGACTAATTCTATCCGAAGCAGTCATAATAGACGCCTCGGTGGTAGTAGTATCTTTAAGTAAATTAAAAAATGATTCCTTAGCAATTTTAATTTGTTCTTTGATTAAGTGAATGCTTTCGTGATGTTGGTTCTTTAGTTCAAAAAATGCAGCTTTCTGAGTACTATCAAAATTTAGTTCTTTTAAAATGTAACCTTCTGCAACTCCATTCTTTAATGGGGGGTGCTGATTTCTAATATTATTACCACCAAACCAAATAAAAGACATTATAGTAAGGTTTACAATTACAAGGATAGCAACCAAAACTATCCACATCAAATTATTATTTCTATTTTGCATTATTCCTCATTTGTATTTTCTGAATAAATATAAGAAACTGACAAGTCATATTCTTGAACAAATGATTGAAAAGAAGTATCGTTTTTATTATAAAAAGAATTACTAGTCACTGTAGTTTCTTGCTTAATATGATGTAACGTATAAATATTTAAAAATATAAAAACAGTAAAACTTACTAACAATAATGCTGGCCTTAGTACAAAAAATTGAATTTTACTTAAGAGAGAGGCATCACTTGTTTTGTTCAATTTAGAAGACAATCTAGTATAAAAAAAAGGAGGAGCCTCAGCACGCTTAATTTCATTTAGGCTGTCAAGTAATTGACTAATTAATTTTTCTTGTTGGAAATTGTTATCCATATTTTTTATATTAAGTATAAATAAAATTTACTAAATCAACGAACTAACTGCGACGCTAATTCTTTTCGTAAGTTTTGTTTCGCTCTATGTAAAAAAGCTTCTACAGATGCGATTGTCACTTGCATTACCTCAGCAATTTCTGAATATGACAATCCCTCTACTTTATTAAGTGTAAAGGCTACTTTCTGATTTTCAGGTAATTGTTTTATAGCTTTAAATAAAATAGCAGCTTGTTCTTTATTTTCCATTTCCACTCCCGGATGAGTGAATTCAGGAGGATCGTATTTGATGCTAACATTATCACTTGAATACAAACTCTCAATAAATGCAAACCTTTTTTTTCTATTCTTTTTTCTATGCCAATCTAAAGATTTTGAAATAGCTATACGGTATATCCAAGTAGATAATTTAGAATCGCCTTTAAATTGATGTATGGACTGATAAATTTGAACGAATACTTCTTGTGCAACATCTTCAGCATCAATATTACTTTGAATCATTCCCAAAACAGTATTGAAAACAAGGTGCTGATACAATTCAACTAGTTTGCTAAAAGATTTTGACAAATTTTGTTGAAGCTCTAATATCAAAAGTTGATCTTCCAAATAAATAACACTCTTTTATAAGCAGTTAGAATAATTAAAAAAATAATATGCTAAAGAAGGTCAAAACCTATTTAATCATAAAGACGTAATATTTTAATAAAACCTTTGCTAAAGACTATTTTAAATAAATGATTAAATTATTATAAAGTAATGATGTGAACAGAAATAAGCCCTTAAAATAACACTTAAATAAAATCAAGAATTTACAATCTATTTATATACTTAAACCAATTTAAATAAGCATATACTTTTTTGCAGATTTCAGGATTATGGCGTTTAGAAAGGTTTACTATGTAGGGAAGATTAGAATTCATTTAATGCTAGCCTTTCCCAAACTTGTAAAGCAATATGACTTTTAGAGACAAATTTTCTTTAATTCTATTCAAGAAAGATAGGTTATTGATATAGTTTTTTTTAGTTAAAAAACCCTAATAGACAATGGTTTGAACAAAACAGATCTACACTAAAAATCATCCGATGGAAACAATTTATAAATTGACCAATTAACGGTTTGAAATACAAGTTGACTATTAAATTTCCCCTTTGCCTCCATTTGGCCAATATTATAAGAGTTAAGAACTGTGAAATTTTTATATCGGTTATTTAAATTAGCAACACACATGTATTTAGCACCGACAATTGGATTTTCTACTATAGTACCAAAACTTTTATTTATAGGTAATTCTATCCCCTCTAAAGATTTAAGATGTGCTACAATGCCAAATGCTGCTGCATCATCTACCAAAACTTTGTTATTTAAATCAGCTATTTTAGAAATATAATTTGCAACTTCAAATTCTTCATTTTGACTTTTTACAGAAAACCATTCTTTAGTGTTTCTTAAGAGACTAAAAAAATGTTTTTCTTCATAATCATAAGATTTCTTGAAATAATAAATCCCTGATATTATGTATAATATAGAGGCAAAAAAGAAAATAAAAGAAGTGAACATTTTTGAAAATCTATTCTTTGAGTAAAAACAAAGAACAATTAATCCTAGTACTAAAAATATCAAATAATATTCTACAGTAAAATAATATTGCGTATTGATTATAAGTATGCCGATAAGCACAAAAGGAGCTGCAATTGTTAAAAGTTCATATAATTTACCTTTAAAATAAAAAAGAGACAATACTAAAATAGGACTAAGAAAAACTAGATAAAATTGATACAAAATCTGAGTTTGATTAGCAGCATTAGTTCCTTTAATTCCCATAATTCCCTGATTAAACAATAGATCACCAATAGGAGTATTACCTATTACATGCCAATTCGCATATTGACTATGCATAAAGTGATAGGCATCTCCTGTATGTGTACTATTCAAATAACTAAATAGGAATAATGCCCCTACCGGCAAAAGAAAAAGAATAATATAAATAGCAGCAGCTCTATTAGTTAGTTTTCTTCTCTGAGATACATTGTTTAATGACTCAAAGTACTGTGATATGGGTGTTTGATCTTTATTGATTTTTAATCCTTCTAATGAAATTGAAACAATAAAAGGAAAAAATGCAAGTAATAACCAAATGAAATTAAAATCGCAAAAAACAAGACAAGTAAGAAAAATACTAGCCATTGATAAATAAAAGGTAGTTTGCGTTTTGTAGAATCTAAATAAGCTCCTGAATAAAAAGTAAAAAAAGAGTAAAATACCTGCTACCCCCCTACCAGAAATGGCAGCATATATAATTCCTGGGTGTAAAAAAAACAAAACAGTTATAAAAGGGATATATACAATTGGTGGTAATATGGAAGTTGATTTAAAATCATTAATTAAAGTAAAATACAAAATTACTGTGAGGGATATAGAAGCTAAAATTGGTGCGTATAAATATCCGAAAGGTGTAAATGTTAATGCGATTAAATAAATAAGAGTTGGAAAAGTGGTACCTAATGTTACAAGATTATTCTCATTAGAATCAAAAAGTATTTTAATTTTTTCAGCAATAAATAAATTTTCGGAATGCTCATAGCCAGATCTGTGCAAAATCCATGACAACATTATATAATACACCAATAAGGCAATACTTAATGAACCATGTAAATATTTGCTAACAGATTTATTCATTATTCTGGGTTTACTACTGCACTTGTTGAGGATAATTTACTTAGCCCATGATTGGTCTTTTCCCAATAAAAGGGTTTCGTAATTAATTGCCATAAACCCATATATGCGGCTCTTGAATGCATTAGCCAATAAATAGGATTTAATATAGCAAATAAAATAAGTTCATAGTACCTTCTTTTAAATACAGCAAGCATGTTTACATATATCATCAATACATTACCTGAAACAAAATTAAAAATGGAAATATACAATACCCAATCAGGAAAAATGCTTCTGATAAAAGCGAATTTGAAAATCTTATATATCACAAAGAATAAGAGCAATATCGGATAGAGTAAAAATGTAAACGATGTTCCTCCAATAAAAAAGTTGAACCCTAAAAAGCCCCTCCATCCAACTTGACGCAATAATCTCGCAGGATTTCTCATATGAACTAAATAGGTTTGCATATAGCCTTTAATCCACCTGCTTCTTTGCCTTATCCAATTAAAAAACTCATTATTTGCTTCCTCTAAAGTAGTACTATTTACTACTCCCACTTTAAGACCATTGTCAAACACTCGTAATCCCAAATCTGCATCTTCAGTTACATTAAATGGATCCCATGCGCCCAATTCTACAAGTGTAGATAATTTAAAGTGATTTGATGTTCCACCAAGAGGAATAGGAATATCTAAAGTTTCCAATCCACTTAACATATAATCAAACCAATAAGAATATTCTAAAGTAAACATTCTTGTTAGTAGATTTTCATTTTTATTGAAATAATTAAGAGCTCCTTGCAATACAACAAACTCATCAGGCAATTTTCTAAATTGACAAACTACCTTTTTTAATTGATCACTATCAGGAACATCTTCTGCATCGTATATAGTAAGAAATTCTCCCCTCGAAAAATAAAGACCGTAATTACATGCCTTTGGTTTTGTTTTAGGCATGTGAAAAGGAACTACAATCACTTCAAAATTTGCAGGAAAATCCAGATCTCTTACAGCGTTTAGGGTTTTATCATCGTCTTCCTCAATCAATAATTTTACATCTAATTTGGCTTTGGGATAATCTAAACTTCTTAAATTCCAAATAAGTTTTCTAATTAATTTATCTTCTTTATATACTGGTAAAAGAATAGTATATACTGGAAGTGTTAACTCATTTACATTATTAATTTCATCCTTAGATACTACAGAATGAAGCTCAGATTTGGATCCAGTAAGTGCTAAATACAGTTTAAAAAGTATAGAGAAAAGAAAGAAAAGAGAGGAGAGTAAATTGATTACTATAAAAGTTGGTCTAAAAAAAAGGATAACAAAAATTAAACTCAAAGCAAGAAATCCGAAGATAAAATATAATTGAGCGTCAGTAAACGTAATCAATGCGGAACTTTCGGGATGTTTTTTCATCAAACTAAAAACTGCATCCTTCACAAAATTCTCGCCCCTTAGTTTATGACCTAGCCATGTAATATCTAAATCAGAGGCAGCTAGTAATTTTATTTTACATCTGAACTTTACAACTAAACTAGTTATTAATTTTTCATCAAAAGGATCTGCGGCTGCCACCAATAATTCCCCAAACTCATTCTTTCTTAAAGGTAAGTAAAGAAAAGAGTTCATGTGTGAGATATCGCATTGGTTAATGAATATCTCATCTAAAATTTCTTCTCTTACATTAACTATAGTGAATCCATTAGATCCAAGAAATGCTAAATAATCTCTTCGGATTATAAACCCAAAATTTAGAGCGGCCTTTATAGGGGCATAACTATAAATGTTTGCAATATTCAGTACAGATTCAAGCTTTTCTTCATTAAAAGCGCCGCTTTGTACCATTTTATGCAATACGCATTGAGCCATAGTCTAAATTAAAACCGAAATGAATATTATATTTCTTTAAATGCTTCTTGAGATTCTTTTACTTTATTTCTAACAAATAAGAATGCCAATACCAATAGTATCAATAATAATCCTAATAAAATCCATTTGTATCTATCATAAAATGTAGCGAATCCACTAGCATCTTGTCTATAACTTACCAAATCATTGTCCTCAGGTAGTTTAAAGAAATAATTGCTTTTACCATTACTATTTGCAACGCATACATTACTTTCTATTTCTGTAAGTTGTGTACTAAAATTCTTAATTACACTTTCAAATGCAGTTTTATTACTTTTATCATCGCCAAGTGATGTTACCATTAAAATGGTACTACCTCGCTCCTTGAAAATTTGAGCCATCCCACTATTAGAAAAATCATTAACAGAATAAGTAAGCTGACCTTGATTATCCTTATATAATTGGAAGTCTTTTGTGAATTTAACAGGAACCTGCTTAAAATTACTTACAAAAGGATCTTGTTTGTTTAATAAAGCTATTACATTAAATCCTTTTAAATCATCCATTGTTGTTTTATCCGAAGAAACCAATTGAGGAATAATTATTTTGGAATAGTTAGCAGTAAAAGGTGCATTTAATTGATAAAACAACTCACCAATAGAAGATATAATATTAGAATTGTAAAGAGATGGCGATACTAATATTTTTGAAGGTACTTTTCTAAACTCTGCAGGAAAATTAAAGAAACTGTAAAACTTGTTTTCCTTTTCGCCCATAAACGTAAGCGTAGACGTTTTTACATTTATGAATGCAAAAAAGTTACTAAACCCACTTTCGCAGGTTTTAGTATAAGGATGAAACCTATATTCTACTTCAAGCGTATTAAACTTAGAGAGCATGAAAGGCTTCAACTCAATGTCTTCTATAAAACTCGTTCTATTTTGCAAATTACCACTATATACTAAATTTTGGTTAAGATAGATGTTTACAAAACCCCTATCATCTTCACGCAAGTTGGAAAAAAAACTTTCTAAATGAAAATTTAGCTTTGTTGGTATGGCATTAAACTCAGTTAAAGAAAATATAAACTTGGATCTTAGTGATCCAATCCCTTCTAATAGTTGTGGTGAACTTCCAAGATTCTCAAGAGAAGTAATTAATGTAGATTTATTGTCAATACCTGTATAACTAGCTGTTGCCTCTTGAATTAACATTTTCTCGGAAAATGCACTATTCAATCTTTTATTATTAGTCAAAGCATAGATTGCTTTTTTATATCCTTCTGCATCAGCTCCAGTTACTACCATTATGGTTCTAAGCCCCATTCCTGTTGTTACCCTAGCTAGAGAAATTAACCCTTGTCCTTTGGCCATTGAAGGAATCACTTGACGAACGGAATAAGGCAATTTATCTACCATACCAGTTACTACTCCATAAGGTAAAGAATCTGAAGTATTGTACAACCCTGTATATATATCTTTTTGAGTATTTTGTTTTAATATGGTATAAATCAGTCCACCAGCAGTCAAATCATTTATATCTGAATTGGTGGGAGTATATACTGAAGTAAATTCTTGAATCCACTCCTTTAAACTTCTTTGATAACCAACAATGTCCTCACTTACAACACTCAAATAAGAGCTATTTTTGATACTTAGCCATACAGCAATATTGTCTAAATCTTTGCACTGCTCATCATGTATACTTAAAACAGCAGAAACCTTAATTTTTATATATCTACCATCGGGCTGTACCTCAGTTTGGTTTAAAGGCACTTCGATACTAAACATAGTATCAGATGGAGTAACAGCTATTTGTTTTGTATATATCGGCAAGTCTTTTACAAATACTACCAAAAAAGAATTCTTAGCATTCAATGCCTGCGAAGCAGAAATATTCAATACTAATTTACATTTATCAATATTATCGTCCGGTTTTACTTTAAGAAAATATGTAAGAGAACCAGAGATTCCTTTAATGGATGCATCATCATATCCCATTGACTCTAATGACCTTAAAGACTGTGCTCTTAAACTTGCTATACTTAATAAAAAAGTAGTTAATAAGATTAATTTAAACTTCATTTCCTTATTTTAATTTTTACTTATTTGATAGATTAAACTCTAAACGATAAAAGTTGCCAGTTATTTCATCACTGTTATAGGTAATTTTTCCACCCATATTTTCTGCTAGCTTTTTTGCAATTGAAAACCCAGAGGTATTTTTAGAAACCGTTTCGGTAGAAATTGCACTACTTTCTTCATCATTAAAAAGTTGTTCTAACATTTTCAAACCCAAAACTTTTCCTTTACTAGCAATATCTGTAACTACTTTACCATCTAGTTTATGTAAATGAATTGAAACAATCGCATTACTACTCGTATACCTAATAACGCTAGATAAAAGTTTAACTAGCAACTCATTTAAAAATATTTTATCTAAATGAACAACAGAACTTGATGGATCAATATTTAATTGCAGACTGATTTGTTTCATTGTAGCTGCATCATTCAAGTCAACAATTACCTGTTCAACTTCTGCACCTAATTCAACATCAGTAAACTCATAATCAATTTTATTATCTTGAGTTATAGCAGATGCAGCTAATTTTTCTGATAAATATTTTAGTTTTTCATTTCCTTCACCAATATATCCAAAAACTTCTTTTTGCTCTGTCGTAAGGTTTTCTTGGGTTTGATTTAAAATATCTAGAGACATTTGAATTGATCCTGTGAAATTTCTGAAATCGTGCAGAATCATATTCAAAGTATTGTACCTATAGGCACTTATTTGTTCAATTTTTTTATTGAAAGCCTTAATCTCATTTTGTTGATCAATTATTTTTTGATTTTGATCTATAAGCCTATTGCAAGCCATTTCTATAATCAATGAGTTTGCAACAGACCTTTTAGCTAATTGATATCTATTATAGCCTACCAAACAAGAAAAAATAGACAGTACAAAAAATACACCTCCACCATTAGAAATTAAGGCAGGGTAGCCATCATTTTTGTTTATAAAATAATACAATACAATAATTGTAAAAAATGATACAAAACATTGAATAACTGAAAAACGAGGTTTCCAAAAAATGGTAATATTTAGTAGTAAATAAAAAATGGAAAGTGTAAGAAAATATGGTTGTACAGACAAAACTGGCAATGTGGCACAAATGGCTGCATACATTATGGTGTTCATCCCAATAATAAAGGACATTGTCACTTCTACATTCCAATTATTTTTCTTCAAATTGCCATAAACATAAATGCAATGAGAAAAGAAAACAACCATAATTCTAATTGCCAATAGTACTAACCAATAATTCGACAAGAAAGAATAATCCAACAACCAAAATAATGGCAATGCATATATTAAAGTCCAATGAATTACATTGGCATAATACTTTACCTTAGCCCTTATCTCAGTAGATAATTCCTTCTGGTCTATATTTACAAACGAAAATTTTAAATCACTTAGCATGTTGATAGATATACAAACAGAATTGCAAATTTGCGTGAAAGTAAAGATTCTTAATAAATTAATTGTTCTACTACAAGCTTTTTTATTGCTTTCATCATCACTCTTCGCCAACTCTGTGGATAACTTTCGTTTACAAAATCGTCAATACACACAAAAAATAGCGTTTTTTGGTGCAGGAGTCAACCTGTCATTACTTGAACACACTTGGGAATCTCCAGATGAATTGTTGAAAACTGATTTAACTCCAAAGATTGAAAGTATCAAGAATTTAGGGTTTAAGACAATTAGGTTGCCTGTAGCTTTTGATTTGTTCTTACAACCAAATTCTTCCAACTTTAAAATTGAGCTACTAGATAAAATTGGTGATGCCTTTAATACATGCAACAAATATGGTATCAATCTAATTATCACCTACCATTATGGCAAAGTATATTATGGAAGTGAGAACAGGTTTAGCGAGCGAGACAGAATACTATGGATGTGGAAACAAATGCAAAATAAATTTAGAGGAATGGGGTATGAATCACTATTCTTTGAATTGTATAATGAACCTACTGAAGAGCGGTCTGCATGGAAAGACGATGTAATCTATATTATTAACGGGCTTCGTTGGGAAGAAAAACAACGTTACTATATTATTGGTGGCACTAATTATAACAATGCTGATGAATTGCTCGACCTCGGCAAATTGGATGATGAGAAATTATTCTACACTATTCATTTCTATGAGCCATATATTTTTACACATCAAGGGGCTGAATGGATGAAAGATAGAACCTATGTTACCAACATTCCCTATCCTTATAGCAAAAGAAGAATGCCTGATTTAGATAAATCATTAATTGGGTCTGGAGTAGAACAAGATTATTCCAAATATCCTGCAGAAGGCACAAAAGAATATATGTTGGTGCGTCTAAGAAGAATTGCAGAACAATGTAAAAAAAGAAACATGCCCCTTCTTTGCACAGAAACAGGCGTAATCAACTCTGCAGACGAAAAATATCGTAGAACTTATCTGGAAGACATTACCAACATTATGGATGAATTGAAAATACCTGCCATGCTTTGGGATTTTGACCAAAAGTTTAGTGTGCTTATTAGAAATGGTAAACTTATTAAGGAAGTAAAAAACTGGATAAACAACCAGAATAAGTAGTAGTTAACAGGAAATAGGTTTTAGGTTTTAGGTTTTAGGTTTTAGGTTTTAGTAGTGAAATGTATTTAAACTTACTATTACCTCCGAATTAATTATGTCAACCTCAATAATATAAATTTTAAATCATGTCAGATAGTGTTTTGAGCATACACAATTTAAAGAAATCTTATGGTAAGATTCAAGCTCTTAAAGGTGTTTCATTTGATGTACCTAAAGGATCTGTATTTGGTATTTTAGGCCCTAACGGAAGTGGAAAAACAACCATGCTGGCAATCATATTAGATGTATTGCAACCCAATGAAGGTAGTTTTGAATGGTTTGGTCAATCAAGTAATCCTGATGTGAGAAAAAGAATTGGTTCGCTTTTAGAAACACCTAACTTTTATCATTATTTATCTGCTGTTGACAATCTAATCATTACACAAGCCATCAATAAAAGGGGAACCATTGAAGATATTCACCAAGCATTGGAGATTGTAAAGCTGACAGAAAGAAAACATTCTCCATTTAGCAGCTATAGCCTTGGAATGAAACAACGTTTGGCTATTGCTGCTGCTTTGTTAGCAAAACCTGATGTAATTATATTAGATGAACCTACTAATGGACTAGACCCAGTTGGCATTGTAGAAATTAGAGAACTAATCATACTACTTGCCAAGCAGGGCACTACTGTAATAATGGCAAGCCATCTTTTAGACGAAGTTGAAAAAGTTTGTAGCCATGTAGCTATCCTTAAAAGTGGCAATTTGATGGCTTCTGGAGAAGTGAATGAAATATTGAAAAATGAAGATATTGTAGAAATTGGTGCTACTAATTTGCAACAACTTCCATCTATCTTTTCTAACTATCCACACTTGATTAGTAAAAAATTGGATAATAGTTACTTGCAACTTAATTTCCAGTTGGGTACTGCTAACCTAGAAACCATCAATCAATTTTGTTTCGATAAAGGTTTTGTACTAAATCATTTACAATTAAAAAACAAAAGCTTACAAACCAAGTTTTTTGAATTAACCAACTAACCCCTCCCCTTACCAAATTATTCAACTTCATCATTTATACATTTATGCTCAATCTTCTTAAAATTGAATGGCTTAAAATAAAAAAATACCCTGCTTTCTGGTGGATGCTTGGTATAGTTGCTCTTACCTATCCTGGAGTAAACTATATGGCATATAGTTTTTTTAAAGGCTTAGTTAATAAAAAAGATATGTCTGGCTCAATAGCGCAATCTCTTTTAGGCAATCCATTTGCGTTTCCTGAAACATGGCATTCGGTAGCTTATTTCTCATCGTTTTTTACCATGATTCCTGCAATACTTGTAATTATGATTATCACTAACGAGTACACATTTAAAACCAATAGACAAAACATAATTGATGGATGGAGCAGAAACCAATTTGTAACAAGTAAAATATTAGATGTGGCCATTATTTCTATCGTTGCCACACTTATGTACATCCTCACTGCTGCCGGCTATGGTTTTAGATTGAATAGTGAGGCTCAAGGCAGTTGGCAAGAAGGTATTACCTATATCCCATTGTTTTTATTACAAACATTTTCGCAGCTATCATTGGCTTTTTTGCTTGGTTTTGTGATTAAAAAATCTTTTATTGCATTGGGTATATTTGTATTCTATTTCTTAATACTAGAAAATATGTTGCTAGGAATTCTTAAATGGAAAAACCTCTCAATTGGTGAGTTTCTACCTCTTGAAATTTCAGATAAATTAGTACCTGGACCAATGTTTTTCAGCAAATTTGATGAAGAAGGATATAGCAAAGCAGTGACTATTATCAATGAACATGTTATTTACACTATTCTTTTCACCACCCTTATTTGGTTTATCTGCTATCGCATTTATGCTAAGAGGAATTTGTAATAAAATTCAATTTATAACAGTCGCTTGCTAGTGAATGAACATTGTTAACTATTCAATGGCAATCGTTAACTAGTTAATGACAGTTTTTTGATAGTTCATGAATAGGCGCAACTATGTTTAGCTAAATAGACCTAGCATAATTTTAGGGGTCTTTTAAGCGGTCGGTACTGAAAGTCCGACCTAATAACAGGCATAACCCCTGTCATACTTTTGGTCTGACTTTCAGTTCCGACCAAATACACCAAAAGATTAAATTTTTAGGAGTGAAAAATACCCATTTCATGTTTTATTAGAATGACGTCCTACAACGTGTAGCATAACACTTCTAAAATAGGAATGGCATCCTACAACGTGTAGCATAACACTTCTAAAATAGGAATGGCATTCTACAACGTTTAGCATAGCACTTCTAAAATGGGAATGGCATCCTACAACTTGTAGCATAACACTTCTAAAATAGGAATGGCATGCTACAACTTGTAGCAGAGCATTTCTAAAACGGGAATGGCATCCTAAATTATCTAGGTTTTGTTCAATAATCTATATCTGATTAATGATTTCTTCAAAGCTTCCGTTAATTGGAAAGGAGATTTATGTTTTTAACTAGGAATGAAATAGTCTAACCTAAAAAGCTTGTTATCCCGAAAAAATAGTAACCAAGAATTATCACACTCTTTGCACATTTTTAAGGAAAATGATTTTATTCTTCTGTTCTTTCCCAATTTTTCATCAAAGGTGTTTATATACGACTCAGTTAATTTACAAGCATTTGGAAATACTTTGCATGCATCATTATAAGTCGTGTTTTTACTTAAAACTATTTTTGGTGTAGTTATAAAAAACTTGCCATCGTCAAAATATAATTCGTCTATAATTGCACTATCTTTATAAGCTATAAATATAGTCTCACCATACCAGATATCTTTTTCATCTAACTCTTCCCAATAAGTACAGCAATCAGCATGGTTTGCTGTTATGCTATCTGGCAAACCAAAAAATTTTATTAAGTTTTTAACCTTGTCAATGTAAAATAGCTTGTTATTAATTAACATTGAATCTGGATTCATTGTCTCAGCATATTTCACATAATACTGAATTCTTCGTTCAATGCTATCTGCATAGTTTAATGGTTTCTTAACCTGACTAAAACCAAGTATGCTGATGTTGATCAAAAACATGAATAACCCAAAAAATAATTTCATAAATATACATTTAGAGGAAGTAAGTCTTTTTCAAGACTATTTTATCTAGTTTATAGAATATAATGTACCAACAAGATTGTCTGTTCATCAATCAACATCTTGTTCAAAGTTTCTAAACCTGCCCTAAATGGTTAATTTCTATTTATCCTTATCCTTCATTATGCTATCCCATTCATGGCTAAGGTCTTTGTGTACTATTTTACCGTTGGGCAAATATCTATCTTCTCTTATTACAACACCATCCTTAAATTTCTCTCGAACTATTGTGCTGTCATTTATTGAATATTCATTGAAAGCTAAATGACCAATATGGTAATATGTTATGGTAGGTAAATTGCCGAACGCAATATTTACTGAGGCAACTTTATAATCATTAAGATCTGAATTTTCATAATCTTCAATATAAAAATTTCTATTCACTTTACCTTTTGCTTTATAGAACACAAATTCATATTGTAATGTTTTAGAGTGTATATCAACATCCGAGTTTACTTTTAAATAAGTCAATATTGCTTTTTTAATTTCTACAGGATCATTACTCAAATAGCCCTCTATCACATACGACTTAATAATTGAAGTATCATAAATAGGCGGATTTACATATTCTCCACTTCTTAATTGACTTCTATTTATCAGCACACTCCATAGCTGCTTTGGAGCCAAGTGGAATATTTTCATTGGTGTTAGCCTGTAATTTAAATAAGAAATTACTGTTATTATTAAGATAATTATTGCAGTAATTAAAGCTATTTTAATTTTCCAATTCTTGTGTTTTATCATAAACAACTTGTCAAACTATTTCTTTGAAAATAAATGGTAGATAATACCTTAATTGTTGTAAAAATTCTATGAATTAAAACCTTATCCAATAACCCCATCGCCTTATTTGGCATTTCCCAAAAACGTCTCAGTATATATAAATCTATAGTTTCGCTTTAAACAAGAAATCAATTTCTACGCTCCAGTATTTTCTTCATAATTACTAAACAATACTTCATGCTGTGCTTCTATGTTTTTATGAAAACTTACGGGTAGTCTTGCCCAATCAAACAGTTCTACAATAATTGGGACATTGCATTCTCTAATGGTTTCTTTTAAATCTTCATAAATATCTATAGGTAATTTTTGTAAATCGGGGGTTCTTATCACTAAATCAAGGTCGCTACCTTCGTGTGCAGTGCCATTCACTCTGCTTCCATAGGCCCATACTTCAATTGGTATGGTTATTTTTTGGAAAATGGCTATCAATCTATCCTTATCCTTTTCTCTCAATATCATTGTTTTGATTTTTAATGGCGGCTACTACTAATGCTGCATCATTTATGAAACTAGGTAATAATACCAATGTTTCTTCGGCAAAGTTTACTCCATAATCGTGTGCGGTATTGTTTCTGTTATCACGATATTCTAAGAAACGTTCACTTAAATCTGCTGAAATAATACTTCGCAACACACATTCTTTGAATACCTCTTTAAAATACAATTGGTCAACTGCCTTGGATGAGTGAAAATAGGGTTTTAAAGTCTTACGTAAGAGTTTACCACATTGCTCTAAAATAATTTCAAATTCTTTTACGCAAGCGGAACGATACATATCGTAATCTATTTCTTCTTGATTGGTTTTTTGTAATAATCCAAAAGCCTTTTCCAATGTATTTATGCAACGCTCTAAATAAGCAGTTTCAATTAGACCCATATTTATTTTTTTGTAAAAATAATAGCTTCAAAACATTATAAATCTCACACTTAGGATTTAAGGGATTAACACTTCAAAAAATATCAATTATTATTAGTTCTTCATACTAAAAATCCCTAAGATTATTTAATAGAACTAAAATTAACCACTGAAAACAACCTAGTTAATTTAAAGGTCAGATTATGCAAAATGTACAAACTCTTACTGAACAAATAATTACAATTCCACACTTCCCACACAATACTTAAACCTACTAAACACTACTTTTGATTAATATTCCATTACATAATCATTAGATACAATGCATTTTACTTTCGATAATAGTTATTCTCAACTGCCTAATAGCTTGTTTGAACCTACATTACCAACTCCTGTGGCCAATCCTTCATTATTGTTATTTAATAAAGGTTTCGCAAAAGAAATAGGTGTAGAATTTAATGCAGAAGAGGCAGATTTAATAGCACAACAATTGGCTGGAAATAAGCTAATAAATGGTTCTTACCCAATTGCACAAGCTTATGCGGGTCACCAATTTGGGCATTTTGCTATGTTGGGTGATGGAAGGGCAATATTGCTTGGAGAAATAATTTGTCCTGATAAAGAAAGACTTGATCTACAACTAAAAGGAGCAGGACAAACTGCTTTTTCAAGAAGAGGGGATGGTAGGGCTACATTGCGCTCAATGCTTCGGGAATATTTAATGAGCGAAGTAATGAATAGCTATGAAATTCCCACTTCTAGAAGCTTGGCGGTAGTAACTACTGGCGAACCTGTTTATAGAGAAAATGTACATGAGGGGGGTGTACTTACGAGAATAGCAGCAAGCCATATAAGAGTGGGTACTTTTGAGTATGTTAGGCATTTTGAGCAAACAGAAACCTTACAAACATTCACTAATTATGTAATTCAGCGCCATTATCCGGAACTAATGCAACATCCCAATCCACCATTGGCATTACTTGAGGCTGTTATGGATAAACAAATAGATTTGGTGGTCAATTGGATGCGAGTAGGGTTTATTCATGGAGTAATGAATACCGACAATATTTCTATTGCAGGAGAAACCTTCGATTTTGGTCCATGTGCCTTTATGAATAGCTACAGACTAGGAACCGTTTTCAGCTCGATAGATACTCAGGGCAGGTATGCTTATGGAAATCAACCCAAAATATTACAATGGAATTTGGGTTGTCTTGCAGGTGCTTTGCTGCCGCTAATTCATTCTGAAGAAGCAGAAGCCATAAAATTGGCTACAGAAGTAGTTGTTGCATTTAAAGAAAAGTATGAAAAGAAATGGTTTGCCATGATGGCAACCAAACTTGGAATTGTTGAGAAAGAACTAACCGATGAAATAAAAGAACTAATCAATGATTTATTGCAATGGATGGAGTTGCAAAAATCAGATTATACCAATACTTTTTTAGTATTAATGAACCTATTACAAGAACCATCAGCCATTTATGAATCATCGGAGTTTATAGCTTGGAAAGAGCGCTGGTTGACTGCTTTAGAGGAAAATGGTATTGCCTACAATGAAGCGACAGCAATCATGCAAAAAAACAATCCTGTTTTTATACCTAGAAACCATCAAGTAGAAGCAGCATTGGATGGCATTACCTTAGAAAAAGATTTTACAATTTGGAATAAATTGTTGCGTGCAATCATCGAATCGCGCGAAATAAATGAAGACACGAAATGGTTACTAGCATCACCTAGTGAAGAAACAGAAAAAAGCTACAGAACCTTTTGCGGTACTTAGGAATTTAATATTTACATTAAAGAAAACGAATATTCACATAAAGAAATACTCATCTAGCTCAAAGAAATAACTTATTCCTTTAAGGAAATAATCTTTTAACTTAAAGGAATATTGTTTTATGACAAAGAAATACTCTATCGACGTAAAGTAATATCATCTTGGTTGAAAGAAACAACGTCTTGGCTTAAAGAAATTATTACTTTCCATAAAGAAATATTATCTAAGCTCAAATAAATTATTTCTTAGCGTAAAGAAATATTATTTATCTACAAAGAAATACCTTCTTACTTAAAAGAAATAACATCTTTAATTAAAGATATATTGTTTTCCTATAAAGAAATATTATCACGGCATAAAGAAATACTATTTCGCCTTAAAGAAATACTATCTCGATTAAAAGAAACATCATTTTACTTCAAAGAAATAATATCTTAAATTAAAGAAATATTGTCTTCCTTCAAAGAAATAACATCCTTACTCAAAGAATTATCTTCTTACTTGAAAGAAATATTATTTCAACCTAAAGAAATATTTTTTTACTCCTAAGAAATATTATCTCAACACAAAGAAATTTTATTTATCAAGAAATAAATATTGTTTTCTTATTAAGAAGTAAATATTGTGCTTAACATACTCTATTACTTCAAATTAAATTGAATAATATGGCATTCTTCCTGCTTGAAATTTCCTGCCATACTAATCATCAAATCCTGATTGGTATTTGAAGTAAATAATTGGATTTGTTGGTTATTTATAATTAATGAATCTGGTTGCAAAGAGAAATCCAGTGTTTGCCAATTATTTATGAATCCTGCTTTTAGAAGGGCTTCGTAACGGCTGTGATAAAAGTAGAAATCATTGTTATTGCATGCAATTGACTGATTATCGGCTTGGTTTAAATAATACATATCGCCCAAATCTTTCAAAGGATTCTTTTGTACAATGTCAATACCGCATTGTTCCTTTTCAGTAATGCCACAGGCAATGTAATTTCCAGAATAAGAAAGCGAGAAATAAAAATTTTCATCGCATTTCAGCTTTCCATTTGGGGCATGATGTAGGGTTTTGAAAAGATTTTCACTACCAAGGTCTTTCATGATGGAATAAAGCAATTGTCGGGCGACTAATTTTTTGTTAGCTGTTTCGGGGCTGAATTTTTCTATGAATGTTTTTTGGTTGAAGGGCAAAAGACCAAGCATTTCGGTATAGGATTCTTTGTTTTTACATTCAAGAATGGAGGTTAGAAAAATCATGTGATTTTATTTTAACAATTTGATTTTGTAGGGGCAAACCTATGTGTTTGCCCCTATTCGATTGGATTTTTTGTAGGGGCAAACCCTTGTGGTTACCCTAATTGATTGTATTTGTGTGGTAGGGGCAATCCCTTGCGGTTGCCCTAATTGATTGTTAGGGCAACCGCAAGGGATTGTTTGGGGCAACCGAAAGGGTTTGCCCAATACGATTGGATTGTGTATGAGAAGGGCAACCGCAAGGGGTTGCCCATACAAATGATGCGATTTAGGGCAACCGCAAGGGTTTGCCCAATACGATTTGATTTTGTAGGAAGGGCAACCGCAAGGGTTTGCCCCTACAAATGATGCGATTTGGGGCAACCGCAAGGGTTTGCCCATACGATTTGATTGTGTAGGAAGGGCAACCGCAAGGGTTGCCCCTACAAATGATGCGATTTGGGGCAAACACGCAGGTTTGCCCCTACGTTATTGAACGGGACAACCTTTATAAATGGTGTTTCCTTGTAGGTTTTCGCCTTTCATGACCAATGATAACGGCTCAATTTGCACATCTTCTCCCAATGTGGTGTGGTATAAAATAATGGATCTTGCACCGATGCTGCTTCTTGCACCAATTTCAATGTTGCCTATTTTCATGATTCTATCCTCGAACAAATGGGTTTGTGGTCCACATTGGTGATTGAGGGCTACATCATCGCCAATGGTGATAACATCATATTCCGTGAAATCAGTCGTGTAAAACACATTCCTTTTGCCTGTTTTCACGCCTAAAAAACGAAGCAACCATGGTAAGAAGATTGTACCCTGCAAGTAATCCAACAAATAAGGAACGGCAATGGATTCGTACATGGAAGTAACTGCTTCGCTCAACCAAACGGGTAAACTCCACATCGGCATTTCTTTGGCAGTGTATTTTCCAACCAAAAGCCATTTAAGTATCACCACTAATATAAAACCAGGAATGGCTATAAAACCAGCGAAATAAAAGGGCAAAGCAATAATGAAAACCCACCAAGGATAGTCAACCACCACATTGTGTATATAGGAAATGAACAACCAACTTGAACTTAAAATAAAGGCTAAAGGCAATAATATTCGAATAGATTCTACGCTGCCTCTGTACAGTATTTGCTTTTTACTGGGTTTGTATGTCAATGTTTCATCAAACAGTTGGGATGATTGCCTTTTAGGAATAGCCAATGCCGGAGAACCAAACCAATCGTTACCCGGTTGCGCTGCAAGCTTCTCAGCATCTGGGGGCACAGAAAGCACACCTAACAACATTTTGCTCGGTAGGTTACTGCCTTGGGGCACTAATGCACTGTTGCCAATAAATGTTCTTTCACCAATTTGGGTTTTGGCAAGCATCAAACTACTTTCCCTTATATCAGCTTCACCAAGATTCACGGAATCTGCAATGAATGTTTCGGCATCCAATTCCAATAAATGGGGGGTGATGTTTCCTGCTGTGCTAATTTCTGCTCTTAATCCCACTTTGGCACCCAACAATTTAAAGTATTGACGCACAAAAACACTTGCATACAATGGATGCAATACCACCAAGGAAATACTGTAAAGTTGATCGGAAATCCATTTTCTTAGAAACACATGGCTATACACATTGTACTTCCCTTCCTTTACGTTTCGCATCAATAGCCTTGTAATCAGTGAAGTTTGAAAAATAAATATCAACACATAAAACAACGCCAATAATGGAGTGAGAAAAAGATAATAGAACTCATAATCACCAGCCAGTTGGTCTAATTCATACAACGTAAACAATCCAGGAAAAAATGGAATCATCAAAGCAAAATGCAGTAAAAGCAACAAAACAGAATAGATGAAAGTATATTGTAAAACCTTATGTTTTGGTGGGTAAATAGGCGTTTGCATTTGTGCAGCTTCTTTAATGCTCTGCGGTTCGGCAGGACTTCCAAAAGCAATAACTCCTTTTTTAAGAACCGAATTAGCAGATAGGTAGCTCAAATCTTTTAATTCAGAAAAATCTTCCATTGCTGCGTCAATGCCAATTACACAACTAGTACCGACATAGCAATTTTTCCCAATCTTGATTTTTCCAACACGCATTTCTCCGTTCTCATACACAATATTGTTCAGCACCACACCACTACCAATGTTGGTTCCTTCGCCTATTTCAATTAAATCAGGTGCTTCAAAGTCTAAAACACTCAATTGATTTTGCCCACCAATATGCACTCCCATTGCTTTTAAATACATGGGATACAAGGGCGTATTGTTTAAATAATTAAAATTATTGAGTTTCTTAATCATTGAAACAAACCAACACCTGAAATAATAACTGCCCCAAATAGGATAATTGCCTGGCTTGTATTTACCTATGACAAGCATTTTACTAAACAAGGTAACAAGCAGCATGAGTGGGGTAATGAAACAATACAAGGCAATGGCAACCCCGAAAGACAATAAATAATTTTCCCATTCTACTTGCGCATAATAATATCCAAGATAGGGTATGTAAAGCTGTGCTGAAAAGAATCCGAAAATAATGGGCATACTCAAGGCTTGGGCAATGGTGCACCAAACAAAAGAGCGATTGCTGACTCTCTTAAATGGCGTTTTTTCTGCTTTAATACTGGATTTATTTTCTGCACAAGCAATGAATTTTCCAATAGTTCGCGCTTCATAAATATCCCGAATGGAAAGCTGGGATAGCCCTGCATTGTTGCGCAATTCCGAAACCAACATGGCTGCAACCAATGAATGCCCACCAAGGTCATAGAAAAAATCTTGGTCGTTAGAGATTGCTTTATCTGGAAAGAAATATTTAAAAGCTGCGGTTATTTTTTGCTCAGTAGTTAAACCAGTATACGTTGGTTTTTCTGCATTAATTCTTTGTGAGAGTATCGCTGGAATTGGTAATGACTTTCTATCTATTTTACCACTAGCTAATGTTGGCCATGATTCTATCAAAACATAAATACTAGGCACCATGTAACTAGGTAATCTTTCAGATAGATGATTTCGAAGCATGGCATCAGTAAACTCGAATGTTTTTTCGGGTTTGTAATAGGCAACCAATTCATCTTCCTGCAAATTGTTCTTTTTTAGAACGACCACTGCCGTGTTGATACCCGTTAAGCTCAACAAAGAATGTTCTATTTCGCCCAATTCAATCCTAAAACCCCTGATTTTTACTTGGTCATCTATTCGACCATGAAATGCTACTTTACCTTCTTCGGTCATCACTACCAAATCGCCCGTTTTATAGATAGTTGTTCCGGGCAAACCTTCTTGAATAAAAGGATTGGATAGAAATTTTTGGGCACTTAGTTCAGGTAATTTTAGGTATTTTGTTCCTACGCCGTAACCACTGATAATCAATTCACCTTCCGTTCCTTTTTCGGCTATTGTATTGTTTTCAGTAATAACTGCATAATTATAATTGGGCAATGGCGTTCCAATATCAATTGCATCGCCCGGTTTTAGCAAAGCTATAGATGAAGTAACCGTGGTTTCTGTAGGACCATAACTATTATAAAAACGCAAATCGAAAGCAGCCCATTTTTCCATGACACTAACAGGGCAAGCTTCACCACCTGCATTGATAATGCGCAAATATTTCGCTGCCTTTATATCTAACACTGCCAAAAGACTGGGTACAGCATGTAGCACGGTCACTTTATTCTTCAACAGAAAAAGGTGCAATTCATCTAAAGACTTAGCAGTTGTAGTATCAGCAACTAACAGGGATGCTCCAGCAAAAAGAGAAATCCATGTTTCCTCGCACCACATATCGAAAGAAACAGAAAAACCTTGGTAAACAATATCATCAGCCCGAATGCCCAACACTTCTTGTTCGGAACGGATCAAATGACAAATTTGTCTGTGCGAAATGGGAATACCTTTTGGCTTACCTGTACTTCCTGAAGTGTAGAGATAATATGCGTAATCTTCATTGCTCACCTTTATTGGTTCAAAATGGGAGATTAAATCATTGGCAGGCAACAATCGTAAAACACCTTCTACAATATTAATTTCAGAGAAATAAGCACTCACTTCTGCCTCTGTAAAAACCACATTTGCACGTTCCAAAGGCATTTCAGCATCAACAGGAACATAAGTACAACCCGCTTTTATGATGCCACATACAATGGCAAGTAATTGATTGCCCCTTTTAAAATAAACACCAATAGTACTTCCAGCTTTGATACCATTATTTATCAATTGTTGGGCTATGCCATTGCTTATTTCATCTAAAGCTTGATAGGATATTTCTTCATCTTTAAAACGAATGGCACAATTGGAGGCAAACTTTTTGAAACTTACAGCGAGCAACTCGCCCAATGTTTCTCCATTATATAAGTCAGGTATTGATTTCCCTAATAAGATACTTGGGTTCATTTTCATATTTTGCAAAGCGAAGATAGCCGTTGAGGCAACCGTTATAAATTAAAAAGGCATAGAGGTAGGAAAAACGAAAAAGATTAATTGGTTGCTACGCAAATCGCTATTTAAAAAGAGTTGTTTGTCAAAAGTGATTATCCTACCCTATTTATCATTGTGCTTACCCTGTTTATCATTGTGCTTACCCTATTTATCGCTGTGCTTACCCTATTTATCACTGTGCTTACTCTATTTATCACTGTGCTTACCCTATTTATCACTGTGCTTAGCTTATTTATCGAAGTGCTACAAGTAAGTATATAAATTTCTCTATAAAATACTTATGAAGCAATCGATTCTTTTAAAACCAGACGTTTTCTAATCCAAATAACTCAAAAAAGTAATTGGGTCTAAATTCATTAATAGAAAAATACATTAATCGCTTGTTTACTTATTCCGTAATCCATTTTTTCCAAATCGGCATATTAATAGAACCTTGGACGGCTACTTTCGCCGCCATTAAAAATGGTTTTACCGCCTTATTTAAATAAATATTAAATAATTAGTAATAAAGGATGAATAAATTTATAGGATTTGTGGTGTTAGTTTTCATTAGTATAAGTGGACAATCGCAATATCGCACACAAGCACAACAGTTGGTATTGAGTAGTGAAGATTCTTTGCAGGCTGGTATTAACAACAATAAAACAGTTATTTCTGGATATGGAAGTGCATTGTATCAACGGAATTACAATATGAAAGAATCTGTGATTAATCTAGAACGTGCTGTATTATTTATCGGTCATCAATTCAATGATAAAATTGCTATTTTTTCTGAAATGGAAATAGAAGATGCCAAAGTAGAAGGTGGTAGCAATGGTGGCGAAATATCTATGGAGCAAGCTTATTTGAAATTTAACTTAAATCCAACACAATACATTGTTGCGGGCTTATTTGTACCTAGAATTGGATTGCTTAATGAAAATCACTTACCTGTAAACTTCAATGGAGTGGAAAGACCAATGGTGGAACAAATGGTTATTCCTGCAACTTGGAGAGAATTGGGCATTGGTTTCTATGGCAGCATGAATAGAGCACCCGTAAACTATAGTCTAGCAATCGTTAACGGGTTGAATAGTGCAGGATTCGAACATGGCACAGGTATTCGTGGCGGCAGATCTGAAGGTAGAAATGCAAGTGCAAACAACTTAGCAGTAACCGCTTCTTTGCAATATTCTTGGAAAGATTTTAAATGTCAAGTTGCTGGATATATGGGCGGGACGGTTGGATTGAATAAAAAAAGCGCAGATAGTTTGGGATTGAATAGTGGTGCATTTGGCACACCTGTTTATTTGGGTGAAGCAGATGTACAATACAATAGAAACGCAATTTGTATTAAAGCTTTGGGCACTTTTATTAATTATCCCGAAGCAGGAAAAGTAAATGCAGCTTATGCTAAAAATATTGCCTCGGCTTTATATGGTGGATATGTAGAATTTGGATACAATTGGTTGTACCAATCAAAAACAAATGCGCAATTTATCAGCTTTGCTCGTGCAGAAGTAATTGACATGAATGCAAAAATCCCAACTGCTCCAAAAGGAATTGAAGATGGAACGCTAAAACAATCAAGACTGTTATTGGGTATTAGCTATTTGCCAATTCCTAATGTGGTAATAAAAGCAGATGTAAACATGCTTAGTACTGGGGAACAAAACCCTGCTTTGGTTATCAACCCTGCTCCAAATGCCATTCCTTATAAACAAAACAATACTTTCTTAAATATTGGGTTTGGGTATTCTTTTTAAATTGAGGCAAAGAGGCAGAAAGAGGCAGAGAGGCAAGGAGGCAGAGAGGTAAAGAGTTATCATAATGGATTTTAGTCCTTATAAATTCTAAAACTATTAAAAATTAAATACCATAATCTAGATAAAATTAACATTAACAAAATGGAAAGAAGAGACTTCTTAAAGAATACTTGTGGTTTGTGCTTAATGGGTACAATTGGTGGTGCAGTGGCTAGCTTAGCTAGTTGTAGTCCTGCATATCCTGTATTTAAAACTGAGATTTTAAATAACCAAGTAAAAATACCCATTAATATGTTCGACACTAGTAGTATCCAATTTGTAAGACCTAAAGGTTGGTATTATGATATTGTAGTTGAACGCAACAATGGCGCTTACAATGCCTTGCTTTTAAAATGTACACACCAAGATAATGGGCTGAACATTAATGGCAACAATGGCTATACTTGTAGTGTTCATGGAAGCACTTTTGACAAAGAAGGACATGTGAGAAAAGGGCCTGCCGAAAAATCTCTTAGAAAGTATCCTACCAAAATTGAAGGTGACCAATTACTTATTTATTTGAACATGACTGCAACCAATGATAAAAAGATTTAAGTACGTTTCATCAATTCTATTTCTATTATTTATTGCAAACACTAGTTGCAACAAAGCTCCTACAAGCAATGAAACTTTAGCTGAGTTTAGTACCATTGAAAAGGAAGTTTTAGAAGATTTCACCAACAAGCTTGCTATAGCTACTTACCTGCAATTGTCTGTTGATGCAAACAATCTTCAAAGTGCTTTAACCAATTTGAATAACAATACAACTGATTCCAGTTTAGCAGAATCCAAAAAAGCTTGGCTTGCACTAAGAGAAGTATGGGAACACTGTGAAGGGTTTTTGTTTGGACCAATAGAGGACTTCGATTTCGACCCTAATATGGATACTTGGCCTACGGATTATGGTCAACTTGATTCATTAATTGCAAGTTCAAATGCTTTGAAAGTAAACAATATTCAAAACCTTACTTTGTCTTTAAGAGGGTTTCATCCTTTAGAGTATATTCTATTTGGAAATCATGGTAGTAAGAAAGCGGCTGAAATTACCCAAAAACAAAAACAATATATGCTTAGCCTTTCAGCCGACATTGCCAATTCTTGCAATGCCCTTTACCTTAGTTGGACTTCCGCCCCTACCCTATTTTCCAATCAATTGATATATGCTGGCACTTCTTCCTCACGATATACCACAAGAAAAGATGCTTTTATTACCATAGTAAGTGGGATGATAAACATTTGCGATGAAGTTGCTAATGGAAAAATGAAAGACCCTTTCGATGCAAAAGATGCACAAACGGTGGAGTCTCCATATTCAGGCAATTCACTTGCCGACTTCAAAAACAATATTATAGGCTTACAAAAAGTATATCTTGGTGTGAATGGTGGAAGAGGTATTAGAGATTTGGTTGCTGCAAAAAACAAATCGCTAGACATTTTAATTACGAACCAAATAATTGCCGCAATCAATTCTTTTTCTAACATTACTGATTATTACGAAGTAGCCATCTTTACCCAAAGGGTGCAAGTGCAACAAACCATGCAAACGCTTAATACTTTGCATCAAACAATAGAAAACCAATTATTGCCATTTATTCAACAACAGATTAAAGACTAAAAACGAAGTTTTCTGCATACTGAATTCTAACAATCACATAGGCACATTGACACATATAATGAATACACATGGTATTAAAAAAAGGCATAATAAACAACAGAACAATGTTTTTAGTAAAGTAATTCTTTCTAAAGTAGCCGATGAATAATGAATTAAATTTCATTTTAATTAATAATATTTTAGTTTAAGTTTTTAAAACTATGTGTCTATGTGCCTATGTGGTAGATAGCATTTATAAAATTAAATCAATGAAAAAGTTAAGCATACTGTTATTATTATGCATTATGGTATTTGCATTTTCTAAATGTAATAAAGCAGGTCTTTTTGATGAATCGGGATATGACGATCGCTTAAGTGGTGGTGCTGCAACAGCCTTTGATGAAACTTCTAGGGCATTTACCAATAGCATTTCAGGACTTTCACCTAGAGATGAAGAGGTACACGAATTGGGCGACAAAGCTTTTGAACAAACTTTTGTATCAAGTCCTGCCCCTTCCTTTGGTGGATTAGGCCCTGTTTTCAACAATGTTTCTTGTATTTCTTGCCACCATAACGATGGTAAAGGCACTCCCACAGCAGGATTCTCTACCTCTTCTCTATTATTTAGAATTAGTACTTTAGGAGTTGATATTCATGGCGGCCCAGTTGCAGCAGCAGGTTTTGGAGGCCAAATTCAAGATCAAGCTTTATTTGGAGTAAAACCAGAAGCTACTATTAGTATCAACTACAACAATTTGCCCATTACCTACCCCGATGGCACAAGTGCCAATTTAAGAAACCCTATTTATACCATTACTGGTTCCTACATGCCATTGCCTGCAAACTATATGCTTTCCCCTCGCCTCGCACCGCCCGTTTTTGGGGGAGGTCTTTTAGAAAATATACCCGAACAAACCATTCTTTCATTTATAGATGCTGGTGATAAAAATGGTGACGGTATTACAGGAAAAGCCAATTATGTGTATGATCCATATACGCAAAAAACAGAATTGGGTCGCTTTGGTCTTAAGGCTAATACTTCTTCACTAGCTGTGCAAGTAGCTGCTGCTTTTCAGCAAGATATGGGCATTACGAGTTATTTATTTCCCAATGAAGCTGCTCATGGGCAAGAACAAACACATCATTTACCAGCAGGTATTGATGTTCCTGATAGCGTGGTAAATGCAGTGGCTTTTTATGTAAAAACACTAGCAGTACCCGCTAGGCGCAATACAACTGATATTGATATTAAAAAAGGGGAACAATTGTTTCATCAAATAAATTGTAGTAGTTGCCATCGCGCAACTATTCAAACAGGGATAGACCTTAGTTTGCCTACATTGAGCAATCAAAGAATACACCCTTATACTGATTTACTTGTGCACAATATGGGTAGCGGACTAGCAGATAACCGACCAGATTATTTGGCAAATGGTACTGAATGGCGCACACCACCACTTTGGGGTATTGGTTTGTTTAGCAAAACAAACGGCATTCCTTATTATTTGCACGATGGTAGAGCCAAAACAATTGAAGAAGCCATTTTATGGCATGATGGAGAAGCAAGCAATAGCAAAAAAGGATTTATGAATTTAGTTAAAACGGATAGAGACAAGATCTTAAAGTTCATTCAATCATTGTAATTATTAAAAGATTTGAAAAAAATTGTTGCTAATTAACAGTAGATACAATAATATAGTATTGACTTCCGTTTTAGTCTAGGTAAAAAAATCAGACAATAGAAAGTCTGATAAAACAATCTTTCCCCTTCTTTTAAATTATTATAATATGAAATTTTTAAAGTATTTGGGTCTAGGTGTAGTTGGAATTATTGTATTAATATTAATAACTGCCTCTTTTCTTAAAAAGGATTATAATGTTGAGCGTGATATAACAATCAGCAAACCAAAAGATTCTGTTTTTGCCTATATCAAATACTTGAAAAACCAAGGGAACTACAGCAAGTGGGCTAAGATGGATCCTAATTCTAAAATGGAATACAAAGGAACAGATGGAACTGTAGGTTTCAGCTACACTTGGAATAGTCAAATTAAAGATGTAGGACAAGGAGAACAAACTATCAAGAAAATAGTAGAAAACGAAAGTATAGACTATGAACTCCATTTTATAAAACCCTTTGAAGGTCTTGCAGATGCCTATTTAACTACAGAAACCGTTGGTAACAATCAAACTAAAGTGAGATGGGGTTTTACAGGCCACATGAAATATCCTTTCAATATTTTTCTTCTTGTGATGAATATGGACAAACTAATTGGTGATGATTTGTCAGTTGGATTGACAAACCTAAAAGGAATATTAGATAAATAAATAAAATTATTATTTCCCAATAAAAGCTCGCTGTTGTAGAATAGCGAGCTTTTTTTATGGGGTGAAGGAATGATGCTAGAAAAGATACAGTAGCATAATAATTTTATTGCATTTCAATTACTTGTGATAATACATTTGTAAAGGATAATTCACACCCTAGTATCTGTTCATTTATGATTGGCAAAACATTACTATCGTTACTATTAATTTCAGTTCTATCTACTATCCTTTCAAAGGGAAAAATGCAGCAAGAGCATATTTTAGAAAATAATTCAGATACAATACCTACTAAAAAGTTAGACACAAACAATAAAGCCAAAAGCGTTATCAATCTGTCTATTTATGAGAAATCATATATCATAGCAAGAAATAGAATTAGAAAAAATTCTAAAATATTGAATGTACAAGATTCCTTAAAAGAATTGGGAAATCAACTAATGAATATCCTAAAGTTTACCCCACTCGCTAAAAAGACGAATAAAAATCATTGGCAAATTAATATAGAAAAAGAAATGGGGTACGACAAGTTGGATGGGATGATCAATTGGAATTCATTTGGTGATACAATGCCACTTTTCTTTACTACTAATAACTTATTGTATCAATACTTTAAAAAAGAAAATATTACCTCTATGAACCATTTAACACCTGAGAAATTAGAAAAGATAATTAACGATGCTATGTGCAGCGATTGGGTGTTTACAAACTTTTTATCTTACAAATTGCCATCAGACACTACTACAAATGCGTATGCTATTTTGGGTATAGGTGCACAAGATTATCCATTTGCTCCACCAAACGATTTATATATATTGATTAGTAAGAATGGTTATACATATATAATAGAGAAAGAAATTCGCAAAAACTTTTTAAATACTTTTCCTATTTGTGATAAACTAATGGATAGTGCTATTATAATTTTAAGTAAAAATTCTAACAACATAAAATTGGAAGAAAAGCAAGTAAATAGAATTGTAAAAATGTATAGCAATTGTTATATAGAAAATCTAAAACAATCAAAACAGTATCCTAGAATACAAAAAGTGATTGATGACACTTATAGCAACTTGCAGAATAAAATTAGATAGGAGTGAAAAAGAATAACTTTTTATACAAAATTTTAAATCCATCGCTAATACAAATATCATTGCAAAAGAATACTGAAAACAATTAAAAGATTACGCACTCCTTGTTTACATTCATATACAATCCTTTGGTTATAGCTAGTAATTGTTCGAATATTTATTGATTACTGTCTACTTACTTATTTATTCTGCTGTATTTCATAATTTTTCCGAATAATTATTTATACTTTCCTATCCATTACCTAAACGTTCCGCCACATTATATAAACGTTCTGCTCTATTATAGATACGTTCCACTATATTTTAGATACATTCCGCCATATTATAGATACGTTCCGCTCCATTATATATATTTTCCGCCCTATTATATATATTTTCCGCAACCGATAGGTTTCGCTAATGCGCCAATTTGTATCATTTTGATTGTATTCATCCTTAAAATGACTATTCAATTTGTCAAAACGGCGCTAACTCATAACGTTATGTAGCCATTTTTAATAAATAAGACACTATTTACTCTTACAGATGGATCAATTTTAATAAATATGCTTTGCTTGAAGACAATAATGCAGTAATCGCACTACTTTTTATATAAATTCATAAAAAAATTTTATAATATGCAGCCATACATCAGAAAACAAAGGGCATTTTGGATTCATAGATAAAAGTTTATTAAGTTACACTTGCTTAAAAAAACTATTGATTTAGGAATCTGATTGTGGCTTTTACAAAAAAGAAAACCCCTCATCTTTCATGGCAGCGATTAAGATGAGGGGCTTTCTATTATTTCAGTTTCTTAGAATAATTGGACTACTTGTAATTTATTTTAGCAATATCTAATAGCAATCAATTAAGTGTAAGAATATACATTAATTCCCATTACGCTAAACATTCTACAAAGGATGCTTCTGTATCAAAATAATTTCATACACTTTACTTTAATTATTAATTATGTGTTATTTTTCATTTCATAAACAATTGAATGAAGGCGCTTTGTCCACTTATTATGAAGGCAATTTATAATAAAATCACTAATAAATGATGGTTTAATACAGTGAAAAGTAAATTAAAGAAGATTTTATACAATTATTTTACAACTTTTTTTCAATTAAATAACATATCTCCTTATTTTTAGTGCCATAAAAAATGTAACATGAAAAAAATAGGTATTCTTTACGGAAAAGAAAGAAGTTTTCCAGAAGCATTAATAGCTAAGATTAATGAAAAAAATATTGAAGGAGTAGTTGCAGAGTCAGTGAAAATTGATAAGGTGATGCAAGGCGAATCTATCGGATATGATGTTATCTTAGATAGAATAAGCCAAGATGTTCCCTTTTATCGTGCAGTATTAAAAAATGCAGCTTTGTGTGGAACAGCTATTGTAAACAATCCATTTTGGTTTAGTGCTGATGAGAAGTTTTTCAACAATTGTTTGGCAACCAAAATAGGCGTCCCAGTTCCAAAAACAGTTTTACTTCCTTCCTATCAACTACCAGATGACACCTCAGCACCATCTTTTAGCAATTTAGCTTATCCCTTAGATTGGAAAGTCATTTTTGAATATGTTGGTTTTCCAGCATATATGAAGCCTTATGCAGGTGGAGGATGGAAGCATGTATATAAAGTGTCTGATAAACAAGATTTCTTTAAGAAACATGCAGAAACTGAGCAATTGGTAATGATGCTTCAAGAAGAAATTATTTTTGAAGAATATTACCGTTGTTATTGCATTGGGGGCAAGCATGTATTAATAATGCCATATGAGCCAAGAAATCCACACCATTTAAGATATGTTGCCAACTTTACACCTACTCCAGAGAAGTTAGCAGAAATGGAAGCTATTGTTTTGAAAATCAATAATTATTTAGGGTATGATTTCAATACAGTAGAGCTTGCTTTGAGAGACGGAGTACCTTATGCAATAGATTTCTGCAATCCAGCACCAGATGCTGATAGAAAAAGTGTAGGCGATGCCAACTTTGAGTGGGTGGTAGAAACAGCAAGTAACTTTTTAATTGAGAAAGCATTGGCACATGATGCTTCTAAAGAGAATACTACTTGGGGGAAATTTGTATCGGAAGCGGTAAACAAAATATAACAAACGGATTTAATAGCAGAGTTCTAAAAGGATTTTGTGGCTATAAGCCGTCTTAATTAATGTAGCAAGAAAAAATCTAGCTTTATGAGTCATTTGAATTTTAATAGTTTCACGCTTGGAGTAGAGGAAGAATACATGGTGATAGACCCTCAAACTAGAGAGCTGAAGAGCCATGAACAAAGAATAGTAATAGAAGGGCAAAAACTATTGAGAGATAAAGTAAAGGCCGAAATGCACCAAGCAGTTGTAGAAGTGGGCACCGATATTTGTAAAGATATTGATGAGGCTTTTAAAGATGTAGCTGGTCTTAGAGGAAATATTGCACAAATTGCTGGAGACATAGGTTTATGGGTAGGTGCTAGTGGCACCCACCCATTTAGCCATTGGGATAGTCAATTAATTACAGACCACGTGCGCTATCATGAAATTGTAAATGAATTGCAAGAAGCCGCTAGAAGCAACCTCATCTTTGGTTTGCATGTGCATGTAGGTATTACAGATAGAAAACTAGCCATTCATATTGCCAATACTGCTAGATATTTTTTGCCACATGTGTATGCTCTAAGTACCAATTCTCCATTTTGGGAAGGTAGAACCACTGGGTATAAATCTTATCGATCTAAAGTATTTGATAAATTCCCACGTACAGGAATTCCTGAATATTTTGAAAGCATTGAGGCTTATGACAATTATGTAAACCTTTTGGTAAAAACCAATTGTATTGATAATGCGAAAAAGATTTGGTGGGATATTAGAGTTCATCCATTTTTCAATACAGTAGAATTTAGGGTATGCGATGTGCCGATGACTATCAATGAAACAATGGTGATAGCTGCATTATTCCAAGCTATTTGTGCTAAATTGTATAAACTAAGAAATCAAAACCTAAACTTCATAGTGTATCAACGCGCATTAATTAATGAAAACAAATGGAGAGCTAGTAGATATGGTATTGATGGCTCTTTAATAGATTTTGGTAAAGAAACAGAAGTGCCTACAAGGGTATTGATTCTTGAACTATTAGATTTTGTTGATGATGTGGTAGATGAACTTGGAAGCAGACACATTATTAATAATGTTCAAAAACTAATGGATAAAGGCACAGGCGCTGATAGACAATTAAAAGTATTTGAAAATACAGGAAGTCTAATAAGTGTGGTTGACTATATACATAGCCAATTTTTAAGTGTTGAATAGCTTATCTCAAAGTAATAGCAATTCATCAAATGATTGCAAAAGTGTAAATAGATTTTAACATTAAAGCAGCATTCAAGAAAATGGAAGTATCCATTGTTTCTGTGAGTGTGATAAAACAGTTATATCAATTGTCAGAACAAGAACTTATCAAAGGATGTATAGAGCAAAATAGTTCTACACAGCGTATGCTCTTCGAGCAGTATGCAGGTAAGTTAATGACCGTATGTTTGCGATATGCTGTTGATAGCATGGAGGCGGAAGACATGCTTCAAGAAGGTTTTATTAGGGTTTTTAATCACTTACACCAATTCAAATTTGAGGGGTCATTTGAAGGTTGGATGAGAAGAATTGTAGTAAATGTATGTTTAAAAAACATCCAAAAAAGAAAAATCAGTTTCAAAGAGATTGAAATAGAAAACAACAACCAGCCCCAAATTGCACCATACACCTATAGTTCCATCGGCCAAGATGAATTAATTAAACTAATAAGTAAATTACCTGATGGGTATAGAATGGTATTCAATTTAAATGTGATAGAGGGCTTTAGTCATGAAGAAATTGCTGTATTGTTAGGAATTCAACCTAGCACAAGCAGAAGCCAATTGGTTAAAGCAAGAAAGATGTTGCAAAATCAAATTATTCAGCTTGAAAAAATTGCAGTATGATGAACGAAAATAATTTTGACAGATATATAAAAGAGAATCTTGCTGACTACAAAAGCGAAGTTCCAGCAGGTTTATGGGATAAAATTGAAAAAGGAAATACAAAGAAGCGTGTAATTCCATTTATAAAAACACCTCGTTTTTTATTAGGAATTCTTATTTTAAGTGCAATTTCTATTGCATCATTTGGTATTTATTATTTCAATACTATATCTAAAAACATAGATAATGCAGTTTTAAATAAAGAAACAATAGAAAATAATAATCTGACAAAATCAAAAAATCCACCTACAGCTTCATTGCAAAATGATTTAGAAACAACTAACAAACCAAGTACAAAGCTTACTACAATTTCAAATGAACCAATTGCTAGTAAAGCTGATTCTTTAAGCGACAATAGTTATGCAAAAAACAATACAATTAAAGAACCAACTACTATTACAAACCCAACAATTACAAAAGATAATATTGATATTAAGGAGACTAAAGTTGCTTCTGTTAAGCACCTAGATAAATCTCTTAAAGCAGCTAATAAACCCAATATTCAAATTTCAAATAATGAAAAAATTGCTCTAGAAAAAAGTATTAATTCAAATTTATTTGGCAATAGAGTGGTATTAAATAAAAATAAATTATCTGATACAAAAGGTCTTAATTCTATCTCTGGCAATAATATATTAGAATCAAATCCACAATCTTCAAGTGTAATTAATCATGATAATTTATCTTACCATGATGGCTTAGGAGAAATAAAAAGCAATAATAATAGGTTGGTTTCTAACTTCAAAATAAATAAAAATTTAGAAGCTTCCAATAAAAATATAACACATATAGTTAGTAACAAACCGTCTATCTCTAATTGGTACGTTGAAGCTTATGGTTCAGTAGATAATAACAATCGTGATTTAAAAAAGACAGGGAACCTGACAACTTCATTTCTAAATAGTATTAGAAATACTCAAAAAATACAAACTGGTGTATCGGTTGGGCTGAAAGTTTCAAAAGAATTAAATAAACATTTTCTACTAAAAGTTGGGGCACAGTACAAACAAGTTAATGAAAGATTTAGATACATAAAACAAGGTGATGTGAAAAATGTGTCAGTAGTAAATGTTCGTTCTTATGTTGATGGAAATGGAATCACTATTTATGTAAATGACACATCTAATCTTCAACAGATAGGGTATAGCATCAAAACCACATTTAACACATATAAGAGTATAGAATTACCAGTTGGAATTAGCTATGAAACTAGTATTGGCAAAAAATTAAAATGTGCAATAAACAGTGGTTTCATATTTAACTTGTCAACATTCTATGAAGGACAAACATTTGATACTACTAATAATCCAATCCAACTAAGTGCAAAAAAATCAGACGGTAATTTTAAAAGCTCTTTAGGAATAGATTTATACGGTGGTTTGAGTATGTATTATCCATTAACACATAATGTACAAGCACTAATAGAACCTTATTATAGACAAAGTTTGAATTATAATAATATTTCTTCTCAAGGATATGCTCAAAAATTCAATGCTTTTGGAGTTGCATTTGGAATAAGATATTCTATTTCTTCATCAAGCAACAAACACCGTTAATTATGTATCTAGGATTTATGTGGAAGTCTTTAATACTAAATCTTTTTATAGGAATATTTATTATTTCCATAACAATTGGATGTAAGAAAAACACTAATGAACCAGATGTTTTTATTATAGACACTTCAATTGCCATAAACGATACTGTTTGGGCAAATAATGATACTTTCCCCTCAATTACTTCAGTGCTAATTCAACCAAATGCGGTTGATAGTTTTCGCAATAATGATGATTTTACAGTTAGGATGATGGATGGGTCAACGGTTAAATTCCCAATAGGCGGATGTTTAAATTCAGGCCAGAATCCTTCCCCGTTACCCCCACAGACCCTTATAAGATCAGAAATAAGTATTATTCGAAGTAAGGGTGATTTAATCAAATGCGGAATATCTACGTTAGGAAATAATAATTCTTTAATGGAAGCAAGTGCCATTGTGAATATTAATATGTTTAATAAAAAAGGAAATAAAGAGTTATTATGGGATGTAAACAACCCTTTTAAGATTATTGACATTAAACTTATTAGCAATAAAGTAGATACATCCGCGAAATTTTATTACTACCAATCTGGAAGCAACACTTTAAAGGATTCAAATTGGATAGCATCACCAAATACTGGAATACCGCCTTTAAATCCTCCTAGGGTAATGTATAATCAAAGTAGTTATGCTATTCTTTCAAATAGAATTGGCTGGTTTGGTCTAATGAAACCTATTAATCAAACCCTATCTAAAATAAAATTAGCGGCATATTTGCCATTAAACTTTACAAACAAAAACACAATTGTTTATGCTGTTTTTGACAATTCAAAATCCGTAGTAAGATTGAAATCAGATGCAAGAGGGAAAACATTTTCAACTCCAAATATTCCTGCTAATTCAAATGTCACCATCGTTTCATTATCACTAATAGGAAATGAATTTTATTTAGGCACAAAAAAAAGTACTGCTACAACTAATAATTCACCTTTAAAGGTATTACCAACTAAAAAAACTTTGCAAGAGATAGTTCTGTTTTTGGATTCTTTAAAATAAAAATTCTATCTGATACAATAGGAGTTGATGTTGAATTCTTCGAATTTATCATTTGAATCACCAAAAGAAATAAAAGAATTATCTCCTAAATTATCCTTTTTGAACTTCTACCTAATTCTCCAAAAATCAACACCAATTATCCTTAAAAAAAACATCGCCATAAATCCAATTACATTATATGGGTTTAATTTCTCACTTTCGTGGCATAAATAAATATGATTATGCAGTTTCGCAATTTTAAAATGATTGGTTATGTTGTGTTTGGCAGGGGAAGTTTTAACCAATTAGATGAAATATTAGCCCCAAATCGCAAAGGGGACGCTCCAATGATATTTCTAGTAGACCATTATTTTGAAGGGAAAGATTTAATAAATAATATTCCACTTAGAGGAAAGGATAAAATAATATTTGCTGATGTTACTAACGAACCAAAAACCACACAAGTTGATGGAATTGCTAAAAACTTAAAGGATGAATTTGGAGTAATCAGTGGTGTTATTGGCATTGGTGGGGGAAGCACCATGGACTTGGCAAAAGCTGTTAGTCTAATGATAAATAATCCAGGAAGTAGTGCAGATTATCAAGGATGGGACTTAGTAAAAGTACCTGGTGTTTATAAAGTAGGTATTCCAACTCTTAGCGGAACAGGAGCAGAAGTTTCAAGAACTACTGTGCTTACAGGGCCTGAAAGAAAACTTGGTATGAACAGTGACTTCACACCATTTGACCAAATAGTTTTAGATCCATCACTTATTAAAGATGCACCTGCAAACCAACGATTCTATACTGGAATGGATTGCTATATTCATTGCATTGAAAGTTTAGAAGGAACTTTTTTAAATGAATTTAGCAAAAGCTATGGAGATAAAGCATTACAACTATGTAGAGAGGTGTTTCTGGGAAATTCTACATGGAATGAAGAGTGTGACGATAAACTTATGATGGCTTCTTATGCAGGGGGAATGAGCATTGCTTATAGTCAAGTAGGGGTAGCACATGCTGTAAGCTATGGTTTAAGCTATCTTCTTGGGACAAAACATGGTGTAGGAAATTGCATTGTAATGAATCATATAGAGGAATATTATCCAGCAGGTGTTGCAGAATTTAAGCGCATGGTTGCTGAGAATAATATTGATATTCCTGTAGGAATTTGTAGTGGATTAAGTGATGAGCAATTTGAGAAAATGATTAATGTAAGTATGGGAATGAAACCTTTATGGGAAAACGCCCTAGGAAAAAACTGGGAGCAAATTATGACTAGAAAAAAACTAAGAGACTTGTATGAAAAGCTATAGAAAATAAACTAATTCATCCATTATAGTATTAAAATAATAATGGCTGGTTTTAAAGACCAGCCATTATTATTTTATGGAAACTCATCTAAATCTTGAGAATTACTTGGTAAAACGATGTCTTTTGGTTTTATAGCAAACAGCCTATCAAAATCTCTTTTATAAGATAAACTTACTCCTTGTCTATTTCTACGTCCAAGTGTAGAACCACTAATATCCAAACTATTTTTACTAAATACAATACCCCTTAAACGCCTGTCTTGACTTAATATCAGCTCAATATTTAAATCGGGTAGCCATTGAAAATTTCCATTTGCAATTGTAGAATTGGCATTGAGATTAAAATCTAAATCACCACCAAAAGAAACAATTACATTATCATTGAAAAAACTTTTACCTACTTTAAAATTAATATTGGTTCTATCTATCCTACTGCTACTAGTTGCTGTAAGTCCATTGCTTTGATCTAGGATACTAGAGCTACTATAAACGGATGTACCTAAATCAAAACGAAGGCTTTTATCGCCTGTAAGCTTGAATAATAAATTGGAAACTACTTTATTCACTTGCTTAGTCAGCAGCTTAGAAATCGTATTTACACCCAAATTATTGATATTATTATTACCACTTCCTGTGAGAATACCTTGACCATAAGGTGCAAATGAACCGAATACAATTAATGATGTAGCTTGAGAAAGCATTTCCCCTTGGTCTGCTTGAATGCGTGCTAGAAACTCACCAAAAACTGCATCGGTTTTTATGGGACTACCTTGAGGAAAATCTAAACTAAAGGTGATAACTGGATGGCTTAACTTATCTCTAAGTGATGCTACAACGTACACTGTACCTCTATAGGATTTTGTAGCACTATTTACTGAAGCTTGTTGAGAGGAAATTAAATCACCTACACTCACATGGTCGGCAGCATATTGGGCATCAATATGCAAATCTGCTTTAAGAGGGTCGCCAGTCCATTCTATATAATTGTCTGCATCTGGCAATAAGTAAAATGGCTTTCTAATAAAGGATTGAAAGTTAAAATCATATCTTCCTCTATCAATATTATACCTTCCTTTCATTGTAAAAGGAACTGTTGTTCCAGCAATAATTTTTAATCTACCATCTCCCACTGACTTAATTACATCACCAGCCAATTCATCAAGAATTACATCTATTGCTACATAATCATTGATGGTTAAATCTAAATCGACCGTAATATCAAAATTGCCTTTCTTCTTTTCAGCAGTAATTTCAGTACCATACTTTTTAAACACAATAAAGTCCGCATCTCCACTTTCTTTGCTAATAGAATTTGGAATATAAATATGCGAACTATCTGTAGCTTCTCCTACAATTTTTAAATATGCCTTGTTTTCTGGCCCTTTAAAGGTTACTGTGGCTTTTCCAGTAGCATATCCATAAAACTGTTTGTTGTCTTTTGATTTTGTATCGTTTAATAAAAGCTTAGAAGTATTTAAACTAAAGTCGAACCGCATGTCTTTAAACGACTTTTCATATAATTTCCCCTTAACAGAGCCTACATTTTTGAATTTGTCATAAATAGTAAACTCTTTAAAATTGATACCGTCTGGTTGAAACTGAACCATTGCACTATCGAAAGTATAATACACTTGTGTATAATTTACCTTCAATCCACCTTTTCTCACAATTACATTTCCCAATAAATCAGGATGATTTGGATTGCCTTTAACTGATAATGTACCAGTAGCTACTCCTGTAACATCAGTAAAAACATCTTCAATAAAACGTTGAATCAAACTTATTTTGGTTTCGCTTAATTGAGTGTTTACTTCTAAGGTTTCATTGCCTGTGTCTTTCGTATTGTAATGCCCTTCTGTATTAAAATTGTAGTTTTTATTGGGCGATTTTGCTTTAAAATCTACTATGCCGGTTTTCTTATCAAAGCCTGCTTGCACATTTAATTGCCCAATAGAATCTACATCCATTCTAAATTGTTCTGCTTTAATTTTTGCTTCTGCCTTAAAATCACCAAAAAAATCATTTAGTCTTATTTCCCCATTTGCCAATCCTTCAAACTGTGGGCTTTTCATAAATAATGAAGTAACATCTCCTATTACCACATTTTTAAGCTTTACGATTAAATTATTAGCATTGCTTACTTCATTATCAAATTCGGTTTCTACTTTTATTTCTTGAAGCCCTTGGGTAAACTTTAGTTTTTCGGCACTTACAAAATTTTTGCGGATGATAACTTCCCCTGTATTCTCTAGATTCCATTTTTTATCATTCAATACGAAATAGGAAGGATCCATATTAATCCTTACACCATCTTCTAAGGTAGTAACACCTGCATGAATGCTAGCTTCATTTAGTGTATTCTCTGCTTTTGTAAGCAAGAGTACATCGGAATAATCATTGCTCGAAACAATATTAATCCGCGTATTAGGAAAATTTAAACTATCGCCAATTCGTATATGCGAAATAACACTCGTAAGCTTCAAACTATCTTGTGAGCCTTTCCCATCTATAAATGCATCATACACTTTGTACTTATCAAAACGTAGTGTGGGAATATTAGCTTGAATTGAAAATTGGTTTTTATCTGTATTCACACTTCCTTCTAATGAAGCAAAATCTAATCCTCCCAATCTTTTATCTATGATACTAGCATATTTATCAAAATCTTTTGTTTGAAAAGAAACCTGAAAATCTTGGTGATAGGGTACTACCCTTGGTGCACTGAAATAAGATGGATAATATCTATTCAAATAGGTTTGAAAGGAATTGGGTAAATCTAATAACTTATAGTTTTTACCAGTAATGGCCAATGAAAATTCATTACTTGTAAGCTTAATATTTTTCTCCCCATCTACTACTGAAGTGGTAAGTATTAATGAATCGAAACTGAGTTTGTTTTTTTCGTGCAATAGAGTGGCATTCAAAATTTTGGCGTTCCCCACAAATTCATCAATGTTTCTTCCTTCAAAATTCAAATCTAGTAGTCCAGTTAATTGAATGTCATCATTTGTAAATTTCAAATTCTTAAAATTACTTTTCACAACATCGCCTAATACATTGAAGCTAGGTTTGCTTTTGCTTAAATTAATCTCAATGGTACTAGTAAAATCAAGATTAGGGTCATCCATTTTCACCTCACCTTTAAAGTAATTTTTTATCAAATTACCATTGGTTTGAATGTTGGTATAATTGTATCCATTAAACTCTAAATTGCTAAAAAAACCATCTAATGTGGTATTTATTTGGGCAATATCAAAACTACTTCCAGCTACTTTCCCCTTAAAATCCACTAACCCAATATTAGATGTATTTACAAATTTTCCAAGATTGAATCTTTGGGTTAATACATCTCCAGAATATGTTGCCTCTGCATTTTTAGGAAATTTCATGGCAATATCTGCATCAACAGCTCCAATATTGGTACTTATAACCCCCTTTGTTTTAAAATCTTTGATAGTTCCTAAGAAATTCCCTCTAAACAATACTGTTCCCAATGCTGGCAGATTCAATTTATCTACCTCTTTCAAATCTGGCACAAACACACTCAATTCTTCGCTATTGGTTTTAACAGTGCCATCACTAAAGTTGATAATTGTTTTATCAATATCAGGCAATCCTTTCATTGACAGGTTGCCTTGAATATTGGTAATACCATCTGATCGTAAAAACAAACTCTTTACTGTAAAATTTTCTACAGTACCCAAATAATTGCCCGAAATATTGGATTGCTTTTTCCAGTTTTTCAATTCAGGAGCAAAATAGGCAATGTCATCACTATGCACTTTGGAATCTTTCACATGCCCTTCCATCGTTACTTTAGCAATATAATCTTTGAAATCATCATTAAAATGACGAAATTTCATGGCATAATAATCGCCCAAATGGCTTTTATTGGTTCTTAAATCTAGTTTTGACAGCTCTATTATCTGTGGAGTAATGCGCAAATTGGATTTTAATTTCTTGAGTTCAAAACCACTTCTTTCTCTACAAGCCAAATCTATTTTGGCTTTTAAAGTGTCTTTTGTAAAACGTACATTATTAATGACACCTTTTATCTGGGATATTAAAATATGGTGTGTATCAAAATAGCTTGTGGGTGTTCTATTATTGGAATTTAAATAAAAAGTGCCGTTGTTTATTTTCACATTAGCCGCTGAAAGCCCAATGCCAGGGTTGAATTTCAATCCGGTATCTACTTCTGCCAATCGTTCTTTCCTTCTTATAGAATCTGGACGAAGCCCTACATATTCCTCAATACCTACTATTGGTTTTTCAAGTTCAATACTTTTTATATCAAAATCGCTGGTTTTAAAATCTACATTTTTTGTGTCTATCAATATCGCATCTGCACTTGCGGTGATTGTTTCACCCACCCATTCATCTTTTTGAATGAGGTGTATGTTTTTTAAATCAATAGACTTTAAATCTAATACAATTCCTTTCTTCTTATTTTTTTGTGGATTAGGGGATGAAAAATAATCAACTATAAATCCATAATTCCAAAAATGGGTAGTTCGGTGTAAATGTATTTGCGCATCTTCCAACCCAATAAATTTCAGTTCTGCTTTTTGTTTTAAGAAAAACCAATCGGTAATTCTCACTCTAAAAGTGCCCGCATAAAGTAGGGTGTCTTTGTTTTTATCTCTAACTAAAAGACCTTCTAAATTCAATTTATCGAATAAGGAAAAGCCCACATTGTTTACATGTACTTCGGTTTTAAGTTCTTCGGATAATTTTTTGGCCGCCAATTGTGCCATCCAATTTTGAACAGGTGCTAGCTGAATAGCAAGTAACAACACCAACAAAAGCGCTATAACTATTAATACTATTTTGCTAGATATTTTAAATAATTTCTTCAACTGTTTCGCCAAATTAAGACTTGCCACGCAAGCCAAATACCATACCTTAATTTTATTTCTTCAATAAATTGGTTATGAATAGAGATGTAAAAATATACGCTAAAGAATATTTTTGGTTGGTTGTGGGTAATTTTATGATACCCTTTAAGCTTTTTAGTAACAATAGAAATTGTAATTAAGGTATTTATTCATATCATTCTCAAGCATTCTAAGAAAATGTGCTTGTTTTTTACAGAAAAAACCTTCGGCAGCACATCATTTACGATTTATGTACTGCCGTAACGTTACGGCGGCACATCATTCACGATTTATGTACCGCTCAAACCTTCGGCAGCACATCATTCACGATTTGTGTGCTACTGCAACGTTACGGCGGCACATCATTCACGATTTACATGCTGCCGCTACGTTTCGGCGCAAGATGAATCGTGATTATTGAGCTAGACCAAGCTTCGTTTGAAAAATCACGATTATTCATAGAGCGTATAGTGTCTCAGAAAAATCGTGATTATTGAGAGAGCTATTAGTGTTGTTAAAAAATCGTGATTTTTGGGAGGAAGTAGTTGGGTTGGAAATTTTTGAGAGAAGTGGAGAATGATTAAAATATGAATCAACAGATTGAATTATTAGAGCCTGTTTAAAATTAATTCAAAAGTTTAGTATTTTAACTAAAAGATAGTTTTGAAAGGTATTTCTAATACATTTTTTAAAGTAAGGAAATCTTAGTTTGCCTTTTAAAACCTCTAAAGGATACTTTAAACTATATAATTAAACAGGCTCTTATTTAATTCAGAAAAAAGTTTGACGCTTAAAACTCAATAAAAGAACTTAGCTAAACAAGTTTGGGTGCTTGTTTATAAATGGTTGAATTCCTAAATGTTTGTATGCTTTTTCAGTAGCCTCTCTACCTCTAGGTGTTCTTTGTAAGAATCCTTCTTTAATTAAAAAGGGTTCATATACCTCTTCTAATGTGCCCGGCTCCTCTCCAACAGCGGTTGCAATAGTGGTTAATCCCACAGGTCCGCCTTTGAATTTTTCTATAATGGCACTTAAAATTCTGTTGTCCATTTCATCAAGACCATGTTCATCTACATTAAGTGCCTTTAACCCATGTTGCGTAATGCCGAGATCTATTTCGCCATCATTTAGCACTTGTGCAAAATCTCTCACCCTGCGCAACAATCCATTTGCAATACGCGGCGTGCCTCTACTTCTTCTAGCAATTTCAAACGCAGCATCATCTTTTATAGAGGTATTTAAGATGTGGGCGCTTCGCTGAATAATTTTTTTAAGGGTATTGGCATCGTAATATTCCAACCTTGATTTAATTCCGAACCTTGATAATAATGGAGCTGTAAGCAAACCACTTCTTGTAGTTGCACCAACAAGCGTAAATGGATTTAATGTAAGCTGAATACTCCTTGCATTGGGGCCACTATCTATCATGATATCTATTCTGAAATCCTCCATGGCAGCGTAGAGATATTCTTCAACGACGGTACTTAATCGATGGATTTCATCAATAAACAACACATCATTGGGTTGTAGATTGGTCAACAAACCTGCTAAATCACCTGGTTTTTCAATTACAGGGCCACTTGTTTCTTTGATATTTACGCCCAATTCGTTGGCAACAATTCTACTCAATGTGGTTTTCCCTAAACCTGGAGGGCCATGAAACAATACGTGGTCTAATGCCTCGCCCCTAATTTTTGCAGCTTTAATGAAGATGAGTAAGTTTTCTATTAACTGAGGCTGACCACTAAAATCGTCAATTGCGGAAGGCCTTATTGTATTTTCAAATTCTTTATCTGCCCCTGAAATGGAATCTGTATTGTGAAGATGCTGATTTGCCATAATAAAATTGATTAATAATGAATCACTTATAAGTAAACTAAAAAGCGAATCATTTTATTGTTTTGGCATTTAAAAAATATAAGGATGCTGAATGGTCTTCGGTAGATTCACAAGAAATAAAAAGGGAACTATCGTTTAGGAAGGTAATTCCTTCTGTTTGCCAAGTATCATTCTTCTCATTTAGCAAAAGCAATTTATTTTCTCCTTCAAAAAAATGATCTTTTTTAAACTGGTGAAATATCCATATAAAGCTATTGTAATGCCCTTTCTGATAGCCTATTAAAACTAAATATTTACCATTGGGACTAAGGGCTGCATCAGTTACCAACCCTTTTACATTGAAAGTTCCAGCTAAATGTGCTTGTACTGTTCCAGGATTTTTGGGTAATACATAAATACTTGATTGATAATCTCCTCTTCTTTTAGTAAATAAATACAAAGAGTCTTTGGTTGCAATCATTGATTCGCAATCAAAATTGTTGTCTTTTTTATCCCCTGAAAAACCAGTTTGCTCAGGATAATTAAACTTAATTTCTTCTGCAAATACAGTTTGTACTTTTAACGAGGTATCAATATCAGTTAATCTTATTCGTACAATTTTCAAATCTTTTCTATGGCCATCATTATTCCCTGCATCTTCTATATATAGGTATTGATCATCTTTTGCAATGGCTTCTGCATCAATAAAGCTTGTGTTCGCCATTTTTACTTCTTGCAGAATAGTACCTGTAGTTGTATCAATTCTATAGATGGAAGCTGATTTTCCATCATTAAAAGACCACAAACCGTGTTTGGTAAAAACCAATCCTGATGATTCTTTTAGTTTATAATCAAACTTGGTTTTTAAAATGGGTTGTATGCTTTGGGATGAAACATTTGCACATAAAAAACACAAAACCCAAAAACAAACGAATGAAAACTTCATAATTATTTATTTATTAGATGCTAAAAAAATGTCTGCTTGAAACAAACAGACATTTTTAATTGATGCAATGATACCATAAATCATTAAAAGCATTTGAATGATAGGTGTATGATTAATTATGGAAAATATTTAGTTAATCTCACTTCTACCATTTGCTAAATCTTACCCCAACTGAATAAGGGAATTGCTCTAAATTGGTACTTTCTTTATGTAAAGCTGTTAAGCTATAGCTACCATATAAGCGAACACCCCCGATACTTAATTCACCAATTGCAGCAAGTTTCCAAGGGTTTAGATTGAAATTGTTTCTAAACTTTTCTTTTCCTCTCTCTGCACTTATTTGTTTCGTATGACTTCCTATAAGGTAGCCGGCACTAAGACCAGCACTAAAACCGAATGGATTTTTACCTGAAGGATTGGTATTAATGTTCAGCATCAATGGAACTGTGAGGTATCCTACATACAATTTGTTTTTAGTGAAATTTACAGAGTCTCTGAGTATATATGGAGAAGGATTTTTGCGATAACTAATATTATTATCGAGGCGGAAATTATACATTTCCAAGCCTACACCATATTTTAGATTAACTACTTCCTTATAAATATTTGTCCTTTTCATAGCAAACCAAATATTTACATTAGATGATTTGCCAGCATTAAGATTCATATCTGATGCAGAAACTGGTCTTGAAGCATTTACATATCCAATAGTTATTGCATTTGAATAATTTGTTTTGTCATTATAATTTGCAAAGCCTAAATCGAGAATAAACCAATTGGTGTTTTTGTTTTCATTTGATTTTTTTGATTGTTTGTCTTTCCCTCCGAAATTGATGTTTATTTCAACTGAGTGTTTATCTTTTGTACTATCAGAAGGATTCTTTGAGCCACTTTTATTTTTCTTGATAATAATAAAGTTGCCCACTTTCATAGTATCTGTGTTTTGAGCTGTGGTATCAGATTGCGCTGAGCAATAAAAGGCGAGTAGCAGCATTGGTACTGCTAAATAGAACTGTTTCATTTTATTTAATTTTTAGTTTAATTACTTATTAATGGCAAAAGAGGCTATAGCAATATTGTCGATTTCTGGAAGCTTATTTTTAGTAAGCACTTTTGATGCTTTTCTTAGAAATCCTCTCAATTTGTCTTTATTAATTTCCACGTTTCCTATAGCGAGTGTTTTTTTCTCATCCGATAAATTCAACTCTTTATAAACTACTTCCGTATTGCTCGTGCTTTCTTTTTCAGCTTCTTTTGATTTTAAAGTTGCAGTTACAAATTGTTCCTTATTCCTTTCCAAAAAAGCATTTGCTTTTTCAGCTATATTCTCAGATATTACAAGAGTTGCAATGTCTTTAATAGGCACTGAAGTTTCATTTTGAAGAGGCTGTTGTTTTATATCTATTATAGTTGGAGTTGTGTTGTTCTTCAATGTATTTTTTACGGTTTCTTGCTTTTCAATCTCCCTATTCATAGGGTTTGTTCTTTCAACCAATTTCAAAGGAATATTTTTAGGTGAAGCACTTTTATCAACAACTTTTTTATTATTTGAAACCGCATTCGTTTTTAATGTAGGAATAATAGTTTGTTTACTATTTAATACTGTAGCTGAATTCGTACTAGATATATTGTTACTAGATAATTGATACAAAATCACTCCTAAGCCAATGATTACAGCTGCTGCCGCAACTCTCATGAAAAAAACAAAGGCGGGGGTTCTTTCTTTTTTATAAAGTGAATCTTTATCCGGACAAGGAATTGTTTCTAAAGGAAGTTTTGTTTGTTTGATTAATAAAAAGTCATCTTGAAGAGCAGGATGTTGCAATACAAACGTTTCTACCTCTTTTTTTTCTGTTTCATTCAGAGCTTCATTTACATAAAGTAAAAATTTTCCTTCATAATTACCTGAATGAATATGCGTTTCTTCTGATTTGAACAAGGAAGATTTATTGAAACTAATTTCTTCTTCCGGCATTAAAATAGCCGATTGTAAAGACTGAAATTCATGAAGCAAATCAGGATTATTCTCTAAAAAACTATCTACAGAAGCTTTTTCAGCAGCTGTTAATTCACCATCTACATAGAGTAGAAAAAATTCTTCGTAATTATATCTATTTATTATGTTCATTTTTAATTGATAAATAATTGAGAGTATGTATTGAAATTGTGTAGGTAAAAATTACACGTTACTCTGTTCTGTCAATACATTATTAGGATTTACCAAATAGTTTCTTAAAATGAGTCTTGCTCTATGCAAATACACTTTTACTTGCGATTCTGAAAGGCTCATTATTGTTCCAATTTCTTCATAGCTATAGCCTTCATAATCTTTCAGCATTACCAAACTTTTCTGAGTACTATTTAGTCTATTTAATGCTTCGTGTAAAATCTTTTTTGTGTCTTTATTATAAGATTGATATACTGTATTTGAACTATCTGTAAAATCTTCTTTTAAAGTAATGCGCTTGTGTTTGCGAATATGATCAATCATTTGGTTGTAAGCAACTGTAAACAAATAGCTTTTGCATTTTTCCGATTCTACTTGTTCTCTATTACGCCATAGTTTTTCAAATGCTGTTTGCACCACATCTCTTGCATCTTCTTGATGCCTTAGATTTTTTACTATAAACCGAAAAACATTATCGGCATAATCATTTACGCATTGATTGTATTCTTTCTCCGTCATAAACAGTAAAATAAGTTGCTTATTGCATGGTGAACGCAGAGCGAAATGGAATGTTACAATATAAAAAAGAAAATTATTTCTCTCCTAATAATCTTTCAAAAAAAGAAGTAACTACCGATACTATAAAACTAAATAGTAAAGCAGAAAACCAACCACTTACCCTAAAACCAGGAACAATGTCTGATGCCCATTTCACCATAAGGATATTGATAAAAAAAAGAAATAATCCAAATGTGAAGATGGTAATTGGAATAGTAAGAATAATTAAAATGGGTTTTATAAAACTATTTAATAGCCCAAGAACTACTGCCACCATTATTGCAGTGAAAATATTATTTACACTTACACCATGTAACAAAAAAGAAGCAATTAACACAGCAACTGAAGTAATTAAAGTTTTTGAAAGAAATCTTCCCATGAGTTTTTAATTTTTATAAAAGTAACTAAAGAGATAGTATAAATAATTTATTAATTGGCTGTAGGTATTCAAAGCGTTTAATTGGCTGCATAAAATTACTATGAGGGTAATAAAATAAATAATCACATGAAAAATTGATTTAAAATGTAGTGAATAAGAATCTTTGTAAAATCAAAAAAAATGAAACCTAAAGAAAAGAAATTTTAAATACAATGCAAAAAATAGTCTCTCAGAGATTATATCAATAAATGACTTTGCAATTTCATTCACAAATTTTATTGAATAAAAGTTGTGATGATTTTTTTGTGATAATTTTATTTATCACAGTTTTTTTTATCACAGAGTTGTGATAATTTTTTTGATATATCTTAAATTATCACAAAATTTTTATCACAACAAATTAAATTAAACAAATCATTCCTTAAGTCTTTAACTTTCGTTTCTTGATGGTGGATTTAAAAAACAAAAAGTATTGACTTCTTTGTTCTTTTCTTTGCGAAAAATAGTTATATGGTTAGTTACGGAGAAGCATCAATTGAAAAAATATCTATACATAAAATTGGTAATAAAGCTGAAAGTGAAAGTTGCAAATTTTCTGAAGAACCTATTGGAATTGAGGATGAACTATTAATACAACTTTTAAAGCAGTACTTTCTAAATTCATTTGAAAAAACTTTTGAAACCTTTAAGTTTAGTCATTCATCAGGCAATTTAGATCTTAATGAGATGTATCACTTTTCAAAAACCATTTTTGAAAATATTGATGTATTTCATGATAAAAGTGTTCAAATAGGAAAACATTTATACGAAGTATCCAATCATCCCAAAATAAAAAGTGGGGAATTGTATATAGTGTTTTTTAAACAACTGCAACTAGAAGGATTGTTGCATGATGCCATTGGAATATTCAAATCTGAAAGCAAAGAACCTTATTTAAAGATAATAACAAATCCAAAGCAAATAGATGTTGACTATGAGAAGGAAGCCATAAATATTAAGAAACTAGATAAAGGATGTATTATTTTTAATGACAACATTGAATCAGGTTTTAAAATAAAAGTGGTAGATCAAACAAATAGAAATACAGATACAGTTTATTGGTTGGATGAATTTTTACAAGTTGGTATTATAAATGATAATTATAATCAAACTTCTAGCACGCTAGGTATATATAAAGACTTTATTTCCAATGGAATGGAAGGTGAGTTTCAAGTTTCAAAAACGGATAAGATAGACTTATTAAACCGCTCTATTAAATATTTTAAGGATAAAGAGGAGTTTAATATGGATGAATTTACCACGGAAGTTTTGGATAATACAAAAGCAACAGAGCTATTTAAAACTTTTAAAAATCAATATGAACAAGATTATGATACAGAAATACCTGACTCTTTTTTAATTTCTTCTACAGCAGTAAAAAAACAAGCTAGGATATTTAAAAGTGTTTTGAAACTAGATAAAAATTTCCACGTTTATATACATGGAAACAATGAACTTATTGAGAAAGGAACAGAGGAAAATGGGAGAAAATTCTACAAGTTGTATTATGAAACCGAATCTTAAATACTAAAAGATTGTATCAAAATTATTTTTTAGTATTCTTTTTTGGAATGGATTTGTTTTCAAATTCAAATTTTACTCTACTGCCAAAGGCTTCGATTGAATCGAATAATACTTTCATATCATCAGGATGTTTTTCATAATACGTATAACTATTATAAAATTGTTCTTTTGATACATCATGAAAATGAAACACCTGATTATATAATTGGAGATTCTTCTTTTTTTGAAGAAAAGTAGTATCTGAAACAGTCATATAGCTGTAATAATTTTCAGCACACATCATATCCCAAATAATCACTTTCATATCACTTAATGAAATAATTTTTTCATTTTTAGATGAGCATGAGACTAAAAAAATGACAATACAAAATACAATTAGAAATATCTTGCTCATTTTAATTCATCCTTAAATTTCTGAGAATTAGTGATATCTAGTTTGCTTAATAAATCAACGGCTTTAATTTTATCATCAGGAAATGCATTTTTAAATATTCCAATCAGTTCAATTGTTTTGGCTTGCATAAAGAATTGAATTATGGCAGAATTAGGATTTTCCTGATTAAAAGCCTGCAATTGTACAATAGACTGCATCACATTTTTTTTAGCTTCTGCATCATTATTTACCAATTTGTCTAAGCCAGATCTGTAGTATGAATAAAATATATCGTGCAAAATATTGTATTTTACATTATTCAAATTCTCACATAACCAATACCTATTTCTTAGTCCATCAAACAATTTCCATCCACTGATATTACTAGATTCAGGTGCATTGTTTACTATATTTTGCGCTTTTTGAAAGTATTTATCTCCTCCTTTTGGAGAAAAGCTATCATAATCAAGCCCTAAAATTATATAAGTGTAGTAAGCAAAACAAGCTGACAGATTACCAATAAGAGGATCGGAACCTTGAACCCTATTTTCATTAAACTCAACAGGTTGATATTCTATATACTTAAATGTAAAATCTGCATCTTGAAAATTAATCAATGGGGATTGATAAGTGCTACCATAAACAGGTCTTCCAGCTTGTATTACTAATGTTCCTTTATAAACATTAGCATCAACTATACTTTCAATATTTAACAAGAAACTGCATAGAATTTTTTCATTTGGCTTAAATGCTTCAGTAGTCCACTTCCTATTATTAAGAAAATTATTTAATTGATTTTGTAAAGTAATAAATACTTTTTTATCAATAGTGGTATTTATTCTATTTGCATTTACAGTTACTTTAACCTGAAGCTCTTGTGCATAGGTATTTAGACTATAACAAATCCCTAATACAAAAAAAATAATACTCATTCCCCTAGTCATGGTATTCTGTTAAAATATATGAGACAATATCTTTAGCTACATCTTTCTTATTCTTCAATTCAAAATGAATTTCATTTCCATTTTTTGCAAGTATGGTTATTTTATTAGTATCATGCCCAAAACCAGCATTTTCATCTTTTAATGAATTTAAAACAATACAATCGGCATTTTTGCTTTTAAGTTTAATAAGTGCATTGGCTTTCTCATTATTTGTTTCCAATGCAAAACCGACTACAAACTGATTGTTTCTTTTTGTTTCTCCGATGGTTGCAAGAATATCTTTTGTTTTTTTTAATGAAATATTCCAGCTATTTTCATTCTTTTTTACTTTTTCTGGAGCTACTTCGGTTACTGTATAATCAGCTACAGCAGCACTCATAATAATAATATCACACTCATATGAAATTTCCATACAAGCTTGATACATATCATCAGCTGAAAAAACATTAATTCTTTTTATTGATGGGTATAGAATATTTTCTTTTGTTGGCCCTGATATTAGTGTAACAGTTGCTCCTCTAGAATATAATTCTTCGGCAAGTGCAAAACCCATTTTACCAGAAGAATAGTTCGAAATAAATCTTACAGGATCTATTGCTTCATAAGTAGGCCCTGCTGTAATTAATACCTTTTTACCAGTTAACTCTGATGTTCTAAAAAATAAATCTTTTAAATGGTTAACAATTTCTTCTGGTTCAGCCATTCTCCCTTCACCAAATAAGCCACTAGCTAACTCACCATTATTTACATTTATAAAAAAACATCCATAAGATTTCAGAACTTCAATATTTTTTTTTGTTGTAGGATGCAACCACATATCCTCATCCATTGCTGGTACAAGTAATAAGGGGCAAGTTGCAGAAAGAAAAGTTGCTAATAATAAATTATCACATATCCCAACAGCTAATTTCGCTAATGTATTACATGTTAATGGCGCAATTACAAAAACATCAGCCCACCTACCAAGCTGAACATGATTGGCCCACTCATCATTATTACTAATATCTTGTAAAACGGTATTCTTGGATAAAGTTGACAATACTAAAGGAGAAACAAAATCTTTTGCTGCCTTTGTAATGATAAATTTAACCTCTGCACCTTCTTTTACTAAAAGCCTTGTCAGGTATATTGTTTTATAAGCTGCAATACTTCCAGTAATACCTATTAATATTTTTTTACCTTTTAACATAAGAGAATGCCGATAATAAAAAACGACAGTATAAATACTGTCGCTTCGAAATGTTTTAATTAAAATTATCTAAACAAATCAGTATCATTTTTACGATAATAAATTTTATCATCCATAAACTCATATAGTGCTAAAATAGCGGCGTTTGGAATTTTCTCATAAGTTTTAGAAACTTCAATTTGTTCCTTATTTTCATGAACTTCCTCTAAACTATCTGCATGAGAAGCAAATTCTTCTAATTTACTATGCAACTCTTCTCTAATTGATATATTAATTTGATTTGCTCTTCTTGAAGCAATAGCTATTGATTCATACAAATTACCAGTTTTGGCTTTAATACTTATAAGGCTTTTAGTTTCGACAACTGAAGGTGTATTTCCAACACTAAATGCTTTTTTTACTCTGCTCATTCTTCTTATTTTTTATAAAGTTATTAGCTAAATTTTTTAATGATAAAGCTTCGTTAAGAAGCTTACTTTCAGGAAATCTTTCTTTAAAATCAGCGCATTCAGAAACTACTTTTTCAAATCTTTCCAATTGCTTTTCTTCAAAACTCATTTCTGCATATTTATAATATGCTTTTATAATTACCAACTTATAGGTATCACCGTTTCTAGAATCGGGATAATTTTCTAATACAGTATTATATGAAATTGCTGCTGCTTTAAAATAGCCTAGATTAAAATACAATTCTGCAGCTTTTGCTTCTTTGTTTTCAATTTTTTCTCTGCAAACATCTATTAATTCATTTGCTTCTTTCAATCTACTGGATGAAGGATGCGTGTTGATAAATGACTGGAGAAGTCCAACGGCTTTTGTTGTATTAGTTTGATCTAACTCTAACTTTGGAGATTGCTTGAAATAAACATAAGCCCTCATGTATTCACACTCCTCAGCTTTACTACTAGATGGAAATGTTTCTGTAAATGTTTTGAACAAATTTTCTGCATTTATATAATCATTCTGATAGAAATAACTATACGCCAATTTGTAAAACAAGTCCTCATATTTTGAGGTGCCTCTTATAAAAGGCGTAACTTCTTCAAAAAGTTGTTGTGCGAATATATACCTCTTTGAATCAAAATATTCTTCAGCTTTCTTAAATTTATACTCATAATCATTACTCTTTTGGATTTTAGCAAATTTTGAGGTACAACTGAAAATAGAAATAAAAAGTAATAAGAGCAATAAGTTTCTACCCGCTATTTGATAAGATTTATTCAAAATAACAATGATTCTTTTTTAAATTCCAATTTTAAAGTGATGTTGCAAACATAACCAATTTGTACTTATTAGAAGTCACAAACTAATATAAAAATAAAAATAGGGTTGCCTAGTTATAGACAACCCTTGCAAGAAAAATATTTAAGAAATTATTTTTTTCTAGATTTAAGATTTGGATGTGGAGCTGGAACTGTATTAGGACCATCTTCTGTAGTAGGTTGTAAATCTACAGTATTTGTATCTCCATCTTGTCCGTAAACAAATATTACTCTGCTTTCGGCAATACTATTTTTTTCTACTAGATACTTGATAACTACACTAACTTTATCATAAGAAAGTTGCTGAGCAGCTTTACTTGAAGCACCATAACCGATTACTTTTACTTTGCAACCGGGGTTTGCCTTTAACTGAGCAGCTGCAGAAGATAAAATAAGTTCAGCGTCTTTTGAAAGTTTAGGGCTTCCTTTAAATTGTACACTTGGCAAGGATGATAAATTGCAATCAGATACAGTTTTAGTAGAAGTCAAGCTTTTTTCAACTAAATCTTTCAGTTGTTTTTTAACTTCTGTGCAACAACCAGATTCAGGGCAATTACCAATTCCATCAGCGTTTACTGGAAAACATTTTTGGGGAGTTAGTAATTCCTTATCTTTAAAATCAGGAACGCCGTCTCCATCTGTATCGCGAGCTACACCACGTGCATCAGTGGGTACTCCAGCAGGTGTATTTGGTTCTAAATCAAATTGATCAGGTATTCCGTCTTTATCTGCATCGGGAATAGTTACCTTTGGCATTTTCATATGCTTAGGTTCATTTAGTTCGCTGTATACATAATTGTTAGGATTAATCCACCACAACGGCTCTGTTCTATTTTTGCTTTTTTGAGCAAATGATACTATTGATGACACAGTTACTAAGATAGCAACCATCAAAACTTTTTTATTTATCATTTTATTTAAATTAAATTTTTGAGGAAATTTTATTAAGTGAAAAAATTATTTAAGCAAATTATAATTAATTCTAAACCCACTATAACTGTAAATATCATTTTTTCTACCATCTGGTGCTCTATAACCATCTACATAAGTAAATGGAAATACTGATGCACTAAATCTTTGTTCAAACCCAATGTTAAATTGGCTATTAATTTTATACGCAAACCCAACTCCATAGCTATATCCAAGTAAAAAAACTTGTGAGCCTTGCTTCTTATATATAGGAAGATTGCTACTTGCATTTATTCCTCTTACATAATGAAATCCAGAACCAGTATCAATAGAAGTACCAGAAGCTATTATGCCTAAACCACCCAGAACATAAAGATTAGCTTTTGGATCCCCCCTATAGTTGCTAAATGTGTTTATAGAAGCAACAATTTCTGTAAATAATTGGTGTGTCTTGTTTTTATAATCTGGCGTTTTGTATTTACCTAAGCTTTCAGTACCAGAAGCAACATATAAATCATTCAATCCAGTGTAATCATAAGTAGCTGATTTGCCTCCATTGAAAGATCCATAATATCCAAATCTTACTGCAAAAACATTATTCAGTGCTTTTCTAGCAGTTAGACTAGCACCAAAACCAATTTTTGATGCAACATCACCAAAAACCATTGAAGGACCAATACTTGCACCCAACTCCCACGCATTTCTAGGCTTAGCTGGATAAGGATTTTTGTTCTGTTTGAATTCATTAAATTGTGAAATACTCTTAACCGGAATAACCGAAGAATCTTTCCAATCCCAACCACTTTTCTGAGCGAAACTTGACATTTGCAATGCAAGTATCGATGCAACTAACACAGTGTACTTTTTGATTACCATAATTATTGTTTAAATTTTTAATTAAAATGATTACTAGTATAAACGCTTCAAAAATATAGTTTTCAGTCGAACTACCAAATAATCTTAAATATTTTTCCATATAGACAGTACATAATTTAGAAAAGCTGCACTCATTCTTAATTTTTACTAAGCTATATTGCACCTCTTATTTATGTTTCTAGCAAAAAAAATATTAGCAAAAGAACTTGATTTGTTTGAAGAACATTTCAGGGAATCTATGAGAAGTAGGGTTGCCCTTCTCGATAGAATAATGGAATATATAGTAAAAAGAAAAGGCAAGCAAATTAGACCCATGTTTGTGCTTCTTTGTGCTAAACTAGGTGGAGAAATAACTGAATCTAGTTATAGAGCTGCTTCTTTAGTAGAATTATTACATACTGCTACATTGGTTCATGATGATGTAGTAGATGAGTCTGATGAGCGTAGAGGTTTTTTTAGTATCAATGCTCTTTGGAAAAATAAAATTGCTGTACTTGTAGGGGATTATTTACTCTCAAAAGGATTATTGCTTTCCTTGAATAATAAAGACCATAAAATATTATCAATTCTTTCTGAAGCAGTAAAACAAATGAGTGAAGGAGAATTATTGCAAATTGAAAAATCAAGAAATTTAAATCTTGATGAATCAATTTATTATGAAATAATTAATGGGAAAACTGCATCCCTATTAGCATCTGCATGTGCAGCAGGTGCTTCTAGCACATTTGAAGACGATGAAAAAGTAGAAAAAATTAGGTTATTTGGAGAAAAAGTAGGAATGGCATTCCAAATTAAAGATGATCTGTTTGATTATGGAAATGCTAATATCGGCAAACCAACTGGCAACGATATAAAAGAAAAAAAACTTACCTTACCATTAATATATACCCTTAACAATTGCGAAAAACCAATAAAAAAGAAGATAATTTATATAATTAAAAACCAAAATACAGACAAGGAAATGGTAGACTTTGTGATAAATGAAGTTCATAAATCTGGAGGAATAAAATATGCAACTGAAAAAATGTTTTCATTTAGAGATGAAGCTTTACAAATCCTCCATTCATTTGATGCATCCGAACCTAGAGAAGCTCTTGAAGAACTTGTAAGGTATACAACTGATCGAGCTTATTAAAATCAATGTTCGCTTTATTTATTCTTAATACTTCAAAAGAGTGTTTAAATATTATGACACAAAAAAGATGGAATTTATTAAGGAATGATGAACTAACTGTTAATAATCTAGCCAATGCACTTAAAATAAATAAAACACTTTGCAAAATCCTTACTCAAAGAGGATTAAGTGATTTTGAAAAATCAAAACATTTTTTCAGGCCTCAGCTTTCAGATTTACATAGCCCGTGGCTAATGAAAGATATGGACAAAGCTGTTGATAGAATTTTAAAGGCCTTTACCAACAATGAAAAAATCCTTGTTTTTGGCGATTATGATGTAGATGGCACTACTAGTGTTGCAAGCATGTATCAGTTTTTAAAAGAAATCCATTCTGAAATTGAATACTATATTCCCCATAGATATAAAGAAGGATATGGCGTAAGTAAATTGGGTATTGATTATGCAAAAAGTGCAGAAATCACCTTAATCATTTCACTTGATTGTGGCATAAAAAGTATTGAACTTATTACTTATGCTAAAGATATAGGAATTGATTTTATTGTTTGTGACCATCATTTACCGGATACAATTTTACCTAATGCAGTTGCAATTCTTAATGCTAAACAGATAGATTGCCAATACCCCTTTAAAGAACTTTGCGGCTGTGGTGTTGGCTTTAAATTGATGCAAGCTTTAGCAGAGAAGTTACAATTAGCATCTGAAAGTTATTTTAAATATTTAGATTTAGTTGCTACAGCAATTGCTGCTGATATAGTTCCTATAATTGGAGAAAATAGAATTTTAGCCTTTTATGGTTTAAAAAAAGCAAATGAAAACCCTTGTGCAGGTATAAAAGCATTGCTCCAATTAGCTGGCATCAAAAAAGAACTGTTTATTACCAACCTAGTCTTTATAGTAGCCCCTCGTATTAATGCAGCAGGAAGAATGGACGATGCAAAAAAGGCCGTCCAATTATTTATTGAGCAAAATGAAACCAATGCTCTAATTATTGCAGAACAACTTCATATTGATAATATTGATAGAAAAGAAGCTGATGCAACAATCACCGAGGAAGCTTTAGCCATTATTGAATCTGATGTAGATAGTATGAATAAAAGAACCACTGTTGTTTTTCAACCGCATTGGCATAAAGGAGTAGTAGGAATTGTAGCTAGCAGACTAATTGAAACCTATTATCGTCCAACAGTTGTTCTCACAAAAAATGAAAACGTAGTAACGGGTAGCGCTAGAAGTGTAGTTGGTTTTAACTTATATGAAGCCATTTATGCTTGTAAAAAACATTTATTAGGATATGGTGGTCATTTTGCTGCTGCTGGAATGACAATGCTTCCAGAAGAAGTAGAACCTTTTAGCAAGGCTTTTGAAGAAGTTGTTGCAAGAACGATATCCCCAGAATCTTTAATTCCTGAAATTATTATAGATGCTGAGCTCAAATTTGACGAAATATCAATGACCTTTTTTAAAATCATTCAGCAAATGGAACCATTTGGTCCTGAGAATATGCGACCGGTTTTTATTAGTAAAATGGTTTATGAAACTGGTTTTAGCAGAGTTTTAAAAGAACTTCATATTCGATTTTCACTTAAACAAGGTGATACAATTATTAACGGAATTGGATTTAATATGGCTTCCAAATTTGAAATCCTTCAAAAAAATGAACCAATTGACATCGTTTATACCATTGATATTAATGAGTGGAATTACGAAAAGAACATCCAACTAAAAGTAATTGATCTTAAAAGCAGCTTATCACAATAATTTAATCTGCAATAATTGGTTTTTGAATATGATGATGTCTTCCTTTCATCATAAACTTTTTGCTTTGCTCAATTGCATCCATTATTTGTTCTAAAATCTCTTCGGTTGAATGCTCATAGTTAATTTCTAATGGCGCTTTAAAGCGAACAGTTAGCAACGTGCCTGTTTTTTTAAATGTCAATCCCTTCTTGGTAAACGCTCTCCAAAAACCATTGATAACTACAGGAACTACTATTGGCTGATTATTCTTTATTATGTAAGATGTTCCTTTTCTGCCTGGTGCAAATGGCTTGGTAGTTCCTTGTGGGAAAGTAATCACCCAACTTGTAGCCAATGCTTGGTGAATTTTCCTAGTATCTGATGGGTCTAATCCTCTTCTAACCTCCGTTCCTTCCGAACGCCAAGTTCTTTTTACAGTAATTGCACCTGCCATGATAAACAATTTACTTATCCAGCTGCTTCGCATGGTTTCTTCTGCAGCTACATAATATAAATTGGTAATTGGAAACAACAGATAATAAGGTATCCCCAATCTATTTTCTTTACGCCATCTTACTGCACAGAAAATATGTATGAATGTAATTACATCTGCAAAGTAGGTTTGGTGATTGCTTACAAATAATACATTGTTTTTTGGCAGGTCTTTTATATGTTCCGTACCAGTAATCTTTATTTTGTTTACTAGTGCAATACCCGGATAAGTTATCAATCCTACAACAGAATAAATAATAGACCTTACTATTTTAAAATGTTTTAGCTTATCTATTATACTCATACTTATTACAGGGATTAAAAATAGTTGGTGCTGCAATATAGACGAAAAGCCTTTACAGAGTTTGGTTTCGTTAAATTTAGAATATCCCCTTAATGTTTCTTTTATGAATCAAACATACAATCTTGCATTCATTATTACAATCAAAAAGCCCTCTTAGCTTTATACTAAATACAGCTAAAAGGGCTTTTTAAGTAACTAAAATTTATCACTACAACATCACACCAATTTTCTTTCCTTCCCATTCTGGAAATAAAACATGGTTGTTGTTTATTTTTAAATGCGCATTGGCTACTTCGCTAAATACACTTCTAAAATCAGTAGTTACGGGTACATCTCTTCCGTCTTCTAAATTTTCTTTGCTCAATATCGGCATATTTCCATGCACAATTCCTCCATTTACATCATTACCCAAAACAAACAAACAACTTCCTCTTCCATGATCTGTGCCCGCAGTACCATTTTGTTTAACGGTTCTTCCAAACTCAGTCATGGTCATTACAGTTACTTCGTCTTGATAAGCTGACAAATCTGTCCAAAAAGCATTAATGCTATTACTTAAGTCATTTACATTTCTAGCGAATGGCCCTGTTTCTACACCTTGATTGTAGTGCGTGTCCCAACCGCCACATTCTGTAAATGCTACTTCTAATCCTACATCTAGCTTAATTAACTGCGCTATTTGTTTCAATCCATTACCTAACTGACTTTCAGGATATACAGCTCCATTGGCTGGTTTGTAATTTTTAGTATCTGTTTTTTGTAGCGTTTTCACTGCATCAAAACTTTCCTTTCCTGTTTTATTTAGCAAGGCTGACTTTGTTTCATCATACAACCCTTCAAAGCTTTTGCTTGCCAAATTAGTTGCCATAGGATTTCCCCTTAATTGAATAGCAAAATCTTGCAAATTATTAATTGCCAATGCAGGATTATCACCATAAAAAGAACGCGGTAAAGAATTGGTTAAACTTACTGCTTGGAAAGGACTTGCGGTTTCATGACCTAATAAACCTACTGCTCTATTTAGCCAACCGCTTGCTGTTCCTTTATTAAATGGAGTGCCCGATTCCATAAAATCTTGTGCATCAAAATGCGAGCGTGTAGTATTTGGAGATCCTACTGCATGAACAATGGCCAATCTTTTTTCTTTGAACAATGGCTCAAATACATTCATTGATGGATGCAAACCAAATCTTCCATCCAAATCAATTAATGGATTGGAAGAGTTTTCTTTTGATGGCGTTAAGAACAAATTAGGTCTCGCAGCTTTCAAGTATTCATCAGTAAATGGTGTTACTGCCATCAACCCATCCATGGCACCTCTTTGGAAAATACAGATGAGCTTTTTATTCTTTTTATAAGGGGAAACTATTTTATCGCTGTTTGCTGCTCTTGCTATGAACGTTGGCACGCCGCCAACACCTGTTGCAAACAATGCTAATGCACCTGATTTTAGAAAACCTCTTCTTGATGACATAATATATAATTATTAGTGATTAGAAATTAGTTGTTAGTTGTTAATTGTAAAAATCATTATTAAATGAATAGATTTTATTAGAGGAGTAATTTTTATCTTGTTTATTATTTGAATTATTTAATTATTGTTTAAATATGTTAACCCTATTGCCAATTACCTTATCAACATTAACCATTAATCATTAACAATTAACAATTACCCCCTACTTCCTTTGAAACTCTGGTGAACCTATGATAATACCTGTAACTTGTGACAATATAGAATTGGTACCAGTATTTACTTGCAACTGCTGCGTAGTAAAACTTGGAGCACTCTTTTTTGCTATCTTCTTACTTAAAGCTTCACCAAGCACTTTTTTACTGTCCTTATCTTTATAATTTGTCCCCATCATATCATCACTCATGTTGTTTTGTGGGGCTTCATGTGTTTCAGGATGGGCTACAGGTGCTTTCCCTGCAGCAGCATCTATTTTAGCAACTAATGCGGGGTCGTTTAAAAAAGGAGTGAGTCTTTTTACCGTTTCATCAATGTTTCTCTCTGGCAATAACAGTTTTGAATAGGTTATCAATGCTGCTGCTGCACTTTCTGGCTCATGGTTGTTGTTCAAAGCAGTTAAATTAAACGTAATCCCTGGTATTCTTTTAGAGGATAATGCCAATCCAAAATTCATTCTATTTAATAATGAACCTGTATTAATCCAATATTGTGCTTTATCTGGAAAACCAGTTGGGGCTTGATAATAATAATACCTCTCCCCCATTTTAGTAATCCAATTATACAACTGATAAGGTTGTGCCACTTTAGCATCTAATGCCCTTACGGTACTTATAGCCAATTCAAATGGTGATTTAATTTTTTCTCTCAATGCTTCTTTACTCCAAAATTCTGGGGCATTCACCATAGTAATAAGTACTTGTTTTATATCGCCATCTTTTTCTAAAAAGGTTTTCGACATTTTATCTAATAAACTCTTCGGAGGATTGTCGCACACAAAATGAACCGCCAATTTCTTAGATATAAACCTTGCTGTAGAAGGGTGGTGTGCCAAAATATTCAACAATTTTATCCCTTCGTTATATCCTCCATTTGCTTCAAACTTATTACCCAAAACTGTTTTTTCTGTTTTATCGTGCCTATTCATTAAAAACAAAAAATCGCTGTCGTGCACATTTCCCAATGAGATAAATTTCTCATAGCCCAATTTTTTTATCAACTTAATCATTCCCCCATCGCCATAATTATTTTCCGTAGGATAGATTGTCCAACCGGTAAGCACTTTTGCAGCATTGGTTACATCGGTTTGGGTATATCCACCATCTACGCCTAAAGTATGCAACTCCATTATTTCTCTTGCATAGTTTTCATTGAGCCCTTGTGCGTTTCTGGCACCTTTTATTTTGTTTAGAACCTCTTTATATTTTGCTGATGAAGTGTCTCCATTTTGTTTCATCACCATTTGTTGTGCATAGATATTTCTCAATGCCTGACTTCCTGCTTCATTGTTACTACCTGTGCTGGCTACGCTTCTAAAATTGTCGAGGTAGGTAAGCATAGCCGGCGATTTGGCAGTTGCTACCAACAAGTTTTCAAAATTGCCCAACACGTTGGGGCGAATGGTAGCTCTTTCATACACGGTAGTAAAATGTCCAGACTCATTTTTGGTAAGCGATACATTAAAATGATTGAACCAAAAACTGGTAAGTACTTCTTGCAATTGGTTGTTGCTGTATGCTGCCCTTACTATTTTTTGATTAATCAATTCTCTAAACAATTCATTAGATTTTTTTAAGCCCTTCAATTTCATATAAGCCTCAAACTGTTCCTTGTATTCCTTTTTTTCAAATTGCCCAGAATCTTTGGTGATATAACCATCTTTAATAGCCATTCTATATATCCTTGCATTGTTTCTTGGATACACTTCTGCAATTGCATTATTGTCCATCTTCAAAGTAGAATAGGGTTCTAACAGTGCATCTAAAGAGTCGTTTGGTTCGTTGGCAGCCAATTGTTTTTCAAACCATTTATCAAGACCCATCTTTACCACTTCCTCTACTTCACCTGGCTTTGCACCAAAAGTAAATCTGCTTAATAAGTGTGCAGCGGCTTGTTTTTCAGTAAGTCCGGCTTTTTTAAAGGGAAATTTGAATGGCGATTTGCTGAATTGTTCGTCATCGGAATTGGTTATTACAAAAGAGGAACTTATTATAAATGCACCGAATAAAACACAAAACAGTGCAATAACTTTTGAGGAATTTTTCATAAATAAATAATTTACGGCAAATAAAATATACAATCCATTTAAAGACTTACTACTAAAAAATAAGTTTAAACAGCTATGAATTTCCTACGCACAATTAAATGGTAAAGGTGAAGTATTCTTTAGAAGAAGAACCAATTAGTATTTTTTTTAAGTAATACTGATTAATTTCTTATGCCTTTATACCTATATATATTTATTACAACAGTATAGAAATACCTTAACATCATACAATTTACTTTCAACTAATTAAAGCAATATTTTGATATCATGCAATAATGATACGACGTATTGCAATAACGATTCGATGTCGTGCAATATCAATTTGACCTCATGCAATAATGATTCGACCTAGTGCAATAACGTTTTGACGTCGTGCGATAACAATTCGACGTCGTGCAATAACGATTCGACGTCTTGCAATAACTATTTGATGTCGTGCAACAACAATTCGACGTCGTGCAGCAACGATGCGCAATCAATTAGTTTCGTATATGCATTAAATATCGTCGCTAGTCTTTCAATAAATCTTAATATGAGCTTTGTGGATTTACATATTGGTTTAAAAAATAAAAGTTACTATGCATCTTTCTTGTAAAATGATGCATTTCGCGATTTTTAAGTCTTTATTTTTAATATAAATTTAGTATTGACACTAATACATGAAATATTTATTTTATTTTTCGGTAAATATTTATATAAAATTCATTTTACATCTTTATTTTTGCAATCTAAACATATTAAAAATGACTTCCCCAGAAAAAGCAACTAGATTATTTGGAATTTCTTTTACGTCTGCACTACTTGATAACCGTGTTACGTATGTTCAATTTTTAAAAGACCAAGCAGCATTTAAAAGCTTTGATGAAGATTTTGGAACTCCCTTCGAAAAAAACTGGCAAGATGCCATCACCATTGCCGCTAGCCTTCCTACAGATGAAGAAATAGTGGATATTCAAACAGGATTCACAGAATCTTTGAATAGTACTATGGCGGCTTGTAGAAATAGTTTTCAAGATGCTAAATACTATATTGAAAAAACATTCCCCAACAAAACAGCAGTTTGGAAAGAATTTGGGTACGACAACTATAATGCAGCAAGAACAAGTGTACCCAAAATGACTGTTTTTATGGGTGTATTCAACAGTAAAGTGGAGAAATACAAAACACAACTGTTGGCAAAGAAATTTCCACAAGCTTCTATTGATACCATAGATACGCTTGCAAAGGATATTGTAGTTAAGAAAACCGAACAAGAAACGCAAAAAAAATCGCGCCTGAGCATTACAGAAGATAGAACTACCAAAATGAACGCCATGTGGTTGTTCAGACAAAAAGTAGCAAAAGCAGCAAAGAACATTTACAAAGAAAACTACCTTTAGATTTGCATTGTGTTATTTTAATATACTATTACTAATACTATTAGCTTTCTTTTTTGCTTCTTTTTTCTTTGTGAATGATGTTAATTTGTGGATAACTAAACTCATTATA
>Ga0209188_1000145_pt1 | contig 80830 bp, 81 predicted proteins | sample C_130625_EF_Meta_FD_187307 | JGI IMG/M metagenome (GOLD analysis project Ga0209188, IMG submission 187307) | Freshwater microbial communities from Lake Croche, Canada to study carbon cycling - C_130625_EF_MetaG (SPAdes) (version 2) | ecosystem: Environmental > Aquatic > Freshwater > Lake...
AAAATAAAAAAAAAAAAAAAAAAATAAAGATATAATAAGAAAATAAATAACAATGAAAGTTGCATATATTCCCAAAGAGTTGTTACATATAATATTAGAATATGACGGAAGAATCAAATATAGAAATGGAAAATATATTAATATTTTTTCTAAAAATGATAAAAGATATACTATTGTCAAACCCATAATAAGTAAAAAAATGGAGATATTGAAAACAATAACCATATCTGATGACGGTAGTTTTTATTTTCAATTTAGTTTTGACACAATTAATGATATGGGATTATGTTACGACCTCGGGTTTAATGAATGTGATGTTTTTGAAATATGTTATTATGATACGAGGAATGCTTGTCAATGGGAACTAATTAGAACATACATATAATAGTATTACACCTAAGAAAATTGATTTAGAATTATATTCATTATCTATAATAGAAAATGGTGAATTATAATTGTGATAAATGTGGTAGGGAGTTTTCCCAAAAGTCACAATATACTAGTCATGTGAATAAGAAGAATCCTTGCGTAAGTGAAAGTATAGTGAAAGAATCCACAGTAAATACATTAATCAACGAAATGATTGTAGAGACACAGATATTGGTACAAGTAAATATTAATGTAAGTAAACCAATTTTGAAATGGGTTGGAGGTAAAACCCAAATTATTGATAAATTAATGCTTAACTTTCCGGTTGAAATGAATAATTACCATGAGGTATTTTTAGGAGGGGGAAGTGTACTATTTTCATTACTATCTTATGCAAAACATGGTGTTATTAAAATCCATGGAAAAATATACGCATATGATTTGAATGAACCATTAATTTATGTTTACAAAAATATACAATCAAATCATAATGAATTATTTACTTGTTTAGAGAATATTATTAAGGAACACAATGAATGCGGAACCGGAATATTAAACCGAAATCCTCAAAGTATTGAAGATGCAAAATTACTGAAAGAAAATTATTATTATTGGATTCGTAATCAATATAATAAATTATCAGGTAATGATAAAAAATCCATACTAGGGTCCGCAATGTTTATTTTTATGAATAAAACCGGGTTTCGTGGGGTCTTTAGAGTTGGTCCAAATGGATTTAATGTTCCGTATGGACATTATAATAAGCCTCAAATCGTAAACCGAGAGCATTTAAATGAAATACATTCATTAATCCAGAACGTAGTATTTGAATGTTTAGATTTTACAAAATCACTATCCGCCGTAAAAAACAATGATTATGTTTATCTAGACCCTCCATATGCACCAGAAAATGATAAATCATTCGTTGGTTATACAGAAAATGGGTTTACCGATGAAAATCATAAAAAACTGTTTGAATTAATACATGGATTAACTGAAAAATCAATAAAGATAATGTTGAGTAATGCCGATGTACCTTTAGTTAGGGATAATTTTAGAAATGAAAAATATCATATTGAATCAATAATGTGTAAACGAGCAATTAATTCAAAGAATCCCGAATCAAAGACGAGAGAAGTATTGATAAAGAATTATTAATCCAAATCTATATTTACCAACGGAACTAAACACTTACCGATACCATTTTTTTTTTCATTATCGGAATCATCGTCTCCACTTTTTTCACACTTTTTAGGGGAATATGTTAGTGTCCAGTTCTTATCCTCCACCCAATCTACCATCATACTGGAATATTTGATAGAATCAATTTCTCTAATCGCATAATTACATTTTTTGTAAAATCGTTTACGTTGTTTCCATTGATTTTCAAACAAATCATGAGAATCTATAATATCCACAATAATAGGATTCTCATGTTTTACTCTTAAAATACGACCTACAGACTGAGTAATATCCGTCTTTGGGGTCACCATCACTAATGTAGATAATGATTTAATATCTAGTGCTTCGGCCGCCATTGCATATGTAGCTAATACGATTTGCTTTTTTTCTGTTTCTTGTAATTTATCTTGTTTCATTCCACCCACATAATATCCAACTTGAGCAATAGAATGATGGGTTATTCCATCATACAAATAAGAAAGCAATGAACGATTATGGCAAAGAACCATAATTTGGTTCTCAGGTTCTTCTTCTACCAAATCTTTAATAACACGAATTATGAAATCACTACGAGGTCCAAACTCACATAATTTGACAATCATAGTACTGTATTTTGTATTACCACGGAAGTCCTGTTCAACCTGATTAAATTCAGGGTCGTTTGTTTTATAACGAATCGCCCGAACTGAAACCAAATCATCATCCTCACGTTTTTCGGTATAAATTTTTTCACCGATAAACATGTACAAAATACGGGTTAATTTATCTTTACGGTCTACTGTAGCAGATATACCGAGCATGTATGGTGTAATCGTTTTAAAGAGGGTTCGGGAAAATTGCTCACTACCAATACGATGTACTTCATCTACTATAGTAAGACCAAAACACGAAAACGTATCTTGTGAAAATTCTTTATCATACAGGGTTTGTATCATTCCGATAACAATATCTTTCCCCTCTACATCAAAAACCTGTCCCTGTATTTTTCCTACCTTGGTTCCTGGTAAAAAGTCGTTTATGCGTTCAATCCATTGATTCATAAGAAATTCTTTATATACTAATATAAGTGTCTTTTTTTGTAAAATGGATATTATTTTTAATGCCATAATAGTCTTTCCTCGTCCGCATGGAACTTCTAATATCCCTCCATTACCTTTTTCCGTACTATCTTTACAAATTGGAGAATTAACATAATCAATATAAACTTTTATTATTTTCTCTTGGTAATCACGTAATGGTTTAGTAAATTCAATATTGATATTGTCACCTAGCCCAATTTCTGAACGACCAGGTAATCCATACCGTTCTATACCGTAAAAACGAGGTAAATAAATCTTGTTTGGGTTCTCTCTAAAAACGGGGAATGCAGTCGTTTCTGTACCAAAATTCGCACCAAATATCATAGGTTTTACAAGTAAATCCTTCCTTAAAAATTTCTCATCCTCTTTGGATAAAATGTTCCTGGGAATAGTATAACCTTTTTTACCTAGATAGGATTGAGAACAAATAATATTTTTATATTCGGTAGTAATTTCCCATTCTTTAGATACTATTTTGGGTTCATTTTTCTTTTTGGTAGTAAAAACCTTTTTACGATACATTTTTGCTAACTAATATAGTAGATGTATTATTTATATATTATTTAATAAATTATTTAGCATGTTTCAATTTTGTAAGATATAGATATTATCCATATGACTTGAAAAAATATAATGATATTGTATAATATAAATGAATATTCCAGATTTATTCAAATCATTTTCTCAATTAGAATTGTTATTATTGGGTATTTTTATTTTATACATAATTTTACCTATTCAAACACCTAGTTTTTTTTCTGGAGCAATTCATTCATCTTTAGGTATGTTATCTATTTTTATAATTACTGTGTTTTTATTCTTCCATGTGAATCCAGTATTAGCGGTAGTTTACATTTTTGTAGCTTATGAATTACTAAGACGTTCATCCAACCATACTGGAAATGTTACTTTAATGCAATATACACCTACCCAGGCTAAAAAAGATGCAGAACTGAAGGCAATGAATCCACCACAATTAGAAACATTAGAAGAACAAATTGTCCAAAAAATGGCCCCTATAGGTCATAGCGACCCAAGTATATTTACTGATAGTTCATTTAAACCAGTGGCCGAGAATACTAAGAATGCATCTATGTTTTAATTATTTAATTATTTAATTATTTTACTAATTATATAATTATGGTTTTGATACGAATATAAAAAGTGCAACAAATATTGGTATGTAAAAACCGATGTATTGTTTACAATATGATTTAAATTCAGTTTCACTTATACTTCCAGTAGCTAGCCACAAAATTAATAATATGGATAATACAATAACTTCCACTGCCAATATATGTAACAATGCTCCGTCTGTACTTAACATGAATCCGGCTCCTGCTGATAATAATCCAAATACACTTTTAGCATCTGTGAATGGTTTAGTTGTTTCTTCATCTTTTAGATAAATTATACCAGTTGCTTTCCCATCTTTATCTATTCTACTTAGATACTCCCTATCTAATTTTTTGGTTAAAATAAGGGATACTGATAATCCTAATAAAACAAAACCAAAAAGACCATTTGTTATCATTTGATAATCTCCATCACCTTGGAATCCATTGTAAAAAGAACCTAAAACAAATATTATTACACCAGTAGCAATGATTATATCAGCACTACGTATAAGTTTTTTTCTTTCATAATCATCTTGATTATTCTTAAGAATATTATCAATAACAACCATTTTATAAAGAACAGGAACACCCATAAAAATAAATCCTATACCCATTGCAAAAAGAAAGAAATTAACCGAGGTTTTCATAAAATCCATCTTTTGAATATCATTTAATGAAGAACTATTAATTGGAAGTTGATATGTTTGTATTTCATTATCACTTACACCAGTAGGTTTGCAGTCAATATATATATCATCGGTATCGTTTTTTTTTTCTGGATCAGCATTGGGGTCAAGCTTAGCACCAGCTTCTTCTTTTGTTTCATTAATATAATTATTTGGCGCAGAAATTTTGAATAAATCTGTAGAGGTATCAAGATTTGCTATAATATTAGCTGTTACACTATTTATCATGATAGGTTCGGTAAGTATAATAACAGTATTGTTGATGTCTTTGTAAACAATACACTTTTGGTTTGCCACAGGAGGAATATCTTGTGTAAGATTTAATTCAACACTAGTAATAAATGAAGTAGTTTTTAAAGGGTCAGAGTTAATCATTTTAATGATGCTATCTATACTAGTTGTGGTAATAGACATTCCAGAGCTTTTTTGTAAAAAAACACATAAATAAATTTTCTTATCACTATTATCGCTTACATTTTGTATGACGAGTTCTCCAATAATATCAGGATTTTTACCTTCTCCACTGGTCAATCCAGTAATATTATCATGTAATACTCCGTATAAAAACATATTGTACGGTTTGTATTTACGTGGGATGCCTTTTTCAGTATGAGTTAAAACCGATTTGTTACTATTGACCGAATCAGTCGGATAGGTTATTTGATAAAAAAACTGAGATGAAAAAAAAGAGGTATTTTTTTGCTGCCACTGACCCTTATTAAATAAATTAGAGGGGGGATAATTATAATTTAAAAAATTTGATTTTACTGGTATTGAATTACTTTTATCAAAAAATGCCATAATAAACTATATTATACACAGATATAGTTTATTTACTAATTATAAAACAAAAAAATTTCATTATTTCTAAAGTTGTGGTATATATTGAAATGTACTTGTTTCATAAACCGTTGCACGGAATGAATCATTATATCCTTCCACATAAACCATATCTCCATTATTTATATTATCACATCCATATTCATTTGTACAGCTCTTTCCGTTAACACTAACTGGTAATTTAGTGTTTAAATTACCTGTATTGGAAATAGTATAATATTGCCATTTATCTCTTCCTGCCATATTTCTTCTTCCCATTAGAGGTAAAATCATATCCTGAGAACTATTTACTCTTGTTAAAATACCAACTTGTTGATATTCGGTATTCAATCCCCGGGTTTCTATATTAACCGGTACACCACGTACATCGCCAAAAGTACGTGGATAATATATTCCATCAGATTTCATAGGTGGAGCATATGGGTCATTAAAAGGGTCTAAACGAGTCGCCATTCCACCTAATTTTTGAATAGGAGCAGGTTGATTTACAATAATAACATTTGGTTCGGAATTAGTCTTGTTTTTTGATAAATTATGGTAAAAATAAACTACTAGGATTAGGATAACAAACAATAAAAAAAGGGTCATGTTTTCAACACATAAGACTCCAGGAATACATTTTTTACCCATTTTATAATTTTTTATTTTATATATAATAACATATATAAAACTAATTTTAAAATTGTGTTCATTTGGTTCCTATTCAAAGTCCCATCCTGATGTAAACACATCAGGGTCAATATTTGGTGCTTTAACATCAAAAGGATGCATAAGTTGATTTCCACCTTGTCCGATAAGATTAAATCCTGGCATAAGCAGTTTGGGAATTCGGTTTGAAACATCATTCGCCAACGGACTGGTATGTTCTACTAAAGCAGATACCTTCAATCTTTGACAATTATAACATTGTTCTCTAATATTTTTTGGGTAATGACAAATATGAAAACCGCCATAATTCATAACAATTTTGTCTAGGTATTCAATCATATCCCAAAATTGAGTTTCTCTTCCATACATATCCATACCAAATTGAAACAATACCCATAAAAACAATCTTACCGGTAAATATAATATTTGCCCTACAACTTCTAACAAATAATAAAATATACAGGTTTGCATATTACCTAAATTTTTAAACAAGCAGAGCATCCAGGTTAAAGAGAACGCTGCAAAAGTATATATTCCATCAATTAAGTCTGGTACAAAGAATATTAAACTCTTTATACTTCCAACAAATACCATAAATAAACCTAATAATATGTCAACTAAACCCATAAATTCAAGTGCTATTATTGGTATGATAAATGCAGCTGCTGCGGCAGCCTCAGCAAGCATTGTGAATCCCTGTGCGTTAGATAGTGCACCTTGTACTACACCTACAGCACCTGAAACCATATTAACAGCACCTTCAACCACACTAGATGCAGATAGTGATGCCGTAATAGCACCTTCCACATCGGCTATTGGGTCAATTGCTAACATTAATATTAATATATACTTATAATGGTAAAAATATATTAATAATTTACGATTTTTATTAGACTTTATCAAATTCAGGTAGGTAAAATTTACTTTTTTGTAAATGCATCATTATTTAATGCAGACGTGTCGGTTTGGTTTTTTAACGTGTTAAACTTTTCTACATATCCTTGGAATTTCCCTAGTAATGGTTGCATATTTTTTACATTATCTAATATTTTATCACGTGTATCTTGCATATCCTTTAAATTAGATTTTAATTCTTTATGAGTTTCATTGCCGTTTTCTGATGTTTTTAAAATATCATCTATTTTTTTTGAATAGTCTTTTATTTTTGATGATATCATCTCTCCGGCTTTTGAATCGTCAACTTTTGGAGCTTTGGTAGCTTTTGTCGTACCTTCGTCTTCGTCGTCCATGTTCTCCATTCCTTCAGTAAAAGAAGAACGTCCATATTTAAGAATATGAGTGAACACCAAAGAAATAAACAAAATAACAGTCATGTTTTTATTAAAAAACGAAGCCAAAACGCCAATCAGAATAAGGGTTGAAAAAGAATATATATCTTTTGTGTTTAAAAAATAAATCAAATCTAATAATGCAATAGCAAAGAAGAAATAAAGTATAAATCTATTGTACAAAATAGGATTGAAGTTGTATTTAAATTTCATTATTTTATTAAACATTTTTTAATATACTTTATATAGGGAAATTAATAGGTAAATTCCTAAATTTTTATAATTTTTATAATTTTTATTTTTCGTCTATCCCTTCATCCGAATCTAATGTATAATCTACAGGTACATCTCCCCCATAAATATCAAGAATTTCTTTCACTACTTCTTCACGTTGTATATCACTTCGTTGGAATTCAAAACTAGTAATACTAGATGACCTTCTCCCTTTAAATTTCTGTAAAAAATCATCTAAGCCATTTAATTCATTGTTTCTATCATATTGTTCTAAATCTCCAGTAATGACGAGACGGCTATTTTCTCCTAAACGGGTAAGCAACATCTTCATTTGAGAAATAGTGGAATTTTGCATTTCATCTGCAACAATCCAGCAATTTTTAAATGTTCTCCCACGCATATATCCTAATGGAGCAATTTCAATAACTTTTTCTTCAATTAATGCAGTCACTTCTTTGGGACTAATAAATTGATATAATATATCATAAATTGGTCTGACCCATGGAGCCATTTTCTCTTCTAAAGTACCTGGTAAATAACCCAAGTCTTCATCTACAGATACCGAAGGTCTAGTGAAAATTAATTTTTCATAAGTTCCTAATAGGAAATTACGTACACCAAATTCGGTAGCAAAAAGGGTTTTTCCGGTACCTGCTGGACCGGTTGCAACCACTATTTTTTTAGATTTTTGTTTTAATAGTCCAGTATAGCGTTCCTGACTGAAATTTTTTGGTATAGTAAATTTTTGGTCAAATTGTGCTTTTTCATTAGGTGATAAATATTGCATATTCTCATAAATTTTGCGTTGTTTTGCAGCGGAATTTTCCCTTTCTTTTTCTACTTCGGTATAGAACTCATTCATAATTTCTTTTTGGTTCTGTTTACGAGGTTTACGAGCACGTTGTTTCTTGAGCTCAGGTTTAGGTTCACCGATAGTGTCAGAAAGGTCAATATCCGTATGTTTCATACTATTGATTTACTATAGTTCAAGAAAATAAAAAATCGTAAGAGTTGGACTATACCTTCTAAAACTTTATTCACTTAAAGTTTTAGAAATTAATTATTTATTTAACCAAAACATTGAATACTAATTTAGGTACATTATGTATATGGGACTTTTTAAGAAAATATTATTTTCTAAAAAATATTTTGTTGTGTGTTTGGTTATATTTGTCCTGTTAATGTGTTCTATATTTTTGTTTTTATCTAATAGAAATTATGTTGAAGGAGCAACTACAACAGCATCAAAAACAACAGTTCCTTCACTTGAATTAAATAATGCGGCAAACAAATTGACTGTAAGTTTTTTTAGTGATGGACAAGACATTTATAAAAAATATTACAATCAAGATAAAGAGTTTACAAGTTTTTATAACCAATCTATATTACCGTATGGACAGTCGGATAATACTAATATAGAAAATCATAATAGAACTTGGCGATTAAATTTTTCTGGTATTAGTAATGATCCTATAAACAGTTCTATTCATCTTATAGTTAAAAATAAAAAATTTTCATCTATGCATAGTGGTATTCCAATCCAAATAGAGTATACAAATGAATTAAATAAAAAGACTAACTTTGAAATTGATAACTATTTATTTTATTATGCGATGAACAGTACAGTCGTTAATCCACAATTAGTCTATAGGTCAACTAACGACAATTATAAATATAAAACAAAATTCCCTATAGATGCCGATGGCAATGTAAAATATGATTTTGATGATTCTATAACAAATATATTTGTAAAAAGTACAGATCCAAATAAACCATGTTTAGTGGATCCTAATCCAATAATATTGGACCCCAATAAACATTCTATATTTTTTCAAAATGTAAAAATGCCAGATGACCCTACAAAAAAATTTGGTAATTCTGACTACAGAACTAATTCTGATATGTTGTACAAACAAATAAACAAATACGGATTCATTGATGTGTTTATATACGGTACTGCGAAAGATAAACAATGGTATAAATCTCAACCACCACCACCCCCACCAACACCGACTCCTACAAAAAAAAGGTAATGAAACTAGTAATCACTAGTTAACCGCTCTGCTAAAACTTCATACTTTTTTAATAATTATTCTTTAACATTCGGAAACACCAATTTATCCACTGTAGTTCGCACACAAAAAAGTCTATGAATAATAATTCCTGATAAAAAGAAAATTGCTAAAGTAATAGGGAAGGAGAACTTGAAAATCCAAGAAAAAATATATGCTCCGATTATTGTCATGACAACATCAGCAACTGCTATATTGAACAATCTGTAACTATGCATTCCTGTATTTGGTTTGCCAAAAAGGTCTTTATATTTACAAAGATTTAGCATTTTTAAATATAAAATATATATAGTTATTATATAGGCAAAAAGACAAAATGACTAAAAGCGGAGCGGTTAAAAGCAGAGCGACTAAAAACGGAGTTGTAGGGAACGTTTTAAACAAAAGCGGAAGATTTGTAGGTGATGTTTTCAGCGGTGTCGGCAAATTTGTAGGAAATGTTACACCCAAATCAATGAAACGTAGTATGCGTAAACGTATGACTGGTGGTAAAACACGTAAACATCGTAAATCTAAAAAATCAAGAAAATAAAAGAAAAAATTGATTCATAAATTAATATGCGTTATTTACCTTAAAAACGCACATTAATTATTTTTACAAAACAAGATAAAATCTAAGCAGTATATTATTTAGAAGAAAATGTCCGAGCCAGCCTTTACTGAACCCCTTTTGACTCCTGACGATAACCGCTACGTAATGTTTCCAATCCAACATGATGATATTTGGAAAATGTACAAGCGTCAAGTTGATTGTTTCTGGGTCGTACAAGAAGTCAATTTAGCTCAGGATTTGAACGATTGGAATACACTTTCAGAAGACGAACGTAATTTTATAAAAATGGTATTGGCATTCTTTTCGGCATCTGATGGTGCAGTTACCGAAAATTTAGCGGTTCGTTTTATGAGTGATGTACAGGTTTCAGAGGCGAGGGCATTTTATGGGTTTCAAATTGCCATGGAAAATATACATTGTGTAGTTGGTGAAACAAAGATTTTAACAGATAAAGGATATTTTGCAATTAAAGATTTAGAGAACAGTCATATCAACATTTGGAATGGTGAAGAATATACAGATGTAGAAATAAAATACACTGGTAATCAAGAAATATACAAAGTCGTTTTATCCAATGGTATGGAATTAGATTGTAGCCCTGGCCACAAATGGTTAATTCAAAAGGGAAACAAGTATCATCCAGAAAGATGCGTATGTGAACAAATTGAAACAAAAGATTTGGTTATAGATGATATTTTGGAGAGATATGTTGTTCCTTGTTCTGAATTTGTGGATTGTAATGATGATTTTATGAATCCTTATATGCATGGGTTCTTTTGTGGGGACGGAACCATTTGTAATAATTATCCGGTTATTTATTTGTACGATAAAAAAAAGGAGTTATTGGAACATTTTAAATATGATAAATACAGTGAGGACGACAAAAAGATTTATTTTTATGCTCAAAATTATATTAATAAATCAAAATTTGAAGTACCTATTAATTATAGTATAGATACCAGATTAAGATGGTTGGAGGGTTATGTTGATGCGGATGGATGTATAAATTTAAATAAGGAAAAAGATTCCACATCTATTCAAATTGTCTCTATTAATTTTAAGTTCTTACAAGATGTTCAGTTGTTGTTAACGACTCTTGGTATCATTTCAAATATAAAATTAAACCACAAAGCAGAAAAAAAATTATTACCCAAAAATGATGGAAGTGGCGAATTAGATTTTTATAATTGTAAGGAATGTTACGTAATGTATATTACAGGAAAATCAGTAAACAAACTTATAGATTTAGGATTTTCACCAAAGCGTCTACAACTTATTTATTGTGAACGAATAAATGATTCGGTTGAAAAATCTGAAAGAATAAAGATAGTTAGTGTAACCAAAATATTGGACGATGAACCAACATATTGTTTCAATGAACCAAAAAAGCATACTGGTTTATTTAATGGTTTGTTGACTTGCCAAAGTGAAATGTACAGTCTGTTGATAGACACGTATATTAAGGATTCGGAAGAAAAAACCAAGTTGTTTGAGGCTACCAAACATTATCCTTGCATTATGAAGAAATTTGAATGGGCCAAAAAGTGGCTAGGTGATAAGCGCAGTAACTTTGCTTCCCGACTAGTGGCATTTGCCTGTGTAGAAGGTATCTTATTTAGTTCTTCTTTTGCCTCTATTTATTGGTTGAAGAAGAGAGGTCTTATGCCTGGACTTACGTTTTCAAATGAGCTCATTTCTAGAGATGAAGCGCTTCATACTGAGTTTGCTATTTTACTTTATTCCAAACTTGTACGTAAACTCCCTAAGAAGCGTATTTATGAGATAATTAAAGAGGCAGTTGAGATTGAGAAAGAGTTTATTACCGAGGCAATTCCTTGCCGTATGATAGGTATGAATGCCAAACTAATGACTCAATATATTGAATTCGTTGCTGACCGCTTGGCTCTTCAATTGGGTTATGATAAGATTTATAATTCACAAAATCCCTTTGATTTTATGGAGTTGATTAGTATTGAGTCCAAGGTAAATTTCTTTGAACGTACCAATTCAGAGTATGCATTGGCCAATAAAACTGTTGACAAAGACGTGTTTGATTTTACGGCCGACTTTTAAAGAATTGAACCATTGAACCATTGAACCTTTGAATCAATAAAACAATGAAATGACATAAATATATTTTTTTATACAAATATATTTATTCCGATATAAATGTCTTGGACACAGAAGCAATTATGTTTGAACCGATTAAAGTTACCTATGGATGTTATAAACGTAATTAGACAATTTATTTTTATAACACCTAAGAAACTTGATGAACATTGTGAAAAAAACAAGGACCTAACAAAACAACTACTGTTTAGTTTTAAAACCAACATAAAGTTTTATAAAATGACTAATTATCATAATTCACTTCAATTTATAGAAAACACGATATATATTAGAGATGTAATTAATACACCATGTAATCCACCAAAAGATTATACATACGTAAAGCATTATTACACGAAAGAAACATTAATTATGCATTTATTTTGTTTAAATTGTGGAAATTACAAGGGTATCTTAAAATGTAATTACATAGAAATGGAATGTTTTATGAAACGTCATCCCAAGAAAATTTTATGTATTTGTTCTGGACCTAGTGGATATATTATTCCTGGTGGGAATGGAAAACTTATAAAACCAAAAACCGATTATGGATTTGCTTTTTGGAAAACTAGAGATGAATATATTTCAAAGAAAGGATATACTGGATATACTGGTCCTACTGGTTCAAACTTTGTGGTCAGTCCAACGGGTCCAACGGGTCCAAGCGGTCCTTACCAGAATATGTAAGAAAAAGATAATAATATGGCTACAATCGCCTTTGATATGCAATCAAATATATTCATTGAAATATTTTTTATTTTATCTTCAAAAATGTAGGAAATACCGTATCCTGCCCAAATGAAAAAGTAAATACCAAAAATAAGATAATTAAATGGGTTAAATGTATGAATAATAAAGGTAATGAAAATTAAATAGAATATAAGAAAAAATGGTATAAATCCTAGAATCATAGCAGATAAACGGTCAAATTCATTTACTTCTCCTAAATATCCTAATAATAACATAAGATAATCAAGTAGAAGAATCGTAAATAATAATATAGGATTGATGGGAATATTAGTTGAACTTTGTAGAACTAAACAAAGAACGATAAGCATAATAGGTGTTGTGAATATCCATCCATTATATCTTAAACGATTAACTGCAGATAGGTCTATTTCTTTATCGGTACGTGGAGAATCAAAATAAGTAGAAATATTATTGATAAACAAATAATACATAAAGGAAGATATTCCGGTTACCATTGTTTCTAATATTAATATTCTTCGTAATTGAGAATCATTCACAATCATACTTGAAAAAAAAGTAATTAAAAGGGCAAATAACATAAAATAAAAAACAACATAATATGATTTTCTAGTAATTTCTAATAATTTTTCTTTTTCCAATTTTTCTTTTTCCAATTTTTCCACGTTTTCCATTATATATTTATCTTATAAAATATAATGTTCTAGATTGTTTGTAGAAGATTTCTGTAACGAAACCCTCATAATATAGTGTACCAGTTCGTATATACTGGAATCCCGAATTGATAACCATAAACTTACCATTTAATTTGAACCATGCTGAACCCTTTATTCTGTTCAAATCCCGTAGATGATAGACGGTTTCATTCATAATCTGTTTAATTCTTGGACGTTTTAGTAACATATTATAACGAAAATCTGATTTGGGTATACGCTTTATTTTTATAAATTTCCCATCCCTAATAATAAGTTCACCGGTAAAAAGTTTAATCACATTTACAATATCCACATTAATTGGATGGCCCTGCTTTTTGAGCAAAATGTCTGACATTCTTGAATTCTTTTTATTTTAAATAAATAATTTAAAATAAAAATCAATTTTTTACATAGGCAAAGCAGTCTATAATCTTATGGTATTGATGAAACCGTTGGTTTAACTCCGTAAATGTCTAAGGTTCTAGCACTCGCATCTTTTGCGTCTACATATTTAGGCATCCAGAAATAAGGAATTATTTTCCCCATACCAGCGAAATGACTTTCAAATATTTTCCTATAATAGAATTGTTCTGCTGTCTTAGGTAGTAGATGTTCACCAACTTCTCTCATATACACACTATATTTCGCAATTTTCTCATACATATCTGGACTATTTTTAACATAAGAAAAGTTGACATAATCTTCCTCAATAAATTTGGCAGAAGTATATTCTTGTATAATTTCATAAAGCGACCGAGTAGTTTTAGATACGCCGTCACTAAACGCCTCCTTTCTACGATATAAAATCTCTTCTGGTAAAAGCGCAGTACCTACCGAATTAATGTATTCATTTTCACCGAATGCTTTTCTAATGAGACTTTTTTCCATTGCACCATACAGTTTATGAAATCTCAAAGAAGTAGGAATAGACATATAATATTGTATCCACGTACGGTCTAGAAATGGAGTCCTAGGCTCTAGACCATGACAAGAAATACATTTATCAGAACGTAAAACATCAAACGTATAAATATCCTTCAGTAATCTACGACATTCTTTATCAAATTCAAGTTGGTCTGGTGCATGACCCATATATAAATACCCACCAGTTAACTCATCAGACCCATCACCATTAAAAATAACTTTGGCATTACTATGCTCTGAAATATATTTTCCCAGCAACCAGTTTCCAATACTAGCTCTAACCGTAGTAGTATCATAACTTTCTATAGCGTAAATTACTTGAGGAATAGCATCCAAAAAATCTTGCTCAGTTAATAAAATTTCTGTATGTTTGGTTCCTAGATAGTCGGCGACAATACGTGCATATTTTAAATCTTCTGAATCTTGAAGACCAATACTATATGTCTCTAGCGTAGGTAAGTTATTTATTACGTGGTAATCATTAACTAGTGCCGCAATAAGACTACTGTCTAATCCTCCAGATAGTAGACAGGCAATTGGTCGCTCTGTAGTTGAGCACCGTTTTTCAACTGCATTTACCAAGTAATGTTGAATATTTTTTATAGCTAAAGCTTCAGATTCATCGGAAGACTGATTTACAAGATTAATATTTGTATGAAATCCAATAGAATGATAGGAACGTTGATTCTCAATAATTTTCCATGTTGAATTTACAACAAACTTTAGTTCAAAAACCGAGTAAGTACCTGGTAGAAATTGCTCTATTTTGTAAAAAGGTAGATTTCTTTTACTAGAACGTTTACTAGTAATATATTCATTCATTTTGTTTTTAATCTCATATAACATCTTTAGTTCACTCGCAAAACCATACAAACTAGAATCAATATTAAAATCATAAACAATATCTGAATTATCAGTAAACGGGTCATTGATTTCTGTTTCAAAATCTGGTTTTAAAAAATACAATGGTCTTACACCATATGGGTCCCTAGCCACATACATTTTAGATAATGCATTAGATAGACGATAGTCAATTAATACAAAAGAAAATACGCCATCTAGAAGTTGTAATGTATGTTCCATTCCGTAACGTTTATAAAGATGAATAATAACTTCACAATCAGAATCTGTAGATGGTTCAAATCCATTGCCGATTTCCTTGTAAAGTTCTCTATAATTATAAATTTCGCCATTACATATTAGAACAATTTCATCAACGACAATAGGTTGATTTGAAATATCATTCAGACCATTAATGGCTAACCTATGAAATCCAAAATCAGCTTTAATCATAACATTTTTTAATACAGAATTCTCTGGACCTCTACCCTTTCCCTTATCAAATTGTTCCTTTACAAAATTATAAGTTAATAATTGGTGTGTGTTATTTAGTAAAGTAAATATTCCACACATAGTTAACATATTACGTAAAATAATCTTTATACTGATTTTATTGATGTTTTTCAGAAAATAATTTGTAAATCTATTATAAAGATTAATGATGGATAACCCAAAATTTCAAAAAATTAATAATTCAACCGATATAGCTTTAGCTAATAGACCATTAACTTCTGATAATGGACATTGTTGTACCACCAAAGGAGAAAAAAAGGTTCCGGCGGCATCCATTGATTTGTACAAATCAGGAAATTTATCTGTTGATTCAAAGTATATTGAAATTGATAGCCCGTTAATTCCTATCTCTATAAAACCAGGAGATAGAAATGACTTTATTATAGTAAAGAAAGATGATTCTGATGTTGATGAATTAATGAATAATAATGAAAAAAATGATGTTGTTCCGATTAAAGGAGAACAGTATAAAATGAATTTTTCTACACAGTTATATGTTGGGTCATTAACAGTTTTGGGTTTATTTGTATTTTATAGATTAATACAAAAGACCAAGTAAATTTAAAAATTAACAAATTCTTTCATAAATTGTGTTCTAAGATAAAAAGCTCTGGTTTTGGGTGCATCCTTACCAGCGCCTTTGGTTCGGTTTTGTAAATATTTTCCCAAACTTGTACTCCCATCTAATGTATTATTATCAATAAGAAATTTCCGAATACTATCGTAATCAGTTTTCAGCTGTTCCAAAACCACTGCATGTTGTGGTTCTCTCAAATCAATAATAGTGGGACTCATATAGGTAATGTTATCTCCTTCCCGAAGGTATGGAATATACAATATTTTGGTCATTTTCTTATAACATTTAGATTCTGTAAATTCTTCATTTTTTAAGTTCTCTTTATTTATCATTGTTACTGCGATAGTTTCTTTTGTCACCAATTCTCCTGCTCTTTTATTTTGTTTAAGAGGAAATACCTTTACCTCTCCATCGGTACAATCTAAGCATTCGGAGCTCGTAGGAATACCAGTTAATTGTTCTAAATAATTACCCGGTTTACCTTTATTTGCGGTCTTTGGTAAAGCATATTGCATATCTTTTATTTCCATTACTTTTTGATAAACATCTAGTATACATGGTCTTGATAGTAGGATGCACTCACCTCCAGCACTGGACTTAGCAGTTTGATTTTTGGGAGTTTTACGTGACTTTTTACTAGAAGTCAACTTAACTGATGGCGAAGACGACATATTTTATATATAAAATGATTTATATATAAACTCTTTACTTATTATTTATAATTTGTATCTTTTGTATAATTCTAGTGCAGTTAATCCTCCAAAAATCTGAGCAAGACAGTAAGGTATTATCTCATTGGTAGGTATTTTTCCGGCTGAGGCTAATACTATAGTAACTGCTGGGTTAATATATCCACCAGAAATATTAATTGATAACAACAATACTAATGCCAACGCAGCACCAATAGCAAGAGGGTTACCTGTAGCTAAAATAACATAAACAAAAAAGGCAGTTCCGATAAATTCTACTAAATAATTGTACATTGTTAGTTATATATGTTATATTGGGAAAAAATTATCAAAGAATAGGTCTAAAGATTATAAATTAATTTCATAAAATAATTGATAGTAGGATATCCATAATAATCAAAATATAATTTTAATGACATACCTACCATGAATACAATCCATATACAAAAATATCCTATAACTATATAACTAGCTATTTTTAAATAATAATTCATTTTTATTATATAAGAAGAAAAATTAATCAATCTCTTCAATTTGGGGACCAGGTCCATCATCATCATCTTCTTCATTATTTGCCGGGGGAGGCTGACTTGAATTAGTACTTGGTACAGAGACGGCCGATACAGCATCCATCATATCCTTAGATTTGCTTTCAAATTCATCTTTAGAAGCCCCTGGATTATTGATATGCCAATCTTCATATTCCTTAATAATATCATTAACCTTGGTCTTTACATCATCTGCTGCAGTAGAATTTGTACTCTTTAACTGATAAATCTGCTCCTCCATGCGATTCTTTGCATCTACTCTAGCCCTCAACATGTCATCTTCATTCTTATACCTCTCGGCTTCCTCTACCATCTTATCAATATCTTCCTTACTCAATCGTCCCTTATCATTAGTAATAGTAATCTTATCAGATTTCCCAGTAGATTTCTCCGAGGCAGAAACATTAAGAATTCCGTTAGCATCTACATCAAAGGCCACCTCAATCTGGGGCATACCACGAGGCATCGGCGGAATACCATCTAACTGGAATTTACCTAAAAGCGTATTATCAGCAGTCATTGAACGCTCTCCCTCAAAGACCTGAATAAGGACTCCCGGTTGATTGTCTGCATAAGTAGAAAAAGTCTGGGTCTTCTTAGATGGAATGGTTGTATTACGATTAATAATCTTTGTCATTACACCACCAGCGGTCTCAAGTCCAAGGCTGAGAGGGCATACATCTAGAAGCAGCAAATCCGAAATCTTAGCGTCACGAGAACCTGTTAATATTGCGGCCTGTACAGCTGCACCATACGCAACACACTCATCTGGATTAATAGTTTTACAAAGTTCCTTTCCATTAAACATCTCCATAATGAGCTGTTGAATCTTAGGAATACGAGTGCTGCCACCTACAAGTACTACTTCATGAATTTGTGCCTTTGAAAGCTTAGAATCACGTAATACTTGTTCAACAGGGGCCATTGTCTTCCTGAACAGCTCATCACAAATGTTCTCAAATTTAGCACGAGTAATACTACTGTTAAAATCAGTGCCCTCAAAAAGACTATCTATTTCAATATTCGCCACAGTTGAAGATGAAAGTGTACGCTTAGCAGATTCACAGGCAGTACGGAGCCTACGCATAGCACGAACATTAGATGAAATATCTAACTTATGCTTACGCTTAAATTCTAGCATAAAATGCTCTACAAGCATGGTGTCAAAATCCTCTCCTCCAAGGTGAGTATCACCAGCAGTTGCCTTTACCTCAAAAATGGCTTCATCAATCGTAAGGATTGATACATCGAATGTTCCCACATTCGCGTTTTTATAATGGTATTTAATCCATTATTTCTCATACTTTCATATGAGGTCAGACTATATCTTATTTAATTTTTATTACTACTTTTACTATTGCATAATTCATTTTGTAATTCTTTGATCATCTGATTCCAGTTGTTTGGAGTTATAAAATAATATTTTTTCAGTTTATTCTCTAAAATATATTTATTGACAGCACTTACCTTTGTTTCCCAAAGACCCGATTCTACTTGATTTCTATGCCATATATGAAAATCTTTGATTTCAATTAATAGATTATCAATTTGAAAATCCACTTTATATTTTCCTTGTTTATTATTGAATACGTATTCTACATTAGGACCGTTTTTAACAACTAAATTATTAGAAGCGCACCATTCAATAAACTTTAATTCAAGTTTAGATTGATACATAATAATATTGTTATTAATGTTTTTTGTTGGTCTTAATTTGAAGGTACGATTGCATAATGTACAATCAATGCATAATAGTTTATGACAGTTCTTAAATTTTTCTAGTGATTTACAACGCCAATTGCTTTCACAATTATCACATTTTATAATAGGTTGATTTGCTTTGAAAATAACATTATTTATTGTATCGTAAAGAACATATGAAAATTTCATTTGATTATTCACTTTATAAATAGGCCAATATTCATAATTATTTATATCAGATAATTTACCATTTCCAAAACTAATTATTTTAGATTTTATTCTATTGTAATCATCAATTGAGAGATGTGATAATAAATACGAATTTTTGTAAATATCAGGATATGTTTCAAATTCTATTTTTGAATTTTCATAATGTTCACGATATGTTTTTTCTTCTTTTTCAACCTTGTTTTTTGGCGTTCGGTCATAATCAGTTTCATTCAATTTAATATTATTACATTGAAAGCATTCTGATTTACCTTGTCTAATCTTTCTTAAAAATTGTGTTGAACCACAAGTATTTAATTCTTGACAATTTAAACACTCATACGTGTAAAAATATTCGGATGATTTTTTTATCTTATTTCCATTAATAATTACATGCCAAATGTTTTCTTTTGTTGATGAGTATTTACTTGTTTCAAACTTAAGTGTCTTTGTTACAATAGGGATAATGCTGTTATCTTTCTTATTTTTTAACTCAATTAGAGAATCTAAAATTTTATCTCTTAGAGTTTCAGATGTCATTCCTTATAATATATAAAGAATATGTTTTATTTCATTTTGCTAGCAATTAATTAGTAGTTTTTAAAATTAAATTCTGGCATTCGTGGGTACAATATTATACCTAGTCGTTGAACCTTCTTCTTATATCTTTTTTGAGATACTTAGAAACTTGGCTGCTGATTATCCAATCTTTTACCTTTTTTTAACCTTCACACTTATATTTTCATATTATGTTGTGGTAGGAAAAGCTTAAGGAGTTTCCAGCAATTAACCAGATTCCGTTGTGGCTTAATAAAATTAAAAAGCCATAACGAGTGGGTTTGCACCACAGGAAGCAGAACGTTTACCTCCACAATCAAAAATTAATACATTTTTCTCACCCTGGTTCTTTTTATCTAGACCATACGCAATAGCAGCTGCAGTGGGCTCATTGATAATTCGTAGAACATTGAGACCAGCAATGGTACCTGCATCCTTGGTAGCTTGACGTTGAGAATCATTAAAATAAGCTGGAACAGTGATAACTGCATCAGTTACAGTTTCACCTAAGAAAGCCTCAGCAATTTCCTTCATCTTACTTAAAACCATAGAACTAATCTCCTCCGGGGCAAAAACCTTTGTCTCGCCCTTAAAATCTACTTCAATAAATGGCTTGTTCTCGCGGTCAATAACCTTATAAGAAAAATGCTTCATATCAGATTGGACCTTTGGGTCATTAAAATTTTGTCCGATAAGGCGCTTTGCATCAAAAACTGTGTTCTTGGCGTTATTAGCAGCAGATGCCTTAGCTGCTTCACCAATCAAACGCTCTTCTTGAGTAAAAGATACATAGGATGGCATAGTACGATTTCCTTGGTCGTTGGCAATAATCTCAACATGGTCATTTTGCCAAACTCCAACACAAGAATAGGTAGTACCCAAATCAATTCCAATTGCTTTACAAGACGCCATGCTTATAGAAATATTTATGAAAATAGTTTTATATTGTTTTTTAAAAAAAATTGATTTCTTCGTTTCGTTATTCCAATTGCTAAATATAATCATTAAACATGATGAGAGTAATGGTAATTTCTATGCTAGCAATGAGACAATCTGCATATTCAACACTCTTAACTCCCAAAAAGTTATGTGTCAATTGTAAACATTTTATCGCAAACAACAGGGAATGTGCGATTTTTGGCACAACAGATTTGGTCAATGGGAAAATAGATTATAAATATGCAAGTTATTCTAGAACTAATGAAGATAAATGCGGAGAAAAAGCTCTATATTATGAGGAAAACAAATACAAATTTGTTACGGTGCCTTATTATTTCTGTAAAGCATGGTGGCCAATTATTTTGCTTCTAGTGTCATATTCTGCAATTCTATATACTAATTTCAAAAATTAAAAACTTGCTAATGTATCTTCAATATCAATAAGCTTTTTTGTTTCCGTAAAACCACCTACAAAAGTACCACACCTAAAAACCATAGGAAATGTTTTATATTCCTTTCCGGCATGTTCCTTAATAAATTCTAAAAACTTTTCCTTATCTTCTATTAAATAATCATCGCAATCAATCAAATCAAAAGCATAATTTTTTTCTAAAAGTAATTTTTTGACTTTAGTGCAGAAAGTACATCCACTTTTACTGTAAATAGTAAACACAGTGTTTGATGGCTCTTCAAATTCCATTATTGTATTGTATATAAATATATATAAAAGTATTTAGAAAAGTATTTATAAAACTATTTCTATATTATAATATTAATAATGGAATCTTATATAACAGCTTATGAATATGAAAGTAATGTAAATCCTAAATTAAAACAGATTCCTATCATTACCAAAAACAGTAATGAATGTACTGAACCTATAACGTTTATAGATAATTCTGATTTGTATAACATAGATTATCTCGCAACTTCTCCTAATTTATTAGCAAGTTTTATAAAATGTAAAACTATTTTTAATGCACAAGATGAATGTTCTATAAATCTAAATAGTTCATCACATTTTTTCTTTGTAATACAAGGTAAATGCGGATTTGAAATAGATGAACAATTATTTAACTTAAATAGTGGTGAAATATTAATTACACCTTGTTGTAAGAATTTTACTATTTTTAATAAAAACAATCAGGAGGAATTATTAATTTATTACATTAATGATAGTCCATTAATGAATTATCTTGGAGCTAGAGCAGAGAAAAAATTATTTCAAATATCGGTCTATAATAAAGAATTCTTGATGAAAAATTTGATTAATTTATCTAATCCAAATAACAACAGAAAAGGTATATTATTAAGTAACCAAGATACTGAAAAAATTGGAATAAATACTATTACTCCTACATTATGGGCACTGTATAATGAATTACCTCCGAACATGGTTCAAAAACCACACAGACATAATTCTGTTGCTCTTGATTTATGTATAAAATGTGAGGATAGTGAGAATATTTATACGTTGATTGGTGAAAAACTAGACGAACATGGAAATATTGTTGAACCTATTAAAGTAAATTGGAAAGAAAATGAGATGTTTATTACACCACCAGGACTGTGGCATTCTCATAATAATACTGGAAATACATTTGCTTATGTATTACCAATTCAAGATGCAGGATTATTACTTTATCAACGAATTCTAGGTATAGAGTTGTATTAAATTATTATTCGTGAATCGTCTTCCTTTGCTTGTCAATTGGATAATTTGTAATGTTATATCTAGCATAAGGAAAGTAATTATTATTATGCTTCCCTTTAAATCCAGGTTGCATATATGGATGAGTTCCGGGACTAGTAACATAGGTATGACTAGGACTAGCCGCTTTTTTCGGAGGAGCAACAGCACCTCCACCTCTTACACGTCGTAATGCATCATTAACTACATTTACATCTTTATAAGCAGTAAAAGACATAAGTTTATTTGCATAATTAAGGGTTCCTGTTCCTACGCTATTGGTGCGGCGATTTGTTGTGACTTGTGATGCATCGCGATTATTAGAACCTATCCATTTCTTTTGAATAGGTGCACTCGTACCATCAAACACGGTAGGTCTTATTCCACTTTGTCCAAAATGTGGCGGTTTTAAAGCAGCAAGCATTTGGAGATTAGTTAATGGAGTAGTGTATGTTTTCTCATAGATTCTACGATTCATTTCAAAGTTACTTGTTCCATCTGAGGTACTATCTTTCAAAGGCATAGCCTTTATAGCTTTTAAAGCACCGTTATTTATATCTTCTTTAATGAAAACTGGATTACTCATATTATATATTTCGTATATATAATATCAAACTATAAAAAAAACCAGGGTTTTGTGATTACGTTTAACGACGACGAACCGCCATTCTAGCAACATAAGAAGCATTATTACTATCTCCTCCAAATCCTAAATCATTGTAATTTTGGTTCATAGCGCTTTGCTTTTTAAAAGTAGTATAGTCAGAAGAGTCGGGTACAAATCGGTTGTTCGCGACCGAAGCAGGAACTCCGGTTTTGTCGCAATTAGAAATCATACTACCGAATCTACCTTGTAATCCTGCACGGGTTTTATTAATTTGGTTAGAGCCACCACAAACATAATTTTGACGTCCTAAGAAATCACCTAAATTATTAACTGCCCTAAATGGTGTTACTACACGGCTATATGCATTATCGGTACCATTAGTACCAACAGCTCCTCTTCCGTTCCATGAGTCACGTAAAATTCTACGTGTCATTACTTGGTCACTATTTTTATAATTAGTTATAGTTTGTTTGGGGGAATATCCATTAAAGGGACCTCCCAAATTTGTGGTACTTGTAAATTTAGCTGTCAATGTTGGAACATTAATAGGTGGGTTTCCTCCAATAGACATTTTATATTATACCTTATAAATATATATTTTTATAAACATTATATATATATTAAAAATTAACATGTATGATGAAAAGAAAGTATCAAAATCTGAAAGTTTAGCCAAAGTTTTAGAAACGCAATCTATTGTTTCTTACAATGCTCAATGTGTACGTAAGAAATCTAATTGGAGTAAAAGTTCTAAAATCTACAAATTTGATGAACAAATATTTGAACCCGAAACATTACTAAAGGATATACCTGATAATTCTCCAAAATTAGATAGTTTACTTAAGAAAATAGAGGAGTTAGATAGAAAAGATATGAAAGAACATGGGAAATTATTCAAACATTTTATTTTTTCTGATTTAAAATCAACAACTTATGGTGCTAAAGTGATTGCTTCTGCACTCATAGCCAAAGGAATGAAATTAGGATATAATGCGCCTAGTTTATTGAAAAAAAAACCAAAAAAAGATAAGGATGGTGACGATGATGATGATGATGAATCCGATGAAGAGGATGAAAATAAAAAGTCAAACCCTAAGAAGAATAAAAAACGATATGGAAAAATAGAGATGATTTCGGACAATGTTCTCCAAAACACTAAAAATAATAACTTTTATTTATTGGCGTCTATTTCTATTTATGACCAACCAATAAATACTGTTACTAAAAAGGCGATTTTAGCTAATTTTAATAAACGCCCTGATAATATTCATGGTGAGATGGCTCGTATTATTGTTATGGACAGTGGGTTTAAAGAAGGGATTGATTTATTTGATATAAAATACATTCATATTTATGAACCATCAACGGTTGCATCTGATGAAAAACAAGTAATTGGACGAGGAACGAGAACCTGTGGACAAAAAGGTTTGGAATTTCATCCTCAACAGGGCTGGCCTCTTTATGTATTTGTTTATGACTTATCAATACCTGATAGATTACAGGGTTCTTTCATGGGTAGTAAATCTACAATTGAGCTTTATTTGAAAGCAATGAATTTAGATATACGATTATTAAATTTCGCCCATGATTTGGAAAAAACAACAGTGATAGGCTCTGTAGATTATGAATTAAATAAAGCAATTCATAGTTTTTCTATACCTTTGGTTTCCTTAGAAAGCTCTGGTGTTTCTGAACATTTACGTGGTAGTCAGGAGGCACTTTATAATGGTGGTGGTCCTAAGCGTAGACTAGTATTACGAGCAGGTCCACCGTTAGAAGTGCAACGGTTCGGTTTTGAAGATATGCGTAAACATATCAGAGAACATTTTAGTGAATTTATGTGGACGGATGTAAAAATGGAGAACCTGTGTGAAGAAAAAAAAGAAATGAAAGGTGGTGCTGGTGGTCAAATAATAAGTTTTACTCCTACTCAGGATTTTGTTCGCCATTATTTCACACCCACAAATCCTGTAAAAGGAATGTTACTGCACCATAGTGTAGGTACTGGGAAATGCCATGCTAAAGACACACCTGTATTGATGTTTGATGGGACAATAAAAATGGTACAGGATGTGAAAGTTGGTGACGAATTGATGGGAGATAATTCTACACCAAGAAAAGTATTATCATTAGCTAATGGAAAAGATGAAATGTATGATATTATTCCTGTAAAAGGAGATAAATATACAGTGAATTCTGAGCATATTTTATGTTTAAAATACAGCGGGAGAGGTGCTATAATTGACCTATCTCTTAGACAACCAAATTGTCCATTTAAGACAACTCATATAGATAATAAAACATTTAAAATAAAATCAAAATCTTTTAAAACACGTGAAGAAGCAAATAAATACCTTGATGGCTTTGATGAAGAATCAAAAATTTTAGAAATAGAAGTAAGAGATTATTTTAAATTATCAGAACCTTTACGTAGAGACCTAAAAGGATATCGTAAAGGAGTAGAATTCAATAGTAAACCAATAAATTTTGACCCGTATATAATAGGTTTATGGTTAGGAGACGGTTCATCTAGAGGACCTGTTTTATCCAACCAAGATTCTAAAATATTGAAATATTTAAGTCTCAATTTAAGGAACTATGGTTTGTTATTAGTTTATCAATCACAATTTGATTATCGCTTTTCTAGAGATGGAACAACCAAAACAAATTTAATGATTGACGAATTGACACGTCAAAATCTAATTTCCAATAAGCATATTCCTAGTGATTATAAAATTAATTCAAGAGACATTCGTTTAAAATTGTTAGCAGGAATTATTGATTCTGATGGGTATTATTGTCCAAGAGGAAAAATATATAATATTACGCAAAAATCTGATAAATTAACAAATGATATATTGTTTTTGACTAGGTCATTGGGATTTGCCGCATATTCTACAAAATCCGAAAAATCTTGCATGTACAAAGGAGAAAAAAAAACAGGTATATACAATTCTATAACTATCTCAGGAAATGGACTTGACGAAGTGCCGGTTTTACTTACTAGAAAAAAAGCAGAACCCAGAATGCAAATTAAAGACGTTTTAAGCACAGGAATAAACGTTGTACCAATTGGAAGAGGTGACTATTATGGATTCACATTAGATGGCAATAATAGATATTTGTTAGGTGATTTTACAGTAACCCATAATACTTGTAGCGCAATCGCTGCAGCAACAAGCAATTTTGAAAAACAAGGATATACAATTTTATGGGTGACCCGTACAACTCTTAAAAGTGATATTTGGAAGAATATGTTTGATATGGTATGTAGTGATAGCATCAGAACTGAAATACAGCAAAATAATCTTCAAATACCGAATGAACAAGACAAACGTATGAGATTATTATCAAAATCATGGAAGATTCGCCCTATGTCTTATAAACAATTCAGTAACTTAGTATCAAAGAAAAATTCTCTTTATAACGACTTGGTCAAAATAAATGGACCAGAAGACCCCTTACGTAAGACCCTTTTGATTATTGATGAGGCACATAAATTATATGGTGGAGATGATTTATCTAGTATTGAAAAACCAGACATGAATGCACTACATCAGGCGTTAATGTATTCTTATCAATATTCAGGATTTAATTCTGTAAAATTATTATTAATGACGGCTACCCCAATAACGAATAATCCTATGGAATTGATTAAATTAATTAATTTATGTAAGACATCGGGAGAACAAATGCCAGCGGATTTTACTAATTTTTCGGAAAAATATTTAAATGAAAATGGAGAATTTACAGCGGAGGGCCGTACAGAATATTTGGATGACATAGCAGGATATGTAAGCTATTTAAATAGAGAAAAAGATGCTCGCCAGTTTGCACAACCCATTATCCAGAGAATAGATATTCCTATTATTAGAGATGTAAAAATGGCCGAACGTTTTGATAAAAAAGTAGTAAGTGATATAATGAATTCCGAAATTCCTTCTTTAAGAAAACAAATTATGGACGAGACAGAAAAACTGAAAAAGGGAGAACTTTCTGATTTAGATCCTAATAAATTTCTGTTTTTAAAAGATGAAATATGTGGAGATTTGGAAGGGAAAGAATTAAAATTATGTAATAAGGTTGTATCTAAGAATATTAGAGAACTTATTAATGAGGCAAAAGAAGAGGTAAAGGATATACGTGAAAATATTAAACGCGTAAAAGCATTAGTTAAAGACCAAAAAGAAATAAAAAAGATATCTCTTAAAGAAATAAAAGGTAACGTAGAAGAGAACGAAGAGCAATATAAAAAATACAAGGAAACCTTGTTTTATCAATTAAAGAATAAATGTAGTAAAAAAATAACAAGTCAGAGTGAATTAATTAAAACTGTAAGTGAACATCCTGAAATAGTATCCTTAGATACATTATTAAATAATTATACAAGCGAAATAGAATTTTTACACGACCAAATAAAAGACCAAATGAAAAACCATAAAAATCGCTTAGAACATTTGAAAAAAATATTAAAAAAGAAGGATTTAAGTGAATTGGAACACAGTGTTATTAAATCTACTATTATGGATGAGAACCGGGATTATAAACTGATGTTAAAAGTAAAGAAGAAGGATGTTTCCAAGTCGGAAAAAATGTTAAAAAAGGATATGCAAAAAACGAAAAAAGATAAGAAGAAAGAGTTATTAAAGATTCGTAAAACTATCAAGAAACAAATAGGAAGTGAAAAGAAAAATGAGGCAAAGATAATACGTGAAGAGAAGAAATTACGTAAAACTTTGAGAAAACAAAGAGAAATTATAGAAGAAATTAAAGATGAAAAGTTACTGGGATTAGTAGATAAATATCGTAAGATGGCCATAGAACAATTTCATGGTGTAATGGTACAACATGAAGATGATTTAAACAACAAGCAACAAGCAAAAGAAATGAGAATTCATGAAAAAGAAGAAGCCCGTAAAACAAAAAAAGTAGAAAAAGAGAAAGAACAACAGAACAAAAAGGAACAAAAACAAAGAGAACAAGAGAGAAAGAAAGCTGAAAAAGAGAAGGAAAAGATAGCTAAAAAGGCTGAAAAAGAAAGACAGAAAGCTACGTTAAAGGCAGAAAAAGAAATGAATAAAAGAAAAACCAAAAAAAATAAATAAACTTGTTATAATTTATATTAAAAACATTGTGTATATAATATAAATACTATGAGCAACGAGAACACCAATGAATATATAGATAAAGTTACCCTAGAATTATTAATGAATAAGAATCATTATAATAGATACATATCACAAACTGACCCAAAAAAACACCAAGAATACCAAGACCATCTTGCAAAAATACGGAAATACAGAACCACTATAATGGAAATGACAGATGAATTTTTAGATAATCCAGACAAACAAGTTACTACAGAAGTAAATGAAGCATTTGATTTATACGTGAGAACATTAATACGACATTTTGAATGTAAAAAAATGGAAAATAGTGAGAAAGATGAAGATATGTTATTTAATAATGTAGATAATGAAACTGAAGAAATAGTGGCTTCAAAGTCATTTTGGGGGAAACATAAGGTATTAAAGAGAACTTCTTCAGTCTATCCTATAAACTATATACCTCGTATTCAAGAAAAAACAGATCTTTGAATTCAGCAATTACATAAGTATAAAGTTAATAAATTTAATGTTACATTACCTGTAGTAGCAGTAACTGAAATATAACGGAAAGGAATTGTTCCATATTTGAATAAATCACCAGCGGATGTCAAATTCAATGTATTGTATGACGGAATTGTAAATTGTTTTGCAACATTTATTTCTGAATTATCAAATGTATTGGTATATGTATATAAAATTTGACCTATTTGTCCTAATGTATTAGACCCGTAGATAGAAAATCCATCACCTAATTGTACACTCCCTATTTTCATAGTTGGATCTGTACATTTAAGATTTTTTTTCCTTATAAAATCACCCAAATCTATTTGAGCAAAATGAAGGCTATCAATTTCGTTATCATTTAATAGGTCATTGGTAAATCCGATTCCGTTTTCATAAGATGGACTTTCACCGGTTCTCACATATAAATTAGTAGGGACTCCAAGCGTAGTAAACCCATAAACAATAAAATGGATAGAATTTGGTATTGTGTATATTATTTTTACGCCTTGAGGTCCACCACTAATATCTGTCGTTAAAAATGTGTTTATATATGTATTACAACTACAATCAGTGATTCCAGGTGGTCCTGTTGGCCCGGTACTACCAAACCCTGTGGGTCCTGTATTACCCGAACCAGTAGGTCCTGTGTTTCCGTGACCTGTGGGTCCTGTATTACCCGAACCAGTAGGTCCTGTATTACCAAACCCTGTGGGTCCTGTGTTTCCTTGACCTGTGGGTCCTGTGTTTCCTTGACCTGTGGGTCCTGTATTACCAAACCCTGTAGGTCCAATATGTCCATTATCACCATTATTACCCTTTTCTCCTTTATTTCCCTTCTCCCCAATAGGACCTATTTCACCATCTTCACCCTTCTCACCACGGAAACCCATTTCACCTTTTTGACCCTTTTCCCCGTGCTCTCCCCTTTCTCCTTTATCACCTTTATCACCCTTATCACCATGCTCACCTTTATCACCTTTGTCACCTTTCTCTCCATGTTTTCCTTTGGAACCAGGGATTCCTATTTCACCCTGGTCACCTTTTTCACCACGAGGACCTTTCTCTCCGTAACAGCCTTTTTCACCAACAGGGCCCATATGTCCTTTTTCACCACGTAAACCCCTCTCGCCATGAAAACCCTTTTCACCAGTACATCCTTTTTCTCCTATAGGTCCTCTATAACCATCTCTTCCATCTTGACCATCTTTCCCGTCTTTTCCGTCTCTTCCATCTTCACCATCGCATCCATCTTCACCATCTTTGCCTTCCTTACCATCTTTACCATCCTCACCATCATGACCATCTTTACCATCTTTTCCATTTCTACCATCACGTCCATCTTCACCATCTTTGCCATCTTCACCATCTTTACCATCCTTACCATCTTTACCATCACGTCCATCGCGTCCATCCTCACCATTCTTACCATCTTTGCCGTCTTCTCCATCACGTCCATCCTTACCATCACGCCCGCATTTTCCATCCTTACCGTTTTCCCCATCTTTACCGTCTTCACCATCACGGCCAATTTTTCCATCTTTTCCATCACGGCAACTACGACTATTTTTATTTGATTTACACTGTTTTTCTTTTTTGCAACGATTATTATTTTTTTTATAGCTGCATTTTTTATTATTTTTACAATTACTCTCTGAACGTTCTCTTTCACATATTATAGTATTTTCTTGAGAACATGAATCATCATCAGATTCGTAGCAGTCACTGTTAGGCATATATAATTAATATTATATATATACAATTAATTATACTAAACAATCTTCTAATATAATTATTACACAGCGATAACGCAGCTACTAATTTAAAATAGTAAGTATAAAAACACAAATAAACAATTATGGTGATTTTCTAGTTTTGTTTTTAACGCACTTTAAATTTTCATTTCTAATATATCCCGGTTTACATTTTTTTATACATCTTCGTGTTCTAGGATTACGAACTTTATTTGGAGGACATGGGGCAATCATTTTATCTATCTTAATCTTTACACATTTTCCTCTTTTGTTTTTAACCATGTCTGGTGGACATGGAAGGGGTGTCGGACTATTAATTATATCGCGGTTAGGTTTTTGAATTTTATTAAAAATAGTAGATTCAGTTTCAATAGGTTTCGCATCAACCATTTCATTTTTCGCATCAACAACTATATTATCAACTATTACTTTTTTATATTTAGTTAACAACCCATTTTTTTCTAAAATAGATTCTAAACTAGTAAGTAATTCATCAATACTAGGTCTAAATTTTAATTCAGCAGAAACCATGTTACTGTATAATTCTTTTAAATCATCTGCAAGTTCTGTGGACAAATGTCTTTTGGCAATATGAAACCAGTAATTTAAAGCAATACCGAGACCAAAAACATCTATAGAATCAGTGCATTTATTTAAAAAGTTTTCATACCCCAATTGATGAAAATTATCTTTCAATGTGCGGTCATATCCACTAATATATGAGACACAACTTTCTCTGTATTCGGTTAATGTAGAATAAATATCCATGGAGTAGAAAAAAAAATTCTTTGAATTTTCGTAATAATGACCACTTTTCTTTTCTATTTCACCGTTTATTAATTCTACTTTATCTTGTTGTTTTTTAATGGAATAAGCTATATTGTTAAAATCCCGTTTATTCAAATATTCCATCTCCCATGGATAAGACCAATGAAATAATGAAAAATCATAACTAGATTCTTTCGCACTCTTAACTAACTTTTTTCTAGAGGTCATTAATCCAAAATCTATTAAATTTAATCGGTTTGTTGCTTCATTATAAACAATATTTTGGGGTTTTAAATCATGATGAATAAGACCATGTTGTTTGAAAACCAATAAACCTTTAAAAATTCGTAGTGATTCTAATAAAAACAATTCACACTTTTGTCTATTTTCTTCATTAATTACCCATGTTTTCATTTTATTAGAAAATTCTTCTAAATTTGAACCACCATCTTCCATAATTAATAATTTGTAGTCATTATTATTTAACTTTCTTAACACATCGCTCCCTATTTTACATTTTTGTATGGCTTTTAAATTTGTAACACTACGGTTATCAATATCACATATATTGGGAACTCCTAAATAATAATCTTCTTTATTATCTGCATTTTTTACTTTGTCATATTCGGATAGTTCAATGTCGGCCTCAACTTCACTTAATACTTTGGATACTTTATTTGTATAGGAAATAGTAGGTGCATCTTTACATTTTAGGCTAGGTTTATGTACACAACCATAAGTTCCTTCTCCTATAACATTGGGTATTACAAATGACATATTATTAATTTATTATATAATATGTATTTATTTTTTGGGTTATCTTATAGTAATTAATATAACTTTTCCCTCTTTCCGTGTAGTTTCAGTTTCTTTATTAAAACATTTATCACAATTACACCTTTCTCTTTTTACTCGTCTTTCACAATTATTTGTTATTTTAATACATCTTGAGCAATGACTGCATTTTTTTTTGTAATAGCATTCCTCTGAACTATTATCCTCAACACTAGAATCAGAACAATATCGGCGCGGCATGTATAACTTGTATGAAGATTAACTAAAGTATAAAATATATAATTTTACTAGGTTGTAAGGTTATTATTGTAATTATATTTTGAATATTGTAATGTTAGTAATTATAACATTATACTACTATTACACCATTTTGCATTGAAAATGCAGAATGTAACATGTAACGTTGCCTTTTTACTCAAATCTTCCCATTTAATTGGAAGATTAAATGAGAAAAGGTGTAAAAAATATATAACAATAGTGTATATATGAAAAACAGAAAGACCATAAATTATAAAAAAAAATTATTGAAAAAAGGAGGAAGTAAGACTTTAAAAAAAATGAATTGTAGTCCGATGGTAGATAAACGTAGTCCAATAAAAGGAAGTTGTTTTACTGAAGATGTTCTCCGTTTATTAAAGAAATATTATAATCAACATAATCATGATACGGTAATTACAACCAACAATCCCGTAAAAATATGGAAAGAATTAAAGAGACGTTTGAAAACATGTGGAAAAGAAGATTGTTGGTTAAAAGAAATAGACGATGAAAATATTCGTAATAAATTAGATGAATTTATTTTTGCACCCGACCATCCGGATGATTGGAAACAAAACCCCGATGAATGGTTATCTAATTTTGATATACATGACGTTCTCAAACAATACATGAAAAGATACAAAAATTTTTATTCTCCCCCGCCATCACCTATTGATTTTGATACTAAACCAAATGATATGTTTGGTCAATGTGTATCCAATGAATTATGTACGTTTAGTTTAGAAAAACATATGAAAAATGGTAAAACTAAATTTGGTATCGTTATAAATATATCTCCCCACACTAGTAGTGGTAGTCATTGGGTATCCTTGTATATTGATTTAGATGATAAGTTTATATTTTATATGGATAGTGCAGGAAATAAGATTCCCAAACAAATAAACAGTTTCGTAGAAAAAATAGTAAATCAAGGTTTAGCCTTATCTGTTCCAATAAAATTACACTATTATGAAAATTGTCCTCTAGAACATCAAATGGGAAGCAGTGAATGCGGTATGTTCTCGTTATTTTTTATAATAACAATGTTATCCAATAAAGCTGAGGGTAAGATATTCTCTAATTACTTTGACAAAATAAATTTCTTTAAAAATAAACGTATACCAGATAAATATGTGTTTAAGTTTCGTAAAATATATTTTAATGAAAAATAATTTATCCTAGTATAATAGTATTAAAATATGGAAGATAAAACTCCGGAAATTGATGAATATATTTCTTCTAAGCTTTATTCGGTACCGTACGTAAATGGAAAAGGATATAGAATAGGAAACTATATTGTTTATATAAACAAAGATAAACTACCATTTTCTAACTTTGACCAAGTTGATAATTTTCTTATCAATTTATTTGATTATGCAGAACAAGTTAAGAAATCTAGAACAACCACAACAAAAGAGTTTAACAAACAATTTTTTAAAAATTACAAGATACCAGGTATTAAATTTAAACCGATTAAGTATATTAAAAAAACCAGTGAAGAAAGTGAAGAAGGAGGACCTGGGAAAAAAAACGGTGGTAAATCTAAAAAAGGTAAAAAAAGTACAAGTAAAAAAAGTACAAGTAAAAAAAGTAAAAGTAGTACAAGAAAATCCTATACAAAATAATATAAATAAGCTTTAATACTTATATTATCTATAAATGGCATTATATGTCACAAATCAAAACCAAATGCTACTTTGGAATGTTATAAGTAAAAATAATAGTATTAATGAATATTTTTTATATTCGGGTGCAGGTAAAAAAGAGGAATGGTTCAAGTCTGTTCTGAGGATATTCTATGAAAAAAACCAAAACCGTAATCTAAGTACTAAAGAATTGTTGGAGTTAAACAAAGAGACTATTGCATATATGATAAGAGGCATTAAACAAACTAATACTGTAAAGACAAAAGAACAACCTTTACATAGTCAATTCTTGAAACCATATTCAGTAACTGAAAATAAAGTTGAAAAGATTGGTAACCAGTTTAATGAAAAACAAATGGAATATAGTTCCATGTTTGAAAAAAAACCACCAGAGTCTATAGATTTTGCAGAAAAGCAGGACACACCCCTTTCTAATATGGATGACATAATAAAAAAGCATATGAGAGAACGCGACGAAGAATTAAAAAAATATTCACCTCCGCCTATTATACCTATATTAAACCAAAACGAAACACAAACCGTCAACAACAAACTAAGAATTGACGATGCGTCAGATAATATTAATATTCTAATTGAAGAAATAAAAGAAAAAAAATCAGTTAGTTGGTCAGATGATGAAAATTGTAAAAAACTAGAAAATCAACAAAAAGAGATAGACTTATTAAAATTACAAATAGCCGAGTTAATATCCAAAGTAAAAAATTTAGAAGAAACAACAAAATAATATATCATACTATTTTATAATGTCTACTACAAAATCCATTTTAAAAAAAAAAGGTAAGTCAGGAAACAAAACCAGAAAATCTGTTATGATTAATCCCAATTTTAATGAAGTTGCCAATGATAACCCAGAACCAATTACACCAAGGTCCAAAAACGAAAGATGGACAAATTCTATAGATTCAAAATTAGTAAGAGAAGAATTGACAAATAAAAGTAATAGATTTAAAAATGCTCGTAAAGCAGTACCAAATATTGCCGCAAGAACTGCCCGTCAAAAATATAATATTCCATCCCCATCACCTACTAAAAATGATGAAGATGTTATTAGAGTACAAAGAACATCCAGACAGACGAGTATACCTACGAACAGAGGTCCAATAACAAGATTCGTTAGTGGTTTTATGAATCTTTTTAAAAGGGGAGGAAGAAAAACACGTAAAAACAAAGGTAAAATGTAAACAATATAAACATTTTTGAATAATTACATAAAAATGGAATTATTCAAAAATACATTATTTATTAATTTAGAACATCGTTTAGATAGATTAGAGCATGTACAAAATGAATTATTTAAAATTGGAATAGAAGGAGAACGAGTAAATGCGGTAAAATCAGAATTGGGAGCGATTGGATGTACATTGAGTCATATTAGATGTTTAGAACTAGCAAAATCGCGTAATTATGAGCAAGTATTTATTTGCGAAGATGATATAACGTTTAATAATCCTCAGCTTTTATTAAAAAATTTAACAAAATTTTACGAAGAAGATAATTTACAGTGGGATATGATTATAATTGGTGGAAATAATGTTCCTCCTTATCAAAGAATAAATAGTAATTGTGTCCGCGTTTTCTATTGTCAAACAACTACTGGGTATATAGTGAAACAATCTTATTATGATACTTTAATAAAAAATTTCAGGGAAAGTGCAAAACTTTTAATGAAAAATCCAACAGATGAAGGAAAAAAAAAGTATTCATTAGATATTTATTGGAAAAAATTACAAATGCAAGATTTTTGGTTCATGATTACTCCCCCGACAGTTACACAATATGAGAACTATAGTGATATTGAAAACCGAAACACAAATTACAATCACTTAATGTTAGATATGGAAAAAGAATGGTATTTTGCTCAATTTAAAAAATAATTTTTTGTATTATTATAGTATATGACAAGTAAAAGTATTTCAATAAATATAGATTATAGCAACAATATGATATCATCGGTAAAAATAATTAATAATGAGATTGATATTCCATGTGAAAAGGAACGGGAAAAGGAACGGGAAAAGGAACGGGAAAAGGAACGGGAAAAGGAACGGGAAAAGGAACGGGAAAAGGAACGGGAAAAGGAACGGGAAAAGGAACGAGAAAAGGAACGGGAACATCACTGTCACCATAAGCATAAAAAGAAATTGGAATCATTATCATATTCGTCAGAATCGGTTTGCTCTTCTTTTAATTCAGAATCAGAATATTCTTCAGATTCGGAATCACAATATTCATCAGACTCGGAATCGGTAAAATCTGTACTTTCTAATTCAAGTGATTCTGTTTGTGTAAATAAAAAAAAAAAACATCCTGTAACCTGCAACAATTACTCAGATTCAGATTCAGATTCAGATTCATATTGTAGTTCACATTCACACAGTAGTTCTAGTTCTAGTTCCAGTTCCAGTTCTAGTTCTAGTTCTAGTTCTAGTTCTAGTTCCAGTTCTAGTTCTAGTTCTAGTTCTAGTTCTAGTTCCAGTTCTAGTTCTAGTTCTAGTTCTAGTTCCAGTTCTGATTCTGATTCTGATTAATTTCTTAATTGTAAAAAAGTAGATAATATAGTTTTATTCTTCTCTTCATATTGCATAGTTTTTAAAGTAGCCTGATATTCTTTTTGCATAATATGTTGCTTATATTGTTGATTTTGTTCTTCTAATATTTTCTCAGCTTCTGCTTTATCTAGTGGATTAAGTGTTTGTTGTCCTCTAACTTGCATATATTGTTCTGTAGATTTGTACAAGGGAATTTTGTTAATGTCTTTTTCGCTCACTCCTAGTACAGTCTGGTCTTTATGAACTTTTCGTAAATCATCAAATTTTAATTTACTAAAAGGGTCACATTGTACATATTCATCATCATTATCTTCATACAATTTTGAAGTCGGTCCACCACCAATTGCTAATGTTTCTACCCCCCGATATCTAGACAAAACCGCAGTATTTTGCTGTTCTTTCATTTTTTCAAACATTATGCCCATATTTTGTTTAGTTACATCACCTTCAACTTTATAACTAGCCTCATCTTTTGTAAACCAATCATTACGACTAGTATCTAACTTGACACTCATATTATCATCAAATAGTTTATTAAATTTTGTATTGAAATCTTTTGGTGTCATTTCATTAATTACTGAAGTAACTTTCTTGACGGAAGATTTATTTATACTATTAATATTGATAGGTTCATATTTCGGCTCTTCAGTAGGAATCTCTTGATTTTGTTTTTGTTGATTTTCATAGAATTGTACTACTACATCAAATGCTTTCTTATAAAATAAAAAATATTCGGGACGTAGACCAGATTTATCTGGATGTGTCATAAGTACAGTTTTTTTAGCACGTTTTAAATCGTCTACTGATAAATTATAGGATAAATGAAAAATATCTAGTATTTCAGATAATTTATACATATGGATATTTAAATTGTGAGATTGTATTTTAGACATGAATATACTATTTACTAAGTATTTTTTTTTAGAAAAATAAACCATCCTAAATCGTATAAAAAGAGTTATCTATCGCATTGACATCTTATACGAAGGGGAATAGCTTCTCTAAAGAGATGGTCTAATCCTTGGCCAAGTGTTGTTTGTTGTTCTGGAAGAAATGTGCAACAAAAGTAGTAATCACCACATACTCTACAATTGTATGCTTGAAACTGTGTCTCATTGTCAATGTATAGATGATTTACTCTACTTAAGCAAATAGCCCAATGCTCAGAATTATCCGGGTCATTAAATAGGCATCCAAATGGACGAGCTCTACTTATGTATGCATCATCAAAATGCTCAATTATTTCTCCAAAATTTACTTTGTGAACTGCTCTATACGCAGCAGTAATTGTGTCGTAAAAACAGAAGCTCATTATTTCATCTGAAAGCTCTAAAGGTAGTCCTGCTTCCTTTGCGACTTGGTGTATAATAAGTTGCCTTTGAACCGACATTTTGGGGGATAGATAATTGAAAACTAAAAGTATAATAAGTTTTCAATTTTTTAGCGTTCAAATTATAAAAAAAATATTTTATTGTTATTATATATGACAAGTTTATCAATTATTACAGAGATAACAGATAAAAACCATTTTGCAGAATTGTTGATATCAAATCCTGGTTTATTAATAATAAAATTTGGTGCAGAATGGTGTGGACCATGTAAAATGATAAATGCTGGGGTCAAATTTTGCTTTGAACAAATGCCACAAACTGTTCAATGTGCAATTATAGATATTGATAAATGTCTAGATTTTTATACATTTTTAAAAAATAATAGAGTTATAAATGGTGTACCAGTGATATTATGTTATAAAAAGGGTAATCTATCTCATATCCCTGATGATATGATTGTAGGAGCAGATAAAAACAAGATAGCTAATTTTTTTGAAAGATGTATCAATTTATTAAACCGGTAAATGTTTCAATTAGAATTGGTCATGAAGTCTGTCACTTGTGCAAAGTGTAGATTGAATTTTTTGTTTGTTTCTTTGCATTTGTTGGTAACATTTGCTTGATTAAGGATTGTAAATACTTTCAAGACACGCAAAGCACATTCCGGGTCTTTTTTTTTCAAAATCATAAGAATGAATTTTATTTTTATGATTTTTTCTTCTTTTCTGAAGGTCTCGCAAATTGGCATACTTTTTTCATATCGTAATAAATTAATCTCTTTATCAGATGCCAATATTCTGGTCAAACAGTAGTAACTTGCATAGTTCATGTTACGAAGCAGTTCTTGTAGTCTTTCCGAAGAAAGACATCGTAGGTAATTCTGTGGCTTGTGATAATGCTCAATCATTTCTATGCGCGTATTGTAGGGTATGTATGAGGCGATAATCTTTAGTACTTCATCAGGAATTTTGGAACGAAGCAGCTCTATATTCAAGGAACCATAATTTTCCATTCTTTTCAGTTCTTGAGATACGTTAAATCGTTTTACCTGAATTTTCATAGACTTTTCTTTAATGGCCGCATTACAACGGTAAAATGCATCGTTCTTTCGTATTTTGTTTTGTTCAACGATATTTCGCATATTTCTTAATTCGCGACAAAAGTTTTTACTTTCCTTTTTAAAATTTTTATATTTGATTTGTGCCAATAATAGTTCTTCCTCAGCTTTTAATTGTGATTGATAAGATAGTTCCATTCTTTGTATAACATTTTTAACATGCCCCTCTGAATGAGAAAGCATATCTCTGGCTTTGGTATAATTAAACTTCAACTTTTCAATTCTTTTTTCGTCGCATGTTTTTTTAGGTATTTCAACATCTGATGTTGATTTTACGGTAGACATCGTATTATTTTTGAACATACAGTCAAACATTGTTTTGTTTATAATTATCTTTACTTTTTTGGGAAAATAATAATAAAAAAACAAATCAATTTTTTATAATTAACGGTACTATATTTGTAGTTCACCGTCAATGCTTGTTATATCATAGATATTGATTAAGAAATCAATAAAGGCTTTATCCGATAACATTTTTGAGATTCCGGTTTCTAACTGATTCTCAAAAAGAGAAGGAAAACTTTTTAAATCATAGAGTAAATGTCGTTTGTATCTGTAGACAAAATTATATGTAAAATATCGGTAGCCAAACCATTGATAAAAGCATTCTGAATAATCGGTGTTGTCTAAGAAACGCTGAATTAATTGAGGAACCATTTCTTCCGATTTATAATCCAATACATTTGGCTCATTGAGATGTTTGATGAAATTACATATGTAAGCATTAGTTTTGTCAATACCATTTTCACTGCAAATAAATAGAAAGAGTTCCATAAAACTTTCTAAAAATGGTTTATCTGTAATTTTATCAAATAGGATAAGTGTCATATTCTCAGTTAATCTTTTTTCCACTGACTTACGATTATAAATACGTGTTTCTTCATTTGAAAAATCATCAAAGGCAATTATCAATATATTTTTAGTAGTAGAATCAAATTCTATAAATCTTGGTAACAATTGATAATGAGAATTAGTGGGAAAGGATTTACCTTTTACAGAATCTGGTCGGTTAAATAAAACATGTGAGTCATTACACTTCCCACCTATACTTACATAAACTGTATCTATTTTCCCCCTGTTATGTATCGTTTCATCTATTATGGCTTTAAGTGAAATAATATTTCCTGATACTATTTCGTGTATCATTTCTGAATTGATTTTAACCCTATATTAATAATAATAGTTTAAAATCAATTTTTTCTTTGTTTTCTTGTGTTTTTTTGTTTTCTTTTTTTCCCACCCGCGATTTTTTGTGCTTCTTGAAATTCATTAGGTGGAGGATTCATCATTGGCTCTAAAGGTGAAGTAGGAACAATTGGTGACATAGGCATAACGGGCATTCCTTGCACAGGTTCAGCTGAAGAAACCGGCATACCAGGTAGTGTTGGTGGTTCATTAACTTCATTGGCTAATGGAGGAGACTGGTCAAATACAGATGGTAACATAGAAGTAGCAGATTCTTCGTTCTCTGGTTGAGATTGTTTAAAAGTATCCACGTCCATAAATGTAGCATAAGCTAGGACTAATGAAGTAACTCCTATCATTCCATATGCAATAAAGGGTATAGTATCATTCGGGGCATTAAAATCAATCATTAAATAAATATATGTTCTATAATATTAAATTATATTTTTAAAATAGAATACACGGACATTTATTTTGTTTTCGCATATCCAATTACAGCACATGCAATCCTTTTCCCGGCATGTCCAGTTTTTAAACTATCAGGAAAATTACCATTCCCACAATCATCTTCATCTGCATGAATAATTAACCCGCGACCGATTATATTGCATTTACTACCAGTTAATTTAATCATTTTATCACTAGTTTTATAATTTGCTATACCATGTTCGTCTGTTTTTAAATTTCCTAAATCGCCTACATGTCTTTCTTTTGATTCGGGTCCGCCATGATTTTTATTAAATGGGTTAAAATGAGCACACATACTTTCGCATTGTTCACTCATATCACCACATTCATGAACATGGAACCCATGAAATCCAGATTTTTTTAAACCCATTACATTAATCTCTATATCCACACAGTTATTTTGTTTATTTTCCGTAAATCTTACTGTACCCTTTATTTTTTTATCATTAAAAACTGCGATTGCTGACATTTATATAATATAATCTTTAAAAAAATTATTTTTATATTATTAATAGTTCCAATCTTTGTATAATCCACCATTTTTAATATTACTAACCATTAAATTAACACCGTAATCTTTATTATACTGCTCAATAAGGTTTAATTTATTGGATTGGGAGATGGTTTTACTTTCTAATTTGTTGAGAAGTTCCATTTGATGATTGTTCTTAATCATTTTTGCAATAATTTCATTATCTGATGTTTTATTTACTGAATACCTATAATCGTTCCCAGATATGCAATTAATAACCCTGTCTCTTTTACTCAACGATAAAAAATCCGAATAACTTTTATAATCATTAATCATGTAACTCATTACTTTTGTGTTTATATTCAAAAGAATAGATATGATAATATTTTTCCACATCATTATATAATATTAATAAAATAATATCTATTTACTTTATTAATACGTTTTTTTGGTTTTTCTAAATTTAGATTTTCTTCGGGTTTTACCTCCTCTTTTACCTAATGGTCGTAAATAAACGGATTCGTTTGGTGAATCAGTAATATGTATTCGGTTTTTACGAGTAAAAACATTTCTAATTTTTTTTCCAAGTTTTCTAAATAATCCTTTTGGGGAGTCATCTATTACATGAGTTGTTACAACAGGTATACTACTAGAATCAATATTATCACTGGCTGGACTTACTTGTGAAGCAACTCGCAAACTTTTTAGATATTTCGGTTCAAATTCACGAACACGGCTTGCAGTTGCTAATTCATCGTCTTCAAATATAGTATTGCTAGTATTAATAGGCGATACCGGTTTGCTGAAACCAAGTAAAATTCGTTTTTTAATCTTTCCTCTGCTTTTCATATCTACATACAATAATAAAATATAAAAAATTATGCGGTTATCTTTCTAATTTCGGCACATTTGTTTGTCCATCTTTCTTTGTCTACTTGAGATACGAAAGATATATTCTTAAAATGTCTTTCAAATTGCTCGGGACTATCAAAGAACAATGACCCCCCATTAATTCCAAGCTCACCTGTAGCAAGTGCAACCTTAAAGAAAAGATGTTCATTACGACTACCAACCCGATATTCCTTATATCTTGCACCAGTAACCGCATCTCTAATCATTGTACCTGGTAATCCACCAGTACTGTAGACTTCAATATCAGTTCTTTTAAAATTAACAGAACGCTTTAGCTTATGATACCCTTTATCAATATTATTTAATTCGTCCCGATACTTACGTTGCTTTTTACGGTTAGTACTAACAGATGAATAGTCTGATTCAGCGTCTTCATGTGGATTAAATGGCATAAAGTCATCATTATCCATAGCCGTAGGGTCGGTGTAATAATCATCTTCGTAAGACATGAAAAAAGGTTTTGTTTATACAATAAACAGGTTTTATATACAATATTAGAGTGCTATATCTTTATATTTATTTTTACAATGACTTGTTAATCTTTTGTAGAACCTTGGCCTCTAAATTATTAAATGCCACATGACTAACCGGTTGGTCTAAGTCAACATGAATTTCTCCAGAATTAATCTGGTCAAGTGTCCAGCCATTTTGGGAAATGTATTCAAAGTAAGGGATGGCATTTATCATAATATCAATATCATCTTCTTCCTCAGGGCTAAACATAGTTGAACTGTAAATTTGCTTTGTAAGATAGAGGTTGATTACATAAACCAAGTGATTCTTGAGAGTTTTGATATTATTATCTTGCTGATATTTATCAAACATGTTTGTTTTGAAAAAGGGGTCTTGCATTGATTTTGTAAATTTTTGATACTCTCTGTAGCCAATTGTTTGAAAGTTTACCTTCTCATCAATATATTGTTGAAAAGTAAACTGTTCATAAATAGTTGATGAACGGTTTTGAGGATAAGACAATACATTGTTTGTGTTTATTTGTAAATAATAGTTTAACAGGTCATGGACCTTATAAAATACCGTATCCCATGTAAATTTATCATTAATAAATTCTAGAAGATTAGCTCTGTAGTTTTCATTTCCGTTATCAAATACCTGCTTTGAATATTCCATGTAAATAGAATTTACCAAAAACGTTTTGATGAAGTGAACATATTCAGATGAATGCGACATTGACAGTGACAGTTTTTTATTAGAACTATAATAATTATTTAGAAATCAATTTTTTATGAAACAAAAGTTTTTTTATTTTAGTATCACATTATATAATGTCGTTTTTGATTAGTGAACTAAAAAAATCGGTTAGTAAGTATTTGAGTAAGTCATCTCCTAAACCTGTACTGGAAGAATCTAGAGACATTGAAGAAGATGTGGAAAAAGCAGATTTATTGGATGAATCCAAACAAGTAAGTGAACAATATGAATACTTCACTAATGATGACTTAGGTCAAAAATTTGGAATCAATAGGGACTTAACGAAATCATACAAGTTATATATTTGTTTATTTGAAATAAATAAAACATTGGAAAAACCATTTGTGCAGTATTATTTTGAAAAAAAAAATGGTAGTCATCAATTTATTGAAACAGTATTAGAACCTGTATTATTTGAAGGTATTAAGAAAGATGAAATTATTCCAGCAGTAATTCCTTTAGAAGGAACGGAACCAGCAACGGAACAAGGAACGGAACAAGGAACGGAAAAAACAGTAGAAGAGGAACAAAGTACTGAAGAAGAAGGAATAGAAGAAATCTCTGAAGAACCTGAACAAGGAACGGAAGAAATCCCTGAAGAACCTGAACAAGGAACGGAACAAGGAATAGAAGAAATCTCTGAAGAACCTGAACAAGGAACGGAACAAGGAACGGAACAAAGTACTGTAGAAGAAGAAATAGAAGAAATCCCTGAAGAACCTGAACAAGGAACGAAACAAAGTACTTTAGAAGAAGAAGGGATAGAAGAAATCCCTGAACAAGGAACGGAACAACAAGAGGAACAAAGTACTGTAGAACCAAGAGTTATAGATATACGCAATGATAATAAAATGGTAGGTGGTGATACTATTTCTGATATTGAAGAAATTTATTTAAAACAATGTAATGACACCATTGAATCACATTTAAACAATATAACAAAGGATTACAAAGGATTCATTGAGATTGACGATACTATATATGCATTTTTTGAAACAACCAGTAAAAAAGATATTGAATTAATTAGCGGCTCTAGATTTGCTATTATAGATGAAATAACAAGTGGGAAAAAAATAATAGATACTCCAATTTTAGAACCTATTATTAAAATGTTTGAAGAAAATCCAGAATTATTAACCATGAAGGACAATGAGGGAAATCCTGTAAAAAACCCAATAGCAGTTCACATGTGTAAAAAAACAGATTCTTTTTATGAAAATACAACTAAAGAAGATGATGAGAAAAAAGAAGGAGAAGACAAGGATACGGAATTAAAAATACACCACGATGTATTTGGTGATGTATATTTGTTTTCTACAGATATTATAACTACATTAGGTTCTTTTTTTAGTTTTTTTACTGGAGGAAAGCATATAAAACATTATGCATTATTTGTAGAAAATGAAACAATTATTAAAAATGAAAAAGAGAATGTTATTGATTATTTAAAATCTGCTACAGATAGTTTAACTTCGTTTTTAACTTATACTTGTATTTCTTTTGATGAGAACGGTCATCATTTTTGGGCTGTAAAATCAAAACTATTGTTTACAGAAATTTAAAATCCATATAACGATCCATTAAACCTAAATTATGTATGGTCCATTCAATTTCTGAACCTATCAAATTATTAAGAGTAGAACGAGACAACTTATAAGGAATATCATATAACAACTTACTTGTGTCTTGTAAAAGAGATGATTCATTTGAAAAGGTCTTTTGAAAATAATTTAAGTAATTTGAACCATCCAAATAAGGAGCATAGTTATCATAATTTAATAAACTTTTAAATGAAATTTGTTCAAAATATCTTTCATTATTTTTATTATAAATGTCTACCCATCTTATTGTTTTGTTAAAATCACGGTTTATTCTAAACGTGTAATCATCCGTTGATATTGAGTCATAATTTTCTATTGATTGAGGTAAAGGTTCAAACTGACTATTTAATTTCTGTGCAACATCACCTAAAATTAAAAAATTTGTTAAATTTATTTTGTTTACTTTTGAATAAGGTGCCACAAAAATACTACTAAATGCAATAATTTCTAGATTTTTAGATTGTTGTTCTAAAGATTCATTTATTTCCATAGCAATTCTATTTACAATCGCACCACCAAATGAGTTTCCTAACAACAAAATCTTTTTATTATTCTTTAATTCAGTTAAAATTTTGGTATAATAATCGTTTAAGAAAACAATATTTGTTAATGGTAAACCTATCACATTTCTTGATAAAAAAATAATGTTTTGTACCCATAAAAATAATATATTTCTCAATGTTTCAGTAAAATCGTGACAAATAATTTCTAAAACTCCATATGGTATGTCGTAATATTTAGATATGTTGTAAAGTAATCTTTCTGTTGATAATTCTTTTTTTAAATCGCAACCCATCCCATAAACTATGTAAATTTTGTCATATTGAAATGTTTTTAATTTATCATATTTCATGGTTTTAATAATACCTGGAGAATTATTTGATTCTATATCAAAGGTTAAAATACAATTATCTGGTTTTAGTTGCTCTATTACAATTTCAATTTTTAGTTTTGTTGGTAGAGTTTTACTACCAAAAAGATTATTAAATATATATTTTTTTGGTATTACGGGTTTAGTATCTGTTACTTCTTTAATAAGTGTACGTGTAAATTTATTTTGTTTTAACTCTTCAATTGTAGGTATATCAATTTGGTATTCTTGTTTTATATATTTCTTTGCTTCTTCATAATTTTGTGTCTTTTTAATGTAAGTTTGTCCGTCTTTAATACTGTAAGTAACCATACAGTTATACCTTACATTCTTAATAGTTGACATATTTTTTGACTCCATATTCACAACATTCATACCAATATATTTATTTAAATCTTCACCATAAAATGGTAAATTTTGATATTTACCCTTTAATCCTGCAAGTCCACCATATTGATAATCAGGTAATTTTACAGACTTATCAATTTGTTCTAAATCTACTGGTTGATTTGCCTCTTTAAATCTTGATAATAATAAATCTGTAAAATAATTAATAACGTTGATGTCAACTCCACCTTTTATTTTTCTGGTTTTCCGTTTTTGTTTATTTTTTAATTTTCTTTTGTTTTTTAGTTTTGTTTTATTCATAATTTATAATAATAATATGTTCTTACACTATTATTATAAATTAAACAAAATCATCATTCATATATTTCTCTAAAAAGTTATCTAATGAATATTCATTCACATCACCTTTTAAATTATCATAAATCTCTTCGCGCAACGGTTTACGACCATACATATCTTCAAAGGAACCAATGTATTTTTTAATTTTTTGCGTTTCTACTTCATGTTTTATACGTTGTTCCTCACCTTGTTTTCGTAAAGCCTCTAATTCATCAAACATTTTTTTTGATTTATCAGCATCCTCTTTATGTTTTTTTTTCAATTCTTCATCCTTTTCTTTTAAAGCTAATTGTTGTAATTCAATAAGATTGTTTTTCGCAATAATGTTTTCCTCTAATATAACACTATCATTATCACTTTCAGATTCTTCCTCTCTCCCTTGTAAATACCATTTATTACGTACTTCACTTACACTGACGATTGTATCACAAATATCTGGCTTCTTTAATTTCTTAAAGTTACGAATACTTTCCTCATCTTTACCTTTAAATTTTGAATTAAATTCATGGGTAATTTTCTCGGGAATCATAGGACTAGTTTCCATTAATCGGTCAAATTCTTGACGGCATAGTTTTATAAAGGGTCCGGCATCCATACGTTCATCAGGAATCTTAGCTAATTCAATACGAATGTTACGGGCAAATTTATCCCAAGCAATAGAAGAAACACGGTGTCCCTCATTTAACTCGGATATTTTCAAATATTGTTGAATCGTAGTAAGTATACCTATAAATATATTAATTGCCCCAATAGCCATAGGAGAGTATGTTTGATATTGCAAAGGTAAACTGGTTTGAGCAAAAGATGCGGTTCCACTTACAGTAGATAAAACAATAGCAGGTATAGTGAACCACGCATGCATGTAAGCAAACTTAGCATGTGCGCGTGAATTTAACCACTTATAACATTGTGCTACATCACACCATTCTACCAAGATTTTCTCATTTTCTTCGGACCAATGTACTTTTTTACTAGCGGTTTCAGCATTGGTATCTGAAATACTTTTGCCGTCATTTGACCGCGGTTTTTTGTTTTCACTCAAAACCGAGTCTTTATCGGTGATTGATTTTGTCATTACGATTTCTGATTTCTATATTATAGTTAGAAATTTCATGTTGAAACAAATAATTAAATAAACGCAATATAACTTCCTGTTATACCAATCAAATGCATAAAAAAGTGAATAAAAACATGGGAATCTGAACACCAATTCTTTCTAGATAATTTGTTGCTTAATAATGCTGAATATATAAATAATAAAAAAATTATGTAAAATATCAATTTATAATCTAATTCTATCTCTTTTATAAAACTAATATAACAAAAAACAGCTATAACCGATATTCTTACAAAAATAGCGTCAATTTTATGAACTAAAGAGTTTTTTATTGGGTTACACCAGAATACAAATGAGAAAACAAAATTAATCACAAATAATAAAGATAAAACCTTTTCATAATGATTTGATTTTTCAGAAAACAATATCACATATAAAAACGGTAACAAAAAAAGCGTAGATGATGTAATTAAAATCTTGTGTGTATCCATATATATATAATAATTTTTTATATTTCATTATTTTTTTTCCCATATAAATCATTTTTTGCTTTCGTCTTGAACGATAAGTTCTACTAATGTATTTTTTATTTCTTCCTGATTCTTGATACTACTGGTTTTTTTAGGAATATCGTTTTTCTCTAAAATAAATTCGCTATCTTCAAGAATGTTCTCTATTTCTATGTTTTCTCCAATTATATAAAACTTATGAAGTCGGTCTTGTTCTCCTATATCCTCTATAGAAAAAGTACGATTAATATTAATGTTCTCATCAACCTCTCTATAAAACTCTTGCATTCTCATAAATAATCTGTTAAGTTGTCTTTTTTCTGAAATATGAAAAAAAGATACGTAGTTGATATACAAAGAAATCTGTTCTTTCAATAAACGATTCTCATATTCTAGTGTATTTAAAAAATTAGAAATGGAGAACCCAATACGATGATTTTCATTATAATGGTCTACGGAATCAACTTTAGAATTGAATTGTAAATATAATTTATTTATTAATAGTAAAATATTAGAATGAATGTCTTTAATGTCATCTATTTTATATTCTTGAAATGGTTCTAGGTCTTTATAAATAGGATATGACTTTAATTCTAATTCATCTATGTCTAAATCTTTTCGGTTCTCTTTTATAAAAACAATAATAATATTGTACAATTTGTAATAATCACAATACATCCTGTTATTCATTAGAGAACGATATCTGTCAATATGCTCTAATTCCATAGCAAAAGTCTTATATTGAAAATAAAACGAATCCAAACAGAACAAAAATATCTTTTTCCCATTTGTTTTTACAAGTTCATTGTATTGAATCTTTAATTGAGATAGTTTTTCACTGACTACTATTTTAACTTTTGTAATCTCTTTTTTTAAAGTAATAATGTTCTCAAAATCAGTTTTTAATTTTTCTATATCAAACGCATGATTATGTGTCATTACTATAAGTGAAGAAATTATTGGATGCATAATTTATAATATTTAATAAACCCTTGAATATTTAAATTGGGCGTCTCACTAGATATTTAACCGCAACGTTACTAATAAATAAATTGAAAGACAAACCGCCTTTTAAATAATTTATCGGGGTAAACAAGATAAAACAATATATTTACTATTTTACAAAATGAATGTAATAAGTCCAATATATCATGATAATATAATACATGTAGATGATGCAATTCATACTGGAGAATCATTTACTGAAGCCGTTGCTATTCAAGTAGATGAACATGAAACTATTGCTGTATTTAATAATAACAATATTACTTTTGGTCGCTGCAGAGATAACTGTTTCGGATTAGCCATAATATCAATATTATGCTTTGCATTTTTTATTATTATGGGTGGCGTAGGACTATTTGTATAATAATAATATAAAAAAAACCACAAATCATTCTTCTATTTTTATACTAAATGTATCTATTATGTTATCTAATTCCAGGCTAGTATCTTTTAAAAATAATACAATATCATGATTATTGTTTTCAGAAGAAGAGCCTATTATGACTAATGATTTATTATAATAGGCATAATAACATCTCATACCTAGTGCTAACGAATCTAGTAAAAGTATAGGTCCATAATTAGTTATTAATTCAGTATTATTATTTATTATTGCATAACTAAATGCCAAAAAAGTTGCTATTAACATGATAAATTTCTCCGGAACATTATAAATATTGGCATTTTTGTTCTTGTAATTTGCATATAATTCTGGTAAATAACAAATAAAATAGAGAACCGAAGCGCTATACATTAAATAATTAAACGCCATTACATATTATTTTTTGATAAAAAGTAGTATGAATATAAACGTGTAAAAAAATATGATTATAGAATATATGTATGATATAATTATAATTGGAGGCGGTATAGCAGGGTTATACTGTGCTTACAAAATTAAAAAACATAAACATTCTAAAAGCATATTATTACTTGAAGCAAATGACCATTTAGGAGGGAGGGCCGGAAATGTAGATTTTCACAGCAATCCTATACCAATTGGTGCTGGTATAGGTAGAAAGAAAAAGGATAAATTACTTATAAATTTATTAAAAGAATTAAAAATTCCTTATCATGAATTTACTGCAAGTTCTCAATATGCTACTACTATAGAACCAAGATGCCGAGTAAAAGAGATGTTTCTCTATTTAAAAACTAATTATGATAATGAAAAAGACCAGAATAAAACATTTATTGAATATGCAAAACCCTTGTTAGAAAAAAAATATGGGAGAAGTTCTTATCAAAACTTTACTGTTTGTGCAGGATATACCGATTATGAGAAAGAGTGTGCGTATGATACGTTATATCATTATGGATTTGATGATAATTATTCGGATTTTACAGGAATGGGGTTTTCGTGGAATCAAATGATAAAAGAAATGTCCGTAAAAATTGGCGCTGCAAATATTCATGTATCTTCCTATGTCAATTCTATCAAAAAAATAGGTCAACAAGTAGAGGTGCTGACCGGTAAAGAAAAGTATTTAACTAAGCAACTTATAATAGCTACGACAATAGAAAGCGTAAGAAAATTATTACCAAATAAACCAATTTTTAATCAAATAAAGAGTCAGCCATTTTTACGTATTTATGGTAAGTTCTCTAGTTCTTCTAAAGGTATTATGAAAGAAAAATGCTTAAAAACCACTGTTATTCCTGGTCCACTTCATAAAATAATACCTATGAATACTGATGCCGGTATATACATGATTGCTTATTCTGATAACAAAGGAGCTATTACCTTAGAAAAATATAAAGAAAACACATCAAAAAATCGCAATGTTCTCTCCAGATTATTAGAAACCGCACTAGATATTCCGTCAAACACATTAGTATTAGAAGATATGATTGATTTTTATTGGGATGCAGGTACACATTATTATACACCAATGAAAGGTAATTATAAAAATCGGAAAGAATTTTGTAAAATAGCACAAAATCCAGAAGAAAATATTATGGTAGTAGGTGAAATGATTAGTATGAAACAAGGATGGGTTGAAGGAGCATTGGAAAGTGTAGAAAGCATTAACGAAAAATTGAAAAATTAATAGTTATTATTGTTCTGGATATATTTCCCAGTACAACTATGGCAAGTAATAATATTGAAAGCGCGAATATAATTATACACCGTAATAAAGAGACATTACCTCCTTTAAGTTTAAAGGATGATGAGTATTTTGGAATTCTTACTGTTAAAATGGAAAAGACAGAACTTGTACAAATTCCAACCTTTCTTCTTTTTACAATTGATAGGACCGGATCTATGGGAGAAAGAGCATCGGGAAATTGTACAAAAATGGACCATGTAATACAAACATTCGTTAGCATGATGAATTATTTGTCCAAACTAAATACTCAAATATTTATACAAGTTAATATATTTAATACGACAGTGGATGTTCTTGTTAAATGTACAAGAATTAATACGGATAATGTAGATGAGATAATCAGTAAGATTAGAAATCTAGAACCTGACGGGTCAACCAATATTGGGTTGGCATTATATGAAGCAGATAAAGAATTAAAAATTTATAATACCGAAAATCCAGAAGACCAAATCGGGCATATATTTATGACAGATGGAGACCCAACTACAGGAATAACTGATATTCATGAACTATCTACCATAGTAAATGAAGATTTCATGAATGTATTTGTAGGGTTTGGTCTTCAACATAATGCAGTGTTGTTGAATAGGCTTAGTAGTAAAAAAAATGCGGAGTATCAGTTTGTAGACAATATGGAAAACACTGCTCTAGTTTACGGAGAAACGATTCATAAGTTTATTTATCCAGCTTTGAGAAATGTGGAGTTTCGTATTGAAAATGGTGAAATTTATGATTGGCAAACTAACACGTGGACCTCTGTATTAACTGAGCCAATTATCATTAGTGAAATTGAGAAAATATATCATATCAAGACGAAATATCCCGATTCGGTAGAAGTATTAATCTATGGACAAGGTTGTAATGATTTGAAAAAAGAAGATATAAGATATATTGAAACAGCATATAGTATACCTGATTTGATTAATGGTGAGACAGATTTACCGATGCTAAATGATGACCTCAATAAATATGCATTTCGGCAAAATGTTCAAGAACTATTATATAAGGCAAAACAGGGAATTCGTCAACGTGCAGCTCAGGCAGAGTTTAAAATTGATTTGAAGAATATGTTTCGTACGATTCGTAAGTATATGCGAATTAATAATTTGAAAGAAGATGGTCTTTTAAAACTTCTATGCGATGATATTTCTCAAACTTATCGTACATCTGGAACGGATTATGGTATTATTTATGCATCAGCAAGGTGTTCTTCTCAAGGCAGACAGCGGACGTACAATACTAATTCTGATGAATTAGATGATAATGTAATAATCCATCCGCCTCCACTAAGAAGAGCAAACACAAATAGTTTTCAAAATTTGGATGAAATTTTGAGTACCAATAGTATAGATTATGGTAGTAGACGTCCATCCATATCATTAACTATTCCTAGTGATGATATAAATGATGATACCTTTACTAGATATAATGAACTAGGATTCGTTACGGTTAGTTCAGATACTGACGACGAATCAGTAGAATTTGTGATGGAGGACGAAATAGAAAATTATATTTCAGAAGATGTAAATACAACTTGTTTTGCCACACCAGGTGTTTTAGATACCATGCGTTCAATGAGTCAATTCTAAAAAATAACTAGGTTTACAAAATTTCAATTTGAAAATACTTATCCCCAATAATGTTTTTTAAAACTATAGCCAAAGCTCTCTTTTCCATGTCCGTTTGAATTATATCTTTTTTTATTTCATAAAATTTCCACACAGTATGCAAATATACATCATACCCTTCATTTTTGTGGTTTTTTAAATTTACTTTTCTAAAATTCGTGAAATGAGGAAATTTATAACTGTCTGGGGAAGGCTCCCTAGATTCTAATTTTTGAAATGTAGCTACCATTTTATATACAGGATTATTAGGAATTAGTAAATGATGTTCATCATAAGTAAAACATTCTAGATAGTAATCTTTCCCGGGAACAAGTTCTTCATTATGTACTTGTTGCATAATTTTGATTTCTAAATAATGAAAACAAATCAATTTTTTTTTGTTTAGTTTTCTTTGTAAATATTCCTCCCAACTAGATGAAAACGGTAGGTTACTGGAATTTATATTAATAAATTATCAATAAACTACAAATACTTTTTTTACTGCAGTATACCTTTATTATTTTTATAAACAACGTTCAACGAAAAAGGAAGGGGGTAAGGGGGAAACCTACTGTTTCCATCTACTCCCAACAAAAGTAAAATTGTATTTACATATATAATAATTGTAAATACAAACTAATAATATACAATCCACATTGATGCCAAAAATTTAGGATATAAAATCATATGAACATTATTTACTTTCTGTTAAATAATTTTTTTTATGATGAATCCCTCAATACAATATTAATGATAATAACTAGTTTTATAATTAATATTTTGCAGACAAATGGAATATCTTATGTTATTGCCAAAATAACTGAATCAATTCAAAGAAATAATAAAAAGGACAGTTTTCTATATTTCTATTATTTTATCGGAATATCAATTATATTCATAATATTCTTTTCTATTTATAAGTTTTTACAAAATAAATTATTAACCAAACTTCGTCAGTGGATGCGCCATCAATTAGTTAAAATATTATTAGAAGTAAACAATGAGGATTTTTCGGAAATAAATTTTACTAAGTTAAACTCGCCAATTAACCGTATTTCTTCCATTTCATTCATGGTATTTAATGATTTAATAGGTTATATTTTACCGAATATTACATTCCTAATAATTGTTTCACTTTATTTTTTTTATAAAGATAAGCTTTTCGGAATTACTTTCACAATTGCTAATTTATGTGTAGTTACTTACATGTACCTATCACTAAATGATATGCTTTTATTTAATGACGATTATGAAAAATTTGTTACGGATACTGAATCATATCTACAAGAAATATTAAACAATATTGATAAAATAATTTATAGAGGAGAGGTAAATAATGAAATAGATATTTTTTCTAACAAAACCCATAATAGTATCAATAAGGCATATTCATTTTATTCAAATACTAATTTTCATGGCACTGTAATGACAGTCATTGTTTTCATTATCATTTTTGTTTCCATTGGATATTTAATTTATCTATATTTTAATAGGAAAATAGATGTCACTATTTTTATCACGTTTTTTACAATAATTCTGTTATACCGTGATAAAATGATGACAATTATACAATTAGTACCAGATTTTATAGAATTTTTAGGTAGGTCTGACTCAGTTTTGATACATTTTAAAGATATGGAAAAGGATTATTTTCTGTTAAAAAACAAAAAGTATGATGTTTTTGATTTACCTTTTAAACAAATACGATTTGAAAATGTTACTTTTAAATATAAAACGAGTCAAACACCCATTTTTAATAATATGAATATTGATGTAAATATGGAAAACAAAATCATTGGAATTACTGGATTATCTGGTAACGGAAAATCTACTTTTGTGAAATTAGTATTACGACTTTACAAATGCAATGAAGGTACAATTTATATTGATGAGCAAAATATTCAGGAAATAGACCCCGAATATATACGTAAAAATATGGTTTATGTAAATCAGTCTTCTAAATTATTTGATAAAATAATTGTAGAGAACATGTTATACGGTTGTAAAGAACCAATCGTTTGTCAAGAATATCTAAATGAAATTATGAAATATGATAAAATTAGAGAACTTTATAAAAAAATGGATATTTATAGTAAACAAGCAGGGGCATTAGGAGAGAATTTATCAGGTGGACAACGTCAAGTAGTTAATATTATAAGTGGTCTAATTAATCCCTCAAAAATATTAATTTTAGATGAACCTACCAACGCATTAGACAACGATTTAAAACAAGAATTACTCAAGATAATTCGTGATTTTCGTAAATACAAACAATGTATTATTATTATTACACATGACCGTGATGTTTACAGTTTATTTGATGAAACCCTACAAATTTGATAAAAGTCACTTAATATAAATATATTATGTAATAAAACTAAATAAAAATATATATTTGTTTATTATATTTCATGTCAAAAGAATTAGAAAAACAATTGCCCCCTAATTTTCGGTCATTGATTGCCGATTTTACCAGTGATTTATCTTTAACGTTTTCAGATTACTCGTATTTATGGTCAAAGTGGAATGACCCTGATGTCTCTGACATAGAATTAATGAGTCTTTTTGAGTATTGTTTAAAGGTTTATCCTGAGAGATTTTTTGATATTTTATATCAAAATGATGATATGTTTCTAGTAGATAGTGAAATTAATACCTATTTTTTACCCAACACGAGTTTTAGATTATTGTTTAATTGTGAGGATATTACCGAAACTACCAAAAAAACCATGTGGAAATATCTTCAATTGGTATTGTTTAGCATTACTGGTGGAATTAAAGATAAGGCTAATTTTGGTGATACTATGAATATGTTTGAAGGAATTGATGAGAACATGTTACAAGAAAAGCTGAAGGAAACGATGGGTAGTATTACTGATTTTTTTAGTAAAATGGAAAACGAAGGGTCAAAGGATGAGCCAAAGGATGGGCCAAATGATGAGCCAAAGGATGGGCCAAACGATGGTGAACATGATGATAGAAGAGAACAGTTTAAAAAAATGTTTGAGAACATGGGAAATCCATCAAGTGAATCATTTGGAGGACTACCAAATATGGAGAACATTCATGAACATTTAAAGGGTCTTTTTGACGGAAAGATTGGTAAATTAGCAAAGGAAATGGCGGAAGAAATATCCGGTGAGTTTACTGATTTAATTGGTGATGATATGCAGGACGCAAAGAGTACACAAGATGTTATTAAAAAGCTAATGAAGAATCCTGCGAAAATAATGGATTTGATGAAGAAAGTAAGTGGAAAACTAGATTCTAAAATGCAAAGTGGAGAGATTTCTAGAGAAGAGCTTATGAAGGAAGCCGGTGATTTGTTAGGAAAAATGAAAGGAATGGGTGGTCAGGATGAATTTAGTGAAATGTTTAAGAAGATGGCGAGTAGTATGGGGGGTCTAGGAAAAAATATGAAACTAGATACCAATGCTATAGATAGAATGACAAAACAGGCATCCATGCGTGACAAAATGAAATCTAAAATGGAAAATAAAAAGAAGTCTCAAGCTGATGAGACAGAAAAGAGAAAACAAGAGATTAGAGAGCGAATAGAAGCTCAACAAAAAATAGCAGCCAATTATTCTTTAAACACAACTGATACCCCGAATAATTTTGTATTTAAGTTAGATGGGGAAGATGTCCAAGAAAAATCCAGTATGAATAATTTTATTCATCCAGATTTATTAAAAGAATTAGAAAATGAGAAGAAACCAGCTGATTCTGCTAATAAAAAGAAGAAGAAGAAAACTAAGAAGTAAAACCGCTAGAAAAAAAATCATAAAAAATTGAAAACTTTTTACGATTTTATAGAATTGATATACATGCACCAAAAGTAATGATGGAGGGTATTTCGGAGCTTACTCACACGGTGACGATTACGTCAACGGTTCAGCAGCTTTGCAAGAAGCAGGATTTTACAGGACAAGGCGAAGGAATTGACAGTGAAACCGGCGAGACATTTAAGTGGGCCATCCTTAACGATGGTCATGGCTCTGATGCTTGCATTAACATTATACGTTCCATTCCTAATGCAAAGCTGGCTCAGCTGATTGGGTCGCCCTTCCCAGTTCAAGCTTTGGCTCAGTACATTGATGATTCTCATAAAATCTTTAAGTGGGAGTCTTCAGGCGCTACTGTGGTCATCGTGAAGGTTTACCAGAATCGGGCGGTTTGTCTCAGCTCCGGGGACTCACAAGTCACTGCGTTCAAGGACGGAGTCATGATTTACCAGAGCACCGAACACAATGGATTCAATCCTGAGGAAGTGAAACGGGTGGAGGAGATGGGATTTAGGATTATAAAGAGCAGCAATATCCGTATTGTGGCACCTACCATGATTGAGCCATGCTCTTCCTTTTACATGGTCTTCCCCGGAGAAGACAATTATGGGCGACGGTTGGCTTGCACTCAGGCTCTTGGTCACAATTCTATGACTGGCTACTGTCCTGAGGTAAAGACGATTGCGTTTGAACCGGGCTGCAGTTACCGGTTCGTCTTGGGAAGTGATGGTCTCTATGATATGATTGTCCAGGGGCTTGAAGAGGATATGACGGACCTTTCCAGTAAAAGCAGCGCAGAGCTTTGTAGTAAAGCCGCGGACCGCTGGCGTCAGGAATGGGATGCTCGTATGTCAATGGTTGGTCCGATTCAGAAAATCCAATTTGAGTCAAATGGCTGGGATGATGTATCTGTTGTAGTAATTGAAGCACGGGCAAATTAATTTAGAAAGTGCGTAGATTTAGTTTAGGTAGCTTATTTGTAATAAAATAGTTTTTTTTCATTCATTTTAAAAAAAATACTTTAGTAATATATAGAATGCCTGCTACTTCTTTTACTCCTGCCGAGCCTAAAGATTCAGGAGTTGCTTCTACTGCTACCACATTAACTAAAGGTGGTAATCCTCTCACTGCTATTTCAAAGGGTGGAAAGAAATCTCGTAGAAAGAGCCGTAAAATGAATGGTGCTGCCAAATCTTGGGTTAGCTTTGTCGTTGATGTTTTTAATAAAGGACGCGCCAAGAATCCTAGTTACAAGTATAAACAGGCTATGAAAGATGCTTCTAAGATGAAGAAGAAGAATAAAACTATGAAAATGTAAGATATTTATCTAACTATACTTTAATATGGGATTATTCAAGTATATTAATTTTACAGTCTTTTTAGCAAGTTTGGCGTTTGGACTTTTTGCCGTTTATATGACCGCTCCTGATACTAGGAAAGTATATGTTTATCCTACCCCTGATAATGTAGATGTTTTACAATACCGAGATGCTACAGATAGTTGTTTTTCATTTGTTCAAAATGAAGTAGATTGTCCCAGAGATGAAAGCAAAATTTCAAAAATACCGATGCAATCGTAGAAGGTCAATCGTAGAAGCTCAATCATAGAATTAATTTTTTATATTATATCGTACTATAATATAGAATGAATATCAAAAGATTATTAGATACACCATTAGGACGGACTTTTATATCAGTAATACTAGGAATTGGTTTAGCAACTTTGTTTAATAAAGTTTGTAAAGATAAAAATTGTATTGTCTTCAATGGACCAGTTTTAAGTGAATTTGAGGGAAAAATATACAAACATGGCGAAAAATGTTATAAATATTCATTAAATCCTAGTAAATGTGACAGTACAAAACGTATTATTGATATTTCTGACCCAAATGAAAATAAAGTAGGAAATATGTAAATAATCACATTTCGTAAACTATACAATCTTTAATTATTAGATATTGTATAGTTACTATGGAAAATATAACTCGCATTTCTGATTTACCAGATGTTCCTAATAATGGAGGACCACAGAATACTTTTAATCCTAATGTGCAACAGCCTCCTGTAACGAATGGATATGTTCCTATAAACCTTCATCCTAACCCATATGGTATTTCTTCTCAAAATCCAATTATGGTACCACCAGTACCAGTACAACCACAATATGTATCCGAAGAGCAAAAGTTACAAATACAGACAATACAACCACAGCGGTTACCTTCTAGAGATATTCCTCAGGACCAATCAGGATATAATCACGATGAGGAAATTAGACCAAATTTCATACCCAAATCAAATCATAAAGAGGATTATGTTAGAAACTACGAGGACATGACTGAAAAGAATTTGAAAGAATATGAAGAAAAGAACAGGAAAGAGAAAAAGATAGATATGTTATTGACTGAATTCCAAACACCCCTTTTTATTATGGTATTGTTTTTCTTTTTTCAGTTACCTATGATAAACACAATTATTTTTAAAAGGTTTTCCTTTTTATCCATTTATAATGCAGATGGAAACTTTAATTTTAGTGGATTAGTTTTGAAAAGCATAATATTTGGTTCGTTTTATTACGGAATATTAAAGTTCACAAACTTTTTAAGTGAGATATAAATTATTTATCAACTCCTTGGAAAAATGCTGGCAATTATGGTTATAAAGATTCATATATGTCCATTGTGTTTCATTAATTTTACAAATCTCATTTAAAATTTCCGTGGTATTGAGCAGACTATTTCCATTAGAAACAGACCATTCAGATAGTGACCAATTACTTATTGACCGAATTCTAATTTCAGCAGGAACATTTTTACCAACCAATAATTTTAAAAGAGTTTTTGTATTTGATTGATTTATGGGGGTAAAATCAATAGCTAACAATTTTTCTTTTTTTACTAAAACAATGTGATGCAATTTTATCATAGGTAAAAACTTCAATATAGATGTGCATTTTAATTGATAAGAAAGTTTTTCACAATTCAAGAATAGAAAATAGTGAAAAAAAATTATGCCAAGTATAGAAAACAAATTCATCCAATCTTTGATTATAAAGAGAAACGTACTTTTATGTAATTTATGAAAAATTTAAAAAAGTAGGGTTTGAATAAGTATGTTCAGAAAACGGATTACTAGCATAGCTAGGCATAGTGGGAATGGGTGCAGAAGTTGTAGGAATTGGTCCGTTTGCTATTAAATAATAAGGAGGGTTATAACTATTTTTAGTCACAGTATTAAATTCATAGACATTACATAGTAACAAATTAAAAAAATCAACTAATACATACTGATTTGGAAATGAAATCTCCTTTTCTACAAACCCAAAATTTACAAATCCCCTATTTTTGAACCATTCGTATTTTTTTAATAAATCGCCTATTTTAGATATTGTTTTTTCACCGTCAATTGTTATGTCAATATTATTTAATGTAATCTTAGGAGGTTCTGGAAGAGTATTTCCTATTAAATAAGTTTCACCATTACCTGATATAGATATACTAGTTACACCATTTTCTAAATAATCTAGAATAAAATATACGAAATTGATGAAAGGGACACCTGTATATTTACTTCCGTCACTGTTTACATGAGTGAAAATATTTGAGAAATCAATAACGGTTGTATTACCTACAGGTTGCATTGCGATATCAATCTTTACTAAATTAGGTAACATTATATTCGCATAGTTATTCATATCTAAAACTACACCATTCATAATAAATGATAAATTTTGAAATATTATATTACAATGAATGGAATTGTTTTCCGTACACTTTTGTGAATTTTGTTTTAATGATGGGTCGTGAGTAAACTTTACACTTTTAACATATTTTCCTAGTTGGTTTAATTTATCCATGTTTATACTATTTAATTGTTGTGTTGGTAAAATATTTGTAAATCCTTCATTAATCTTAAAATATGTGTAGTAAATATAGAATAATAAAATGATTAATATTACTAATCCTAAAGATGTTAAATTAAAAATGTTTTTCATAACTAAATAATATATATATGAGTATATTATTTGTTGTCGTTAATTCAAAAAATCCGACATAAGACTTGATATCGTATAAGAAACAGCTTTTTTTGGAACAGGCGTAGTCGGAACAGGAGTTGTTGGAACAGGAGTTGTTGGAACAGGAGTTGTTGGAACAGGAGTTGTTGGAACAGGTGTTGTTGGAACAGGTGTCGTTGGAACAGGTGTCGTTGGAACAGGTGTCGTTGGAACAGGTGTTGTTGGAACAGGTGTTGTTGGAACAGGAGTAGGATAAATTAATGACGAAACTTTGTTAGTATCATAAGTAATATCAAATCTATTAAATAATGTTAAAAAATAATTTGTTACAAAACAAATGCTATTTGCTATGGTATCTTGATTTTTAATATTTTTAAAAAATGGTCGGTCATCATTTTTAATAAAACTTGATAAATTAAGTAGGGTATTATTTAAAGTAAAAGTGATGTTCTTAAATAGTAAACATTTATTAGGTATAGGTATATCATTCGTTGGTAGTGACGTATTATATGAAATAATTATATTATTGAGAGCGGTTTTAAGAAAACTATCAAAAAAACGTAAATAATCTTTAATAGAAATTCCATAATATTTTGTACCATCCTTGTTTATTTGTTGAAACGTTATATCGCTCAAGTTTTTTTCTTCTTTTGTTATTGTAATATCCACTTTAATTAAATTTTCAAAAACAACATTTATAAAGTTGTTTAAATACAAAAGCGACTCCTTATTATTTGCATTAACACTAATATTTTGAAGTGTAATATTAGATTTACTTGAAGAATCATAAGTTAGCTTTACAGAGTCTATGTAACCATCAGTACATAAAAAAGGTGTAAACTTAAAAGAAGATGGTAATATATTTTTGATAATAAAATTATAATCTACAGTAATTGGCTTAGGTAATCCTTCTTTAAAACTATTGTTAAATAATAATAATAAAAAAATTAAAACAAAAATTAAAATAAATAATACAAAAAGAATAATAGTTTTGGTTTTTTTCATATAATATATATTATTATATAAAAATTATATTATTTATTTTTTCGTGTTTGTTTTCTACGTAGAATGTCATAAAAAGATACTTGTTTTTTTTCGGTTTTTTTTGAAATCTTATACGTTATATTTTCTTTTTCTCCAATCTTTTTATACTTTATAGGTTTATCTTCCTTCTTTTTATCAGATTCTGCAGGAACATATTTTAAAAACCACATATCGTAGGCTTTTGTTCCTTTCATATTAGACAACTCCTTATATTTCTCTGCTTTTTCTGAGCGGATATCTTCTAATGTCATCTGTTTTCCGTAACAATTAATAGAAAACCTTTTTAATAATCCGATTTGAGCTAATCTATTTTTGTTTTCTACTTCAAACAGAAACTTGGCCATACATAAAAGCCGGTCTTTATTATAATATTTATTATCAATGTATAAAAAACTAAAGTAGAAAGCTAATATGGTATCAATAGTAGCCACTAATACTTCTTTATCACCAACAGTAATTTTATTATAACTATGACATGCTATAGGTTTATAAATATAGGCGATTGTTTCCAGTCCTACTTTTACTTCATAATGCAATGGTATAATTTCACCAATCTCTTCATGAGATATAATTTTTATTTTTTTAAATCCTTCACGTAATAATGATTCCTTCAGTATTGTAGCACATTTACCAGGTTCTTCAGATAAAACATCAAAATCGGGGATTTTTTTAGCAACGTGTTTTTGAATCGGTGACATATATTTTGAATATAAACTAGTAGCATACCCACCAAAAAATATAACACCCTGGTCTACAAATGAATCACGTGTGCTGATATACAATCGTTCAGAATCATGTGAATTAGAGTCCATTTTTCTTTGAAAATCTATAGTGTTACAATTTGACTTTGATTTTATAGGATAATATTTATTCAATAAATTTAATCGTTTTAAAACTTTTTCCCAACGAGAAACATCTCCTGAAGGTCTAGATAATTCCAAATACATAGACATTCTCAAAAAATTTGGAGGAGCATAATGAATACCGGCTATTCTTATAGAATCATTAAAAATAGAATCATACACCATCTTATGAAGAGTAGTAATATCAGCAATAGGAATATAATTTACAAATACTTTAAATGTTCCCATGTGAACACCTGCTTTCGCTTCAACATCAATATATCCAGCTTTAAAATAAATATCGGCTAATTCTTTTGCATCATCTAAAGCATTATCTGAATAAAAGTCATAATCAGGAATCTCTATATCACGGTTATAGAACTGAGCAAATTTTGGTAAAATATTATTAATCGCAGTTCCACCATAACAAATTAATTTTTTACGAATAATAAAATTTTCAACTATGGTAAGCATTTTTTGTACCTCTTCGCTATTTACAATTTTTGAACCTCTTTGTTGTTCACTTTCGTCTACCGCATGCCTCAATATTTCTAATTCACAATCATGAAAGGTCATGTCATCATCACATAGTTCTGATTTATATTTTTTATATATTTCCTTTATTGGTCTAGTTGAATCAAAATTATTATTATTACTTTTTCTTGACATATCTATTTTTGTATAAAATAGGTATATATTTTATTAATCAACGTATACTAAGATACCTTTTTACTAAATTAAAAATTAATTGTTTAGGTCTTTAAAATAAGTGATTGCTTTCGCTAATGGTACAAAGGCAGTCCCATTTTCATCAAAAAAATCTTCATAAATTCGTAGTTGTTTATCATTTTTGTAAAACCGATATGCGGGAATCTGTGCAGAATATTTTATTATAAAATCATTTATATTTGGATTATACGAGTTATCATTTTTTGTATTAGGAATTACATATTTCATTGTTTTTACAGTTGTACTCTTATTATCATTTTTAATTTCAATAGGAATGGTACACTGGTCCATAACTTCTGAATAACGTAAAAGATTTAAATCTTCACTGCCTGTTTCCATATTAATAAACTTTGTTAAATCATAACATTTACCCTTAATATCATTGCAACTTGTATGGCTTTTATAAGAACGGTCAATCGTTTTATCTATACATATAACTATTTTCCCCATAATCTCGGATAATTTAGTGGAATTTTTTACTGGAATAGCAACATTGGATTTATCTGTGTAAAGTTTTTCCTTAATAGTATTGTCTATAGAAGCAGCGATTGCTTTATACACATCATAATTGTTAGATTTTACTCTTAAATTAATAAATAATGGGTCATTCAAATTTGGACTAGGTGATGAGAACGCATTAGTAACAATAGTAGTTAATACTTGGTCTAACAAAATACTATTTTCAGTATTAATTGTGGTAAATGTATTATCTGTAGAATAAGCAACCTGAGCTGTATATTTAGTCGTAGAAAGATTTTTGATATCAATTGTGGTCTGACCTATATAAAATATTTCCAAATCTATAAATCTACATCCACGACTAAGAACATAACTAATCATATCTAAATTAATATAATTACCTGTTAATGCAGTATTGTAAGAAGATTTTATACAGTATTCTTTTAATGGAAGTTCATTATTATGCGAATTTTGTATCAAAACCGTATTTGTATTTTTTAAGTTACTCAATTCATTTTCGGAGGCACTGCCAAAAAAAGGAATAGAAAATCCCTCTTTTGCAATTTCTCTTTGTAATTCTACCCGTTTTCTTAATAACCTCCATAAAACATAAGTAAATAGTACGAGAATTACGATTAATAATAATTTTTTAATTAAATTCATATTCTATATATAAACAAATATAATAAAAATATATATAATAATCCATATATATAATTAATTAAGAATGGCTGGTGGTTTACTAAATATCGTATCTGTAGGAAATAATAATATTTTTTTAACAGGAAATCCTAGTAAAACTTTTTTTAAAGTATCCTATGCAAAATATACTAATTTTGGACTTCAGAAATTTCGGATAGACTATGATGGTTTAAGAGACTTGCGTCTTACCGAATCGTCTACATTTACATTTAAAATTCCTAGATACGCAGAACTTTTGATGGATACATACTTAGTAGTAAATATACCAGATATATGGAGTATCGTATATAATCCTACAATTGATACCAATCTTTTATGGGTACCGTATGAATTTAAATGGATAAGAGATTTGGGAACACAAATGATACAACGAATAGATATTAACTGTGGTTCGTTTTTATTACAATCTTATACTGGTGAATATTTAGCAGCTATGGTTGAAAGAGATTTTTCACAAGAAAAGAAGAAATTATTCAATACAATGTCTGGTAATATTCCTGAATTTTATGACCCAGCTAATTGTCTAGGAAGACAAAATACATATCCTAGTTCATTTTATACACCGAATGGAACTGGCGCAGAGCCTTCAATTCGTGGAAGACCAATATATATTCCGATTAACACGTGGTTCACATTAAATACTGCTTGTGCATTTCCATTGATAGCTTTACAATATAACGAATTGACAATTACCGTAACATTACGCCCAATACAAGATTTATTTGTTATACGTGACGTATTTGATAACCAATATCAATATCCTTATGTTCAACCTGATTTTAATCAAAATAGATTTCAAATGTATCGTTTTCTTCAAACACCACCAAGTGTGCTTTTAGATCCATCATATAATTTTTCGTTTAATCAACAAAACTATTCTAGTACATGGAATGCTGATGTACATTTATTATCTACCTATTGTTTTTTATCAAAAGAAGAAGCAAAACATTTTGCATCAGAAGACCAAGTATATTTAATTAAAGATGTGATGAAATATAATTTTGAAAACATTACTGGTTCTAAACGCGTACAATTATATTCTACTGGAATGGTTTCTAATTGGATGTGGTTTTTTCAAAGGAATGACATCTATTTAAGAAATGAGTGGTCAAATTATACAAATTGGCCTTATTTTGATTTACCGTCAAATGTATCTATTGGACAGCAAGGTTCTACTGATTCAGAAGTTGTTTATTTTCCTAAAACTTTAGCAGGGGCCGGTACAATTGATGTATCTTACGGTATAGATGTACATCCCAACGGTGAGCTTACTACTGGTATTAATACTACTGGTATTTATCATCCAGAAAATCAAAAAGAAATTTTGAGTACTATGGGAATTTTATTAAATGGTGAATATAGAGAGAACACATTAGAAAATGGTATTTATAATTATGTAGAAAAGTACACTAGGACCGCAGGGTTCGCCAAAGAAGGACTTTATTGTTATAATTTTTGTTTAAATACAAACCCATATGATATTCAACCATGTGGTGCATTAAATCTAAGTAATTTTAAAACAATAGAATTAGAAATTACAACCAACACACCACCATTAGATTTAGCAAATTCCAGTTATGATATTGTTTGCGACATTGCTGGAAATCCAATTGGTGTACGTAAAACCAATTGGAAATTGTATAATTATAATTATAATTTAACTATTTATGAAGAAAGATATAATATTTTATCATTTATTGGCGGTAATTGCGGTATGCTATATGCCAGATAATTTTAAAAAGTGAAGAGAAGGAACTATCTATGAAAATAAAGTTACGTCTATATATTATATTTCAATCCATATATATAATATATAATGTTAGACATAAACACTAATAGTTCTGAAAAAAAAATATTTAGTAACAACGATGCAAATTTTCAGACAATGAATATGATACAAAAAATAAAAAAAATAAAGAAAAAAAGGAAAGAGCCACCAAATATTAAAAAGGTACATTTTCCTGAAATTCTTAATAACATATATATTGAACCTGAAACCGAACCCGTAATAGAAGGGTTTAAACGTTTTCATTTTGACCATGGAGATTGGGATGGTTGGGACAATATAAATGACGATAAAGAAGGTGCTGGTGGAAAAGACCCTAGACAAGTAATTATTGATTTTATTAATTATCTCTATGATTCTACTGTATCATATAATCATGAGTTAGCGCATTACATAACTGATAAAATATCTACAAATAAAGCAGCGCAAAAAGTAAATAGCAACATTTCTAATCAGGTCTATTCTACTATTTCAGATTTATCTGGTGGTTTGAATGATATTTCAGGAGTTAACGTTAGTTCATTAAAACCTGTAGATTCGCAAGGTGACCAAAAAATAGACGAAGAATATGTATATACTCATTTATGTTTATTAGAAGCATTGACGTTTAGTTGTTTTGTAGTAAATAATTGGTACTTCTTAATGTTTTATAATAATTTTGATGACGATAATAAATTTGAAAGAAAATATAAATTGTTTGATTTTTCAGTTGATATGATAAAAAAATTAAGCGATGAATATACTAGTAATAAAATATTAAAATATTTGATTCTTTACTTTATTGAATATGCTTTGGTATTTCCTGTAAAATTAGAATGGATATTACTTGATTTTGTACCTAAAATAGTTGTTAAATTCGTAAACCATACTCTATGTTACATTATTTTATTTTTTGCAGTGTTTTTATGTAGTTATTACTTAGCATCTACTGTTCGTGACTTTTTGATAGATACAATAAAAGGGGATTATACTAATGCTATTGTGGCTTTAATGTTTTTATATGTGGTTATCCTTTTCTTAATTCCTGATACAGAGTCATCTTCATCTATATTTAATCATGATTTTGATAAAAAACGTGATGAAAATAAATTAAAAAAAACACAAGAACTATTAAATAAAAACACACAACTTTTAGATGAAAAAAAAGCTATTTTCAAAGATTTAGAAAATAAGAATAAATTAGACCCTAATAATCGGGATATAAAAGACCAAATAGATAAATTAATTGTAGAAATAAGAAAATTGGAGAAAACATCTAAGGAGGCCACTGACTTTGAACAGAAAATGGAAGCAAAATATAAGACAGCTAAAGCAAAACCATATGGACTAAATACAATTCAGGGTACTGACGCTGCTCCTGTTAATGATGCTGACACTGCTCCTGATACGGGTCCTGCTCCTGATGCTGATGCTGCTCCTGATGCTGATGCTGCTCCTGCTCCTGATGCTGATACGGGTCCTAATACTGATGAAGTCCAAAAAGGTGGGCTTTCTTTATCTAAGATGGGTAGTAGTTTAAAAGAAAAAGCCTCTGCTATGAAAGGTGATTTTAAAAAAAATGCCATGGCTGGTATCGTAAATGCTGTTCCAAAGTCTAAAGTAGATGCTGCCGTCACCGTGTTAAAAATACTCTATAATATAGTAAGATTTTTAATTATTTCTGCGATTAGCGTACCTCTAGGTGGAATTTTTTGTCTTATTTATTTCGTGTTTTATTCAATTTACGCTTTTTTGTTTTATATGGACAGAGATATGGCAAAGATAACCGAAACATTCGTGGATATGTTAAAATTTATTGATAACAAAGACCCTGAAGAGGATAATGTTGAAAACAATTCTTTTTTAAGGAAATTTATTAAGAAGTTATATGAATACATAGAATTTATATCAGATAACTTTTTTTTAATGGTCTACATGGCTTTGTTTATTTATATGTTTTTTGATGCTAAAAACCATATTACCAATACCACGTTAAGAAATGCGCTTTATTTTGTTAATTTATCATTTATCTTTATAATAATATCTTTTTTGTTCTACATTATCAAATCTAAATTTAATTTGAATTCTCTAGATGATTTGGCCAATATGAGAAAAGTGGTTTCAGAAGAAAAAACTTATGATAATTCTGCAGTGGTTTTTCAATTAGCTACCTTATCAGTTTATGGATTTACTGCAGCAGGATTAGGTTATATGTTGTTTAGTGTTATAAAATTTTTAATGAAACCAAAGAAAGATAGGTCAATCACTCTTCCTCCGCCACCACCTACTCCAACTCCGAGTATTACGCCTACACAATTTTATAATAAATAAAAAAATGAAAAAATAGGTAGTCCAATTTTATAAATTAGTAATTTTTATATTAATTTAGAAATCATTTAGAAACAGAATCGTTAATTTTACATATTAAGAGTCTTACTTAAATTTAATGACTAATAACAAAAAACTTTCCGAAAAGAAAAAAGAGTTGCCATTAGTAAGTGTATGTACTCCTACTTTCAATCGCCGCCCTTTTATTGAAAATATGTTTAATTGTTTTCGTAATCAAACTTACCCAAAACATCGTATTGAATGGATAATTGTTGACGATGGAACTGATAAAATAAGAGATTTAATTGAGAAATCTGATATTCCACAAATCCGATATTTTGAAGTAAATGAAAAAATGACTTTAGGAGCAAAGAGAAATTATATGCATAGTTACGTACGGGGGTCTATCATTGTTTATATGGATGATGATGATTATTATCCACCAGAACGCATAGAAGATGCTGTGGAAAAGTTAGAAGCTAATCCTCAGGCGTTATGTGCTGGTTCAAGTGAAATTTATATTTATTTTAAGCATATTCAAAAAATGTATCAATGTGGACCCTATGGACCGAATCATGCTACAGCCGGTACTTTTGCGTTCCGAACTGATTTATTAAAGCAAACTAAATATGAAGACCAGGCAGCTTTAGCGGAAGAGAGGGCATTTTTAAAAGAATATACTATTCCCTTTGTTCAGTTAGACCCTATGAAATCTATTTTAGTATTTTCACATGAACATAATACGTTTGATAAACGTAGAATGTTAGATAATCAGCATCCTAATTACTTTAGGGAATCTGATAAGACAGTTGATATGTTTATCAGAAAGAAATCTGAACAACCGATTAAGGATTTTTTCTTACGAGATATTGATAAGTTATTAGAAAATTATGAACCCGGTCTACCAAAAATGAAACCTGATGTATTAAAGCAAATTAAGGAAATAGAAGCCGAACGCGAAAAAATGATGAAAGAAGAAATGGCCAAAATGCAGAATAATTCCCCCATTATGTTACAACGAAACGGTCAGGAACCAGTAGCTTTAACAAACCAAGAGGTAGTGAATATGATGCAAGACCAGCAGAAACAGCTTGCTCAGTTTGCACAGAAATGCGGGGAATACGAGAACATGATTACCATATTACAAAAACAGTTAGTGGAAAAAACGAAGACAATACGTGAACTTTCTCAATCTAAGCCAAATATTACAGCATCTATTATAGAAAATAATAGTGGTAATGAAGATATGAACAAAAAATTGGCCGAATTAGAAAATATGGTAACTATGTTACAAAAACAATTAATTGAAAAAACCAAGACAATTCGTGAGCTATCAAAAACAAATAGCAACAGTAATAGTAAACAAGCAGAAGGTAATGATGATTTAATAAAACAAAACAATGAATTACAAAAAATGGTAGGAATGTTACAACAACAATTAATAGAAAAAACGATTGCTTTAAGAGATAGCAAAGAAAAAATGACAAGAATACCGATTCAGCTAGCAGAAGAACCAAAAAGTTTACCTATTTATCGTAACAAAAGTGACCCGGAAATTATTGTAGATGTAAATGTTGTTTAATAATCTTCATTGCTTCTTCTATACTTTTTACATGAACAATATCTGGGTGATAAAAAAAACACAAGGTTTTGGCATATATTTCATCATCATTAGATATTATAATAGTATGACCCTTTTGATTGCGTAATATATCCCTCATAATTGATGCACCTACTTCACAGAATGTCCCACGATATACATAATCTTTTTTTGTGATTAGGAATACAGTCCAGTCTGCTAAATAGACACCATTAATATCTAATTCTGCTTCTTCCATTAAAATGGTAGGTGTTCTGGTGTTGTTTGTGTTTTCCATAGTTGTTTTTTCTGCACGTATGGTCCAATCATAGGATATTTCGTGTCCGTGTAATTTTATAATATCTTGTATATTACGAATATCTTCATAGTTGTCAAAACAACCACCTACATAAAATTTCATTTATTATATTCGTTTATATTTCAATATAAAAAAATATATTCATAATAATATAAATCAATTACTATGAATCATTTGAATATTAATTCTATTTGCGAAAGAGAAGAAATAGCAAATCAAATAAAAGAGATATTGCTTTCTTTTGATGCGAATTATAAAAATCTAAATTATAAAAAGGGAATTTATATATATGGTTCTCCAGGTTGTGGGAAAACCCAATTTATTATGGATATATTAAAAGAACTTGACTATGATACTATCAAATATGATGCGGGTGATGTGCGAAATAAATCGCTAATAGATACAATAACCAGTAATAATGTGTCTAATAGGAATGTTCTCCAAATGATGACTAAAAAAGTAAAAAAAATTGCTATCGTTATGGATGAAATTGATGGTATGAACAATGGGGATAAAGGCGGAATAACTGCATTGATAAAAATAATAAGACAAAAGAAAACCAAAAAACAACGGTTGGAACATGTTACTACGAATCCAATCATATGCATAGGAAACTATTATATTGATAAAAAAATAAAAGAATTGATTAAAGTATGTAATACATTTGAGCTAAAAACTCCTACAAGAAATCAGATTAATAAAATACTTACTATTTCAAATCCCAATATAAACATGATAAAAAGTCAACATAAGGAGAGTATCTTAAATTACATACAGGGAGATATACGTAAATTATTATTTGTGAATGATATATTAACAAAAAAACCCGACTTTATTAATCAGGATAGAATTGAGAACATTTTTCATGTTAAATCTTACAATGAAGATTCAAAAAAAATAACCAAAACATTAATTAATAAGAACATAGCTATGGAACATCATAATCAATTTATGAATGAAACCGATAGAACAATAGTAGCTCTGTTATGGCATGAGAATATTGTAGATGTTCTAGAAAATAAAAAAATAGAGAAAACCTTTCCTTTTTATTTGAAGATTTTAAAAAATATTTGTTTCGCTGATTATATAGACAGAATTACTTTTCAAAGTCAAATATGGCAATTTAATGAAATGAGTTCTCTCATGAAAACTTTTTACAATAATAAACTTTATCATGATACGTTTCCGGAAAATACTGATAATTATAAACCTGTGGAAGTACGATTTACTAAGGTATTAACCAAATACTCCACCGAGTATAATAATATGTTGTTTACGTATAATTTATCTCAAGCGTTAGATTTAGATAAAAAGGATTTATTATGTATGTTTCAAGAATTACGGCTTTATAAAGGTGGAGATTTTTGTAATCAAACAGATAAATTAAATGAAATAGAAAAGATTTTTGAGAACAATAATATCACAAAGTTAGATATTAAACGGATTTATAGGTATTTAGATAAGAATATTAAGAAAGATGCTGTTGCAGAAGAATTAGATGAGGACGAATAAAGGGAACCAAGGTTCCCTTTAAATCCCTCCTTTTTTTATTTTACAAATTTTAAAAAAAATTGAAAAATTATGTTTGTTTTATTGTGGTTAATAAAACAGACAGTTATGACGCATTATAATAATAATAATAATAATAATGAATCTGAAGATGAGGGGGTACCTGAACAAGACCCTTTCTATTACCAAGGTAAATATCTGCTTCAAGGCAGTTGGTATCAAGAGAATTTCCCTCTAGAATGGGCCAGAAATCATGAAGAGGGAACGGGTCCATCTAACTGTAATAACTGTGCTCATTTTGGTTCTATTAACGGTATTTTTATAGGATATTGCTGTAATTGTGCCAATTATATCTATAATTTTGAGCGAGGCAGAGGTTTTGTTGATGTAGGCGAAGAGATTTCAACAGGTGAATCAACCAACTATACGAGTGTTTTTGATACTTATTTGAAGGACGTTGATATAGAAGCGATTGAACCAGTTATTGACGATAACAATTATACAATGGACATTGTGAATGAATATGATGAATATGACAACATCAATAGTATTGTAGATGATTATAACGAGGATTCATACAGTGGTATTATGGATTGTCATTTTGAGGGTGGATATAATGATTTTTAATTCATCAGTTTAACATTAAAAAATAAAATATATTATGGCAATATTTTTTTTATGGATTTTGTAAAGTCGTTAATGAAGTGCAGCCATCAAATGCATTGTTTCCGATACTGTTAACTCCACTTGGTAATGTTACTGTTGTCAATGATGTACATCCACTAAAAGTTCCTTGTGGGACCGAACTAACATTTGGTGGAATGGTAATAGTAGCTAAACTAGAGCAACCTTGGAATGTATTTTCACCCAAACTAGTTACACTATTTGGAATAGTTATAGTAGCTAAACTTGCACATCCTTGAAACGTATTTGCTCCCAGACTAGTTATACTAGTAGGGATTGTTACAGTAGCTAAGCTAGCACATCCCTGGAATGCACTTTCACCCAAACTAGTTACACTAGTTGGAATTTCAATAGTAGCTAAACTTGCGCATCCTTGAAATGCACTTGCTCCCAAAGTAGTTACATTAGGAGGAATAGTAATTATAGATAAATTTGTACAACCATTGAATGAATTCGCACCTATAATAGTAACTGTTGGAGGAATAGTAATTGCAGTTAAATTAGTACATCCTGTAAACAATGAATCTGCAATAGTAGTAACAGTATCAGGAATTATTATAGAAACTACTGTTGTGTCTCCTTGATAGTTAGTTTCAGGATTATATACAGTAGGAATTACTACATAAATATAATAATCAGTTATAACCGAATCAGTAGTGTCTTGAATTGTTATTGTATTTGAACCGGTAACTAATCCAGTATTTCCTGAAACAGTTAAAACAGATAATTCATTTGTAGAGGTAGCGGTAACAGTTACTGAAGTAATTGTAGAATCGGTAGCATAATATTTACCATTTATTGGAACGTTAGTGCCATTTACGGTAATAGTAATAATAATTACATATGTATAAATTCCTAAATCTGTTACAGCAGCTATACTACCCTGATTATTTGTTATAATTGAATTCCAATATTGATTCTGAAGTTGTAATGTAAATAAATCATCAAATAATGTCCATGTGTTTCCACTGTTAGTAGATAAATAAATACCGCCCCCAAATGTATCAAATTGTGAAACCGCTGCTATTTTTGTACCATCTGAACTATAAAAAATAGAATTCCATGGTTGGTTTTGAAGACCTGTCAAATTATTATTTCCGTTATCAGGGACAAGTGACCATGTGTTTCCACTATTAGTAGATAAATAAATACCGCCATAATAACCGACTGCTGCTATTTTTGTACCGTCTGAACTAAAAGATGCAGAATTCCATTGTTGATGTTGAAGACCAGATAATTCGTTATTTCCATCGTCCGGTACTATTGACCATGTAATACCGCTATCAGAAGATAAATAAATTTTTCGTGTATTATAACTACTACTACTACTACTACTACTACTACTACTACTGCTACTGCTACTACTACTGCTACCATTATTAATAATTTTTCCAAAAGCAGCTAATTTTATACCATCAGCACTGATAGTAATAAAATTCCATTTTATATTTTGAAGTCCAGACAATCCATTATTGCCGTCATCTGGTACAAGTGACCAGGTATTTCCGCCATCTATAGATAAATAAATTCCACCACCTAGAACAGCTACTGCTAATTTAGACCCATCAGCACTCATAGTAATGGAATTAAAATCTAGACTATGAAGACCCGTTAATCCGTTATTACCATTATCTGGTACTACTGACCATGTGTTTCCAGCATCTGTAGACAAATTAATTCCATTTCTGTATGAAAGTGCAGCAACTTTTGTACCATCAAGATTACAACAAATAGATACCCAATTTAGATTATTAAGAACATTGGGAAGAGGTGTCCACGTAGTTCCCGAATTAGTAGATTTATAAATTTTATCATTTTCGGAAGCTGTAATAGAGTACAAATATTGCATGTTAGTGCTTCCGCATATACTAACAAATTCTATATTTCCTACTATCTTTCCTGATTTATTTGAAAATTCAAAATAACCATTGACATTATTCCATGTATTACCACTGTCACTAGATAGATAAATATTCCCACTATTAGTAATAGCTACTAATTTTGTTCCTGTTGAATCACTTGCTACGTTAAACCAATACAATCTACTAAGTACTGTTCCAGTTGTTTGATTTGTCCAACTAACACCAGAATCCGTGGATGTATAAATATCTCCACAACTATCAACAGCTACTAACTTTTCTCCTGATGAATCAATAGCTACCGCTATCCAATACAGTCCACTAAGTGCAGTTCCAGTAGTTTGGTTTGTCCAATTTAGGCCAGAATCCATGGATGTATAAATATCTCCTCCACAATCTAAAGCTACCAATTTTGTTCCAGTTGAATCACTTGCTACTGAAAACCAATACAGTCCACCAAGAAATGTTCCAGTAGTTTGGTTTGTCCAAGTAACACCATAATCCGTAGATGTATAAATATCTCCATAACGAACACCAGCTATTAATTTTTCTCCACTAGAATCACTTGCTACTGTTTGCCAGTTCTGTGCAACTATTTGGTTTCTACTTCGTATCCATGTAACACCATAATCACTTGATGTATATATTCTTCCGACACCACCTGAAACAACAAGATTTTGCCCGGTGGAATCGCTTGATACGTTAGCCCAATTCAATCCACTAAGTGCTGTTCCACTTGTTTGATTTGTCCAACTAACTCCCGAATCGGCGGATGTATAAATATCTGCTCCATAAACTAAAGCTACAATTTTTGTCCCAGTAGAATCACATGTTACACCATTCCAAAACAAATTACTAAGTGCTGTTCCGTTAGTTTGATTTGTCCAATTATCACCAGAATCTGTGGATGTATAAATATCTCCTCCACTAACAACAGCTACTAACTTTGTTCCACTAGAATCATTATATAAATCAGAAATTCTAACTTCTGAACCTGACTGTGATAATAGTTTAGTTCTCTTAATCCACGAAATTCCAGAATCGGTGGATGTGTAAAGATCCGGTGTGCCAATCTGAGACCCTCCGTAAGCTAACAAATTTGTACCATCAGAATTGCTTACTACATTAACCCAATCCAATCCACTAAGTGCAGTTCCAGAAGTTCGGTTTATCCAAGTAACACCAGAATCAGTGGATGTATAAATATCTCCCTCAATAGCTATAGCTACTAATTTCGTCCCAGTAGAATCACTTGATACGTTAACTAATGTGCTCATTATAGTTCCAGTTCCAATTGTTTGATTTGTCCAAGTAACACCAGAATCAGTAGATGTATAAATATCTGTATAGGAATAAGTACCAATAGCTACTAATTTTGTTCCAGTAGAATCACTTGCTATTGAATTCCAGTTAATTTGACTATTTGCAGTTCCAATTGTTTGATTTATCCAAGTGACACCAGAATCTGTGGATGTATATAAAGTACCATTACCTACAGCAACTAATTTTGTTCCAGAAGAATTACTTACTATTTTACTAAAATTAACATTATTAGGTAGTCCTTTTTGAGTTTGATTTGTCCAAGTAACACCAGAATCTGTGGATGTGTAAATATCTCCACTATAAACTACAGCAACTAATTTTGTTCCAGTAGAATCGCTTGCTACACGATTCCAAGTCAATCCACTAAGTGATGTTCCAATTGTTTTATTTATCCAAGTAACACCAGAATCTGTGGATGTATAAATATCTCCATTTTGAACACAAGCTACTAATTTTGTTCCAGTAGAATCACTTGCTACACTAGTCCACGACAAATTACTAAGTAATGTTCCAATTGTTTGATTTATCCAAGTGACACCAGAATCTGTGGATGTGTAAATATCTCCACTACTAACAATAGCTACTAATTTTGTTCCAGTAGAATCACTTGATATGGCTGTCCAATTTAGATAATCTGTTAAAAAATTAAATGTTGGATTCAAATTACTCTTGAGAATTGGAGTTAGATATATAAAATGTTGAGAAGTAGTCATGTTTGGTGCTTGTACTGTAATAATTATAGCAGTTGAACTAGATGTAATATTCGTATTTCCAGTTATAGATAAAACAATGTATGTGCTATCAAAGGGATTAGCTAGTACATTTAATGAAGAACCAATTAGAACCTTGATAGTATCATTTTCGGCTACATTTATTCCATCTATAGTAAGATCTTGAAGAAAATAGTCCAAAACATCAATATAAATAAAATATTCAGAAGTGCTATTATCTTGTGCTTGTACAGTTATGGTAATTGTATTAGAACCTTGAACTAGTCCAGTTGTTCCTGTTATACTAGTTACAGTGGATGTAGTTTGAGTAGGGGTAGCAATTACTGTTACCGATGTAGTTCCCAAAGGAAATCCCAAAGGAAAATCAAAGGTATTACCTTCATTAATAATCTGACCATCAACAGTAATAGAAGAAAGAGATGAATCTCCATCAATTGGTAAAACATAAATATAAATAAAATGTTCAGAAGTACTATTATCTTGAGCTTGAACTGTTATGGTAATTGTATTAGGACCCTCAACAAGTTCAGTTGTTCCTGTGATACTAATTACTGTGGATGTAGTTTGAGTAGGGGTAGCAACTACTGTTACCGAGGTAATTCCGAAAGGAACATATTTGGTACTGTTTTCATAAACAATCTGACCATCAACAGTAATTGACGCCAAACTAGAATCAGAACTCATATCTATATATATATATTCTAAATAGATTTTACATCCAATCTAAAAAAATTGATTGTTATATTCTAAATAAATAGGATTCAAACGAATGTTGTCTAAACGTCTAATTATCCGAGAAAATGTATTTTATCCAACAATAGAAAAAAATGTAATTTACAATGAAGATTGTATTACCGGTATGAAAAAGATTGCTGATAATTCTGTAGACATTATTATTTGTGACCCACCATATAATATCGGTAAAGATTTCGGTAATGATAGTGATAAACAATCAATGGATAACTATTTGTCATGGTGTGATAAATGGATAACCGAATGTCTAAGAATTTTGAAACCGACCGGAACCCTTTACATATATGGTTTTAGTGAAATCCTATCATTTATTCGGGTTCGTATTACATGTAATGTTCGCTGGTTAATCTGGCATTATACAAACAAAGTAACTCCATCATTAAACTTTTGGCAAAGAACCCATGAAAGTATTCTCTGTTGTACAAAAGAAAAACCCATATTTAATCGCGATGATGTGAGAGAACCATATACTGACGGGTTTCTTAAAAATGCAGCCGGAAAAGTGAGAAAAGCTACCAAAGGCCGATTCAGTAATGGTGAAAAAGAGACAACTTATACCGCTCATGAAGGTGGGGCATTACCCCGTGATGTTATCAAAGTACCTGCTTTAGCTGGTGGAGCAGGTAAAAAAGAAAGAGTTGACCACCCTACTCAAAAACCACTAGCACTATGTGATATTTTAATAAAGGCCGCGAAAAATAAAGATTCGCCTACTCTTATGGTTATTCCATTTGTAGGCTCTGGTAGCGAATGTGTTTCTGCAAAAAAAAATGGTGTTGATTATATAGGTTATGAAATAAATAAAGACTATGTGGATTTAGCGCAAGCTAGATTAGCTAGCGATGAGTAGCTCTAGGTCGGCCTTGGATGTTATAGGTGTTAAGTACGGAAGAATAGCCGACTTCCTAGTCCACCAACCCTGCTTCCCCTGAAATGTGACAATTTTTTTATCACGCATCTCCCCCATGAGAAGCGACTTCTTGACGCCCCAAATCTTGAACCCTTGGAAGTCTAAGAGGGCAAATAGTGCAAACTCGTAGTCATGCTCAGGTTCCAAGTGCTGCCAGACACAATCATCCTTACCGGCCCAATAGCGGGCTGTCTTAATCTCAATCTTCTTGCCGTGCAAAGTCGCGTCATGTTGAGTGGATGACCTTTTTCCTAGGCCAAATATGGCCGTCAGAATCTTCTCGCACTCTGATCCGAAGGGTTTGGAGTCCAAGTCCACCAACTGTTGGACGTCGGGTGAAGCGCCCATCTTCTTGTAGTATTTTTTCTGAGTTTCCTTCTCCAGAATAGACTGGAAAGCCTTGGTGTGCTTCCATGATTCGGAAGAAAGAATGTCGGACATTTTATCAATTCCTTTGTTTTATACATCAATGTAAAATACATAAAAGTTTTCAATTTTTTACGTATTTTTCTAACGTCCTTTTACCGATAAAAATTTCAATTTTAAACACTTTTTGCTAATATTGGTCTTTTTATTGAACTTTTTCTTTTTAATGATAATGACCGGGTTTTTCTGCTCCTAGTCCTAGTCCTAGTACCGGTTAATTTAAAACTAATTGCATTGATTTGACGTAAAATATCAGGATGAATAGTTGGTTCTCCAACTCTACGAGGTATTTCACTAGGTATTAAGTCGCTAGGATTAATAGTTTTACAAATAAATTCATTGGATGCTTTAAAATCAGAATTACAAATATCAATTCCTTTATATAATTTCATAAAAATACGTAAACAAACGGCTACATCTACCAGAGCGTTATGAAGTTGACCATTAGACTTTTGTCCAAACATAACTTGATGAGCCGTTTCTAGTCTAGGATTTCTTATTTTACGCCTTCCATAAGCATCAAATGAATAATCAATAACTTCTCTACCCGTCTCATCTCGTAAAACTTCATCCATTTCATAAATATATTTTGGTAAATTACAAACTTTTCTAGAATTTTGAAGCGTACAATATCTCTTTGCTTTATCCCATAATAACTTATTTATTGTCTCTTTCATTATTGTTTTATCCTGGGCGGAGGTATCGGGATGTCTAATTAAAAGTGTTAATTCTGCACAAATAACATTAATATCATATTGAATATTATGCCCTACTACAAAATCTGCTTTATTGTAAAAATTCATAAACATAGTTAAAGCTGTTCTCATAGTTATTCCGTTTTGTTCTAAATCATCATCACTTATACCATGTATTTCAGTAGAATCTGGAGGAACCGTTTGCCCATCGGGTAATTTTATTAATTTATCATAAAAAGCCAATTGTTTTTGTTTTTCAGTATCATATAAAACAAAAGCTAGTTGAATAACGCGTGGCCACTCCTCAGCCTTTGCCCCTTTACTTTCATTAAAATAACGTTCATTATTCGGTGGTTTTCCCGTAGTCTCTGTATCAAAACATAAAATTAATGGCATTATATATTTAAAAAATATTTTATTTATTTGACATTCTGTAAAATATATCAAATAATTCTTTACTTTTAACGTCCAAAAGCACTAAAATCAGCAGTTAATGGCATAAAATTACTTTGTCCTTTATTTGATAATGACCCATAATAAGAATATTGGTCAGTTGTAGATGTTCCATAAGGAGATTGGAATGCACCTTCAGTTCTATTAATAGTAATAGGTTTACCATCTGGACCAACTGTTTGTGTATTGTCCTGACCATATAATTTACTATTTAATTGGGTTTGATTATTATTAGGATACATATTCTGATTATTTATTTGAGTACCATTATTTTGTGTTAATATTTTTGCTGCTCCAGTTCCGGCTCCTCCTACTAATCCAGTAACACCACCAGCAATATTTCCTACAGTATCTAATGCTTTATTTGCAACAGACCCTACTGTTCCAGTTGCAGTATTTAATACACCGGCACCAGTTTGAGCGACTCCTTCTACTCCAGCAACAGTATCATATGTTGCTAATGTGAGTGAGCCACCTATCGTATTGGGGTCGGCGTTAGATGAGAATGTTCCATTCCCAATATTGGAATAATTTGCATTGGGACCAGTACCTGTACCATTCTTTGCAGGAGAAGGTGTAGCTTGTAAATTATTAATACTTGCTCCACCAGCTACAGTATTCCCGTTATGAGATAATGTTCCAGACCCACCATTCCCACCACAGTTGGTGCATGGTCCTCCACTACACATCGGACAAGAAGGACAAACAGGTGGTACTATTTGAGTTTTTAATAAATAGTCATCTGTGTAATTCAAATTAGGTTGTCCATTATTTTTCCAATACCAATACCATTTAAAATACTCCGACATAGCACTATCTTGTGTAGGTGGGGCAATAGGGGGTGAACTATTACTAATTGGAGGAGTAGGTGATGGACCAGTTTGTGGGTTCATTATTGGCGTAATAGTAGTACTCTTATCTATTGTAGTGGCCGTAAACCGACAGACATTATTTAAGGTGAATGTTTTCATAGTAGTATCTGTGTAACCTATCAAAGCTATTACTG
>Ga0209188_1000146_pt1 | contig 80805 bp, 76 predicted proteins | sample C_130625_EF_Meta_FD_187307 | JGI IMG/M metagenome (GOLD analysis project Ga0209188, IMG submission 187307) | Freshwater microbial communities from Lake Croche, Canada to study carbon cycling - C_130625_EF_MetaG (SPAdes) (version 2) | ecosystem: Environmental > Aquatic > Freshwater > Lake...
GCAAAGTAGGCATTTGTTCTTCGGGCTGTGTTTCCTCTTGATCCGTTGCCTTTTGCTTTGGTTCAAACTTTTTGTGTTCTTGGGTGTGGTGTGAATAGGCACTATTTACCGCAGTCTTAATTTCTCTTTCAGATAAATCAAAATGCTGTGTACATAGTATTTCAGTATCGGATTGCGATAAACCAACTCTGTTGCAATTAGAAGCAAGCAGATAAATATAATTATTTCTGTTTCCATCGGTGTATGATGCTTTTTGGTTAGTGAATTGAATTTGTTGATTGAATAAAAATGTAATGTTGAGGTCTTCGGGTTCTGCCTGTTCTATTGGAACAACTGGAGCAATAGCCGTAGGCGTTTGCGATTGTTGTTCTTGAATGAATTGGGGCAAAGCCACAATGAATTTCTCGTTTTGGATGGTACTGTAAGCGTTGGGGTCGTGGCTCATAAAACAAAGCCTTGTAACATCTTTGCAGCTTGGGTCTGCCTTTAGTCCTGTGGCATCTTCATAATACTTCTGCACTTGCAAATAAGCAATGTCGTGGTGTTCCAGTTGGGTGCTTACCTCAACAAATACTTTTAAGCCGTTGCCACTTGGACTGATGAAACAAAGTGATGTGTAGGAGATTTTACTAATGATTGCAAACGCAGTTTGCAATTGCTCTGGTGTTAGTTTGTCAAAATCCAAATGCACAAAGCCACTGTACATTTCAAGAAAAGGCATTTGCCTTTTTTCGCTGAATACAGCCGAAGGCGTAAAAGCTAATAACTGTTTCTTTTTGTTGTCGGCTTCTGCCTTATTGCCTTGTGCAATAAGATTGCGGATTTCTTCTACCTCCGTTTTGTACTTGTCGGAAATAATGTCTTTACCTATCAGCAGTAGAGATTTTTTTTCTACCGGGACAGTAAAGTTTTTAAATATGGTACTACTTGCCATTTCTTTTCTTTCTTATCGGTTAAAAAATTCTATTTGCGTTTGTTCTTGAGTATGTACTCGGTAGCCATAGCATCAATTTCTTCAGTAGAAGATTGACGGTTACGCTGCAACCAGTCGTCTAACTCGGAACGCTTGAAATAGAGTTTTTTTCCCTGGGGACAGAAATGGGGAATACTCTTTGTACTTGTAAGTTTGTACAAATGTGAGGGGCTTACATCAAGGAATGTGCAAGCCTCGTTGAAGTTTAATACTGTTTTTTGCAGTAAGTTTTGCTCATCTAATTTGTTTGCAATTTCTGTGAGCTTGTCGAGAATTAAATTTTCTGTTGCCATCTTTTTATATTTTTAAAATTGATGGAACAAAACTCTACAATGCAGCAGGGGCAAAGGATTAGAGTGTTATATCTCATTGAGATAACTCCCTAATCTCACTATTTTTTATTTCATTTGGTTGATTATGTTGTCAATGTTTGACTGATTTTTTGGGCTTTCAATTTTGTTTGAATACAGATTTTGAGCCTTTAAAAGTTTATTGGTCTTTGTATAAAACAAACCAGATTTTTCAAGTGCTGTTGGTGTAAGATTATTGAAGCTGGCACTAAGTTTATCAATGATGTATCTAAGCTGCACCGTTTCGCAACCAAAATAAACTTTGTGCATTTTGATGGTGAGTGCCTTTGATGTTAGAATAGCTACCAAATGGTCTGCGGTACATTTTTCCTCATTCAATAAATCTACTTGGTTTACTAATGAAGTGATGGTAGATTTCAGTTTTGCTTCTGTGCCTTTAAAGCCAAATGATAGTTTCTCTTTGGTGGTTGGCTTCTCGGCTTTCTCTGTTTCAATTTCTACTTTCTGCAATTCATTAATCTGTGCCTTTGGCAAGTTCAAATCCAACAAATAAAAATCTTCAACACTGGTGGGGCTGTCAATACTGGCTTTGCTCAATTCCTGTATATCAAAAAATAAAATAGTAAGGTGTTGCCTTAATAACTGCAATACAAAATGAGGTAACGAGCTTTGCTCGATAGGTGCTTCCTCAAATCCTCTTTCCTTAATCTCCTTAACTGTGTTTACGGTTAGTGCTTTGATGTTCTTTAATGCAATGGTGGTGTGATACACTATATCCACCTTTTTGCTGTACTTCTGCATTTTGGTATTAAAAGCATTGTAAACACGAAGTGTTTCAAGGCTGATAACGGCATTATAAAATTTGCTTACTGCATCGCTGTAAGCTGGAAAAACTATTGCGTAGCAATGGTTTTTCAAAGTGCTTGTACCCTTTGTATTTTGCTTTGTAAGCCATTTGGAGAGGTCGGAATAATCAGCCAACAATATTTGAAGCTGTTGCACCAACTCGGCTTCTGTGGTGGGTTCTTTGCTGCCTACCTTTTTTATTTTCTCGTTGATGGCTTTTGTGCCTTTGGCATCAAAAGTCCAGGGCATAAGTTCTTTGAACAAAATGCTATTCAATATTTTTATTTCCATTATAAGCCAATATTTATTTTGTTAGCTGCTACTGTTTTCTTTTCATCAATTACATTAGCATAAATCTGTGTTGTTTTTAAATGCCTGTGTCCAAGCAATTTTGATACTGTGAAAATATCAGTACCTAAAGTAAGCTGTAATGTGGCGTATGTGTGCCTTGCACAGTGGAAAGTGATGTGCTTTTCAATTCCTGCCTTTATCATCCACCTGTACAAATCAGCATTGCGACTATCGGAGTAAATCAAATCAGGAAATACCGGGTCGGTTGGCTTTCCTTTTTCTCCTAACAAATTATAGGCTTCATCAGATATGGGTAATGTTTCAGATCCTTTTGTTTTTTGCTGTACGAAACGGATGTAATGCCCTAACTCTGCCGACTGTTGCATTTCACTCCATTTCAATTTCTGAATATCGCTAAAACGTAAGCCTGTAAGACAAGCAAAAATAAAAGCCCTTTTCATCAACTCGTTTTTACATTCGGTTTTGGCTAAGGTCTTTAATTCATCAAGGGTTAAAAACTCTCTTACTGGTTCGCCTTGTGGCAAGCCTTCTACCATTTCGGCAGGGTTGGTTTTTAGTATGCCATCCCTCACAGCTTGTTTGAGTGCTGCTCTGAACTTATTGAAGTAACTGTATTTGGTATTTGTTGAAATTGCCTTTTTGGTTTTGGTACTGGCTTCTTTCAATAGATAATCCCTGAAGCCATCAACAAATGCTTTATTGATTTGGTTAAACTGTATATCTCTTGGGCAATACTTTTTCAAGTGCTTTATGGTACTATCCCAATTGCCATAATTCCCTTTGCTGTCTTTTCTCTTTTCAGCCAATGCCTCCATATACATAATGAAGTACGTTTTTAGCTTCTCCTTGTCGTGGAAATCATAAGTGCTATTCTGTATCTCCAAATGCCTTTTACTGCGGATGGTTTCGGCTAATGCCAATATCTTTTTATTTTCCTCTTTTACTGCATTGGTGAGCTTCCCTTTTTCGGGGTCGGGTGTTAGGTACAAATTCAAATACTCATACTGGCGTTTGCCATTGGAGTAGTACTCTAAGTAAAGGCTTATTTTATCGCCTTTGAGCCGTTGTCTTAATGTTACTTTCATATTCTTATCAGTTAAATAAATTATCAATTGAAGCCCTTTTGATGATAGTACGGCTGCCCAGCTTTGCCACCGGCAAACGATTACTTTTTATCATCCGTTGAATGGTCCATCTGCTTGCACCCAAAAGGGTAGCAACTTCCAGTATGCTTAAAAATTCTTTCTCTCTTAAATTAATGTGATTACCTGCTATCGGGTTGGATAGGGTTTCAGTAGCAACTACTGGAGAAGGGGAAACAATTTTGCTTTGTTGGTTCTTAAATTCTGCGTTTACTTTTTCTTCTCGTTTGGTTTTTTTGTAGGCTGCACTGTTGCATTTATGGCCACAATACTTCGTTGTGGTCTTTTGGGCTATGAAAGCCTTACCACAATGATTACAGAATTTAGGAAGTTTAATTGTACTACACATTTGTTGCTACTTGTTGCAGTATGTTGCTGTGTGGTGCTACTTGGTGCATTATTTCGCCTGACTTCCATCAAACTGATATGTGGGCAACAAAATAGCCAATTGGGCAACAACTGGGCAACAAATATAAGTAAAAAAGTAGAGTTGGGCAACAAATAAGAGAAAGAAAAGTGTACTGAAACTCAACAAAAACAGGCACTTAACAAACAAAAGAAAGTAAATTACTTTCCAATACAGAATTTACTAAAAATATAATCTAGTTGGTCTTCGGTTGTGATTTCACCAGTAATAACACCCAAATAGTGAAGCGCGTTTTTGATATCTATTGATAATAAATCGCCCGTAAGATTGGATTGAAGCCCAAATTTTATTTCATTAAGGGCACTTAAAAGATTTGAAAGTGCTTCATAATGACGAGCATTGGTAATTACTAGAGACTCTGTATTGATATCACCATCGACAGACATTTCAACTAGACGAGAAGTGAGATGGTTTATGTTTAGTTTGTCTTTAGCTGAAATGTAAATGATGTTTGGAATAGAAGGGAATTCATTAGAAGCGTTGGTATTTGAAATATCTATCTTATTAGCTACGAGAATGTATTTTTTGTTTTTATCTTTAAACTCACTAATGACTGTTAGTAAATCATTTTCTGAATATTCGTTAATATCGAAGAGGAAAAGGACAAGATCGGCAATTTGAATCTTTTCACGGCTACGTTCTATTCCCAAACCTTCGATGATATCAGTTGCATCTGGACGAATACCTGCAGTATCTATCAGACGAAAGATGACACCGTCGATATTGATAACTTCCTCGATGGTATCGCGAGTAGTCCCTGGAATTTCACTTACAATAGCACGGTTTTCATTTAAAAGCGTGTTAAGTAAAGTGGATTTACCAGCATTTGGCTTACCAACAATAGCTACTTGCACGCCATTTTTAATGACGTTGCCTAATTTGAAAGAGTTATAAAGTGAAGTGGTTTGAGAAATGAGTTTATCTAATAAGAGGAGAAATGACTGACGATTAATAAATTCAACATCTTCTTCAGCAAAATCAAGTTCTAGTTGAATAAGAGATGAAAATTTTAATAATTCTTCCCTAAGATTAGATAATACATGTTTAAAACCACCTTTCAAATTTGTAATTGCTGCTTTTTTACTAGCTTCCGTATTACTAGAAATTACATCAATTACAGCTTCAGCTTGAGTTAAATCTAATTTTCCATTGAGAAAGGCGCGTTGTGTAAACTCTCCAGGTTTAGCCAATCTACAACCAACTGCAATTAGAGCTTCAATAATCGTTTGTTGGATATATGCGGAACCATGACAATTGATTTCAATAACATTTTCCCCAGTAAAAGATTTGGGAGATTTAAAGATATTTAAAACTACTTCATCTAGGATTGAATTATTATAAGTTAGAAAACCATGATGTATGGTATGCGATGGAAACTTTTCTAATATTTTTTTAGGAAATAAATGATTGACGATTTTAAAACAATCTGATCCACTTACTCTTATAATTGCTAAAGCACCAACTCCATAAGGGGTGGCTAGTGCTACAATTGTATCATTCCAATTGTTAATATTGTTTATCATTAGTTGAAACTAAAAGACCTTCTCGTTGAGAAGGTCTTTATAAATAAGTTAAAAAATGATTATTCATCTGCGACAACAAAAGTGATGGTTTGTCTCATCCTATAAGCTACTTGTCTTCCATTTTGAATTGCAGGTTTCCATGATGGACCTTTCTTTAAAACTCTAATTGCTTCTTCTTTAGTTTTATAACCTGGATCATTTTCAGCAACTACGTCACTTATATTACCACTTTTATCTACAAGAAAAGAAACAATAACACTATACTTACCTGATGGAGCACCGTTTTCTGATGGTAAAGCACTATTCAAATTTCTTTCGAGAAACTTTGCCCAAGCACTTTTGCCACCAGGAAACTCAGCTTCTATTTGAACAGACTTAAATACTTGGTTGTAGTCTTCCTCCTGTTTAGGGGCTTCTACTGTACCAGTGCCTTTACTTTCAACAGGTGGAGCAACCACACCTTCATCTTTGGTACCTTCTTGATTGATTGTACCAATTTTAGTTTCTTCCAATTTTGCTACTTCGGGAGGAGGCTCTTTGACTTCTTCGTCTTTAACAATTTTTGGAGGAGTAAATTTAGTAATCTCAACCTTAGGAGGTTCTTGTTTAGGAGGTGGAGGTGGAGGTGGGACCTCAGGCTTTTTCTCATCCTTCTTAACATCTTCTAGAATAACATCTTGAACGACAATTGCATTCTTCTTGGAGTTATCATTTATCAAAGTAGATAAAAATGTAATCAAAAGAATGGATGCACAAATTGCAACTGTGGCAATAATTGCATAAGTAATACGTTTGCTATAACTTTTTCTCAAATCATAAGCACCATAAGACTTATTCTTACCATCGAAAATTATATCAAGAACATCTGCAGATAATATTTTATTAATTTCCATAATTAAATTTCTACAGTTAACTAATTTGTTTTTGAAGAACTTGCATTTTCAGTTGCTTTTATTAAAAGGTTTTCACCTTCTGAAATATCAACTAAAGCATACCGTTTTACTACATTGATTGCCATTTCATCAAGAATATCTATAACATTCTTATAATTAGATTCTTCATTAGGCTTAATAACTACAAAGAAATCTTTTTCATTAGTAGAACGTTTCTTTTGAATAATTGAGGCACGAATTTCTTTGAAAGAAGAAGATTTAAAATTTTTACCAGCAGGATCTAAAATACCTTCATAGTAGAAAACATTATTATCTCTTCCCAACAATATAGTAAATGCACCAGATTCTTTAGTCTTTGTTTGATCCTCAGGTTTATCTGAATCTTTTGGAAGATTCAACTTAAAAGCTGTTGGTTGTGACATTGTGGTAGTAAAAATAAAAAAAGTGATTAGCAAGAATCCTAAATCAACCATTGGAGTTAAATCTATTCTTGTAGATAACTTTTTACTTTTCTTAACCCCAGGGCCTTTTTTATGACCACCACCTGAGGAGGTATCCATTTCTGCCATAAGAAAATATTTTAATCCTCTAGTTTAGAACCAGATTTAATTTGATTTGAATTCCAAAGATCGGTTCCCATTGGAACGGATTCAGGATTAGTCACCATTTGAAACTTGAGAAAATCATTTTTCTTGAATGCAATAAGCACATTCTTAAATGATGGATATTTAGATAAATTATCACCTTTCAAAAGAAGATTGACTTTCTGACCTTGATAAGCATCATTAATAATTTGCATCCACTCTATTAATTCATTATTAGAAGAATCTTTACAAGGAATACCCGGTAACATATTGCCTTTTCGATTTTCCTCTGATAAAGCTAAAAAAGAATTTAATTGAGAAAAACTTGTTCCGAAAAAAGAAGCTTTAGAAAAAACAGCTTGATTTACGAAAATATTCTTTTTATTTTTCAATACATCCGCTATAAACAACTTCTTGCTCTCATCATCCATGGATAAAAACACTTTACCATTTTTATCTATAGTAATTAAAACAATATCCTTATCTGGAGCAACCTTTGATGCAACTGAACTAGGTGTAACAACAGTTATTGATTCTGAAGCTTTAAATTTTGTAGTTAGAATAAAAAAACTTAACAATAAAAAAGCTACATCGCACATCGCTGTCATGTCAATAGAAGTACTTTTCCTTGGTAACTTAGGCCTAGACATAAAGGGAATACTAAATTATGAAACGAAACTTATTTGTAGTTAGATGCGAAACTTTGAGTTAAAGTAAATCCTGATTCATCAATACCATAAGTAATAGCATCTATTCTGGTAGTGAATATATTATAAAATATAATAGAAATTGCAGAGGTACCAATTCCAAGAGCAGTGTTATACAATGCTTCGGAAATACCTTGTGATAATTTTTGAGCAGCCTCTCCGCCTCCACTATCACCGAGAGCTGAGAAAGAACGAATCATACCTAATACAGTACCAAGGAGACCTAACAAAGTTGCAACAGAAGCAATAGTTGAAAGATAAACTAAATTTTTCTCTAACATGGGTAACTCTAATGCTGTTGCTTCCTCAACTTCTTTTTGAATATTGAGTACTTTTTGCTCAGTAGTTAAATCATTGTTGGAAATCATTTCTTTGTACTTCTTTAGCCCACCCTTCATAACATTGCCAACTGCTCCTTTTTGTTTATCACATTCAGTGATCGCTTTGTCAATTTCTTTATTAGCTAAATGAAATTGAACTTTTCTAATAAACTCAGCAATATTACCAGTGCCAGCAGCTTTAACCACAGTAAGGAAACGTTCAATTACGAAAGTGAGAACAGTAAGAAAGCAACCAATTAATATAGGTACAATGATACCACCAAGATACATTTTAGCAATAGCACTAGTTGGACCATCATGCTCAGGCCAAAACCAACCTTTATTATCCGGTTTAGAAAAATTACTAGGACTCCCAATTACAAAGCGCCAAATAAAATATCCTAATAAAATACAAATAAAAGGGGCTAAAGTGCCAATTAGATTGTTATTCTTATTAGGCGAACTAGCTAGAGCGTTAGATTTAATATCAGACATAAAATGAAATACTTAAAAATAAATTAATATGACCATAGGTCTTGTTCGTAATTAAATATCTTTTCTTTAATTGCTTCACCTTCTAGCAAAATAAATAAAGAATTTTTACCATATTTTTCTTTCAGAGATTGATTGAAAGGATTATCAATAGTTGACATAGTAATATAACTACTAAACATTCTACTTTCAAATAAATCCTCCCAACTCATCCTAGCTCCAAAATTCTTTGGATTATACACTTCATAACGAGCTAATACAGGCCTTAAATCTGGATAATATATCCAAAATAATGTTATCATTTGACCAGTAGAAGTACCATCAGACAAAACTAAAGGTTTCATTGGAGCAATTCCCAAAATACGCGTGAATAAACGTGAAGCTTCCTTATCAAAAACAACCTCTTCTTTAATTTTGTATTTATAAATAGAATCTAAATTAACTTCTCTAGCTTTAATTTCATATTTAGTGATGTTACCATCTAAATCATAAACTGCATTTGTATCGATTTTGGATCCGAAACGAGCTAATGCTTGTTCTACAGTAAATGGAGTAGTAAAGCGATCATCTTCATCAGGATTGAATGCTACAACACCGCCTTTTATAGCATTTATCAAAATTGAAATAAATCTTTGACTTCCATTATTTTCTACCAAGGAATAACGGAAAGCTAAATTGATTTTTTCTCTTGCATCAATCTCCCTCCAAATTCTTTGTTTATAAACAGCATCATCTTCTCTTAAATGTTCATAAACTAGGGGAATACGATCTTTTACAAGATTTTTTTCTATTATATTATCATTCCTAAGTGACACTTTTACAGTGTCATTCATTCCTCCAGAACCAGAAGATGCAACGTGGACATAAGGTACATTAGACACACGTTGAGAATTGTTAGACTTAGTGTTATTACCATAAGCCGATGTTTTGGAATCATCAGATTTGGTATCGTAGGCACTTTTAGCACCTTTACCTACAGATTTGGAAGGAGAAACCTTCTTAGGTATAGGTTTTTTTACAACTTTCTTTTGAGAAAATGTAAAAGAACAGACAAATAAAAAACCACTTAATAAAAAAATGTACTTTTTCATAAACTATCTTAAATTAAAACCAATTAGAGGTAAAGGACGAGTTCTGCCATCTGGACCTACGGCTTTAATTTCGTCAAAAGTTATAGTTGTACCAGAAACTGCTTTATCTATAATCCTACGGGCTTCAGCACCAAATGCTGCACCACTATTCTGAGCTATTCCAGGATTTTCAGTAAACCCTCTACCTACAGCGATTATAGTAAAGCCAGTGATAGAATACTTAACACCTTCAAATACGAAGTTTTCTAAATCTGCCCTTAACCCTTGTTGAGCTTTAAACTCGTTTGCAGGAATTGCACCACCGGTACTACGCCCAACCTTAGCAACAGGGTCTGGAATAGGTTTAACTCTAAATTTAAATGGAGTAGATTTACCGTCAACAGTTACTGTAACATTTGCTTCTGTACCTCCAGTTACTGTTACATCATATTTACCAGCACCTGTTTTAGTTAAAGAACCATTATCTATAGCAACCTGTGTTTTTTCATCACCTGCTGCACCACCTGATACAGATATTGGATTAGCTAAACCTATATAGAATACTTTGGTAGCATCAGCACTTACACTTGCACCTGTTGGTGAACCAACAGTATATTTGATTTCGGATTCCTTAACACCGTCTTTACCATCAGGTGTTTTGAAATGTATAACAACCTTTTTTGAGTATGAACCAGGACCACCAACTGTTGTTTTATATTCTGCAACACCTTGTGCATTTAAAGGTACAGACGAACCATCAATAGTTACTGTAGGTTTAGCAGCACTACTAAATGCACCTACTCCGCCAGTAATTTTTAGTTCTTGACCAGGCATTAAATATTCAGAGCTTTGACTAGCTATAGCCTGAAATTGATCAAATATAATTTTAACTTTTCCTACTTGTTGATGACAGAAATCAGTTACTTGAGATTCACTATTTTTTACATCATTTTGAAACTTACTTAAAATAGTAATAGCAGCAATAGATGGTGTCATGTGAAAGTAAGCATAAGCCCAATCACCTTTAACTTTACTATGCATTTCTGGTATAGCTAAATCAAGAGGTAAACTATTCGCAAACTCTTTTTCTATGGCAGGATCAATTTGGAGAAGTTTAGTTTTGAAATCAGTAAGACGTTGAAGTAATTCTTTACCATTCTTAGTTCCAACTGGACCTTCCACTAGTAAGTGTGTTGCTGCATCTAAATTATCAAGGCTAAATGATTTTTTTCCTTCTTTATCTACAACTAATTTAGAAGCTTTCATCAATTCTTCTTTCAAATTTTCAATGTACTTAGTTACATCTTCAGCCAATTGATGTGCTTGCTCAGACTTAGGCTTCCAAACAATTGCTCTTTCTTTAGATGTTGGATCCTTGATTAACTCATCGAAAGATTTAGCAATTGTACTATTTTTTTCATCTATTGCTTTATTAGAGCTCAATAGACTATTATTAACTGTTTTGAATGCATTTAGAATTTCAGAAGACACATTTAGTGCTAACAAAGCTGTTAAAACTAAATACATCACATTAATCATTTTCTGCCGCGGCTCTTTGGGTAATGACATAATTTTTTATTAAAGTGATTAAGAAAAATAGTTAAATAGGTTATGCTCTACCTTGCATTGCAGTAAGCATATTTCCATAAACTTGATTCAACTTAGTCAAGTTTGTAGCAAGTGCCGTAATTTGTTCTTTAGCTTTTACAGCATCTACTGCACTACCTTGCATAGTTGCAGCTACTTGCTCTAATTTTCCATAAAACTGGTTAATCGCTTTTAGATGGTTATTACTTTCTTGTAATTCCAATTCGTAAATAGTGTTGATAGAAGACAAATTCTTAGTTAAAGTTTGTATTTGACCATGGAATTGTTTTGATGTTTCTGCAGCACCACTGAACGAAGAAAAAGAGGCAGTAGCTTGATTAACAGCACCAGAAATCGCAGTTAGAGATTCTGCTGCTTGTTTTGTTTTTGCCGAGAAGTCAGTAGTCGACTTAACAACATCACCAATATCGGCCATTTTATCTACCGTACCACCTAACTTTTTGAAGTTATCACTTAACTTAGATAGATTAGTTGGAGTAATATCAGCCTCGGCTAACATTTTTTCCATAGTTTTTAAAGCAGGATTTCCTTTCGCAATTTGTTCAACTGGAGGAGCATCATGTTCCGCATCTGCTGGAGGTAAAATTGCATAAACTAGAAATATTAAAGCCTCAGTACCCAATCCGATAGGTAAGAATAAATCTGAACCTGGATAGTGCTGAATTTTGAATAACGCACCAATGATAACAACTGCTGCACCTACGCAAACGAAAATGTTTAAAAGTCTGTTTCCTAATGGAGAAATACCTGATGACATGTTTTTTTAAATTTTGATGGATTAATTAATTAAATTTTTAAATGAATATTTATGATAAATGATTGAAACTTACTTCCTTGGAACTAAATCGATTACACACCTGAAACCTATGTATGATTTAGCAGTGTCTTGATACTCATAATTTCTAGTACTTGTTTGGAGATAATATCCTACATCCTTCCAGCTCCCCCCCCTAACAACTTTACGCTTCATTCTTGGTGGATCAGCATCATTTGCATCATATCTTAAATCAGGACTTAAGTCATGTACAATGTTGTAAGCACCTTCGTTGAAATAAGAATTAGTCCACTCAGCAACATTCCCTGCCATATTATACAGACCAAAACCATTTGGCCAATATGCATCTACTCTTACTGTGTAAAAACCTCCATCTTCAGCGTAATTCCCTCTTCCTGGTTTAAAATTAGCTAGTAAACAACCTTTCTTATTTCTTAAATAATAGTTACCCCAAGGATACATAGAATTACTCCTACCACCTCTTGCAGCGTATTCCCATTCGGCTTCACTAGGTAAGCGAAAATCACTTTCAATGGCCATTTTCTTTTTTTCCAAATAAGTATTTAAATACTTTGTACGCCAATGGCAAAAAGCAACAGCTTGTTTCCAATTTACTCCTACTACTGGGTAGTTACCAAAAGATGGGTGAGCATAATATCTTTTGGTCATTGGCTCATTATATGAATATGAGAAATCTTTCATCCATACTACAGTATCAGGGTATACTGCGATTTTTCTTGTAACAAAAAACTTTAAAGGATCTTTTTTAAAAGCCTCTTTATTTTCTTTTTTAACTAATTCATCTACTTTGGGTACTGTATACGAATAAATTATTTTTTCCGGATTAAAGAATGGTTTTGCGCCTTGTGCATCAACTTTAATATAGTACCCTGAACCTGATAATTGATCTTTAAATTTAGAGTCTTCGAATTTAACATTTTTCATCTGATTCCAATGAACTATGGTATCATAATAAGGGGCTCCTAACATTACAGCTACTGTAGAATCGCGTACCCAGTTTACAAATTGACGATACTTATTATTTGTTAACTCAGTTGCATCCATCCAAAAACCAGGTATGGATACTTCACGATTTCTTGAGGTAAATGTATAATTAATATCCTCGTCACTAGGTCCCATGTGGAAAGTTCCGGGTGGGACATAAACCATTCCAATAGGCATAGACATACTAGTTTTTGCACTAGGCGACACACCATGAACCTGCCCGTCGTCAATTATGCCGCCTTTAGATTTGCCTTTACAACTTACTAATGCCGAGAACAGCATAGTAACAGCAATGAAAAATAAACAATTTTTAATCATAAAAAATAATTACAAGTATCGCAAATATATAGTTTAACTCTAAAAAATTAAATAAAACCCAAAAAAAACTAAAATAAATCTTAACTCTACGCTTTATAAAGTTTCTTTTTCATACTTGAATACCAATCTTTACTACATTGATAATAAAGTTTATACACTTTACTATATGCTAATCTAATTTTCTAGATTAAATTGAAAAAGATGTAAACTTGTAAACATAACTCTATATATAAATACAATTAAACCTTTTAAAGATTTGAATACAAGCAATGGAAAATATTTAATTATTTGTTACCAAATTTAATTTCTATAAATCTAAAATTAATAAAATTTATATCCAATAGTTTGTAACAATAAATAATTGTACCCGAAATTATCTTTTACTTCAATGAACTTTGATTCGACAAATATATTGCCCTCATGTATATGTGCTAACAAATTTTCTTACAATAAATTAATTTGATACCATTTTTCATAAAGTCTATAGATAATTAAATTCAAATCTATTCATAATTATTTAATAAGAATTTGGAGGAAAATACACTCATAATAAACCCATTTATTTTGAATGTAAAATTAACATCCAAATTCCGATATTAATATAATCCTGAGTAGGTGTTTAAACTCATAATTTAATTTAAAGCTTCTTATTTAAAAAATCTTGAGTTATTTTAGGTAAATGCTATCCAATTCTACAGTTACTTAATAGTCAAAGTTTAATTTACAATAACACATAGTATCAATATTTGAAAACAACTTAACCCACCCAAATTGTTTTTACCGAGTATGATTACCATTCTATAGATACCAATCTATTTATGAGAATCAATTAACAAGTTTATAATTAAAATTAAAAATTAATAATAGTTTTATTATTAATTTATCATTAACGTTTAAAACTGGTTCATTCAGGGGTGCAAAATAGGGGGAAGAATTCAATAAGCAAAAAAAATATTTATTATTTTTTTGTTAAGTATGTAGTTATAAATGTTAAGGTAGCTTTTTTATTACAAATTCACCAATTTTTACAAGCATTTGTAGTAATAAACTTACTTGATTTATGTTATTTATAAAAAAATTAACCCTATTAATTTATAAGAAATATCCCTTTTTAGGAACAAAGAAAATACTAATTAGCTAATATGCTCGAACGTTTTTGCCTGCCATGAAATTTAAAAACGCCTTGTTACAAGCCTTATTACCACCTTGGGTTGGATAATTTCCTGTAAAATACCAATCACCTGTATTTGTAGGGCAGCTATCATGAAGATCTTCAATTGTTTGATAAATAACTTCCACTGGAAAGTGAATATCACTTGGAGTAATTAATTGTGCTATTTTATTGGATATTTCATCAGTAGTAAATGGCTTATAGACGAGTCTTACAAGATTTTCTTGATGAATAAGCCCGTTTTTATCTAAATCTTTGATTTTGTTTTCTATATCAACTAATAGCTTATCCATATTCCTTTCAGCAATTAAAGAAAGCGCTGCTCTAAAGGCTATAAAATCTCCCAATTTACTCATATCTATACCATAACAATCGGGATAACGGATTTGGGGGGCAGAAGAAACAATAATTATTTTTTTGGGTTTTAATCGGGCAAGCATTTTTACAATACTTTCCTTCAAAGTTGTTCCCCTAACTATACTATCATCTATTACTATTAATGTGTCTTCATGGTTTCTTACAGTTCCGTAAGTAACATCGTAAACATGTTGGACCATTTCATTTCTATTATCATCTTCAGTAATGAAAGTTCTTATTTTAACATCTTTAATTGCAATTTTCTCTTGTCGAATCTTTCGATTAATCATTTCTTGCAATTTTTCTTCCGTTACTTCATTTCCCCAACTTAAAATTCGCTTTACTTTAATTTGATTTAAATAATCTTCCATTCCTTTTACCAAACCATAAAAAGCAACTTCAGCAGTATTGGGTATATAAGAGAAAATAGCATTCTTTAAATCGTACTTTATGCTTTCAAGAACCCTTTTACTAAGATGATGACCTAAAGCTATTCTCTCTCTATAAATTTTTTCATCACTACCACGACTGAAATATATTCTTTCAAAGCTACATGCCCTTCTTTCTTTTGCAGGAATAATTTGTTCTATTCTATATTTTCCTTTATCATCAACAATCAAGGAAGTACCAGGCATCAATTCTTCTACTTCATTTTCGCCAACATCAAATGTGGTTCTTATGCTCGCTCTTTCGCTTGCCGCAACAATTACATCTTCATTTATATAATAATAAGCTGGTCTTATACCATGTGCATCTCTCATGATAAAACTATGTCCATTTCCAATTAGCCCTCCAATTGTAAATCCACCATCAAATAAAGGTGCTGCTTGTTGTAATACTTTAACAATATTGGCATTATTTGGATTTTCTTCATCAGACTTTACTAAAAAATGATGAATAACTTCCATCATTGCCGCTAAATCGCTTTGCTTTTGAAAAACTCCTGGATCAATATTTAGTTGTTCATACAATTCATCTGTGTTTACAAGATTAAAATTCCCTGCTAATGCTAAATTTCTACCTGGTTGTGTATCACGTTTTATAAATGGATGGCAAAAATCTACATTATTCCTTCCTTGTGTTCCATATCTCAAGTGACCTAATAATAGTTCACCAAGAAAAGATACATGTCCTTTCATGAGTCCAGGATGTTTGGTAATATCATTTTGATATTTTAATAGCTCTTGTACTTCTGCATTTACTTGACTAAAAATATCGGCTATTGGTTGTTGTGCATTACTTCTTAATCTTGCTAAATAAGGGTAGCCAGGCTCAACATTTAATTTAACTGTAGCTATTCCTGCACCGTCTTGACCTCTATTGTGCTGTTTTTCCATTAACAAATACAGCTTATTCAACCCATATAGTACACTACCTTTCTGCTGTAAATAGTAAGAAAAAGGCTTACGGAGTCTTATGTAAGCCAAGCCACATTCATGTTTTATTGCATCACTCATTGGGAATAGAAATTACCTAATTATTTTAAAAACGCAAATATCGCATTTAATACGAAGGCTACATAATTACAATAACACAAATCCGCAATTTCGTAAATTTTGATTCTAGTTGGTAATCCTGATTCTAATTACCCAATTGACGATGGTTAAATACATATTATTAGCTAAGGTACTTTCCTACAATTGGCATTCTTCTACCAACTCCAAATGCTTTTGGACTCATGCGAATAATAGGACAGAATTGATTCCTTTTATATTCATTTGTATTTACCATTTTAATAGTTCTATCTACTAAAGCAGGTTCAAACCCTTGTGATTTAATTTCTGCAGGAGATAATCTTCTCTCTATATATTGATAAAGCATTTTATCTAAAACTTCATAATCAGGCAAGCTATCACTATCTTTTTGATTTGGTCTTAGTTCAGCACTAGGTGCTTTCGATAAGATACTAGACGGAATTATCTCTCTAGTTCTATTGATGTAATTGGCAAGGGCATAAACTTGAAGTTTATAACAATCACCTAAAACGCCTAGTCCTCCAGCCATATCTCCATAGAGCGTACCATAGCCAGTTGAAAGCTCGCTTTTGTTTGATGTATTTAGTAAAATATAACCATGTTTATTAGCTATTGCCATTAAGATATTGCCCCTAATTCTGCTTTGCATATTTTCTTCTGCAAGTCCAAAAGGCAATTGATTAAAAAGCGGTGATACCGTATTTAATAATGAATCGTAAACGTTATTTATTCTTACAATTTCGTAATGATTGTTAAGATTTTTACTTAAATCAATCGCATCATTTATAGAATGTTCTGTAGAATAAGATGAAGGCATTAGAACAGCCATAACATTTTCACTACCTAAAGCTTCACAAGCAAGTGCTAACACAACTGCTGAATCAATTCCTCCACTACTTCCTAAAATAGCTTTTTTGAATCCCATTTTATCAAAATAATCTTTAATCCCTAAAATGAGCGCTTGATAAATGAGTTCTATATGGCAGTGTTCATCAAGTTTCGCAAGGTCTATGGTTTGAAAATCTGTATTTATAATTTCATTGCTAGGAATAATATTTCCATTGTCTTCCAAAACTACCCCTTCTATAGTTTCTACAAAACTTGGCAACATTTTGCATACATATCCTTCCTTATTAAAAACCATGGAAGCTCCATCAAAAACTATTTCAGTTTGGCTGCCAACTGCATTACAATAAAACATGGGAAGTTGGTATTTATCAACATTTGCTTTTACAACAGCTATTCTTTCCTCTACATGTGTATAATCAAATGGACTTGCACTGAGGTTTATCATTACATCAGGGTTTTGTTCCATTAGAATATCCATTGGACAAATTCTGTATAATGGATTATTACCCACATTCCAAATATCTTCACAAATAGTTATGGCTAATTTCTTTCCTTTGAAATTAACTACATTCCAATCGAAAGCAGGTTCAAAATAGCGATATTCATCAAATACGTCGTAGGTTGGTAATAGTGTTTTGTGTATTTCTGCTATAATATTTTGCTGATACAAAACAAATGCTGCATTAAACAACCCTTTTCCTTTCTCATGATTATTTCTTGCTGGAGAGCCTATAATTACTCCAATAGTATCAGCATGTTGCTTAATAATATCGATAGACTCGTAACATTTATTAATAAAGTCATTAAACTCTACGAAGTCTCTTGCAGGATAACCACAAACACTCATTTCGCTGAAAATAATTAAATCAGCATTTTGTGTTTTGGCATAATTGATTGCAGCAATTATCTTCTCAACATTGTATGCAAAATTTCCAATATGATAATTCTGCTGAGCAATATAAATTTTCATAAACTGAAGTAAAACTGGATTATTTGATTCTAATACTTTTATTGGAAAGGAAAAAAACTTTTCTTTCCTTTTAGAGTAATAATCTTATCCTAATTGAAAACTAACAGCAACTTTATTTCCTAATAATTGCCTTGCACATTCTGCAATTGCAGTTGAATCATACCCACACTCTTGATATAGTTCTTTTAATGTACCATGCTCAACTAACGAATCAGGAACTCCTAATATTTTCACATCAGCATGATAATTATTTGCTGCCATGAATTCTAATACTGCACTACCAAAACCACCTATTACCGTTCCATCTTCTACAGTAATTATTTTGTTGTACTTAGAAAAAACCTCATGTAATAATGCTTCATCAATTGGTTTTGCAAATCGCATATCATAATGAGCAGGATCTATCCCTTCTGTTCTTAATGTTCTAATAGCAGCTTGTACAAAGTTACCAGGATGACCATAAGAAAGAATGGCGATTTCTTTACCGTCTTTTAGTTTTCTACCTTTTCCAATTTCAATAGTTTCAAAGGCTGTTTTCCATTCTGGCATTACACCATTTCCTCTTGGATATCTGATAACAAAAGGAAGTTTAGTACTAGGCAATTGCGCTGTGAACATCAAGTTTCTTAGCTCCTGTTCATTCATTGGAGCAGAAATAATCAAGTTGGGAATGCAGCGGAAGTATGCTACATCATAACATCCATGATGTGTAGGCCCGTCCTCTCCCACTAGCCCCGCCCTATCCAAACAAAATACAACAGGTAGCTTTTGTATTGCAACATCATGCACTACTTGATCAAAAGACCGTTGCATGAATGAAGAATAAATATTGCAAAATACCCTCATACCTTGCGTTGCCAATCCTGCACTTAAAGTAACTGCATGTTGCTCGCATATACCAACATCAAATGCACGATGCGGCATTTTCTCCATCATAAATTTTAGAGAAGACCCACTAGGCATGGCTGGAGTTACAGCCATAATGGTTTCGTTTTGCTCTGCTAGTTCTATAATTGTATGTCCAAATACATCTTGATATCTAGGAGGCTGGGGCGTTACAAATGTTTTCTTAACTATTTCACCAGTTATTTTATCAAATAAACCTGGTGCATGCCATTTAGTTTGGTCTTTTTCAGCTAAATCATATCCTTTGCCTTTTGTGGTAATGATATGCAGAATTTTAGGTCCTTTTATTTTTTTAAGATCGTGAAGCGTATCAACCAATTTGGTAATGTTGTGACCATCAATAGGCCCGAAATAGCGAAGCTTTAACGCTTCAAACAAATTGCTACTGCTACTTACCATGCCTTTTACACTATCAGCAAGCTTATGAGCCATTGCTCTGCTAATGGTTTTACCAACAGGCATTTTGCCCATCACTTTCCACACATCGTCTTTAATTTTATTATAAGTAGGCGATGTAGCAATATCCGTTAAGTATTCTTTAAGAGCACCAACATTGGGGTCAATGCTCATGCAGTTATCATTTAATATAATAAGAATGTCGCTATCTGCAACACCAGCATGATTCATTGCTTCAAAAGCCATACCTGCGGTCATACTTCCATCGCCAATTATGGCAACGCTTTTTCTATCTTCTCCTTTGTATTTGGCTGCCATAGCCATACCCAAAGCTGCTGAAATAGATGTGGAAGAATGTCCTACACCAAAAGTATCATATTCACTTTCTGTACGTTTAGGGAATCCACTAAGCCCCCCATGTTTTCTGTTGGTAACAAAACTATCTCTTCTACCAGTAAGTATTTTATGGCCATAAGCTTGATGCCCTACATCCCATACTAATTGATCGTAAGGAGTATTATAAACATAATGCAATGCCACTGAAAGTTCTACCACACCTAAACTAGCGGCAAAATGTCCACCATGAACACTTACTACATCTATTATATATTGGCGGAGCTCATTGCACACTTTGTGCAACTGCTTTTTTTCCAATTTTTTTAAATCTTCAGGGGAATTGATATTTTGCAATAAAACGCCGGGAGAAATTTCCATCAAAGCCAAATTTTTGTAAAAATAATGTTTTGCCTTTACAATATAGCAACTCGCAATTATAATTGCAGGTTGAAACTTTATTACTATCCATTTAATATAGATTGTCTATCTAACCTACACAACTAAAAATGTAAACAGAAAGTCTTTTATATGGTTCAACTTATTTTTAGATATCTACCTAATACTAATTTGTTTCGATTATTTTTTTACCCCCAAAATACCAAACACATATCTTATTTGCCATTGATAAATAAAATAAATCGAGATAGTGGCTACAACTATGTTTGCTAGGCTTATGAAAAATAAAAGTTTCATTTATTGGGCTTGTCAAACAGGAGGATGGATAGCTTATGGGCTGTCTATGCTTTTATATAATTTTACTTCAGACCAAAGCTTTACAAGAATTAAATATGAAAGACTAATTACTAGTATGGTATTCGGCTTTTTATTTACCGTATTACTTAGGCAACTAATTGTAAAGTTTAGGTTGCATCCGCCTTTATCTAAAATAAAATGGTGGCTGCTTTTAATAGTAGTATTGGTCATTTCTTTATTCTACAGTTTATCAAATAGTGCATTTGTAGAGTTAATACATTTATATGTGCCTGCTCAGAAAATTACTTTTGAACAACGTACGCTCTACAATTTCATATCCGATGGCCCTATTATTTGTGCTTGGGCAAGCTTTTACTACTTATGGCAGTATATAGAAATAAATACCAATACAGAAATAGATAAAATTCGGCTACAAGGATTGGTAAAAGATTTAGAACTAAAAACCATTAAATCGCACATTAATCCACATTTTATTTTCAATGCACTAAACAGTATTAGGGCATTGGTAGATGAAAACCCCGAAAGTGCTAGAACCGCTATTACCAAACTGAGCAATATTTTGCGAAGCAGTATGCAAGCAGAATCATTAGAAATGGCACCAATGGAAAGAGAACTAACAATAGTAAAAGATTATTTAGCTCTAGAAAAAATAAGATTTGAAGATAGACTGAATATAGAATATGATATAAATGCTAACACACTAAAGCAGCTTGTGCCACCAATGATGCTGCAAACATTGGTTGAAAATGCACTAAAACATGGTATTGGCAAACTTAAAAGTGGTGGAACTGTAAAAATAACCTCCCGATTTACAGACGCTTTTCTTGAATTGATTGTTGAAAATACGGGTAGCCTTAGCGATACAATTAACAATGATGGTTTTGGAGTAGCTAGTACAAGAAACAGGTTAAATCTATTATATGGAAAGGAAGCTATTTTTCACTTAAAAGCTATTTCAGATAATTTGGTGGAAGCAAAAGTGTGCATACCAATTGCACAGAATATTGAAAACGTTTAATTAAATTTTATGTATACAATTACAGCACTAATAGTTGATGATGAAAGACTGGCAAGACTAGAACTACGCAGAATGTTGCAAGCTTTTCCAAATGTAGAAGTGGTGGATGAAGCTGCTAATGCGGATGAAGCATTGGAAAAAATAGAACAACACAACCCCGATTTATTGTTTTTAGACATTCAAATGCCTAGCAAAACAGGGTTTGATTTATTGGCAGAAATAGGAAAATTGCCTAAAGTAATTTTCACAACCGCTTACGATGAATTTGCCTTCAAGGCATTTGAAGTGAATGCTATGGACTATTTATTAAAACCTATAGATCCTAAACGTTTGGCAGAAGCTATTGGAAAAGTACAAGAAGAAATTGCCAAAGAGCGCATTGTAGTACCTGCAAGCAGGGGCTTACTTGGAGAAAATGATATGATTTTTATAAAAGATGGCGAGCGCTGTTGGTTTATCCGTTTGGGAGATGTGCGCTTGTTTGAAAGCATTGGCAACTATGCCAAAGTATTTTTCGGAAACAACAAGCCACTCATTCTAAAATCGCTTAATGCCCTTGAAGAAAAATTAGATGAACGTTTCTTTTTTAGAGCAAATAGAAAACATATTATTAATCTGCAATGTATTGAAAAAATAGAGCCTTATTTTAATGGGGGACTATTAATAGATTTGAAAGGAAGTGGCGAAAGAATTGAAATAAGCCGAAGACAAACTGTTCGATTTAAGGAGATGATGAGTTTGTAGGAGTAGCCCCCATCCCCTGAAGGGGTGAAAAGAGGCAAAGAGGCAAGGAGTCTTTAATTCCGATAAATAGTTAGGCATGTTTGATAGAAAGTTAGGTACGCTCGACAATAAGATAGGTGCTTCAGATAGAAAGTTAGGTACCTCCGACAAAAAGCTAGTTGGCTCCGATAGAAAGTTAGGTAGGCTCGACAGAAAGTTAGCTATCTCCGAACAAAAGATAGGCACGTTCGACAGAAAGTTAGTTTCCTTCGATGAAAAGTTAGGCAGGCTCGACAGAAAGTTAGGTGCGTCCGACAACCCTCACCTCATGCCAGATTGCCTATCACCTCGTGCCAGAATGTCTATAGTTGCCCTCCAGAATGGCTAAGGCAGGTAGAAATGTGCAATCGTTGGTGTTTTATTAATACATTTAATTAAACAAAGGGTATTTCTAGGCCTATTAAAGGGTTTATTGAGTTTTATTGATTGGATAAGCAATTTGCTAGAAGGAAAAGTGATGCTTACAATCTCCAATCACCTCCATTGGGATAAGGAAAATGAGCATTTATTAGTACCTCGAGATAAGCTTAATTCATATTTTAAGCTCATTAAAAGTGGGGAATTATTCAAATTATATCCAACACCAAAAAAGTCTCGTAAATGAAGTTGTAATGAAGTATAAGCCAAATGAAGTTGCTTTAATGTTCTAGACTGAGAGCAAAGTATTGATTGAAAATACAGGAGTTCAACAAAGATGATGTCAATTAAACTGATTACTAAATAGCTTTTCTTGTCAGAAGTTCTATTTGATTTACTAATTCTTGGATTAATAATATCGATTAATTTCTTTATACGCATTTTGTATAGAAAATACATCCGTTTAAAGCTTGAAGAAACTAAGGTTATCAATACTTTAAATCATTTAAGTTCTTAGAGGGTAACTACGGGATTTTTGCCTAAAATTCCTTTCTTAATTTTAAGCAAATCGAAAACTAAACCATTAAAGAATGTCATCATTGCTCACAATGTTTTATGTATTGTTGTATATGGACTTTTAGCATTTGCAATTTTTTATCAATTTTAAAAGTACCAAGGCAAACAACTAAGATTTTTGTTATTACCGAAAATAATTAATTGAACGAAACCAGCACAAATTGTGTGGCAATTGTATATTCTTTAGATACCAATTTTGTGGTTTGGAGTAAATGAGTTGGTATGGAGTTAGGTTTTACTTCAACGCTATAAATTTGGCTCGCGTAGTAAAAATTAACAATAATAGAAATAACGGAGTTGGAGAATCAATGAAATATTAATTTAACAAAAGTCCTAAGAATTGTTATTGCTTTATGCATGTAATAAATTTACAAATTATGAAAGGAAATAGACTTTATTGTTTAACAACTTTTTTAATTCTTCAAATTGCATTTTTATTTGGACAAGACACTAGAATTGAAGTTCCTAATTTCAAAAGAATAAATGAAGCCCTTAATTCAGAAAAATAAAACCTGCTAAAAATTAAAATCCCTCTGCTCCCCTAGAGCTTCTCTTCCGTCTAGTATCAAATCCTCATAAAATTTTACTAGCCTTTCTTTCCTATATTCTCCTGAATAATCATCTAAATACCATCCAATACCTGCAGAACGGAGCATTAAATATTCTTCATACGCAATATCTATTTCACTGGCTATTTTTCCGTTTTTATATAGTATCGCGCATTTAATAACAGCTTCTCTCCAATTTGAAGAACTCGGCATTGAAACCCTTTCATCTGCTTTTTGTAGTATTCTTATTGCATTATCTATATCATCATCATTAATTTCATATTCATCATAATGGTCCTTTGTTGCATTAATATATCCCTCAGAAGTATACTTGAAATATTTATCTTCAAAAAGGTTAATAAATTCATTAAAAACTTTAGGATCACCATATAGACCGGGCTTGGGCTTAATAAAAGTATTATCGCTTTGAATTGAATTTTTTTTATGCTCCTCTTTTAAGCAAGCTGAAATATAATATTCTTCTTTTTCTCCTCTAATATCGGGCAACAATAAAAGTTTGCTAGTGCCCATTTGCAAATCATAATACTCATACCACTGTGGATAATTTTCCATATCCCCTTTTTTATTCTTTTTAACCAACTCTTTAGTGTCTTGCCATTGAACACGCCAAGAATTTTAAGTGTTTACATATTGCTCGTCTACTAAAAACCTTTTCATTATCTCGACTTCTGTAGATGTTACTGCGTCAATAAATGGACAGTCTCTAATTCTTTTTTTCCAGAAAAGAAAATCGCCGCATATTCTAATTTGTGGAATTTCTACAAGTTCAGCACGCCATTGCAATTGGAGATTAAACAACTTTTTATGCAAAATCAAATCAAAAGATTCGTTTACTTCTTCCTGATATTGCATTTCCTTACTTTCTTTTGTTTGGCTTACCTAATAGTCAGCAAGGTCTATTAATGTTATTTTATGGTTTGCATATTGATCTATAAACGAGTCGAAACTGCTTTCATTATACTCATTGAAGAAGTCCCTGTATTTGTCCCAATTGGTTTTTATCTCATCAATAAATTCTTGCTTCTTCTTTTCTCTATACTGAACACCTTCTACCGTATCTTTCTTCGGTATGTTCGATTCATGATATTGCCAATCTCTTAAATCCATAATGATCTATTTTTTATAAACTTTGTAAAATTAAAATTATGCTTCTTTTTATTTCTTATAACAATTTTTGATGAAGGATGATTGAAATAAAAAGCATTAACGTGTTTTTCTAAATTAACAAAATAGTAAAAATTAGGCTTTCTGCCTAAAGCTTTTGCATGAAACTATTGTATAAATGATGGATTTATTTAGCGGCGAATTAGATAGTACCCTGAATTTATTACCCAAAGATGGCGTAGTAAATTATTATGGAAAACTAATGACGCAAAAAGAAGCGACGCATTATTTTGATTGTTTAATGAATACCATTGTTTGGGAAAATGACCAGGCAATTATTTTTGGAAAGTTGATTATTACCAAAAGAAAAGTAGCTTGGTATGGCGAAACAGATCTTGAATATACTTACTCCAATATTACTAAAAAGGCCTTGCCTTGGACAAATGAATTGCTTGCACTAAAACTGCTAATAGAAGAAAAAACAGGTGAACAATTCAACTCTTGTTTACTGAATTTATACCATGATGGCAGCGAAGGCATGGCTTGGCATAGCGATGCAGAGAAAGATTTAAAGCGAAATGGTGCCATAGGTTCATTGAGTTTTGGTGCAGAACGAAAGTTTGCTTTCAAGCATAAAGTAAGTGGTGAAACAGTATCTATACAATTAGAACATGGCAGCCTATTGGTAATGAAAGATACTACCCAAACCAATTGGCTACATAGACTTCCGCCTACAACCCGCATATCCAAACCAAGGATTAATCTGACTTTTAGAACGATTGTAAAATAAGAATGCTGAGAACTTACTGAGGTATATTGTTTATAGCTGAATTGTATTAATAAAGGCAGAATCTTTTTAGCTTATTTACCCTTGCTGCTTTCACAAGCCATAACTCTTTACATTTGTCGCATAACAATACAACAGCGACAAGTTGGCAATTCGGTAGAAATTGCATTCTTTTTGACAACTTGCTCGCCTATCTCAAATATTATCTATTAAATATGTTTAGTTTTTTAAGTAAGTTACTCGGTGGAAACAAAAGTGAAAAAGACATCGCCGAGATAAAACCTGTAGTTGTAAAAGCCAACCAATTTTTTCAAGAATATCAAAGCCTTTCAAACGATTCATTAAGGAATAAAACAAATAATTTCAAAGCTAGAATTGCTGAGCATTTGAAAGAAATAGATGAAGAAATAGCTGCAAAAAAACAAGAAGCAGATGATTTGCCAGCATCGGAAATTCATGAGAAAGATGCCATTTACCAAGAGGTAGATGTATTAAAAAAAGGAAGAGATAAGGAGCTAGAAGTAGTTCTAAAAGTTATTCTACCTGAAGCTTTCGCGGTTATAAAAGAAACTGCACGCCGTTTTAAAGAAAATGAACAAATTGTTTCCAAAGCCTCAGAATTAGACAGAGAATTGGCTGTGAAAAAAGGATACATCACTATTCAAGGTGATCAAGCTACTTTCAGCAATAGCTGGACTGCTGGTGGCGGCAAAGTGGTTTGGAATATGGTGCATTATGATGTGCAGCTAATTGGTGGAGCTGTTTTGCATAGTGGAAAGATTGCCGAAATGGCAACAGGTGAGGGTAAAACCTTGGTTAGTACTTTACCTGCTTATTTGAATGCACTTGCTGGCGAAGGGGTTCACATTGTAACCGTAAATGATTACTTAGCAAAAAGAGATAGTGAGTGGAACGGAACTTTGTTTGAATGGCTTGGCCTAACAGTAGATTGTATTGATAAGCATCAACCAAATACGCCTGAACGTAGAAAAGCGTATTTAGCTGACATTACTTACGGTACTAATAATGAATTTGGCTTTGATTATTTACGCGATAACATGGTACACAATCCAGACGAAATGGTGCAAAGAAAACACCACTTTGCAATGGTGGATGAGGTGGATAGTGTATTGATAGATGATGCAAGAACACCATTAATTATAAGTGGACCAATAGGAAGACAAGACAATTTAGAACAGTTTTTTGAACTAAAACCAAGAATTGAACAATTGGTAGATGCTCAAAAACGTGCGACCAATGCTTTCTTAAATGAAGCAAAAAAGAAAATAGCTGAAGGCAATGATGACCCGAAAGATGGTGGATTGGCATTGTTTAGGGCACATAGAGGTTTGCCTAAGAACAGTGCATTAATTAAATATTTGAGCGAGCCAGGCATGAGGGTAAAACTTCAAAAGGCGGAGAACTATTATTTGGCTGACCAATCTCGCGAAATGCACATTGCAGATGCCGAATTGTATTTTTATATAGATGAAAAAAGCAATTCAGTTGAGTTAACAGATAAGGGTATTGCTTTAATTACCAAAGCCGGTGAAGACCCTAACTTCTTCATCATTCCAGATATTAGCGTTGGGCTCGGAACGATTGAAAAAAGCACTGCAAGTGCTGAAGACAAACTACAACAAAAAGAAATAATTATTGGAGAATACTCTGTAAAAGCAGATCGTATTCATACAGTGCAACAATTACTAAAAGCCTATACTTTATTTGATAAAGATGTAGAGTATGTAGTAATGGAAGGTTCAGTAAAAATTGTAGATGAACAAACGGGTCGTATTTTAGATGGTCGCCGATACAGTGATGGTTTGCACCAAGCCATAGAAGCCAAAGAAAACGTAACCATCGAAGCTACTACACAAACTTATGCTACTATCACTTTGCAGAATTACTTTAGAATGTACCACAAACTTTGTGGTATGACGGGTACTGCGGAAACAGAAGCAGGTGAATTTTGGGATATTTACAAATTAGATGTGGTTACCATTCCTACCAATATTACAGCGGTAAGAATTGACCAAGAAGATTCTGTTTATAAAACAAAAAGAGAAAAATTTGGTGCTGTAATAGATGAAGTAACAAGGCTTCGCGAAGCAGGCAGACCCGTACTAGTAGGTACCACCTCTGTAGAAGTAAGTGAATTGTTAAGCAGAATGCTTCGTCAAAAACAAATTCCACACAATGTATTGAATGCCAAACAACATGCTCGTGAAGCACAAGTGGTTGCAGAAGCAGGTTTGGCAGGTGCTATAACAATTGCTACCAATATGGCAGGTCGTGGTACGGATATTAAACTAGGGCCTGGTGTAAAGGAAGCAGGAGGTTTGGCAATTGTGGGTACTGAGCGCCATGAAAGTAGAAGGGTTGACAGACAGTTGCGCGGTAGAGCTGGTCGTCAAGGAGATCCTGGTTCAACAATGTTCTTTGTAAGCTTGGAAGATGATTTAATGCGGATGTTTGGTAGTGAGCGTATTGCTAAAGTGATGGACTATGCTGGATATAAAGAAGGCGAAGTAATACAGCACAATATGATTACCAAAAGCATTGAACGCGCTCAGAAAAAAGTAGAAGAAAACAACTTTGGTATTAGAAAAAGATTGTTGGAATATGATGATGTGATGAATAAACAACGTTCAGTTATTTATACAAAACGAAATCATGCTTTATTTGGAGAAAGATTGGCTTTGGATTTAGATAATGCTTTCTTTTCAGTAGCAACCAATACGGTAAATCAACACAAAGGATTGAATGATTATGAAGGTTTCAAACTAAGTGTGATTATGCACTTTGCTATTGAAACAAGCATAAGTGCAGAAGATTTCAATCGTCAATCTAATCAGCAACTTGCCGAATTGTTGTACCAAGAAGCAATGGAGAATTACCAAAGAAAGAAAGTAGATATTGGCGCTCAAGCTGTACCAGTATTTAGCAATATTCGTAAGGAACAAGGTAGCCATATTGAAAATGTAATCGTTCCTTTTACTGATGCTAAACGTGGCATTCAAGTATTGGCAAACCTTGATAATACCATCACCTCCCATGGATTGGAAATGATGAATTCCTTAGAAAAAACCATTACACTCAATTTTATTGATGATGAATGGAAAGAACATTTGCGTGCAATGGACGATTTGAAGCAAAGCGTTCAAACGGCTACTTATGAGCAAAAAGATCCATTGGTTATTTATAAAGTAGAAGCATTTAATCTTTTTAAAGAAATGGATGCTCTGGTAAATAAAAACATTGTTGAGTTTTTAACCCATGCCAATGTGATGGTAGAAAACGAAGGACAAGTAAGGGAAGGGCATCAAGAAAAGACAGATTTAAGTAAAATGAAAAGTCGTAAGCAAGAGGTAGATGCATCTGGAAGAGAAGTGCCACCAACTGAAGAAGACTATATTGATCCTACTCCGGTAAAACAACAACCAATTGTGGTTGGTCCAAAAACAGGTAGAAACGATCCTTGCCCATGTGGAAGTGGTAAGAAATTCAAATCTTGTCATGGAAAAGAGGCTTAATATTTTTTGATTATTACGAGTTAATTTTTTAATAGAATCAATAGGTCAAATCTTAAATGGTTTGGCCTATTTTTTTTATCCTCTAGCGAAATAAAATTAATTACAACATAATATTTTAGAAATTTCACAGAGAACCACAGAGAAGGCACAGAGAGCCACAGATGTACAAAACTCTGTGGCTCTCTGTGTAAAATAAATAACCAATATCTTATTTAAAAAAAAGAAAATTCATACTATCATCTAAAGCATTAAACACCTGTGTGTCTATGTATCTATGTGGTAGATAGTAGCAATGAATTGTATGAGGTATTGAAATTCTTTTATCTTTAACCCGAATAAATTCTTTTCACAATTACAGTTTAAAAACTAATTCATTTTGAAGTTTAGTGAGTTTCCATTTCATTCCTCTCTTTTAGAAGGAATAGATTCTTCAGGTTATCAAACAGCAACACCCGTGCAAGAACAAGTAATTCCTATCATCATGGAAGGGAAAGATTTGATTGCATCAGCACAAACAGGAACAGGAAAAACCGCCGCTTTCTTATTGCCGGTAATGAATCATTTAATAGGCAATAGCCATTCAGATAAAGTAAGTGGGCTTATATTAGTGCCTACAAGAGAGTTGGCCATTCAAATTGGTCAAGTAATAGAAGGCTTGTCTTATTTTACCAATATCAGTTCAATTGCTATTTATGGTGGTAGTGATGGACAAAATTTTGTAATGGAAAAAAAGGCCTTACAAACGGGTGCTGATATTGTAGTTTGTACTCCAGGAAGATTGCTAGCCCATTTAAAAATGGGGTATGTTGACTTTAGTTTCATTCAGTTTTTGGTATTGGATGAAGCAGATAGAATGTTGGATATGGGTTTTCAAGATGACATCAATACCATCATTGCACATTTGCCAGCAAAGCGTCAATCCTTATTGTTTTCTGCTACTATGCCTGAAAAGATTAGGCGATTGGCAAGAAATATTCTAGTAAATCCTGCGGAAATAAATATTGCCATTTCTAAACCTCCAGAAAAAATAAAACAACAAGCCTATATTGTACATGAGCCACAAAAGCTACCCTTGGTAAAGTATTTATTACAACAAATTCCACATAGAAGTGCGGTAGTTTTTTGTGGTAAAAAGCAAGATGTGAAGCAATTGGCAAGAGAGCTAAGTTTTGCCAAAATGAAAGTAGCGGAAATACATAGCGACTTAGAGCAATTGAAGCGGGAAGAAGTATTGCAAGGATTTTCTAGTGGCCGTATTCCTATAATTATAGCTACCGATATTCTTAGTCGTGGAATAGATGTGGATACCATTGATTTAGTAATTAACTACGATGTGCCACATGATGGGGAAGACTATGTGCACAGAATTGGCAGAACTGCAAGAGCCGAAGCAGATGGAATTGCCGTTACATTGGTAAGTGAAAAAGAGCAGAGCTTGTTTGCAGCTATTGAAAAATTAATAGAAAAAGACATAGAAAAACCCCAAGTGCCCGAGCAGTTTGGTGCAGCCCCAGCGTACGCCCCTGTTCAAAGAGGAAAAGGCGGCGGCGGCAATTTTAATAGGCAAAAGTTTCATCCAAAAGGGGGAGGGAAGAGGAGATAGGGGTTGTATAGATTTACAACCTTTTGCACTAGGGATTCGCACTGATTTAATAGCTTTCAAGTGTTTGCTTTTTGTACTTGACTAATCTAATTGAATTGGTGCGTAAACTATCCTGCAATACCGTTTATAAATGTTTCTACAAAGTCCATAATTCTTTTTAATATCCTATCGCCTAAAGATTTACGTTGAAGAAGGTTTGGTTTTTCTCCTTCAATAAGTTCTAACACTTCGTCCCTTAAAGGTTCTCTTTCAGCAAATAGATAATCTTCTATTAGTTTTTCTGTTTTGGTTGCTGATAGATTTTCATCTGCCACCAATTTCGAAAATGCTTTTTGTTGCTCATCATTCCAAAATTTGTCAAACTCGTTTTGGATGTCGTCGGTATCTGCAATTACTGGTAAATTCTCTTGTATAAAGCGTTCTATTAATTCTCGTTTGCCACGCAGAGTAGTTTCTGTGCTTAACAAATTGAAAATTTCTTGCTCTGCTTTTGCAGTGTCTTGTTGAGACGCACGGCCGTGCGTCTTTAGTTTAATTAATAACTGAATAATGTAGGCTACATTTATTTCATCTCTGTGTATTAACTCTAATTCAAAATCTACATCTTCTAAAATAGATACTTTCTCTTTATCTGTTTCACGGGTTACAAAATCCTTTAAATCATAATATTTGCTTGTATAATCTATGAATGTTTGCTCTTCAATATTTAAATCTTCTGAAGCAAACTCTGTAAAATGCTCCATTTTTGCTTTTATTCGCAATAAGGCTCTAAAGGCTATCACAAATTTCATTTTGTCATCTTCAGTTACCAAATAATCAACGCTTTGTACCGTTGGTGCAATTTCTATTAATTTTTTTATGGCTTCATTAAACTCTACTAAATAATTTTCGTAAGGTTTCATGATAATTTCGGCTATAGCTTCTTTGTTGCTAAAAAGGGTAATGGCTTCGTCTGTTCTGTCTTTTAGATTACGAAAAGCTACTATATTGCCTTGTGTTTTTAGCACTCCATTGGTTCGGTTGGTACGGCTAAATGCTTGTATCAGCCCGTGATATTTTAGGGGTTTGTCTACAAACAATGTATTTACATATTTAGCATCAAACCCTGTGAGAAACATATTGGCTACCAACAAAATGTCTATTTCTTTGCTTTTCGTTTTTTTGGATACATCGTTGTAATAATTATAAAAACTTTGGCTGTCTTTTGTAGAGAAAGGTGTATTAAAATATTGGTTATAATGACCAATATATTCATCTAATTTTTCTCTGCGATGTGGTGTCATGCCATACAATGCTTTGGGTTCTTCTACTACTGAAAGTTCGGTTGGAATTTCAGAAGTAGTGTCAAAATCTATAGGGTCTTCGTTGGCTGTATAGCTAAATACAGTGGCTACTTTTAGGCTGTGTTTGCCTTCTTTTTCTTTTCGTTTAAACAGTTCATAATATTTTATAACTTCATCTATGCCTGCTACACAAAAAATAGCATTGAAAACTTTGTTATGTGTTTTTCGTTCGTAGTTGTCTATAATATAATCTACAACTGCTTCCATTCTTTCGGTTGCTATATATACTTCGGCTTCGTTTATGGCTTCTACCTTTATATCTCTTATTATTTCTTTTTGCTTAAAGGTGCGAATATATTCTACTGAAAATTTCAATACATTTTCATCCCGTATGGCATCGGTAATTACATATTTGTGCAAGCATTCGCCAAAAAGAGAGCTTGTGGTTTGTTCGCCATCTGCATTTTCGGCTAATATGGGTGTGCCAGTAAAGCCAAACAATTGTACGTTTTTGAAAAAACTTATTATGTTTTGATGGGTTTGACCAAATTGGCTACGATGGCACTCATCAAACACGAATACCATTTTATCATTTGCCAAACCTTCCATCTTTTTTGCATTGCCAAACTGTATGGCATTGTTTAATTTTTGGATGGTTGTAACTATTAATGGAACACTTGGGTCGTTAAATTTTTTAATTAAATCAATGGTGTTACTGGTAGCATCTACACTGCCTGCACTGAATTTATTAAATTCATCACTAGTTTGATAATCTAAATCCTTTCTATCTACTACAAACACTACTTTTTTGATGCCTGGCCTTTTGGTAAGTATTTGGCTGGCTTTGAAACTCGTTAGCGTTTTACCAGAACCTGTGGTATGCCATATATAGCCATTTTTATTATTGTTTTTTTCTACTCGGTTTATAATGGCTTCTACAGCATAGTATTGATAAGGTCGCAATATCATCAACGTTTTGGTTCCTTGATGCAGTACTATATATTTACATATCATTTTACTGATATGGCAGGGTTCTAAAAAAGCATCAGTAAAGCCATTGAGTATATTATTAAGTGGTTTGTTTTGTTCATTTGTCCAATGAAATGTTTGCATAAAATCTTGTTTAGCAGTGCCAAAATTGCTAAAGTATTTGGTGTTTACTCCATTGCTTATTACAAATATTTGCACATATTGAAACAATGCTGCCCCACTTCCAAAACTGTGTTTTCTATATCTATCTATTTGGTTAAAAGCTTCTTTCATCTCTAACCCACTTCGTTTGAGTTCTATTTGTACCAATGGCAAACCGTTGATTAAAATAGTAACATCGTATCGATTTTTGTATGTCCCTTCTTGGCTTACTTGGTGGGTTACTTGATATTGGTTTTGACACCAATGTTCGGTGTTTAGAAATTCAAAATACAAGTTATCGCCATTATCCCGAACAATATGTTGTTTTTCTCGTAGTGTTTTTGCTTTTTCAAATACCGAACCTTTGCTGAGAATATTTAATACTCTTTCAAACTCGGTTTTGGTAAAGCTAATATTGTTATGCTTTTCTAATTGCTGTTTTAGATTGGCAATTAAAGCTGTTTCGTCTTTTATAATAGCCAAACCATAACCCAACTTTTGCAGTTGTGCCACCAATTGTTCTTCTAATACTTGTTCTGATTGTCTAGACATAAAATTTATCCTCTGCCCATTTTACTGGGTTGTTTATTATATAATTTGAAATGGTTTGATATTCCAATTGGTTTCTGATAACATGATCGTGATAATTGGGTTGAAAAAAATGGTTGTTTTTATTGTATTTCGGAATATTCAATTGATGTTCATCAATTTTGGTATTTACCGCAGATTTAAACCCTGCAATGAACGATGAAATGGATTTGGGTAAACGGATGGGTGGATTTTGTTTTATTGATGATAATTCCAATTGGTCGTCAATTGGTTCAATGGGTAGAGATGCACGGCCGTCGATGGGTAGAGACGCACGGCCGTCAATTGGCAGAGACGCACGGCCGTGCGTCTCTACGTTGGAATCAATGCCATTATAAATTTCTACAATCGTATGTAAATGATTGGGCATTAATACAAAATCATGTAGAAACAATTCGTTACGAATTTCAAACGATTTAAACCATTCAATTTCCACAATTTTCCCAAATTCGGACACAATCATTTCATTATTTACAATTTTGCCCAAATTGCATTCCCTGTTTTGTGTTACAATGGATAAAAATACAACGCATCTGCCGAATAATCCCAATTGGGTTTTCGGTGCGATTGAATTCGGTATTTATTTTTAAATTTTTCCATTTATTTGATAATGTTGGCGCACGAATGTAGAGACACACGGCCGTGTGTCTCTACGATTCCGCCGTGCGTCTGTTGTAAAAACACACAATTGTCGAAACGCACGGCCGTCGATTGTAGAGACGCACGATTGTAGAGACGCACGGCCGTGCGTCTCTACGTGGTGAAACATACCCATTTTACACAAACATTTTTTGTAACAAACCCTTTTTCCACGTTTGGGTTTGTTGTATTTGATTTTCGGTGCTATTAATTTTTTCATCAAGAGAAGATAGAAAATTAGCGATTTTGGTTTGTTCGGGAAGGGAAGGTAATCGGATTTCCATTTCTGACAATGTAGATAAAACTATATACGGTGTATTCCCTTCTTTCTTCTCTATATTTATCCTTTCATATAAATTTTTATCAAGAAAATATTTTATAAAAATAATGTTTTCATTAAATCCATCTAAAACATAAGTTCTTTGATAAGCATTAAACTTTCCATTGTAATAATGAATATATCCAACATTTGCGCCATTACCTGAAATTAATAAAGCTTCAGTATCAAAAGCGAATTTATCTATTCTATAAAAATCTTTTGCACAAGTATAAAAACGATATTCTCCATTTTCAACCATAGCATTTGCATCTAATTTTCCGGTTGTAATTTTCGAAACCTCCCCCAATTTCTTCACCTCCCATTCTGGAAAATCATTGCCATTGTCATCGGTGAATCGTAGAGACGCACGACCGTGCGTCTCTACATTTGCGAATATCTTTTGCATTACCCCTTTTTTGTATTGCGCTAATTTTTCTTTTTTGGTTTTGAGGGCTTGTATTTTAGCATCTATGGCTGTGAAAAATTCGGCTATTCTGGTTTGCTCGGGAAGGGTGGGGAAAGAAAAAATGCCATTTTCTACAACACTCCAATCTGCTCTTGGCATCTTTGAACCACTAGATTGGTTTGCTAAATCAATAAAAGTATCTGTTTGAATAATTCTAAAAAGAAATTCGTTAGAAATATTAATCCCTTTCAAAACCCAAATTTCTGACGAACAAACGCCTTCAAATGGCGCTATTAAATATTTTTTTAAATAAGGTCTTAATTTCCCAAAAAGTACATCTCCTTTATCAAACTTATTTTTAATACAACCTGAGTTTTTTCCGTCAATAAATCCTAAAAGGTGTGCACTTTCTTGACCTAAATGTTCTAGTTCTATACATTTTACAGATGTTATTTCTTTTTCAGGATTATACTTTCCTGATTTATTAGTTGCCACTTCCCCCAACTTCTTCTTTTCCCATTCTCCTTTAAATTCAGGGAAACGCAATATTGGTATGTTCATTTGCTTTTCCATTTTTAAAAAGGTGTTACAATATTCAGTTCCGCACAAAATTGTGCAATGGTTTCATCCGTGTTTTTCATAGAGGCATCCAATGCTTTTAATTCATTGGCAATAGCATCTATATCTATGTTTTCCTCTGCTTCAAACGTATCTACATACCGTGGTATATTCAGGTTGTAATCATTTTTGGCAATTGTGTTCTGTAGAGACACACGGCCGTGTGTCTCTACGATCGGGCCGTGTGTTTGTACCATCCCGTCGTGCGTTTGTACGATCCCGTCGTGCGTTTGTACGATCCCGTCGTGTGTTTGTACAATCCCGCCGTGCGTTTGTACAATTCCGTCGTGTGTTTGTACAACCCCGTCGTGTGTTTTTACCATCCCGTCGTGTGTTTGTATAATTCCGTCGTGCGTTTGTACAATTCCGTCGTGTGTTTGTACAATTCCGTCGTGTGTTTGTTGTAGAGACGCACGGCCGTGCGTCTCTACGATCAGGTCGTGCGTTTGTACAATTCCGTCGTGCGTTTGTACATTCCCGTCCACGTCTGCAATTAAAATACGTTTACTGTATTTGGGTGTTTCTTTTCTTTCTCTATAATGCTTTATTATCTTATCAATATGTTCATTGCGTAAAATGTTTTGGGTTTTTACTTTTTCAAAATCGTTGCTAGCATCTATAAACAAAATATCGTTCGGGTTTTCACGGCATTTTTTAAATACCATTATGCAAGTAGGTATGCTAGTGCCATAAAATATATTGGCTGGTAACCCTATTACTGCATCTAAATAATTTCTGTTTTCAATTAAGTATTTGCGAATGTGTTGCTCTGCACCACCTCTAAACAATGCACCATGTGGTAGCACAATTGCCATGGTTCCGTTTTCGGCTAGGTGGTGTATCATGTGTTGCACAAAAGCAAAATCGGCTTTGCTACTTGGGGCTAGTTTTCCATATTGGCTAAAGCGGTCATCGCTTGTAAACAAAGGGTTGGCACTCCATTCTGCCGAAAAAGGTGGGTTGGCAACGATGGCTTCAAAAGGTAAATCGTTTAGGTGTTGTGGGTGTTCTAAAGTGTCCTCTTGCTTAATGTCAAACTTGCGATAATGCACACCGTGCAATATCATGTTCATTCGAGCCAAGTTGTAAGTAGTGCGGTTCATTTCTTGTCCGTAAAAGTTGTTTACTTCTTTTACTTCTTTGGCTACTCGTAGCAGTAACGAACCCGAACCACAAGTAGGGTCATAGACTGATTTTAGTTTTTGCTTTCCAGTGGTTACAATTTTGGCTAATATTTTACTTACCTCTTGTGGGGTATAAAATTAGCCTGCTTTTTTGCCTGCACCACTTGCAAACTGCCCTATTAAATATTCGTAGGCATCGCCTAATACATCACCTTCGTAATTCTGTTGAGACGCACGGCCGTGCGTTTCTAATTTAAAATCTATTTTGTCTAAATGAAACAATACTTTGGCAATGATTTCGTTTCGTTGCTCAGGGCTTTTGCCAAGCTTGGTACTGTTCAAATCCATATCCTCAAAGAGATTGTCAAAATCGTCTTCACTGTCAGTACCCATTGTACTCAACTGAATATTGGTAAGTATTTTTTGTAGGTCTTCAAGAATAAAATTTGTTTTGGTAGCATCAAATTGGTCTTCTTCTTCATTGTTGCCATTGCCACGTTTTGCAACTTCGGTAAACAATTCTTCAGGCTTTAGGAAGTAGCCTAATTTTTCCAATGCTTCTTCTTGTATGGCATTTAGGTATTCTTGGCTGTTTGTACGTTTTGGGTTTATGTACGAAACTTTATTTTGTCTTGCATTAAAATGCCGTTGGCGAAAATCTCCATTTTCTCACTCAAATATTTGTAGAAAATAAAGCCCAAAATGTAGTCACGAAATTCATCTGCATTCATTTTGCCACGAAGGGTGTTGGCAATATTCCAAAGCTGCTGTTCTAAAATCCTTTTTTGGTCGTCACTCATTACATTATGTCTTTAAAATTGATGGCGAATTTAATGGTTAATCATCATGTGAGTAATGCTTTTAGCTCCATTTGGGTGTGCAAAAGTCTCATTGATGTTTACGGAAGTCCCGTTGACATCAATGAGACTCGCGTTGACGTCAATGATAGTCCCGTTGACATCAACGAGACTATCATTGACGTCAATGAAGGTCGCATTGACGTCAATGAGGGTCGCGTAGACATCAATGAAGGTCGCGTTGACGTCAATGAAGGTCGCGCAGACGTCAATGAGGGTCGCATAGACATCAATGGAGGTTTCTCAAACCTGTTTAAATGTTTTTTCGATATTTTTTTGAATATAAAATAGTTTAACTATAAATTTTAACTTTATTGGAACAATATTTTTAGGGCCTGAGTAGTTTTCATATCAAAAACCTGCTATATATTTGCTTAAAATTATTTAAAGAGAAATTAAAAAACAATTATTATGGAGTTGTATAGCATCCCTTCAACCGCAAATCAATTCAACAAGTACCAAGATTCGTTTTTCGATTTAGTAAGCACAAATGCCACCGCTTGGGGCATTCCCGCTGCCAATGTGACCAAAATAACTGCTTTGCGCAGTAAATGGGCGCCTGCTTATAAAGCACAAGCAGACGAGTACACGGCAAGTAAGGCTAATAAAATAGCTCGAAACAACGCACAGGAAGAATATGTGTTAGAGATTAGAAATATTATTGAACAATTTATATTAAACAAAAGCGTAGTTCCCGAAGAAAAGAAAGCAACTTTAGGTATTAAAACCAAAAAACAAGGAGTTGCTTCTACTGAAAGCCAATCGCAAGGATTTCCTGTTATTGAAATTCGTAGCAAAGCCCCTTTGGCACACAGTATTTTTTTCCACGATTCTGTAGCTACTACAAGCAAGGCAAAGCCAAATGGAGTAGCATTTTGCGAATTGCGCTTTAAAGTAGTAGAAACTGGCGCTGCCGCTCCTACAAGTGCTGATGATTTTACTGATTATGAGTTAATTTCTAAAAATGGTGCAGAAGTGCGTTTTAAAGATACCCAACGTGGTAAAACTGTTCATTATTTCTCTCGTTGGCGTAGAAATGATGGCTCAACTGGCCCTTGGAGTTCATTTGCAAGTGGTGGTATAATTAGTTAGTACATACATTGGTTTTTTTTGGCTCGAATAGAATGCAATTGCAAACTGTTCGAGCTTTTTTTATGCTTGAATGTTTAATATTAACATCTTTCCCCTGTTTAACCCAGCTTTTGCAATAGAAATTTTGTTACAACTCACCACATAAATTATTGACCACATAGGCACATAGACACATAGAAAATCAGAAATAATCTATTATCAAAAGGCAAAATAGAACACATAGAAATGCAACTTTAAATTTTATTATTAATTGTTTATTAACAAATCAGATAATTATAGAAAAAGAACAGATAACTATGTGTCTATGTGCCTATGTGGTGAGTAGTAACGAAATTTTAAATGGTTATTAGAAATGAAAGATTGTTTTTAATACCATTGTAATTCAGATTACAGTCCATCACAATTATTCTGTATAGGCTACTTTGATTTCTTTCGCTTTGTCAGCAACTGTAATTATTGGGCGGCCTTGCTTCCATTCCAAATATACATCAGTAGGTTTACTAAGCTTTAAGATGGTTTTATCTCCACAGGTCAATTCGCTCATGCCGGTAGCAGCTAGTTTTTCTAAACGACCTGTTTTGTCTGTTTTAATTGCAGCCAAAGCTGAATAATTGCCTTTAAAGATTTTTCCGTTTTGGGTTATGCTGAATTGTGCATTCTTGCCGGTAATGATTCCATCGGGATTGGTGAAAGTATAAGAACCATCTTCGTTTTTTGCACCATCGTCCAAACCATTTTTCGCAACGCCTAACTTTTCTATATTGTCGAAGGAAAAGGTAGTAGCAACAGCTTTTGAAGCGATTCTCTTCCACCTATCATCTATTGATATGCCATCAAAATTTAAGTGAACCTGCCCCTCAGTAATTAGTTTTCCGCCTTTAGCCACATATTGTTCTAGGAATTGGAGGGTTTTTTCGTGGGCATATTCGGGATATAAAAACAAAACAGCATCAAACACATGACCATTTATGGCGGGTTTGCCATTTTTATTCAAGGTAAGTTTGCCATCTTCTATCATATCAGCAGGCATTAAGGCATTGAGATAGCCGGCATCCCATACTTCTTTTGCCTTTTTTTCTATATCTAAACAAGCATTTATATCGTTTACATTTCTACAAGCTGTATCAGGAAACCAATTCACTTGTTTTTCTATTCCAAATAATATCAGCAATTTAATATCAGGGAAAGAAGGATTGAAGCGATTGAGCAACCGAGCAGCGTTTTCCACTGGATTAATTAATTTCAATGCATCAAGCTTATCTACACTTACGCCCCAACCTTGTACATCGTTGATGGCGTGATAATGGGTACGGATGCCATAGCGCAAATCGGTCAAAGCTTTTTTAGCAATAACTGTGATGTCTTTTTTATAAAACATATTGTACATCACGTTTTTGGTATTGCTCATTCCTACTCCCATTTGGGTACAGGTTGGGGTAGATTCATCAGTATGACCATAATCTCTTTTAACCCTCCACCAATTGAGACCAGTTTGCCATACTTCGTCGCCATCTAAATCGTTGTGGTGTGTATCGTGCAGGCCAATAAAAGTGTTTTTCCCGAAAACGGCTTTGCCCTTATCGTAAACCAATTTCTCAAGGTGCATAGTACCCTTTCTCACCATAAACATATAGCGATTAATAGCTTTTGCTCTGTCGGCTTCATGCGCTACGGGAACATATCGTTGGGTAAGCAAATCTTTTTCAACGGAGGAATGAAATGTTTTTTGGTATTCATCAGCTATTGCCAAGGAATAGGGCCTTTCTCGGAAGATACCTTTCACCTTTTTCAGTTCCCAACTTGTGGCTACCCTAAGATTGGTGTATTCGTCTAAGCCCACCCCATCAAAATGGATGGAAGCATAGTCCTGCAAAATTTGGGTCAAATTATCGCTTGCCAAAAGGCTATGATTGCTTGTATAGTTATAATAGTGTTGGGTAAGTATGTAAGCAGTATAACCCTTCAGGTCAGTTCCCCCCTCAATTGAAATGTCTAAATGATTGTTATTGATAGCTGTTTTTGTTTTTGGGGTTATATCTACCAAACTATTGGTTGCATATACGCCCTCTCCCACTTTCTTAAAAGCCCATACAGCCATCAATTCTTGCTTTAAAAGCAACTTTACATCTCTAGCGCCTTTTGATGCTACAGAAACTGCCCCCACGCCATTCTTGTCCAACACTATTTCATTTTCTTGGATAAGGCGCTCTGTATGTTCTAAAGGTGTTTTCTCCCTTTTTTCCCAAAGCTGTAAGCCAATTTTCAATCCTTTAGCATGTGCATATTTTACCAAGCTGGAAAATATGGGTTTCATCACAGGTACATTGTAAAAATTAACGCCATTTCTTGCCGTTAAAAACACAAGTGTGTATTTAGAAAAGGCTGCAAGGCTATCAATCTTTGCTTTATACACATTGGAATCTAACATGCTTTTATCGAAAAACCAATAAGCCACCTGAGGATGGTTTACGTTTTCAAATTGGTCTACATAGTTTACAACAGGCTTTTGCGCCTGTAATTGCAACATATTTAAAACCAATATCGCTCCTAAAACACACAATACCTTAGCCTTACTAATAAGCATTTTCATATATCATTTAACTATTAATAATGAGTAATCAAAGTTTCTATATAGTGAAGTTGTCAACAGTTTTTGTAACCGATATTTTTTTATTCCATTCAATATATCCCAATACTGCTAACACTAAAAAAACAATGTATTGCAAGCTGGTAAAAACGGCTCCTTTGTAAAAATACAATGGGATAGAAACGGTGTTTGTAACTATCCACCAAAGCCAATTCTCCAACTTTTTTTTCGCCATTTGCCACATGCCAGTATAAGCAGTTGCCGATGCAAAAGAATCAGCCATTGGAACGGTGCTTTTGGTATAATGCACCAATATATAGTAGAGTATAGCCCAAGAACCAATAAATAGTGCTAAACAAATTTGCCAATCTGTTGCATTGTTTCTGGTAGCTGCCAATGCGTTGCCTCCTTTTTGGGTTTGCCACAAATACCATCCATAAATACTCATGGCGGTATAATAAAAGTTAAGGCTTCCTTCGGCATATAAATCCCACCAAAAAAAGCAGAGCCAAGTGTAAATGATGGTGCTTATTATTCCAGTAGGATATACCAAAATGTTTTCTTTTCTAGAATAAAGCACACTGATAATTCCAAAAAATACTGCTAAAAACTCCTGCCAAGAGGTGGTTTGTATGCCAGAAATTAGTTGATTGAATAAAGTTCCCAATTACACAAATGATTTTTAAAGAATTGTTCAAATATAATTGCAATAGCACAGTTACTTTGCGCCATATTTCATCATAAAAAAATTAGTAAAAATGACACGTAATGCTACAGCCGTTTGGAATGGCTCAGGAAAAGAAGGAAATGGTCACTTAACTACCCAAAGTACTACCCTAAATGAAACACAATATTCTTTTAATTCTCGTTTTGCAGAAGGCGTAGGCACCAATCCAGAAGAATTAGTGGCTGCTGCACATGCAGGATGTTTTACTATGAAGTTGAGTTTTGTAATTGGTGCTGCAGGTTTTGTGCCTACAAGTATTGAAACAAAATGTGAGATTACACTAGACAATGGCGCAATTACATTATCTCACCTTATTGTAAAAGCGACTATTCCTGGTATTGATGCTGCAAAATTTGAAGAATGTGTAAAAGACGCTGAAGCAAATTGCCCTATTAGTAAGTTGTACAATACGACAATTACTACAGAAGCAACATTGGCTTAGTGGTAAATTGTTGCTACATACTACATTGATTGAGTATGTAAAAAAGAAAAGAAATTATTGTATGGCTGTTTCTATTTATAAATGTTCCTATTAAAGAACACTTACGAATATCCATACAATAATTTCTTTTTTTATCTAGTAAGTATCCGTTTTATAATAAAGAATATGTACCTAAAAATGAACATGTTTACATAGTTACATTATCGGTTTATCCTTTTTTAGGATGCTCGGCATCGTATTTCTTTTCAGCTTCTTTGGCTTTTTCAAAATCCAATACCACCCCATTAATACAAAAACGCAAACCTGTAGGAGGAGGACCATCTTCAAACACATGCCCTAAATGCGATTTACACCTTCCACACATGGTTTCTGTTCGGCTCATGCCATAAGTATGATCGGGAACATATATAATAGCCCCTTTGGTAATTGGTTCATAAAAACTAGGCCATCCGCATCCACTTTCAAACTTAGTATCGCTTTTAAAAAGCGCATTTCCGCATACCGCACAATAATAAGTACCTGTTTCTTTAAAGTTTTCAAACTTGCTAGTGTATGGTCGCTCTGTACCTTTTTCTCTAGCTACATGAAACACTTCAGGACTTAATACTTTCTTCCATTCTTCCTCTTTTAAAACTACTTTACTGCTATCTGTTCTTGAATAAAGAGGATTAGCATTCTTTTCTTTTTCCATGTTATTTTTTTTTGAATTTGACCCAGTTTGTGAAAAACAACTCTGCAAAAGCAAAGTTGCCGAAACAATTAAAACTACATATTTCATAACGAACACTTTTAGAAGATTAATTTTTTTTGAAATAAAATCATTTTTAAATAGGACGTAGACTGGAAAATTCCTTACAAACCAACGTTTTTTTACTCATAAGGTTTTGTTAAACAGTTTTTTTCAGTGCAAATCATATATTCGTAGCCAATAAGCAAAAATTTCTTGAATGTTTAATATTATTTTATTTGGCCCACCGGGCAGTGGAAAGGGAACACAAAGCGAAAAATTAATTGAAAAATACAATTTTAAACATTTATCCACAGGGGATATTTTGCGTGGGGAAATTGCAGCAGCAACTCCACTAGGATTAGAGGCTAAAAAACTAATGGACGCAGGTCAGCTTGTGCCTGATGAAGTGGTAGTGGGAATGATTAGCAGTGCTTTGGATAACAATCCGAATGCAAGTGGTTTTCTGTTTGATGGCTTTCCAAGAACTGTAGCACAAGCAGAAGCATTAAATAAATTGCTTAAACTAAAAGGAACTGAAATAGGAGTTGTTTTAGCACTTGATGTAAGTGAAGAGGAGTTGGTAAAAAGATTGCTTAATAGAGGACTTACTAGTGGCAGAAGCGACGATACCAATGAATCAATTATCAGGAATAGGATTGTAGAATATAAAAACAAAACCTCCATTGTAGCTGATTTTTATCAACAACTTGATAAGGTGAGCCATGTAAAAGGCGAGGGAACTTTAGAAGAAATATTCGTACTGCTTTGTCACGAAATTGACTTGAGATTAAATGAGCAGGAGTAAATATTACTCTCTTAGACAGCATAAATAAACTACAATTGGCAATTGATTTTGTGCATTAGCATAGCTAGTGTGGCAAAATTATATTGCCGATTTATTTTTCAAACAACCACCATTGCTTTTTGCGAGGAGCCATGCTGAAATTGGTTTTCATATAGTGAGTTATATGTGCCATTCCTTCTTTTACATCATCTGTAAGGAGTATTAGATCTAGATCTGTTTTAGTAATAGTTCCTGCATTAATCATTTCTATTAGGAAATTTAATAAAGGAGTATGAAAAGCTATCCCAAATAAAACCACAGGAAACTGCTTAATGGTTTTAGTTTGAATAAGGGTAAGGGTTTCAAAAAGTTCATCCATTGTTCCAAATCCGCCCGGCATTATCACAAAAGCATAGGAGTATTTTACTATTAAAACCTTTCTCACGAAGAAATGATGAAAGGTGATGCTTTTTTGTACATAAGGATTGGGGCTTTGTTCAAATGGAAGCTTGATATTGCATCCTACAGATTTTCCTCCTGCTTCAAATGCACCTCTATTAGCGGCTTCCATTATACCTGGACCACCACCAGTAAGTGTTGTAAATTTTATGGCTGCAATCTCCTTTCCAAATGTTCTAGCTGCTTCGTAATATTCATCCCCTTCTTTAAAACGTGCACTGCCAAATACGGTTATACATGGCCCAATAAAATGAAGTGTTCTAAATCCTTTAATGAATTCAATTAATATCCTCCATGCAAAGTGAAACTCATGTAATCTTGGTTTAGGGCCTTCAAAAAAATGAATTGTTTCGTTTATTTCTTTACTTACAAAATCTCCCATGAATGAATTGGTTATGCTTGTTTAGAAATTACTACTAAGTCTTTTGGAGCGGCTGCAAGTGGCAATTGTTGGGCTTCAAGTTCTGCTATAAAAGCAATGTTAATATCTTGACGCATCTGATTAAATTCTGCTGTATTTTGCCTCATTGTAGTAAAATATTCCACTTCAATAATATGTGCATTTTTACCAGTTTCTTTTAAAAAAATAGTACTGCTTTCTACTTCTTCACTAATCAAAACTTTCTTTAAGCTTTCCACCAATAGTTGCAATTGAGCAGCTTTTACTACCAAGCTCACTTCTAAATGAAGCACTACTTTTCTTTGGTTTCTCAAGCTAAGGTTATCTACAATGCTATCCACCATTTGCTTATTAGGCACAGATATGTAGGTTTTCTCTTCGGTTCTTATTCTTGTGCTACGAAGCCCTATTTTTTCTATAGCACCAGTAAGATTGTTTACTTTTACGGTATCACCAACAGTGAAGGGTCTATCAAAAAAAATAATAAAAGACGCTATTAGGTTTTCCAAACTTTCTTTAGTAGCCAATGCAATAGCAGCACCTACAATGCTCAAACCTGTAACTAAGTTGCCAATATCTTTATTAAAGCCAAACCTAAGTATCATTAAAAATCCAATGATGATGATGATGAGTTTAAAAAAATCCTTAAAAAAGATAACCAGTTGGCTTTCAGTTTGGTCTTGCGTTTTATGTGCAATTTCTTCAAGAATCATTGCCACAAAATCAATTACCCGTAAGCAAAGCCAAGTAAACGTAACTACCAATGCTATGCTCGAAGCACTATCTAATACTTGAAAAAAAGTTACTTTATAAATCTTAAAATCAAGAAACTTTGGATAGTTTATTTTATCTAATGCTACAAAGCCAATAAAAAGCACCAAGAAATTTTCTAAAGGCTGAATAATTAAACTAATAAATGCAGCTCTATTAAGTTTTTTACCTGTTCTTGCTACTAGCTTAAATAATAATGTGGCAAAGTATCTTGAGAGTACTCGTCTGAGACCTAATGACAATACTAATGCTAAAAAAACAAATAGATAGGTGCAAACGGTATTGTTATAAAACTCAGTGTTTAGGAATTGTATCATACTAAAAAACTATAATAATTTGTAAATCTCAATTGAATTATTGGTGAGGATATAATAAAGGTTTGAAGTTTGGATTACTTTTTTAGCGGATACTAAGGGAATATTAGAAGCCAACACATTGTACCCAAAGTTCTTAATATTTTGATATAAAAACTTGGTAGAATCGTGTCCCGTCAGCTGGTAATTGAGCACTTGTACATCTTGCCAATTTGCTAGGGAGTATTGTTTTTTAAAAGCACCATAATAGTCAAATAGTTTCCACCCAGCACTTGATTGATAAAGAAAAAGTGTTCCATCCGCATCAATTATCTTTTGAGGAACGAAATACTCATTAAATAATAATCTAAAATCTACTGTTTCAAAAAACGAATTGCCGTTGTCGTCTATTTTTTTAAGTTTATTATCTTGTTCATCAAATACCCAAATTTGATTGTCATAGCCTAAAGAAATAGCACTAGCTTGTTGGATATTATGCTCACGAAGTGCAATGCTATTTTTAAAGTTCAGTTGTTTGTCAAGAGTAACAATTGTGGCGTAATCTTTAAAATAAATTAGCAGTTTAAAAGGATTCGTTGCATCAATAGAATAGATGTTTCCAAAGCGTTTACTATCGTTGTAAATAGCAACACTATCTAAATTGCTATTAAATTTTTTAATTTGATTGTTATCTGTAATTGTATAAATGTTTCCTAAGTTATCTACAGAGAAATTTGAAAAGTTACCTTTAATAGACTGAGAATATTTTAAATGAATTGTTGTATCACTATTAGCCCAAACGCTAGTAATACTCAAAAGGAATACTGCTGCAATTACACGTATTATTTTTCCCATTCTTTCAATTCTATTTCATTCCCATCAAAGCAGGCATAAGTAAATGTACGAATCCAATCACCAAGATTAATGTATCTGCTACTGCTATTAAGTGAAAAGTCAATTGGATAATGGCGATGCCCGAAAATAAAAAAATCAAAGTGATGTTTTTCAAGCACTTCTTTACAATAAATAATCAGCCATTCTTTATCCTCACCTAAGAATGTTTCATCACTTGAGCCTGTTTTTTCTTTGCTTCTCCTACTTAAAAAATTAGCAAGCCCCATACCAATTGAAGGATGTAAGATTCCAAATAGCCAGTGACAAATGGGATTTCTAAATACTTTTTTTAAGAATTTATATCCTTCATCACCAGGGCCTAGTCCATCACCATGACCAATGTAAAATGACTTATTATTAAATTGAAAAGTTTTGGGATGATGGTAAACAGGAATATTCAGTTCTTTTTCAAAATATCCATCCATCCACATATCGTGATTGCCAACGAAAAAATGAACTTTTGTTCCGCTATCAGTTAATTCAGCTAATTTGCCTAGTATTCTTGTATATCCTTTGGGTATTACTGTTTTGTATTCATACCAAAAGTCGAACATATCTCCAACAATAAAAATTTCTGTAGCATCCTGTTTTATACTATCAAGAAACTTTACTACTTCTTTTTCTCTATTAATGCTCTTTTCATAATTAGGAGCTCCTAAATGAAAATCGGAAAGAAAATAGATTTTTTTACCCTTTTGAATTTGCATACTCAACCTTTACTAAAGCAAGGATATTACTTATCTATTAAAAAACAGAAAACTTCTTTTGGACCATGAACACCAACAACCAAAGTTTTCTCAATATCTGCAGTACGACTAGGGCCAGAAGCAAATGCAATTAATGAAGGGAGGTTGTTTTGGTATTTACTTTTTAATTGCTCTATTCCATCTTTAATGTCAAAAAACAATTGATTGGTATATGCAATACAAATATGAATTGGCGCATAAACACTAGCTGTTCTGCCTTTTGTTTGAGCTGAACTCAAAACAATAGTTCCAGTTCTTGCAATCAATGATTCACAAGTTGTTATACAAGCATCACAATCCTTCAGAATGCTTGACTCATTAATAGCAGCAAATCCACTATTAATTAAATCGGTTTTTAGAACTTTTTCTTCGCAAAATATATTCTCTAAATTCCTTGTGGTGATTAATTGGTTTATATTGAGAATTACTTCTTCTAATGAAGAACAGAAGCTAAATCTACCTTGAAGTTTTATAAAGTTTTCAGCAAATACTACTGCTACTTCATCTCCTGTTGCTGTTTCGTAATGCTTAGTATCTGGCGTTTGCTTAAAAGGCAAAGGCACTTTACTAGAAAGTGCCTGCCTTATTTTACTTAATATGATTTCCCTTGATTTACTCATGCAACATTAAATAACATCATTGCTAGAAATAGGAATTATGGTTGTATCAGGGGGTGCAATTACAACCTCAGGTTCTGAATCAAGAATTTTTTTATCTTCAAATGGTCTTTTACCAATAAGCAATTCTACATCAGTTTTGTGCAATACTTCTTTTGATAATAATTCTTTTGCAAGAATTTCTACTTCTTTTTTCTTTTCAGTTAATAATTCTATCGTTAGTCTGTAAGCATTATCAATAATGGCTTTAACTTCTTCGTCAATTATTTTACCAGTGCCTTCGCTAAATGGTTTGGTAAAAGTATTTTCTTGTGAAGGATCATAAAAACTTACGTTTCCAATTTTTTCACTCATGCCATAGGCTGTAACCATCCCATACGCCATTCTAGTGATCTGTTGTAAATCATTGCTTGCACCAGTAGAAATTTTACCGAAGAAAATTTGCTCACTTGCTCTACCACCTAATGTCATACAAATTTGATCAGTAATTTGATCTATATTGTACAAGTATTGTTCAGTTGGGGTGTACTGTGCATAACCTAAAGCAGCAGTACCTCTAGGGACAATCGTTACTTTCAACAAAGGATATGCATGTTCCAAAAACCAACCACAAACAGCATGACCCGCTTCGTGATATGCAATTATTTCTTTTTCATGTGGTGCAATAATTTTGTTTTTCTTTTCCAATCCACCTATTACGCGATCAATTGCATCTTGAAAATCAATCATTTCAACCGCTTGCTTGTCTTTTCTTGCAGCAATTAATGCAGCTTCATTACAAACATTCGCAATATCTGCACCGGCAAAACCAGGTGTCTGTTCTGCCAATTTATTTACATCAAGGGTTTCACTAACTTTTATTGGTGCTAAATGCACTTTGAAAATTGCTTCTCTTCCTTTAATATCTGGTTTATCAATGCTAATTTGCCTATCAAAACGACCTGGTCTAAGTAAAGCACTATCTAGTACATCAGGTCTATTAGTTGCTGCTAGAATTATGATACCGGTATCACCACCAAATCCATCCATTTCAACTAATAATTGATTGAGCGTATTTTCTCTTTCGTCATTACTCATCATGGCGTTCTTTCCTCTAGCTCTTCCTATTGCATCTATTTCATCGATGAAAATAATACAAGGTGCTTTCTCTCTAGCTTGTTTAAATAAATCTCTTACTCTACTAGCACCTACTCCCACAAACATTTCAACAAAATCGCTACCGCTCAAACTAAAGAATGGTACTTGGGCTTCACCCGCCATCGCTTTTGCTAATAAAGTTTTACCTGTTCCTGGAGGGCCAATTAGTAAGGCTCCTTTGGGTATTTTTCCTCCAAGCGCTGTATATTTTTTAGGATTTTTAAGGAAATCAACTATTTCCATTACTTCTACTTTGGCTTCATCAAGACCAGCAACATCACTAAAGTTGATGTTCACTTTTGCTCCTTTATCAAACAAGGTAGCTTTTGATTTTCCAATATTAAATATGCCTCCTGCACCACCTCCTGGACCTGCGCCACCCATTTTACGCATGAGTAATAACCAAATACCTGCAAAAATTAATATTGTTACAATGTAGTTAGAGGCAGTACCAAAGTAATCTTGTTCGTCAACAATTTTAACAGGTACTTGAGAGATGTAAAGGTGTGATTTTTGAAAATCCTGTAAACTATTATAAAAAACGGTCCAATCAATCACATTAAACTCAAATAATGCAACACCTTTTACTCTTATTGGATCGAGTTTGTCTTTGAATTTTTTGATATAGTATTCTTTGTTGATACTATCACTTTTGATATAAACCTTAACTAGTTTCTTATTCCTTACAAGTTCAATTCGCTGAACATCCCCTTTGGAAAGCATCTCGGAATTAAACTCTTGTTCAGTAATTTCAGTTGCATCTGGTATATTTTTATAAAATTGAGCAGCAATTAGAAACACGAATATTAATCCATAGATCCAAAATATACTAAATTTTGGTGGTTTTTTAGACGACTTATCATCTCCAAAACTTGGAAAGGGTATTTTAGATGGTTGCTTATCTTCTTTAGCCATAAATATTTTGTTATTGAAAATAAATGAATAATGCCTTTCGAGATTAAATAGTTCAAAAAGCAATGTTAAACTTGGTTAATAAGGATGCGATTGTGTAAGTGCATCACTCCACATATCTTCTAAATTATAAAATTGCCTTGCTTCAGGATGCATTACATGAATTACAATATCCACATAATCTATTAAAACCCACAAGCCAGAAGTTTTTCCTTCATGACGATAAGGATTTTCTCCAATTATTTCTTTCACTTGGAATTCAATGTAATCTGCTATAGCTTTTACTTGGGTAGTAGAAGAGGCTTCACAAATAATAAAAAAATCAGCAATAGATTCTGGAATTTTTCTAAGGTCTAAGCTGATAATTTCTGCACCTTTCTTATCTTGGATAGCTGATATTATTGTTTTAAAGTATTTTGAGTTTCTACTCAACTTTACACCGCTTTTGGTTGCAGTGTTTTTTAATAGGGAAAGTTGTTCCAAAAATTTATGTTTAAAATGAGAATATTAATAAGAAATGCTTCTATGTATAGACGTATATTGCATTCAAATATTTTAATTTTTCGACTTCAAAAATAAGACTTCTTTGTTTTCTAATATTATAAATAACATTTCAAATTCACAAAGTCCTTTAATAGGGGGAAATTTTTTTGAATTAAAAAAAATTTCAAGTACCAATAGTTATGCCATTGAATTAATACAAGCTAATTTGGCTTCGCATGGCGATACCTTTTTCGCTCATGAACAAACATCGGGAAGAGGGCAAATGGGCAAGAAATGGATTACCGAGCCATCATGTAACATTATAATGTCTTGCGTAATAGATACAACTAAGTTTAAAATTCACCACCAATTTGCATTTAATGTAGCTGTTGCATTAGCTTGTTATGATTTTTTCTCTTTTTATGCAGGAGAACAATCGTCAATAAAATGGCCGAATGATATTTATTGGAATGACAGAAAGGCAGGCGGAATACTTATAGAAAATATAATTCGTGGAAAAGATTGGAAATGGGCAATTATTGGTGTGGGTATAAATATTAATCAAACTACATTTTCGGGCGATTTAATAAACCCGATTTCTTTAAAGCAGATTTTAAATAAAGACTTTAATCCAATAGAGTTATCTAAACATCTTTGTATGTGCTTGCAAAAAAAGCTTTTCGATCTAGAAGATGCAAATTGCAATACAACTTTAGAAGAATACAATAAAGTTCTTTTTAAAAAAAACCAATTGGTTAATCTCAAATACTTAAGCGAGAATTATTTATGTGAGATAGTAAAAGTAAATGAACTAGGAGAACTAGTTGTAATTGTTGATTCCAAAACAAAGACTTTTAAATTCGGTGATGTTGAGTGGATTTTATAGACTTTACATCTTGTTCAAACAGGTGGATATTTAAATTAAAATTCAGTTGCAGTTGTGTTTTTGGCAACGTTTCCACTTTTTTATACTAAAAACTATCATATCTAAACTTTTTTTTGAAAATCTACCTTATTAAAACCGTTCTATATCGTTGGCGAGCCTAAATTTGAACCATTCTTTAATAAATTATTTCAATTAAATACGTTTTATGCATAAAATAGCTGTTGCAAAAGGTGATGGAATTGGCCCAGAAATAATGGACGCAGTCTTAGATATTTTTAATGCTGCAAAAGTTCCATTGACTTATGAAGTAGTTGAAATGGGGAAATGGGTGTTTGACAAAGGATATAGTAATGGAATGACTCCGCTTGCACAAGAAACAATAGAATCACTTGGAATCTTATTTAAGGGGCCAATGGAAACTCCTAAAGGCAAAGGAGTAAAAAGTGTGAATGTTACTGCAAGAAAAACTTGGAACACTTATGCAAACAAAAGAACTTTTCAAACTTTAAACGGAGTAGATACTGTTTTTAGCAAAGCAGGTATTCCAATAGACATTACCATTATTAGAGAGAATATTGAAGATACCTATGGGGGAATTGAGCACATGCTTACTCATGATGTTGCTATTTGTAGAAGATATATTTCTAGACCAGGTAGCCAACAAGTAATTAGATATGCTTTTGAAATGGCCAAGAAAAAAGGCGCTCGAAGAGTTACTTGTGGTCATAAAAGCAATATCATGAAAATTACTGACGGTCTTTTCTTGGAAGTATTTTATGAAATTGCCAAAGAGTTTCCTGAATTAAAAGCAGATGACGTAATTGTAGATGATTTGTGTATGAAGCTGGTAACTAAGCCAGATTTATTCGATGTAGTAGTACTTACTAATTTACAAGGTGATATTGTGAGCGACTTATGTGCAGGGCTTGTAGGCGGTCTTGGCTTTGCTCCTAGTGCGAATATTGGAAACCATATTTCTATTTTCGAGGCAGTGCACGGCACAGCTCCAGATATAATGGGTAAAAATATTGCCAACCCAACAGCATTGTTGCTTAGTGGTATTGGTATGTTGAACCATTTAGGTCTTGTAGAACATAGTGCAATAATAGAAAACGCGCTTCTTTTTACATTGGAAAGCGGTGTTCATACAGGCGATTTCGGAGACAAGTCTATTGCATCACTAAGTACAACAGCTTTTTCTCAAGCTATCATAAGTAATTTTGGGAAAACACCAGTTAAACACCCTAAAGCTATATTACCAAATCATTTCGAAGCGCCTTCTTTTGTTAAACCTTTTGAGAATCCAATGCTTTTAGGTTCAAATCAATCTGAAATAAGCATTGTAGGTGTTGATTTGTTTGTTGAATTTAATGGTCAACCATCTGAAATTGGAAATATATGTTTGTCTGTTTTAGGAGAAAATAGCAAACTAAAATTAGTTACCATCAGCAATAGGGGTACGCAAGTATGGCCTACAGGAAGCATCTTTACAAATCTTGTAAACCAATATCGATGCAGGTTTGAAAGCATCAATGATGCCCCCTTATCGCAAGAAGATACTTTGGAATTAACCTCTAAAATTGCTAAAACTTTAAAGGTTTGTTCTTATGAGATTCTAAATATGTGGGACAATAAAAGGGCATACAGTTTGGCACAAGGACAATAGTTAAATTTAGAATGGTTACTCATAATATAAAAAAGCAGTTATTTTTTAAATAGCTGCTTTTTTATTTTTCCTCAACTCCAGTACAGAATTAGTATCATTTAAAAAGTAAGTCAATGGTCTATTAATGTATTGCTATTGAGAAATCTTTATTAAAAAAGTGGCATTTGATTTATATTTACTAATTTGTATCACTTATTTATGAATAATACAAATAAAGAAATATTTTTTGTCATTGCAGTAGGTGGTGCCATTGCATTCTTATTAGTAGGATTTATAGTAAGTCTTTTATTTTTTTACCAAAGAAAAAAGTTTAAACAAGCAGAACAAATAAGAGAAATAAGAGAAGATTACCAAAAAGAGCTAGCAAATAGCCATATAGAAATGCAAGAAAGCACCATGAAACACATAGGGATTGAATTGCATGACAACATAAAGCATCAATTACTTGTGTCAAAAATTTCCTTAGATGGATTTGTTAATAATACCCCAGACTCAAAGTCACTTAGCGAAATAAGCAATGACTTAAATAGTATTATTGATGAAATTAAGGAGCTTTCTCATAGCTTGCAGACAGATAGAATTTCCTACTTTGGATTGATTGAAACAATTGAAAAGGAGCTTTTGAAATTTAATAAAATAAAAAAAATCAACTTAAGCTATGAAAGTAATTTAAAAATTAATTATTTCGACTTACAAAAAAGCACTTTCATATTTAGAATTTTTCAAGAAATATTGCAAAATGTTCTAAAACATGCTAATGCTACAGAAGTAAAAATAAAAATATATCACGAAAACGAAGAAATGTATTATTTAGAAATAGGAGACAATGGAGACGGTTTTGATATTGACGAGAAAAAGCATGCCGGTATCGGATTAACCAATATTTATAACAGAGCAAAATTAATAGGTGCTACTATTCAATTGAAAAGCAGCATTGGGCATGGAACCAATATCCAATTATCTATGCCAATTCCACCAGACGAAATATTAATAGAAGCGTAAACATTATAAAATATATTTTTAAATATGGCAGCACCTAAAAGTATAATAGTAGCTCTTGCAGATGATCATCAACTTGTAAGAAATTCAATAGCTCATTTGGTAGAGAGCTTTCCAAGATGTATGGTTTTATTTCAGGCAGACAATGGGGAAGAAGTGCTTAAAAATTTAAAAAATAAAAAATCGAAACTGCCTGATATTTTACTTTTAGATATAAGCATGCCCTTAATGGATGGTTTCGAAACTGCTGCCGCTCTATCTAAATTATATCCAAGCATCAAGATAATAGCATTAACCATGAATACTAGCGAGCAAAGTGTGGTAAAAATGCTAAGAAAAGGGGCTAAAGGGTTTTTATCTAAGAATACGCCTGCTACTGAACTGCAAAAAGCTATTGAAACAGTTTTCGACAAAGGCTTTTACTTGCCAGAAGAATTTTCATGGAAATTAGCTAATAGCCTTACTGAAAATAAGGAATCCCCAGCCGATCCGAGTGAATTATCAGAAAAAGAAAAAGAATTTTTAAAATTCAATTGTACCGATTTATCAACAGAAGGTATTGCCAAGAAAATGTTTGTAAGCGCAAGAACAGTAGAAGGATATAGGGTGGGATTGTATGAAAAACTAAAAGTAAGAACCAGAATGGGGCTTGCTTTTTATGCCATCCAAAATGGCATTGTAAAAGCAATAGATGAAGATATAAAATAAAAAAGGGTATCTAAAAAGTAATATTTATTTACAAAGAGATAGCCTTTGGATTATACTAATTAGTTCTACTCTAACATATTTGATTGGAAACATTAGGTTTAAATCAACCATTGCTTTAAATATTAACTCCATGCTTCAGCATGGGGATAAAAAACAAAGTGAAAGGCTTTAGCCATGATTCACAGTATTTACACCCACTACTGGCGCATGGCCACCAGAAAGCCATATTTCTCTACATAAAATATATCTCCAAATCCTGTCCATATTAGCAGTAACTATTTACAAACAAGCGGAAACCTTTTACAGAAATGAATAACCCATTTACGGAAACGCGGTCGCAATTGTATAAATGAGGAAACCAATCACAAACATGCGGTAACCATTTACAGAAACACGGAAACTATTTACATAAATGAGGTCGCAATTGTATAAATGCGGAAACCTTTTACAGAAACGCGGTCGCAATAATATAAATGCAGAAACATTTTACAGAAACGCGGTCGCAATTATATAAATGCAGAAACTTTTTACATAAATGCAGTCGCAATTTACAAACATGCGGAAACCATTTGCAGAAATACGGTCGCAATTATATAAATACAGAAACCTTTTACAGAAATGCGGTCGCAATTTGCCATCTATCTGTTTCTTAACTTTTATATAGTTGAACCCAATAAAAAAGCCACTCAGCAATAAAGCGAGTGGCTTGTGTAAACAATTTTTTAAACCGAATTATTATAATTTTCTTACAATTCTTTTGGCCATTCAAAATGTAATTTATTTTTAGAGGGCATTTTAAATTTTAAATTATTTATCTCTTCTTTCTCAGCATCAGTAATAGCGGTGCTACCATTCACGGTCTTTTTCACTTTTTTTATCAAATCTAGCAACCCAGTTCCAGGATAATACAGCTCAATATCGCGAGCCTCCAACCCTTTTTTCACAGTAACCTCAAGCGGTTTCACCTTCTTATTCACCGCTTCCAAGGCCGCAACTTTCTTATCCAAATTAGCCAACTGAGCCTTAGGTTCGTTAGTGGCATAATTGGCTTCAGCCTTTACCATTCCAACCAACTTTTTAAAATTAGTAAACCGCATGTCAAAGCTCTTCTGCGAAGTACTTATAGAATTAGACGAATCGTCAGGTGCGGCCGGGTCAGCACCAGCAGTTTTAGCACCCTTTCCACCATTTTTTTTAGAAGAACTATTTCCTTTAATTTTTTTAGCGATAGCCTTTACCGAACTAATGGTTTTTTTAGATACACCATCGCTCGCTTCCAAGTTATTAATCACCAAATCAACCGTTTCGTCTAAATCCACATACTCTTTTTGACGCTCTACTTTCGCGTCATTAAGTAGTTTCTGAGGAGTAACCAATGCACCCGCTTTACCATCACAAGCCAATACTTTAGCTTCTACTTCTTTCGTAGCCAATTTTTTGTTTGCAGGTGCATAATTACCGCCAATGGTAGTTAATATACCCACCACTTTCTTTCCGTTTTCAACGTTTACTCCATGTCCTGTTTCACTTGTAGATGCCATAACAAAGTTTTTTTTTGTTACAAAATTTAATTTAATGATTGAGCTAAAAATGCCGCCCGTTATTGTTTTTTATTGAGGCGGCGATGCTAATATATGAATTGGTGATTAATTTTTTAAAAATGGTAAATATTATAATTATAAAAAGACTATAGGATATAATAATCTTAAGACTAAGACGAGCAATTTATATAAGAGTAATAAGGATTTATTGAAAATAATCAGCCCAATTGATAATTTAATTTTAGAATAACTCCATTCCGCTATTTTTGGATTAGAGCTACCAAAAATAAACCGCGTCTATTTTTTAAAATGCCTTGCAGATAAGGGTTTTAAAGAATAGACGCGGTTGTGAAGAGAAAAGTAGTAGCGTATTATGAGTTGGTGGTTATTTTAAAGATGTTTTTGGCTGCGTAGTGAATTTTTTTAACTCATCCATGATTAAATATGTAGCTGGAGGAGAACCTCTTTCTACATGAGAATCTATCCATTCGAAAAGATTAGGATTATTCAGTAGAATTAGAAACTCCGTTTGCAAATACTCTTTAAGAGATTCGCTGGAATTATTCATTTCCTCCCAAATGGTCTCTCTGTTTTCCAAGACATAAATAATATCTTCGAAATCGTGACTAGTTCTGCCATCATTTTTGCCACGATCTTTGTGTGCTTCTAATTTTGTTGATATAAAATATGGGGCACTTAATATTTTTATTGCATTTCTATCGTCAATTTCATAATTAACAGCTTGACTAAAACCTTCTGGATACCATATATTATTAAATCCGATTGATGGATCATTAGTTGGCATAATATCCACAATAATACCTTGTATTTTATAGCGACATATTATGCCAGATTCCATGTCATGAGAAAATCCAATTGCCCTAAGTTTTTCTTCCAACTCTATTCTGTCAACATAATTCAATATTTCAATTATTACATCTACATCATCAGTAGGCCTTACTTCAAAAACTGGTCTATCGGGATATAGAGATATTGTAGCGCCGCCGACAAAAACTACATTGTCCTTTAAGTCCGCTAAGGCATTAGCGACAGCTTTAATTCTTAAAATATTAGTATGATGACTCATGTAAAATATTTTTTCTTAACTCATTAACAGCATATTTTATTTCTCTTACTTTCCCTACACGGATTACATCTACTAAAGACAGTAATTTGTAGTAAAGTTCATCTTCAATAACAGCTTCAACTTGCTTTGGATAAAAAGGCTCAATCATTAGTCCCATAGTCGTGCCTTTATTATCAGGCCATACATAATCCATTTCACTTATAAAAACTTTTTTCATGATCGAATGAGAATGAGCAGTAGGAATGCCTCTTATCATAGACCCTGGTTCTTGAGGGAAAACATACCGAACACCATGTTCCAAGAATTCCAATAAATTTTGTCTATTAATTTTCTTCTTATTATAATCAATAAGACCTGCAATTCGGCTTCTATTTAAAGATTCAGAGATTTCAGAAATGCTTATCCGCAATGAATTTGCAAGTCCGGCTAATTGCCAATTTTGAGTATTCATTGATACAATTTTCAAAAGGATAGCTACATCTTGTGGGCGCATTCCATTATGTTTTCTCATACTGCAAATATAGAAACACTCTTCGTTTCGCAAATCGCGAAATAAGAAATGCTGAAAAATTCGTATTTCTTATTCTATGCAATTGGATATTATTCATTTAAGGGAAAGAACAGATAGAGCTCAACTGCTAAATAAAGAACTAATTGAGCAAAATATTACGATTATAAAATATGGGAGGTTACCACACTGGCGCTAGTGTTCAGCTTTAGCTGGTCACTAGTGCCAAATAAATAAACCCAGTTTGTTACTGGAATTCGCTAAGATAACCACCAAGTCCAAGCCTATTAATCAATCCTATTATGCTAAATAATATCACGAAATTCTAATTTAAGACAAGTTTGGACTAAGTTGGAGAACCCTCCCCAAATTTTTGTTTGTATTCAACAATTATTTCACAAGATTTTATTCGAACGTTATATGGCGACAATAATATGTCAATCAATTTTTGTGAAGCAATTTCCTTATCACTTATATAATCACAAAATTCATTCGGTGATATTCCAAGCGATATTGCAATTTCATCATCAGTAATTTTAACACCTGTCTGAGCTTTTTTTATTTTTACAATTTCAACAGCCTGCCTAAATGAAGCATTCACATACTCTGATTTATAAACAACTTTTCTATTCATGTTTATGTGATTTTTACAAAAACAATAGTTATCACAAGCTAGTTAAGGTCTGTTTAATAATCCACATCTAACGAAAGGTCTTTAGAAATAAATAAAACACCTATCTCGTTTCCACAAGCACATTATTCTTAAGAATGTAATAGATTTTTAATGTTAATGCCATAAAGAGCATTTTACCATTGGCATTTCTTTCTACATAATATGTGGCTTTGTCTAGCTCCTCTACAATCACTTGTAGTTGGCTTGCAGAAGCTATTTTATTTAGCCTTTGGGCAAAATCTTTTTCACTAGGCGCAATAGCAATTACATCCCCACCCAACACTTTTATCCGAATACTTTGTCCAATTAAATGATTGAAATACCGCAAAAACTGTTTCTGTTTTTCTCGCCCTAGCTTGCTTACTTCATCCACAAACTTCACTTGCCCAATGGGCCCACCTTTTAAGGTACTATTCAACCAATCTTTTAAAAGCCCTTGCCAATCTTCTTCAGTATGCTGCATAATATGCAAAGCCTCTCTGAAATTACCTTCGGCAATAGCAGCAATTTGAGAGGCAATATCTCTTGTTGCAGCTGCTTTAATTACCAATGCATCTTCTATCTCACTAGTTTCAAGGGTTGGTATTTTTATTAATTGGCATCTACTTAATATGGTAGGCAAAATTTGTTCATCATCTTCCCCAACCAATATAAAAAGGGTATTTGCAGGAGGTTCTTCAATTAGTTTTAATAATTTATTGCCTTCTTTTCCTAAGTATTCAGGCATCCAAAGCACCAAGACCTTGTAAGTACTTTCAAAACTTTTCAAACTAAGGCGGCGAGTAATGTCATTACATTCTTCAGCAGTAATATTTCCTTGTTTGTTTTCTGCGCCTATAAATTGTAACCAATCATACACATTTCCATAAGGGTTCGTTTGAATAAAATCTCGCCATTCTTTAATAAAGTCCGAGCTTTTGGGTTTGTCTCCAGATTTCTTAGGAATTACAGGAAAACTAAAATGTAAGTCAGGGTGCATTAATTGTCCCGCTCTTTGATAGCTATCTGTTTTATCAATATCCTCTGGTTTTATATAAGAAGGCTGATTATTTAGTACACTCATTCCACCAAACAAATCTTCTACTATAGGTGCTTCACTAGGTTGGCAAACCACAAATGTGGCAAATGCGATTGCAAGCGATAATGCACCACTACCTTCTTTTCCTAAAAAAAGCAATGCATGACTCAAGCGGTTTTGCTCTACCATCTCAGCCAAATGGTGTTTTACAATTGTTTGTCCAACTACATCTTTAAACAACATAAGTAATAAAATTTGTTTCAGCTAGTGAATAAACTTGCCAATCACTGGAATTTTTTTAAACTCTTTTTTCTCAATTAAAAATATAAACCAGCAATAGCAAAATACCAATAGGCTTGCAATACTTAATTTGAAAAATACATTATTCCATAAGGCTGTAATACCACTATGAATAAAAAAAAGCAATACCACAATTACCATATAGGCTACTAGTTTTTTCCAAGGATATGGGATATAATATTCTTTTTGTCCCCAAATAAAACTCATCACCATCATAGTACCATAGCAAAAAAAAGTAGCCCAAGCACTTGCCATATAACCAAAACGCGGAATGAATAGAAAGTTAATTAGGAAAGTAATTGCCGTGCCAGTAAGGGTAATATAGGTTCCAGCCAAAGTTTTATTTCCAAGTTTATACCATACACTTAGGTTGTAATAAATGCCTAAAAAGATATTTGCTAATAACAATATAGGCACCACACTCAAGCCAATTCTATATTGAGGCCCAATGAAATATTGCCATATTGGAATGTATAAACTCACAATTAAAAACATCACAGAGATAACTAAAATAAAAAATTTCATTACCCTAGCATAAGTCCTTTGAGGATTGGCAGATTCTGCTTGCTTAAAGAAAAAGGGTTCTGCCCCCATCTTAAATGCTTGAATAAACAAAGAAATAAGAATAGATAATTTATAGCAAGCATTGTAAATACCCACTTGTTCCTCTTTAAATTGTTGGGTTCCTGGCAACCATTTGCTAAGCATGAGTCTATCAAATGTTTCATTAATAATTCCCCCAAAGCCAACAATTAATAATGGAAGTGCATAAAGCATCATTTCTTTCCAAAGCTTAAAATCAAACTGAAAACGAATAAGTTTTACTTCGGGTAGTAGCAATAGCAAAGTAAAAATTGATTGAACCAAATTGGCTAGCAATACATATACTATCGGGTTAACCTCTTTATTATAAATAAGACTGATAATACTTTCAGGATGATTTTCAATAATTCCTGCACAATAACCCACAAAAAACCATGTGAGAAAAATATTTATTAATATTCCTACAATTTTAATGATAGCAAATCGGGCTGGTCTCGCATCTTGCCTTAATTTGGCAAAGGGAATTACACTAAGAGTGTCGAAAGCTATAATAAGAATACTGTATTCAATTAATGCAGGCCAAGCACCCAATCCTGTAAAATTTCCTATAGAACCCTTGCTTAACCAAAGAAGACATGTAAACAATATAGTAGTGCAAAATAGAGAAATGGCAGTGGTGCTATAAATGCTCTTTTTGTATTCTTCTCTAGCTGAAAATCTAAAATAAGCTGTTTCAAACCCATAGGTAAACAATACATTAAGTACGGGCAAGGCAGCATATATCAAACCCATTTTACCAAAGTCTGCCGTTTTTATATGGCTTGAATAGGTGAGAAATGGGGTTAATAAATAATTAATAAACCTTGCTGCTATAGAACTTAATCCATACCAGAGGGTTTGAGAAGCCAGTTTTTTTATATTACTCAATATTGCAAAATATTATAAGTCAAACTAAATAGAATCTATTAAAAGGATGTCGGCTAAAATAGCAATAAGCTAGTTAGGGGAAGCCCATTTATTTATTAATCTAAGGAAACTAGAAAGCAAATTAGATTTAGATAAATTAAAAATAGTCATCTGTAAGGGAATTATGTATAATACGTTATAAGTGATTGTAAACAATAATTTTAAAAAGGCGTTTAATCAGTCACAATCTAATTCAAATGTATAAATTCACATTGGTATTCGTTTTAGCATTAACAGTGCTAGTTTCATGTGCTCAAAAACAATCAAAGAAAAATATGGAAAGTAGTAGTAAAGAACATGTAGGAAAAACACAAGTTGCGTATTTTGGTGAAGGCTGCTTTTGGTGTACAGAAGCTTTTTTCCAACGTTTAGAAGGAGTAATATCAGTAAAAAGTGGTTATGGCGGTGGTCATGTAGTAAATCCTACTTACGAACAAGTATGTGATAAAAATACAGGTCATGCAGAAATAACTAAAATTGAATATGACTCAACCATTATTAGTTATGATGAATTATTAGAAGTATTTTGGAAAACACACGATCCTACAACCTATGGAAGACAAGGAAATGATGTGGGACCACAATACCGCAGTGTGATTTTCTATCTAACTGAAGAAGAAAAAGCGAAAGCAATTAATTACAAAGAAGCTTTAGATAAAAGTGGGGCATTTAAAGATCCGATTGTAACAGCAATTGAACCTTTTAATAATTATTATGCAGCAGAAAATTATCACCAGAATTATTATAACGACAATCCAAATCAAGGATATTGCTCTTTCGTAATTAGACCAAAAGTTGAAAAGTTTGAAAAAATATTCAAACACAAATTGAAGAAAGACAATTAATGGGTACTAGGTTTTAAGTAATAAGTATTAAGTAAAAAGCCATTTCAAAACAAGTTTTGAAATGGCTTTTTTTATAAGGCAACGTAATCAAGATTGATAGTTAAGAACCTATTACTTACCACTTAAAACTTACTATCTCAAACTAATTAAAGATGTTAATGGGTTTCGTAGATTGCTATATCCCATCATATCTACTTTTACTGAACCTACCGCAATTGGGCTTTCAATTCTTACTGGAAGGTGATTGGCATCATCTGTAACCCATACGGTCATTTTCTCTCCACCTTCAAAAATGGTTCCTTTTACAAGTAATGGTTTAAACTTAATTGTATTAAACTTTCCGTATTTGGTTTTTAATGTTTCTCTGCCTAGATATTTTATATATAAATTGTAAACATTGTCATCTAAAAACATCGTAAAAGGAATTTTATCGTCTGGTTTTACTTTGCTAAAATCTAAGTTTCTTGAGTAATAGATAGCACTTAACACATCTTGTACACAATTTGGAACTGCAACAGTTCCTTTTAAACTTGTAGCGGTGTTTTTAACGTTATTAAAAGCCACATTTTCTATTTGTTTAAATCCACCTTCATCTATATTTCTTATAAACTTCTGTGGTTGCAAATTACCAGTATCAATATAGCTTTCATATTTATCTCTTACCTTAAATATCCAGTCATAATTTGGATTACTACTACCAGCCCCTATTAAATGGTACACTGGCTTTCCATTAAACTTTTCAATATTGGCAGAAAAAGTAGCATTTCCTGCATTTACATAAATGCCAATTACTGAATAAAATACGGTATAGTTAATGGTTTCTTCGGCTTTAAAAGCTGTATTTCTTATGCCGCAAAATTCATCTCCAGAAAAAATATGTATTGATTGAAAAAGGCAAGCTAGGGCAATTAAAATGGGCTTTATCATGTTTATTTTCTTATAATTCTTAATCCTAATATTAGTAAGCTACCAGCTAAGGCGGGAACAATTAAATTAATGAGCCAAATACTAGCAGCGGTTGCAATTACACCCAAAGTATTGTTTGTTAATAATGAAAATAACGCAATACTTACTTTTCCTCTTACACCAAGTTCGGCTAGTGCAATGCTTGGCACAATTGTCATAACCAGTAGTTGTACGCACACTAGGCAAATAATCTGCCACCAAATAATTTCAACTCCAAAAAACTGGTACATTAACATATACTGAATCACATAAACAGTATATCTTACAAAAGAAAGAACAAAAATTCTCGTTAATTCTTTGTGATGAAGGGTTTCTAATTTTTGTACAAAATAGCGATACTTGGCTATAAAAGTAAGTTTATCAAACACTTTAGTTAGCCATGCCAAATTATAATAACACAATAGAAGAACTACCGTAGAACCAAATAAGAATGACAAAAATCCCTTTAGCCAAAACAATGATAAACTATGAACTAAAGATGGATTGTTAGATAGTAAAGTATAAACATAAATAGTTCCAAAAAATCCTGCAATGAAAGTAACAAGAATTTGTGCTAAGCTCCCTACAGCAGATAAGGATAGTGCTCTCAACCTATTACCATCCTCCATATATACTACTCTTCCTACATATTCTCCAACTCTATTTGGTGTACCTAGTGCTAGTGCTTGGCCACTAAATACAGCTCTAAATGCTCTACCAAAAGGTATTTTTTGAATTGGACTCATTAGAAATTGCCATTTCTTAGCCTCTAAGCTCCAATTGAAAATCATTAGAAAACAAACTAAAAACACCCTCCATTGAGATGCATCTTGAAATGTATGCACCATAGTTTCCCATGATTGATGCAAATCTTTCTGTTCGCTTATCTGTTTATAAATGCTATACGATAGCCAAATAAATAGCAGTGGGCCAACAAAATAATTGAGTAATATTTTATAGTTTTTTTTCAAAAAGCTGTATTGATGCGGCTGCAAAGAACGGTGTAAACAACTATATGTATTTCTTCTGTTAGCGAATAACTATTTTCACAACCTTTCACAGTATGTGCTTTATCTTCAAAATACTTTATATCTAACAATGCAGCCTACCAATATAATTTTAGGAATAGACCCCGGAACGCAATTAATGGGCTACGCCCTTTTAAAAACAGATGGTAAACAACCTCAAGTGTTGTTAATGGAAACTTTAAAGCTTACTAGCTATGAAGACATCTATGAGCGCCTTGAAAAAATACATTCAAAGGTTTCAGAAGTAGTACGATTATATAAACCAAATTCTTTTGCCATTGAAGCGCCTTTTTTTGGAAAGAATGTACAAAGCATGTTGAAACTTGGCCGCGCACAAGGGGTGGCTATTGCTGCTGCAATGCAAGCAGGATTGTCTATTACAGAATACAGTCCCAAAAAAATAAAACAATCTATAACTGGCAATGGCAATGCTGATAAAGAACAAGTATGGATGATGCTAAAACAAGTATTAAAGATTGAAGAAAAACCTCAATATTATGATGCTACCGATGCATTGGCAGTAGCACTTTGTCATCATTATCAATCTACATCAGTATTGGGTAATATCTCAAAAGGATTCAAAGGTTGGGACGATTTTTTAGCAAAAAACGCAGATAGAATTAAGAAATAAACTACAGATTAGTTCTTTAATATTTCAACCCATTCCCTATTTCCCATTTACTATTCAACTGCAAACTGCTTTGACGCTAATACCGTTTTGCCACAAAACATAGATACTACATACACTCCCTTAGAAAAGTGTGAAGTATTTACCAATACATCGCCATTATTTTTTTGTGCTGTTTTATTTATTTGTTTTCCATTTGTATCATAAATAATAAAATAACAATTGTCGTTGCTCGTAGAGTTATTTATAATTCTAATGGTCAATTGCTGTTTTACAGGATTTTCAACTATAGTAAATCCTTCTTTTAGGGCATTATCTATTTCAACTATTGAAGAAAATTTCGTTTGTCCATTTTCTGCTTTAAAGCTAGTCCTATAATAGTTTTTTCCACTTAGAAGATGCTCATCTATTGCTTGATAAGTAGCGTTTTTCACAGTTGCATCTTTCTTCATTCTCCCTATTAATGAGAAATGAACCCCATCTCTACTTCTTTCCAAATGAATTGGCAGGGAAGCTATGTTGTCGTCTAAAACCAAAGTAGCTAATGAAGTCGATTCTTTCTTCACAACTGAAAAGTTAACTATTTTTAAATCTAATGCAACACTTCCCTCCACCATTGTATAGGCATAAGGATCAAAAGTCACTGTTTTAGGAGTAAAGGAAAGTTTATAGGTTAATAAATTGCCACTAACCGGTGCGCTTAATCCTTTGCCAGCAAATGAAAGATTGCCATTACCCCAATCAAAAAAAGTTATTAAAGTATCTTGACTAGGCAATTGCCCTTGAATCCTCAATACTACAGGTGTTCTAAAATAGCTTACAGTAGATGCCGCACTTTGTGTTTGAGAAACTACAGATACAGATAATTTATTGCCTATAAGAAATTGATAACTAAGGTTATAAGTAGGATTGCCTTTTCCCCATACATAATCTGTAAAAAATGGTGTAATGTCCCTCCCGAGTACCTTATTAAAATGTAGTTTTAAAGAATCCGTAGTGGCAGATTTATAGGCCAACCCGGGTGAGGATTGATAGTTTTTTAAAGCTAGAAAAAACAACGAATCGCCAGCTATTGCCCTAAGCATAGATACCACCATACCTCCTCGATTATACACGGCACTGCCATAAGCAGAACTCCAAATTTGATTAGAGCTACCAATTGCATTGTCAGGAATTCGGGTACTCACAAAGTTTAGATTAATAGCAGATGCTTTTAAATTGATTCTTTTATTTACTGCATTTTGGCCGAGTGTAGGCACTAATTCTGCCCCCAAAATCTCCGAATAGCGTGCGAATCCTTCTGCTAACCAAAGGTCGTTCCAAGTAGAAAATGTCACATTGTCTCCAAACCATTGATGTCCAAGTTCATGTACCAAAGTTGTTATGTCTTGCAATGCATTGCTTGCTATTGCCGAAAATGTTTGGTGTTCCATTCCATCTGCGCCAACCAATCCCTCGTAAAACCCTGTTTTGTCAGCTTTAAATGGATAATCTCCAAACTTTTTGCTAAACGCAGTTACCACAGCAGTAATCCTATCCATAGCAGATACGATTGAAGTGTATTGCGATGGATTTTTACCTCTCAAAATATTATATACAACAGGTACTTTCACACCACCAACTGTAACCGTTCCTCTATAATATCGATTGTATCGTGCAGCAGCAAAACAAACTAAATAGGAAGCTATAGGATAAGTTGATTTAAAATGAAAAGTACGATTGCCATTATTAATTGCAGAATCGAGCAATCTACCATTTGATGCTACCCAAAAAGTATCAGCACCACTCCAAGGCACATTCACAAAAATATCTATCGAATCTATTTTATCCTTCATATCAGCCTTGCAAGGCCACCAATCTCTGTCTTCATAGCTTTCCGATAAGGTTGCAATATAGTTTTGTCCAGTAATTGGATCCGTAATAAGACTATATCCCCCAACAGCACCAGCAGCTACCGGCGGCTCACCTTGGTAATAAATAGTTATAGAATCCAATTTGTTTTTTGGCAATGTTTTTCCCAATGCAACAGTTAATATATATCCCGAATGGTCAATACTATCTGTAGAAAGCACTTTTCCATTATAAATAATTGAATCTACTAATAAAGCGTCGTTCAAATCAAATGAGATAGAGGATACATTATCTTCAATTGTCACAAATTTTGTTTGCACATATCCCTTAATGTATTTCAAAGAAGTATCAGGATTTACTCTCCAAAAGCATTTGTGGTATTTCACATCTATATTACTTCCTGTTCCACTATAACCAGTAGACAATGTTCCAACTGAAGCCCCATGTTTTTGTGTAATTCCACTTATAGATAATCCCAAGAATCCTATTAAACAATAAATTGATAATCGCATATAATTAAAAGCTGACTTTTTTAAAGCAACCAAAAGTAGCGGATAAAGTTCTCAACAAGCTTTCGTTGAAGTAAAATCATTTTCAAAGCAGATAAAGTTCAAATTCATTTTGCGCCTATTACAAATGAATTGCGCGAAGCAAAAAGCAAACATTCAATGAATGATTATTTAATAAATTAAATCTCAAATAAATAATCCAGCACATCATCTAATCCTTTAATTCCTAATTCAGACAAAATTCACAACCTATAAATAAATTATTACATCTTTTTATACCCTCATATTCAAGATACAAAGACGAATATTTGAATTAAACAGACATAGAATTATTAAAAATAAAAAACTTTATGATTATTTTGTTGATGCATTCATGGCAACTCCTTTTCTTTACACCATTATAATATCTATCAAAGGTTGCGATACATTCAAATAATTTAATCAGTAGTACAATTCAAATTAGGCAATATGTTTTCACAAAATAATAAGATAAACGACGGCATTGGAGTTATCTCTTCGCAAGCATTAAAAAACAAGTATTTACCATCTTTAAATGGGTTGCGCGGAATTTCAATCATACTAGTTGTCATGTCCCATTTGCCTAAATACGATAATGATATCTATCTAAAAATATTTAATGGACACCTAGGTGTAAATATCTTTTTTTGTTTAAGTGGTTTTTTAATTACCACACTTTGCATAAAAGAAAAAGAACTTTCAGGAACCATTTCCTTAAAATTGTTTTACATAAGGCGAGCGTTAAGAATCTTTCCAGTAGCCTATTTATATTTAGCAGTACTTTTCCTTATCAATTCTATTTTCCACCTAGATATAGCCAAATTCCAGTTTGTTGCGGCCATGTTTTATCTCACCAATTTAAGTTACTTCAGGAGCCACAATTTCACTTGGTTTACGGGTCACTATTGGTCATTAGCAGTCGAAGAACAATTCTATCTAATATTTCCTTTCATCCTAAAAAAGTCTTCAAATACTTTTTATTATGTGTTAATATTTATTGTATTTATCCTTCCTGTTTTTTGCGCATTACAAGAGTTTTTTCCTAGAATAAATAATAGTGTTCTTTATGCCTTTACACATTATTTTATAAAATTTCAATCCATTTCAGTAGGGTGCTTATTTTCAATTATTACTTTTAAAGAAGGGTTCAATAACACATTTTTTAATTTCATCCAATCTTACAAAGTCCCATTGAATATTTTAGCTTTTTTCTTAATTTTTTATTTAGGGTACGACGATTTTTACTCCCTAAAAGCTATTTGCGTAAATCTTGTAATCTCCTTTCTAACCTCTTACATAATAATAAGTAATGTACCAATCAATAATGATATTGTATATAAACTCTTAAATAACAAGCAAATCTCATTTATAGGAATATTGTCATACAGTATTTATATCTGGCAACAAATTTTCACTTCCGGATCAGATAAATTACCTGCTTTTCTTGTTACATTACCTTTCAATATTGCTTTTATTATAATCACCCCGTTACTATCTTACTTTTTTTACGAGAAATATTTCCTTTCACTAAAAAACAAATACAGCATTTTAAAACATGCTTAATTAATAAAATTAAGTTTACTCAAATCGATTTTCTTTTACAATCTAAAACTTATGAAAAAATATTTGATTGTTGGAACTTGCACATTATTCTTTCTTTTTTTTAGTTATTGCAACACCCGAGATAAAGTAAAAAAAATAATGTTTTTTGGCGACTCAATCACCAATTTTGGTTCTAAGAAAAACGGTTACATAACAATTATTGACTCATTAATACAAATTGATGGCAAGAAAAATCAATTTCAAACCATGTCCTCTGGAGTAAATGGAGACAAGATAACAGATTTGTATCTCCGTTATGAAGAAGATGTACTGTCAAAGCATCCAGACTATGTGGTAATTTTTATAGGTATTAACGATATTTACAAGAAAGACTTTGGAGCAGGCACTGATAGTAAAACCTTTGCTAAATTCTTCTCAGCACTTACCAAAAAATTGGAAGAGGCTAGTTGTAAACTTATTATATGTTCACCGACAGGTATTTTAGAGAATATGGATTCTTCTAATAAGTATAATAGGGAACTAAATGATTATGCCGATTGGTTTAAGAGTTATTGCTTTTCACACAATACACCTTTGATAAATACCCGTGAAGCATTTATAAATTATGAGAAGACATACAATAAGGAAAATAAAAAATATGGAATACTAACATCAGATGGAATACACCTAACCGATAAAGGGAATAAATTGGTTGCAACAGAAATCTGGAAAGAATTAAAAGCACTATAATCTAATTTTGTTTATCGCTCATTTAGAGTATATACAAGAAAAGCAATTTATACTATAGCATTCATTTGCTCCTCGGGATATAAAGCATCATCTACTTATTTTTTAATTAATACACTGATCACAAGAATATTTTTTATGATAAATCCAAAGGGCTTATGTATTTTCCTATAGTTTTTTCACAGAGATTAAAGCTATTAAACATAAAAAGCCGCTCAAATAAATGAACAGCTTTTTATTTTAATTCGATTGTCTAAAATTAATTAGCTAGCTTTTTTAGCTGGAGCAGGAGTAGCAGCAGCGGCTGGAGCAGGAGTAGCAGCTACTTTTTTGCCTTTTTCAGACTCCTTGTCTTTCATACAAGACTTGCCGCTTTTTTTGCAGCATTTTTCTCCTTTTTCACATTTTTTCTCACCACCTTGTGCCATTACTGAACCACTTAATAAAAAGGCAGCCATTGCTAAAACCAATACTTTTTTCATAATTACTATTTTTTATTTTTTATAATTTAATGACCCAAATGTATAATCCTTTATCGAATATTATTCTATACAATTTGTTAAAGTGATGCTACCAAGTTGCTAGCACACTTACTCCACCTTTTACAACCTCATTTAATTGCACATTTATCTTAGTTCCAACTGGCAATAAAATGTCTACTCTGCTACCAAATTTTATAAATCCATATTCCTCAGTTTGCTTCACTTTTTGTGAAACTGCTGTATAATTACAAATTCTTTTTGCCAGTGCACCAGCAATTTGCTTGTACAAAATAGTGCCTTTATCATTCTTTACAGCCACACTCCATCGCTCATTTTCAGTTGAACTTTTTGGATGCCAAGCTACTAGGTATTTTCCTTTGTGGTATTGGTTATAAATCACTTCGCCATCAATTGGGTTTCTGTTTACATGCACATTTGCTGGACTCATAAATACACTTATTTGTATTCTTTTGTCTTTAAAATATTCTTCATCAATAATTTCTTCAATTACTACTACTTTACCATCGGCAGGACTAATTATTTGGTTTTTATTGATAGTCAATTGTCTATTAGGAATTCTAAAAAAGGATATAATAAACAGCAGAAGTATAAACGTAAATACAAATATTACTAAGGATACTATTGGAAAATTGCCACTCAAAAAACTAAAGGACAAAACATTGATTAATCCAAATAATAATGCTGTTATTCCTATTGATTTATAACCTTCTCTATGTATCGTCATTAAATAATTATTAGTTGGCAAATATAGAAAATCAAATATGCGTTAAAGGATTATTTCTTCTTTCAATAACATTAGTTCCAATTGCATTAGTGGAAGTAATGTCATTGCATCTTTCAATTTTCCTGCTTTTGCCATGATGAAAACCTCATTCAATGGCAATTTTTTTACCATTAATTGTTCTGTATCTTCTGGTGAAGCTTCATGTTGAGACAATCCTGTGGCTAAATAGTATTCGGCAAACTCATCACTTACTGAATTTGAAAGAAAAGCATCCCCTATTTTCAACCAATTAGATGCTACAAGACCCGTTTCTTCCAATAATTCTCTTTTTGCAGCATCTAATGAATCTTCATCAAATGGACAGCCACCTTCAGGAATTTCCCAACTATATTGGTCTATAGTGAATCTATATTGACCCACTAAATACGTATTTCCTTCTTCATCTACTGCAATTACGCCTATTGCCTTGTTTTTAAAATGTACTTTACCATAAATCCCTTCATTGCCACTGGGATTTAATACATTGTGATGAATCAGCGAAATCCAATTATTGTCATAAACAGTACTCTTGTCTATAATTGTCCAAGGATTGTTGCTTTCGTCGTGAAGCATTTTTCTCATTTAGTATGAATAAAAAAAGGACTCAAAATTTATTAAATTATTGAGTCCTTTGCCTTTTTGAGGCTCCGAGCGGATTCGAACCGCTGTACGAGCTTTTGCAGAGCTCTGCCTAGCCACTCGGCCACAGAGCCGTATAAAGAGGTTGCGAAAATAAAGGAACATAATTAAATAACAGACATTAAATATTTTTCTATTGCTCGCCTTTCACATTTAGAAGTAATTATTCTTTATCAATGTACCCATTTCAATAGACATTTCTCTAATCAACTTCACTTATTTGCGATAGCCACAATCATCAATGTTGAACAACCAAAACAAGAAGAAAACATTGCGTATGAAGCTTATCCGCTACTTTTGAAATCAAATTATTTATTATGCCAACTATAGAAGAAAGTGAATTGATCATAAACTCCAGAGGTGCTATTTATCATGTAAACCTATTGCCAGAGGAAATGGCAGATACCATTATTACCGTTGGTGACCCAGATAGAGTAAAAGAAGTAAGCAAATACTTTGACAAAATAGAAGTAAAACAACAGCACAGAGAGTTTGTAGCGCACACAGGCTTTATTGGCAAAAAACGCGTGACAGTTATTTCTACAGGTATTGGCCCAGACAATGTAGATATTGTTTTAAATGAATTAGATGCGCTTGCCAATATTGATTTGAAAACCCGCACAGTAAAATCGGAACTTACTCAATTAACCATTATTAGAATAGGCACATCAGGTTCGCTTCAAAAAGACATTCCTGTAGATAGCTTTGTGGCAGGTACACATTGTATTGGTCTAGACAATTTATTGCACTATTACAATCTTGAAAACAATAAAGAAGAGCAGCAACTTCACCAACAGTTTGTGAACCATGCCCAACTCAATTCTACCATTGTTCCTTATATCTCTTCGGCTAGTGTAAAGCTTTTAAAGCATTTTGTAGAAGGCTTTTCGCATGGCATTACAGTTACTTGCCCAGGTTTTTATGGCCCTCAAGGCAGGGTGCTTAGAATGAGTTTGGCAAATCCTAACCTGATAGATTTACTAACAAGCTTCCGTTTTGGCAATCATTTCATTAGCAATTTCGAAATGGAAACAAGTGCTTTATATGGCATGAGCAAAATATTGGGACATCAATGCTTGAGCTTAAATGCCATTGTAGCAAACAGGGTAAGCAAAGAGTTTAGCAAAGATGGCGGCGCAGCTGTGGAAAATTTGATTAAAAAAGCATTAGGCATTATCGAAAGCATTTAATATAACACTATGGAAAAGCAATTTTATAAATACCAAGGCACAGGAAACGATTTTATTATTTTCGATAATCGCGACAACAATCTATCCCTTACTCATGAACAAGTAAAGCATTTGTGCGACAGGAAATTTGGCATAGGGGCCGATGGACTAATGCTTTTAAACAATGCCGAAGGGTATGATTTTGAAATGAAATACTACAATGCCGATGGTAATGAAAGCACCATGTGTGGAAACGGAGGCAGGTGTTTGGTACAATTTGCTTTCGATTGTGGCATTGTGAGAGACAATTATCGCTTTATCGCAATTGATGGTGCACATGAAGCAAATTTTACAGAAGGTTGGGTGTATTTAAAAATGAAAGATGTGCATGATATTATCAATCATCATGGCGATTTTGTTTTGGATACTGGAAGCCCTCATTTTGTAAAATCGGTTACCGATGCAATGGGAGTGAATGTGTTTGAGGAAGGAAGTGCCATTAGAAACAGCGATGGTTTTAAAGCCGAAGGCATTAATGTAAACTTTGTAGAAGCTACCGATGAAGACAAAATAATTGTTCGCACTTATGAAAGAGGTGTAGAAAACGAAACCCTCAGTTGTGGCACAGGCGTTACTGCCGCCGCACTAGTTTTTGCACACAACGATAATGGTTTTAATAGGATAGAAGTGAGTACGCTTGGTGGAAGACTTGCTGTGGAGTTTGATAAAAAAGGCGATACCGAATTTGAGAACATTTGGCTATGTGGCCCCGCAATATATGTTTATAAGGGCGTTGTTGAAATTGTCTGAACCACTGATTAATGTGATTCATTTGATATATTCATTGATGAAGCAACCATACCCATTGACGAGCTAACCGACCTCATTGTTGATGTAACTTTCCTCATTGTTGATTTAACTATCTTCATTGTTGATGTAACTATCCTCATTGTTGATGTAACTGTCCTCATTGTTGAGGTAACTTTCCCCATTGTTGATGTAACTTTCCTCATTGTTGATGTAACTGTCCTCATTGTTAATGTAACTTTCCACATTGTTGATGCAACTTTCCTTATTGTTGATGTAACTATCCTCATTGTTGAGGTAACTTTCCCCATTGTTGATGCAACTTTCCCCATTGTTGATGTAACCGACCTCATTGTTGATGTAACTATCTTCATTGTTGATTTAACTATCTTCATTGTTGATGTAATCCATCTTCATTTCGCTGGAATCTACCTGACTTGCTGTTGAGAAGTACCATATTCCGATAAGAACTTTCTTAGTTTCTGTAATGGAGCGTTCGTTTGCTTATCCCTAGTATTTAGATGACTATAATTTGTATTCTTTCGCCCGCAATTAGCATTTCGATGCCTAGAAATAGCGTTCAATTACCTATAAATAGCGCTCAAATGCCTAAAAAGAACATTCAAATGGACAATCCGACCGACTTTTTAGGTAAATCAAAGGCACAAGTGTCTGCTTGAGACAAAATAACATCTAGGCAAATAAATGCTTAACCACTCAATCATCAACACTTTAAGCGTTAAAAAAACGAAAGCCACAAAAAATCAATTTATGCATAATATTTTGGTCAGTACTGAAAGTCCAACCTATTAAAGTATCGGTATATACTATCTAATTTAACTCTTTGATTGTCTGAACCGCTGATTCATTTGATTTTTTTGATTATTATGATTTTGGGTGTATTGGTGAGGGAAGGCTTCGCTTTGAGCGAAAACTTCCTTTGATGGGTATTAATCATATAAATCATTTAATCAGCTATTTTTTTTCTGAATCGGGATTTACAGGATTGGAGGATTTACTTGATTTATTTAATATCTAAGCGAAGACACAGGCGAGACGCGTTTGTTAGCCAAAGTAGATATTGGTGAAATGATTTTGGTTAGCCTAAAATTACAGCCAATTTTATGATAACTGCTACCCTTTATTATTCATTAATTGGTTGATAATATTTTTCAGATACTCTATCTGTTCCTTGTCGGCAGCTCTTTGTTCTTCATACAGTTTACGTTCTGCATCGTAATTATGATTGATAACATAACCTGTGGCCGTTTGATTATTATATAAATTGAATATGGTATTTTCATTGAATGTGATAATGTCTTCCGGCCTGATGGTAAATATCTTGGCAATTTCTTCTATGCGGGTAAAAGGTATGTCCACTTCCCCATTTTCCATCTTGCTGTAGGCGCTTTGACTAAGCCCTAATTGATTCGCCATATAATCTTGAGTTAAATTTTTTAACTCACGTAGTTTTTTTATTTTTTGCCCGATAAACATAGCTACAAAGGAAAGGGAAATTTCTAAGAATATAATATTCCGATTAAGAATATTGTATTCTGTTACAAAATGATTAGTTGCTTTATTTCCTTAGATTTTTGCAATGTTTTCAAAAGATAATATTACTGCCATCATAGAATAATATAAATGGCAATTAGAATCCTAGTTTTTCTACAGGTATAAGTAAATCATGGCAATAATTGACGTTGTAAAATATCAAGCACAGGAAGATGAATTTGTTTGGCAGTTTCCTTCTTCAGATTTGAGGATAGGTACGCAGTTGGTTGTAAATCCATCCCAACATGCTTTCTTTTTAAAAGATGGGGTCATTTGTGATGAGTTTACGAGTGGTACGCATACCCTAAAGACCGACAATATTCCTCTGCTCAATGCCTTTATTAAACTACCTTATGGGGGCAATTCCCCTTTTCAAGCGCAAGTATGGTATGTGAATCTGTTGGCTAAGTTGGATAATAAATGGGGTACTACTAACCCAATTATGTTAGAAGACCCCAAATATGGTATCATCATACCCGTTAGGGCATTTGGACAATATGGATTTAAGGTAGCTAATCCTCGAATTTTCTTAGAAACTTTAGTGGGTAATTTACCTAACTATTCTGCTACCAAAATACAAGAGTACTTTAAGGGTAAGATTATACAACTACTTACCACGCAGATTTCCAAAAAGCTTGCCCTTGAAAAAATATCTATCCTCGAGATTAATATTTACCTCGAAGAATTGTCTGCATTCTGCGAAACCAATATTAACGAAGAGTTTAAGAAATTTGGGTTAGAGATTATCAATTTCTATTTCCTCTCTATCAATGTACCACAAGATGACCCGAGTGTACTGAAACTGAAAGAGGCGAAAGACCTTGCAGCCAAAGTGAGGATAACAGGAAGGGACTTGTACCAGATGGACAGAAGTTTTGATGTGTTGGAAAAAGCAGCTGAAAATGCGAACGGCTCTGTGGGCAATTTGATGGGTGCAGGTATTGGGTTAAGTGCAGGGCTAAACCTAGGAAGCCAAATGGGTAATGTAGCAGGAAATATGAGCACAGCGACAAACAACAACCAGCCACCACCGCCGCCTACCCCTACGCTGTATTATGCTGTAATAAACGGGCAACAAAGTGGCGCATTTAGCTTTGAGCAAGTTGGTCAAGCTATTACAGAAACGAAGATTAACAGACAAACCTTGTTGTGGAAAACAGGAATGGAGGCTTGGAAGGCTGCGAATGAGTTTGCGGAATTGTCGGGTTATTTTAACCAAACACCTCCTCCGCCACCACCAATAATTTAAAAGTTAAATAATGAATAAGTTAATTCTCAATTTGGGCTTTGTATTGTTGTTTCTAAATACGATGATGGGCTTATTACTATCCAATTATGCATCGTTTAACTGGATGGCAGCAGATGCGGTAATACTTATAAACGTAGGACTAACTTATGAAGTTAGCAGAAGCAACAGAAGGGATGGGTTTAAATTAAGCCTTTCAATGCTCTATTCTTTTTTGACCCTTGTAATGCTGCTATTAGCGATACTTAGCCCAAGCAGATTGCAGGATAATTACTATCTGATTGGTATAGTGGTTATTCTGTTTATTGAATTCGCATTATGGGCTGTAACAGGGCGTATGAGAATGATTAATTCTAACAATAAATGATAAAACAAACATGAAAAAATCAAGGATATTCGAAACAATCAAAACTGCAATTGAAAATGGTGTTTTAGAACAACCATTTAATGTTGCAAAAGTAAATACAGCTTGTAATAGTTTATTGTCTAAAAGCCCCTCTTTTTTAAGTAAACATCGTAAAGGAAATCCTGGAGGTTATAAAGTGTATTTCATTCAAGATGCGAAAGGCAAATATTCAATTGTTTAGATAAAACACAATTTTAAAATTAAAAAAGTAATAAAATGCTAGTAAAATGTACATCATGCGGAGCACCGCAAAATGCCTTATCATCACAAGAATGTAGCTATTGTGGTAATCAGATTGAGTTGGAATAAGCTAAAAGCAACTATGAAAAATCTGTTCAAGGCGAAACAGGTAATTTGATGGAGATGGCTGAAACTTCAATAGAAGCAACAAACTATGAAGAAGCTCTTAGTTATTTCAACAGAGTGCTGGAGAAAGAAATCACAAACTCTGATGCTTGGCTTGGGAAAGGAATTGCTATTGTGAATACATCTAAGATTGGAGATATAAAAATTAATGAAGCAATAGCCTATTGGAAAAATGCTATTAAGTATGCAACTAATCAAGAAGCAATGTTAAAACGTGTTTCTAAAGAAATCGTAGAAACTATCAATTCGTTTTACCCAAATATTTTTAATCATTATAAAGAGTTTAGAACATTGGATAATTCATACAAAGAATTAGTATCTAGGTTTTCTTTGTTATTGAAAGCAATAGATTATGCAGGAGAAATCGACCCAAAAAATATCGCAGTTTTTTATGCAGGCTATACTATTTGTAAAACAGCTTCAAAAACACCTCTTGAATACGCTAAAGTAGATGTTAATTATGCTGTTAAATTAAAACAGGAAGAAAAGAAATCAGTAATTTTAAGAAAACAAAAAATATTGTCTTATAACAAAGAAATTTACAAGATTGAGGAACATTATGCAGCAAACATTAAAAGAATCAATCCAAATTTTGAAATTGTTAGTTCAGAAGAAGAATATAGAAATAGTCCTGAATATAAGGCAGAAGAATTCTTAAATAAAAATTTCTTCTTAATAATAATTGGAATTATAATTGGATTTTTTATTATCTATTATTTAATACGTTAATATGACACACGCTGCAAAACTTGTTTGGAATGAAGATAATTGGGTTAAGCCGAGTGGTTTGGCACAGGTAGGAGTATCTGTACCTGCTACTGAGCCTTACAAATATGGTCTTGAGGAATGGTTGAATAATGAGACATTAAGAAAACATAAAATTGGATATTTAGATTGTTATCGTTCGGATAAGCGTGAAGGTATTGCTGATATAATGCTTTTTACTTTAAACCTTACGGACAGGAATGTATATCATGTTGGTAATGTTTGTGGCGTAAAACAACTTATAGATAATGACATTCCAACAATAAAAAACTCACTTACAGATGATTGGCTCATAAATCCAATTGAAGTTGATTTTGTAAGAATAGAAGCTGGCGCACCCTCTATTGGTATGCCCATCTACAATAATAATAATTGGAATACTACGAATATTATTTCTCCACCACCAAAAGGATTTATGGTTAATATTAAGTATGAAAAACTAGAGATATTTGATAAGTCCAAGTGGGTTAACCTGACTGAAATGGACAGAAAAATAAATAGAAGTTGGAGATATTTAGGTGTTAGATATATGATGTCAAATATTAATTTGAATGATAAACTAACCAAGTATTTAAAAAACGTAAATTGTTAAAGATTTTTAAATTTAAACAGCCCGAAAGTTTCAAACTTTCGGGCTGTTGCATTTACCATGTTGCTATTTCAATTGCAAAAAGCTTAGAAACTAAAACTAGTTTTATCCGATGTAATTAATAAACGTGTTCTTCCATCGGGGTTGTCTGTAAAAAGAATTTCTTGTTTCTGTCCATTCTTCCATTTTACGGTTACTTTATCGTGCTTGCTATTCCAACTAGTGGTGGGTATTTCTTCGCCATTTCTGTACGGGTATAGCAATATTTTGAATTTAGCATCAACAGCATCGGCAGGGATGGTAAGTTTCCTTACGGGAATTTCTTTTGCCTTGGGGTTGGTTTTGCGCCATTCAGTAATAGTAGGCATGTTTTGAGGATTGTTGTTGTTTACATTCAATACCCTTACAAGTAACATCGGTTTGTTGGCAGCGGGTGTGCCGCTATACATTGTTTGCAAAGTATCTTTTCCCCAAGAATCATTTTGCTCTGGGTCGTCTCCAGTTAAAATAATATCCATTTCATGTTCGTTTGTTTTGGTTGTTTTTACAAGCTGAATATCATGTTCTAAGGTTAATACCCAATCGTAATGATGTACTTCATTGTCTTTAGCCATATCATCTACTATAAGTGCAAAAGGGTGTTTGTCTGAACGCACAATACCTGCTGTTCTAAAAGCTTTTGCCACAGGATAATTTACTTCACGTAAAAAAGGTCTTACAGCCCCAACAGGCAATATCCAATGCGGAGTTTCACTTCTTGGCACATTTAAATAATCATAAGGTAGCTTCAAAAAGTTGAAATCATTTACGGTATTAGGTTCCAGTTCCCACTTGCCTTTTTTAGGCATTTCTACTTTGCCAGCTCGCACATCAGCCACTGTATAATATCCTTTTCCACCCGGTTTTTCTTGTTCTTTATTGTTCCAATCCCATGCATATTTGGCATCGCCAGCACAAAAAGTAGCAAAGGCCGTGTCTTTAAAAGCCACCATTTTCCCTGGTGAATGTTCATCTTGTTTCATGCCATCAATGCTTAGAAGGCTGTGTTTGGTATTTTCAAAAGCATTGTACTGCGTAGGACTCCAAACTCTTCCCGCACCAGTCAACATAATAGCATTTCTATCAGAATAAGGATGTCCTCCATTTGCTTGGCGGGTGTGCATGTTGAGCATCAATGCATCTTTGGTATCCCAACTGCTACGCGTCATCATCAAAGCTCTTTCACCACAGAAAAAGGTTTTGGGCATTTTTAAATCTGCAACAGGGGTAGGTGATTCATCAAAGTCTGATGCGAAAATGGCATAAAACAACAATGCATTGAAATAATATCCACCAGGTTGGTCAGGCACATTTGCATAATCATCCCTCATAGCGGTATGATAAATTAAATCTATTCTTTTGTCATTAGGAAACATGTATTTAAGCCCTAGCAAATCATTGATGTTTGGGCTGCCTCCTTTTAAGTGACAATTGCCCAATAAATCGTATCTCACAAATCCATTAAGCGTAGGTATAATGCTTTGGGGAAGAAACTCCTGCACATAAGCTTGCAAATAAGGATGTGCTGCCAAATTATCAAAGCCATACATATCCATTCTTTTGGCAAATAGTAAAATACCATCCATACCCAATTGGTTTTTAGCTTCTCCCTCATAAGTAGCACCCGATTGGAACCAACCATAAGTCATCAAGTTGCGCCAGCCTCTGTACATTCCTTTCACCTTCAGGTCGTTAAATCCGTTTTCTCCTTCTATTCCAAGCACTTGAAACAGCCAGTAAGAGAAAGTAGCCCAATTGCTTCTGCTACTTACTGCTGTATTAAAAGTTCCATAGTTATCATGGCTCCAAGTACCTGCTGCAAGTTCATCGTGCATGGCTTTTTTCTGTTCTGGGCTTAGCCATTTAAAAATTAAGTCGTAAGTAAATGCCAATTGAAAACGGCCTACAGGTTGCTCATCAGGTTTAGTAATTTGCTTTGCTTGGCGCAATGAATCACGTTTTAGTTGATCTATTTTAAGGGCTGTATAAGTAGCAGCAGCTAGTTTCTTTGCCCCCTGTTCATCGTTTTCAATTAAACAACGGAAAGCCTCTAGCGAGAATACATCCCAATAGAATTCAGGAAAAGATTGGATGGTGCCATT
>Ga0209188_1000147_pt1 | contig 80563 bp, 79 predicted proteins | sample C_130625_EF_Meta_FD_187307 | JGI IMG/M metagenome (GOLD analysis project Ga0209188, IMG submission 187307) | Freshwater microbial communities from Lake Croche, Canada to study carbon cycling - C_130625_EF_MetaG (SPAdes) (version 2) | ecosystem: Environmental > Aquatic > Freshwater > Lake...
TTCATATCGGAGACCATGATAAAACTAATTCAAGTATTGAATGTTTGAATACGCTAAGAGACGATTATCTTGACGACAATCAACAAATAATCATAGGAGAAGAAAAACCGAAATTTCATAAAAATTTCTTTGAAGAGGAGATGAAACAATCTTCTAATTTCATTTTTTTTGAATCGCCTATCAAAAACTATGAAAACTATGGAAACGTCAATAAATACGTGGAAGGGTTGTTATATATATGTTGTGTAATATTAAATTGTCAAGCTCTCGGAGGAACATGCATAATTAAAGTGAATGATTTATGCCATAAGCCAATAATTGACATCTTATTTATTTTAGCGGGCTTGTATGATAAAGTATACGTAATCAAACCGAATGTTCTTAATATTTTTACATCTGAGAGATTTATCGTGTGTAAAAATTTTATTAATATCAAAGAAAATAAAAAATGTATGATTTTTAAGGAAGTATTTAAAAATTTTGAAGTAGATGGCGAACACTTGTTAAGTGTTTTGCCTTACGAACTTCCATATTATTTTTTGAATAAAATAGAAGAGTCTAATATTATTATAGGACAACAACAATTATACATAATGGATCAGATGTTAAGTGTTATTAAAAATAAAAACGTAGACGACAAATTAGAGACGATCAAAAAAATTAATATTCAAAAATCTATACAATGGTGCGAAAAATATAAAATTCCATACAATAAGTTTTTGGATAAAATTAACATTTTTCTTCCAATTGATTGCGATGAATTAGTAGAAAATTCATTACTCGCTTAGTTGTTCACTTGATCACCTACTTTTCTATTGAATTGTAAAGTTTTTGTTGGCATGAATGGATTTTGATGCTTATATTTGATACATAAACGTTTAGGGTCATCACAAATTTTGGAAGATTTGTTGCGATATACGGGATTATATACGAGGGGATTGTTTGCTAATCGTTTGTTTACTGTTATATTCGTCTTTATGGTGTCAATGGATCTTCTTAACATTGCCGCGCTACTTGACACACCACCCTGTGTGGCGAATTTCTTATTACTTGGTTTATAAGCAACCAAAGAACATTTATCTTGAGCAGATTTAGGGTATTCAAGATTATTCGCATTTCCTCCTGAATTTGGATGACAATTTGCGCGGTACATATTAGGTTGCGTGATTTCGGCGGATTTGAAATTGAATGCGCGTTGATCGTGCGTCATGCATCTATTTTCCCGATATTGCTGAAGTGTCTGGAAATATGTATTTGGTAAAACGGACGTGGATGATCTAGATCTGTTCAATGCTTTTTTCTCTGGATTAAAGCAATTTTTTAAAAACCCGGTTGTGTTAGAACCATTTGAATCAGAAAATGGTGTCTGTGAGAGAAAAGTCGGATTGTCTGTCAAAAAACTTTTATTTGGATAGTAATCTGAAACTATTTTTTCACCAAGGTTACAACCGACAGCTGAGAGAGAAGGGTTATTTGCATTAGCAAATGAGTTTGGTATTATTGTGAAGGACCCTGGGCGGTCCATCAATTGTCCAACCGATGTCGCGCTACTTGATGAAACAACCATTCTATTATTTATAAAATTGCTTCCTTTGCGATAATGTTTCATAGGTCGCGGTAAAAACTGAGTTTGTCTAGGATAAATGTTGGAGTTTGGATATCTTTTCCCTCCGCTTATATCACAAATTCTGGTCGGTATTGCTGCATTGTTTGTAGGGTCTTTATTAGTGAGTGGACGAATATTTTTTGATATAACAGCCGATGGATTCACTCCTTTCCAGCTTTTAAAACCACCTAAATACATTCTGTTATTATATGAGCCCATTCCTTGTGGATACATTGTTGGATGTGGTGATGCCATTTTATAGTATATGTTTATATAATTTACGAAAAATAATCCTTATATATATCAACAATGCGAAATTTACAAATGACATATCTTATATATTTTTTATTGGGATTTTTTGTTATCTTGATTGTATACCAATTTCTTAATCGCGGAATTAGGGAAGGGTTGATTGCGAAAAATCCTTGTATCGGGACAGGATGTAGTTATTCTACTGATGATGCTTTTCAAGATTTAACAGAACAGGATTCACGAATAACCAATTTAGAAACATTGCTAGATAAAAATTCAAAAACAATTGCAGATTTGTTAAAAAAGGCAAATAGTGCGGTTGGTGGACAAAGTGCAGGAAAGGAAAGTTTCCTTGTATCACAAAAAAATCAAAAGTATACTGAAGATGATGAAAATGCTGATGTCTTGAATCAAAATAAACGTATCTTATCTTTACAGATTGGTGTGAAAAAATGTATTTTAGACATAGCCGAAATTAACAGAAAACTAAATACGCCTCCTACCAACACTTATTCTGAACCCGAAACGGGAAATAGTTTGGTATTACCTAAAAATTATGCGAACAACAAGGAAGAAATTGTGGCTCATGAAAAAGCGATTACAGTGTTGGAGCAACTAGTTAAGGAAAATGCTACGGATATTGATGAAATACAAAATCAAATTAAAAAAGAAGTGGATAAAAAAACAGAACTTATTAATAAAATCACAGCTTCGCCACCACCAACATTGACCGGATTAAAATGAGATTTCTTGGTTCTATTACAATAATTTGATAGTAAAAAAGTATTCACTATATATAACAAAATGTCAAATATATTCCAAGACGTATTAAAAGATGTTGGGGCGGTTGAACAAGAATTATTAGGACCCAACTATGAATATTGGAAACAAATTAACTCTCCTGCAGAAATGGGAATGTCTGATAATGGCGACCTCCAGACTCTGGCAAACGATATCGGTGGGTTGGTTAATTATGTGGAATTATTGGTAACTGGACAAAGTCCAGCATCTAAAACTGGTGGTCCTTTAGGAAATAAATTCTTCTTGAAAACTGGTGGAAAATGCAATTCTAACCCCGATTCTTCGGGGGAAGCTGTTTTACAAGACCGATATATTTATGTTAATCATGTCCCGGACGGAAATATACCTTTTATATCCTCCGCCATGGGAACCAATTTTACGGATTTTGAGGGGCTTATTCCGGGTGCAATGAGTGATTTGAATACCCTAAACCCATTTGGGATAATGCAAGCATTTATGGCAGGAACGAACCCCCCTTGCCAAGAAATTACGCTTCAAACAATAGACGTGAATAATAATAGTGGCACCGAAACTCACTATGTCACTACAGTGGACATCAATAATCAAAAATTAGTGGGTTTGAAACAAGGATTTACAAATATTCACGGTGATGATGCGGAAATTAAATTACCCGACGATATCATTATGCAATTGTACTTGGCTTGCTTGGGAATTGTTGGAATATATATATTATATTGTTTGATGAAACGTAATAAATAATGGGTTTTCTTTACAAAAAATACATTATTTCCTTGATTTTCTGGATTTTCTAGATTTTCTAGATTTTCTGCCACCCTTGGCGGAACCATAATGTGACGGTTTCTGATAGGCAGTAACAACAGAACCCCCGCGATGTTTGCGTCTTTTACCACCACGATCCGCGTAATTATACCGCGCATAACGATCGTAGATTTCATCGGGAACACCGTTCTCATCAACTGACGGCTTGGCAACTAACGGTTCGGCGACTGACGGTTCGGCGACTGACGGTTCGGCAACCATCGGTTTAACTAAAACCGGTTGATATTCCGGCGTTGTTTTCTTGAATGGATTATAACTGGACAAATCAAAACCAAACATTCCGCCACGCTGTTTCACTCTTCTTGTTTTTCTTGGCATCCCTATATTATAATAAAAGAAATTAACTACAATAAAACTTTTATCAAGCCTTTATTTTTTCCCAGCAAACTTGATTAATTCAAACGCCGCTAAAGCACCCGCAATTTCCGCAACAATATAAGGAATAATGTCGCTGCTAGATATTTTCCCGGTAGCCATCAGCGCCATTGCCACGGCAGGATTGAATGCGCCACCAGAAATAGCGCCGCCTAACAAAATCGCAACGGCTAGAGCAGCACCAATCGCCAAATAATTTCCCGTGGATAAAACAATAAATACTAAAAACAGGGTTCCTAAAAACTCAACAAGATACTTATTCATATAATATATAGAAAGGTTAAAAGATTTTTCTTCAAGAGACAATAAAAATTACAAAGAACCTTTCAAAGAACCTTTCAAAGAACCTTTCAATATGTTGACCGTGTTCCTAAAACTCCGCCCGCACCAACAACATTTACTGTGTGCATTGTTGCTTTATTGAATATAGACCCTTGTTTCGCAGGCGCAACTGTTCCGCCACCACGTATCATTCTAAGTCTTGACTTGACATCATTATTATTAAAATTTTTATAAGACAAATTAGCATCCGTGGGCAATCCTACTTTATAGGAACTTTTTCCCACCGCCTCACTTCTTCGCGTAGCGATATGGAGAGAAGACGACTGGGGCGCTATATATTTCGTTGACTGAGAAACTAGATAACTACGATGTGTAGCGGAATTAGATTCGCGCACTGGTGGTTGATTAGGAATATTTTTTATTCCCGTTTCTCTCGGATAACGAAGATTAGAATTGGTTCTTATATATTGATGTCTAGAGTTGGAAAATTCACTAGCCCCATTCGCAGGATAAAACTGTGGCGGATTAGGTCTTACACCGCTAAGAACGCCTAAATTATGTGGTTGCATTTGACCCGGAGTTTGTCTTGAATTTAAGGGACCCGTCACAGCAGAACCCACATATCCGTTCCCGAAACCAGTTGTCCCGTTTTGTTTAAAAGCTATAAATGACATATATATTATTTCATATATTATTATTTACGAAATAATATGCTCATGTTTAATATCGCTTTACCGCTCTTAATGCCACATAGGAGCCATTGCTCTGATCGCCACCATACGTGGTATCATTCTTTTTACTAGTATAATTATTACTCACAGCGCTCTGTTTTCTAAAGCGAATATAATCTGAACTATCATATACGTATTTAGTGTTGCATGTAGAGGCGGGGACACCCGTGCCATCACAGGCGCTTTTATTGGTACCCATTGGTCCTTTCAATCCATACAAACCTGCTCTTTTCTGTGAAACTTGATTAGATCCACCACACGAATAATATTTACGACCCAATAAATCCCCGGCATTATTTACGGCACGAAATGGACCAACCGCCGGACGTTTTCCCGCTTCTAATAACTGAGTGTTATATTTGGTGTTCCACGCCTGTCTTAAATTCACGCGAATTTGCTCAGTCTCGTAATCACGCTCCGAGGTCTGTAACTGTGTCGGGATAAAACCACGTATTACATTCCCGGGTTGGATTTTTGCGTTGAATCCAGAAATAGGTGCCATATATTATAGTTTAATATTTTTATTTCTTTTGAAAAGCTTTATTATATAATATACGTAGTATACATAATATACATAGTATATGCCATTCTCTAAACAACACTTATTTTTTACGATGATTCTTCTTTTTCTTGTTGATTCCGTATTTCTTTTCACGTTCAAAAACTTTTTCGGCGAGCAGATAAAACGGGTGCAAGGCTCTAAATTAGAACTCCGCGTCATTCCTGCCATCCTATGTTATCTTTCTCTTGGTTTTGGACTTTACTATTTCATCATCAGAGAGAAAAAGCAATTGATAGATGCATTCCTTCTAGGAATTTTAGTATATTCCGTCTATGAGATGACCAATCTCAGCACCTTGAAAAATTGGTCCCCATTGACATCCTTAATAGACACATTATGGGGTGGCACATTATTTACCATAATAACCGCAATTATGTATCGCGTTATTTAGGACAATGTGTTTTTATCAATCGCCACCTCTTTTGAAACCTTCCTCAGAATTTTGCTGTACTCTTTTTCTCGTTCTTCCTTCGTCTCTGGTCCGCTGTTCTCGTATAATATTTTGGTATATATATCCATTTTTTTTGAGGAAGAGTCGCGATAATCTGGATTTTCCTTTTTCCAATCAACACTTTTCATGAAATTTTTATGTGCGACCCCCTTTATCGCCGAAATAAACAAGGTATTTTCTTTATCGTTTTCCCATATATCCTTGTCTTTAATATACATCGTTTCTCTCTTGACATCACTGCAATGCATAGGACGTTTTATTACTTCCGTATTTTTCAAATTGTCAATGAGTATTTTGCTGATTCCCTCGGCATATCCTAATAACCCCACATTCTCAAAATCCTCAAAGCTTATCTCTAAAGATTTGATGAAATCCGTTATGTTCATCGCATCTTTACACTTTTCGTTCAAGAAAAAATTCAGGTTGAAATTATTATTATTTGTTGTGTTGTGTGAATTTGTGTGGGTCGTGTTTCCTTTTTCTTTTACCAACTCAAATAATTGTTGCTGTAAATCCTGATTGCTCTTCATGACCTCCTTGAACATAGATGCCATCACCTCTATTTGGTTTGAAGAGTTATCTGTTGCGGCAGGACATTGTTTTTCACTGCATTTTTTTTTGTGACGCCACAATCCTGAATAATATTTGTATTGTTTTCCACAAGAACAGAATGAATCCGCAAAGTTAAGGGATTTTTCGGACTTAATTGTTATATCTTTTTTATATCCTTCCGTGTTTTTTAAATGTTTTGATGTGGTGGCGTGCTTTTTGTAATCTTTTTTGTTACTTGTTTTGTAGTCACATAATTCGCAGAAAAAATAGGGGATTTTTGGGACATTTTCCATATCATTATATGATATTTTAATTTTGTCCCTAAACCTTTTTCCAGAAATTGTTATTTTTTTGAAAAAAATTTCAGTGTCATTTTTTTTCATCAAAAATCCAAATCCGCACCATTATGGTGTAAATTCATTTTTCAAAAAGGTCGGCCAACTTTTTCTCAAGACTTTTTTCAGAAATCCGTTTTTGGACATTTATAAATGTCCATTTTCACTTTTCCAAAAAAACTTTTGAGAATTTCGTCGCCCTTATATATTATTTCCCAAAAGGACTTAAAGAAATTCTACAAAAATTTGATTTTTTTCGCGAGAGAGAATATAGAATGTTTTCCGGAAATATTTCCAATTTCGCAAATATGAGAGACTACTTACCGATTTTGAATGGTGCGATTATTACCGATTGCATCGTGATATTACGCTTATCTTTAGGTCAAATAAAGTCCAATTCACTCCGAAGTTGGTATCATAAATACGGAATTTCTGGTGTTTTGACAGATGTTCTCAGTATTGCCATTGGAGTCTTGATTACTCGGTTTATATATCCTATGATTTTTGGGAAATATTCTCTCATTTATTTTTTGGGATTGGCAGTTATTGTGCAACTTGTTCATGATTTGACATTTGCTTATTTTTTCAATCGCGTGCCAAGAGGGCGCAGTCAAATTTTGGACACCTTTAAAGATTATGCAAAGGAAATGGGTTCGGTTATATTATTAGCAGACGCAGCGATGGTAGTTACGACTATTTTGTTAGGAACACTGTTTTCACAGATGAATCAAAATAGTAATATGGTTTTGTTTATTGTTTTATTATATATGGTTCCTTATTTTTTGTATTCTGTGTAACAAAACTTAAAAGCAATTAATTAGTTTTATATATAATTATGAGTTCTGACTTGTCAGCTTTCAAAGATGGTCTTATAACAGTCCCAATTTCTGTAGGGGAATTATATGACAAATATAGTATATTACAAATCAAACAAAATATGATAACTGATGTCGCGAAATTAAAATCTGTAAATAAAGAACTGAATTATTTATCGGGTTTTGTTAATAAACTAACCTTGGACCCGATATTACAGAAAAAAATGAGAGAAGTGAATGAAAAATTGTGGAAAATTGAAGATGACATTAGAATAAAAGAGAGTCGTGGTGAATTTGACGCAGAATTTATTGAGTTGGCGAGGTCGGTTTATAAAACAAATGATGAAAGGTGTGTTATTAAAAATAAAATCAACTCATACTTTAATTCAGAATTAAATGAAGTCAAGAGTTATGTTTCAATGGACAAACCAAAAAAAACAGACATCGTTGAAGAATTATCAAACCTTGGAAAAAAATGTGAAATTGGTGGTAAATTCAGGGAAGCTATTCAATATTATGAAGAATTAATAAAAAAAACGACGGATGTTTCTGTTTATGGAGTACACGTGAATCAACTTGGCGTTTGTCATAATAACATTGGTGAATTTGAAAAAGCGATAGAATACTTCAAAATGATTCTCAAAATTAAAAATGATATTCCCGAGATATATAACAATATAGGAAATAGTTATGTAAGCTTAAAAAAATACAAGGATGCAGAGATTAATTTTTTAATTTCCTTAAAAATAATAGAAAGCGATTGCACAAATATTTCCCTAGCCAATCTCTATTTTTACATGAAGGATTATGAAAAATCACTCGTTTTTTATAATAAAGTACCCTATGAAAATTTAGGTCAATTCATTTATAATTTATCTTTTTCTCATTTGGGAAAGAAAGATTTTATCAAAGGATTTGAATTATACGAAAATAGATTGATTCATGATAAAATATGCCGCCAAACTGGCAAACCAACACGCGTAAGCATACCGCAAATTCCGAATTGGAATGGTAAAGCCCAATGTAATCATTTATTGATTATATACGAACAGGGAATTGGGGACAACATTCAATATTATAGATTTCTCATTCAGTTTGCGAGAGAAAATCCGCAAATGAAGATTACCTATTTTGCTAAAAATACGGTCGCTGACATTTTAGAGAAACCGTGTGAAAACATTGATATTGTAAAACAGTTATCGGAAACTGGGAGATACAACTATAAGATTTATATAATGTCGCTTCCGAATATTTTAAAAATCAACGAAATTTCTCCTATTACAGAATCATATATAAATATAGACGAAAAGAACAATTTGCAGTGGAAAAATGTATTGTCTTCAATTTCAGGATTTAAAGTAGGATTTGCGTATAATGGGTTATTGTCGTCTTTTATTGAGAAAAATGTAGACATTGAGGAATTCGCAAAATTGTCATCCGATGTTAATTTTATTTGCCTTCATAAAATGTCAGAAGTTGAATCCGATGTTAAAAAAATGGAAAAAAAAAGTAATTTTCATTTTTTTGATATTGATATTGATGAGGAAAAAAGTTTTCAAGACACTATCGCAATATTAAATAACATTGATTTATTAATTACGGTAGATACCGCGATTGTTCATTTAGCGGGAGTTATGGGAGTAAAAACCTGGCTCCTTCTGGGATACGGTTCCGATTGGCGTTGGTTTAATGATGACTATTGTTCTTGGTACAATTCGGTTGAACTGATAAGAATGAGAAAAAACGTTGAACTAAAAAATGTAATGCCCGTTGTTAAAAAGAAACTTTTAGAAATTTTGTAAATATATAATCGTTACTGTATAATACATTTTATCAATAACATTAAGTGAATTTCATTTCCGCAAAATATTCTTTAATCGTTCGTGTCATCATTTCTTCGCAGAAATATTCATTGTATAGTTCAATGCATTTTTTACTCATTCTTTCTATTTTTTCAATATCGTTTGTTTTGAGGTAAGTAAGATAATCGTATAATTCTTCAATATCTTTTTCTTTCCAGATGATTACATAATTGTTCCAATCGTCTTTAATGTTTGGAAGAACTAGCGTATCTGCCAGTATTACCGGAACACTTCCAAAGCTAAGTGATTCCCATATTCGGATGGAGTTTGGTCCGCTGCCGGATGGACAAAGTGTAAAAACTGACTTCATTAATAAATCTTTATATTCTAATTCATATTCCGGATTTGTTTGTTTTCCCGAATAGACGACTTGTTGATAGTGCCACTCTTTTCTTTTAACAATATAACAATCTTCATAATTTTTAAACAATTCAAATATTTTTACGCGTATGTCTGAAATATAGCACTTTGGGTCATATTGTCCCACAAAATTTGTTAAAAAAATCCTATCTTTAATAGGAATAATACATTCTTTACAATTTTGTGATGGGTATAATGATAAAGGAATTATTTTAATATCGTGTTGTTCTTCCAATTCTTTGCAGTAAATATCAGCATGAGGTGAAAATATGTACTTTATTTTTAATTTTAAAAAAAAATCAATATAATTTTTGAAATGAATATGCTGGATAACTGTAAAATACTCGCAATTGTTATCTACATTTGCATTTTCTAATAATGAGTGCAGACTTTTGTCCTTTTTCCATTTATTATCAACTAATGTAGCCCACGGAAACGCAAAATAATGAAATGGCACATTTTCGTTATTTTTGAATAGGTCAAAACACATTTTTTCCGTTATTACCGGTTCTTGCCATTCATTGTCGTAATAAAAAACATTATAGTTATTATTCTTTACACAATTTATTTTTTTTTCCATTATAATAATGATTTTTATTTTTTTAAGCCGTTTAACATTTTACACCTTTGAGAATTTTACACCTTTGAGAATTTTACACCTTTGAGAATTTTACACTGACGAATATTTAAATCCGCTTTGTTTGAGGCATAAAAATCATCTATCGCTGGCGTAGAGATTCAAGATTTCAAATACTTTATTTTGCTAAATAAAAAACGCTGACATAAATTGGAAAATCAACTTAAAAATAATTTATTATTATTATCTAATGATATCAAGAGCGATTGTCGCGACAAAAACACAGTTTATAAAAAATATTCATTTACCTAGTTGTAATAATTGTTTCTATTATGTTCCAAGCATGAGCAGTAAACATGGAAAATGTAAAAAATTCGGAGAGAAAGATATTGTCACTGGAAAAATAACATATGAAAACGCGTATGCTTGTAGGTCATCTATGTGTGGTGAATCCGCGCACTATTTTTTGGACCGCCAGGATTAAACGACCCCGGTTTTCATCTCCTCTTTTTTCTCCTACGCGAATTTCCTCCTCGGTGCTTTTTTTTACTCACAAAACAAGAAACGACATTTGTAAAAAGATATCGCGAGGCATTTGATGTTCCATTAATAACAATTGTTATTCCCCATAATAACTCATTTCCGCCAAGAGTTTTGAGATTCATCATTTGTTTTTGTTCCTACGTGATGATTTCTTCATGAAAAAAATCAATTTTTTCATAAAGAATTGTGTGTAATATTAATGGTCGGTAATCACTCTGGGTGCAATATTCATAGTGATTAGTTCCTGAAACAATAGCTTGCAAGCATAAGGAATTTCCACATAGGCGAAATCGGTGGTGTTGTCACATGTCCGACAATTATGAATATGAACCTGGTCATTATACGACGCAATAAGTCCACAGCGTTTACAAACATGAACTTGATATTTGTCCGACGCATCATATAAACGCCCACGCGTAAATCGCGCCGCACCATGCGAAATCATCGCGTCACGTTCCATCTCGCCAAATCTGAGACCACCATCCCGGCTTCGCCCCTCTGCTGGCTGTCTGGTTAGATTCACCATTGGTCCAATAGAACGACTATGCTGTTTATCCGCCACCATATGCTTCAACCTTTGATAAAAGACCGGACCAATAAATACACTACTCTCAAACTGTTCACCAGTTAATCCGTTATACATTATTTGATTTCCGTGTGCGTTATATCCATTATTAATCAGCTCGTCACAAATAGAACTCACCTCAAATTCACCGAAACTTGTTCCGTCGCCAAACAATCCGAGTTCTACCAAAACTTTTCCGAGAACGGTTTCTTTTAGCTGACCAATTGTCATGCGTGATGGAATGGCATGTGGATTAATAATAATATCGGGTCTAACTCCATCTTTTGTAAAAGGCATATTCTCCTCGGGGATAATATTTCCGATAGTGCCTTTCTGACCATGACGAGACGAGAATTTATCTCCAATGACTGGTTTTCTAACACTTCGCAAGCGCACTTTGGCGAAATTATAGCCGTCGCCATTTCGGTCAATATAATTCTTATCTATATAGGTGTCCTCGTTGGTCCTATGAATACGACTCTGGTCTTCATATTTGATGACTTTAGTATGGTCATTACGATTTTCCTTGATAGGAGTAATCTTTGCGATGATAATGTCGCGATTCTCTACTAGTGTATTTTCCGGAATAAGACCCTTACTGTTGATTTTGTTATAATTGGCGAATTTCATTCCCTTGGTCTTCGTTGGGTCGGGCTTACAACGGATTTCCTCATCTCCGTTGACTTTTTGCTTATCTTCGTCTTTTTCCGTATGGTAGATGGTCGCTTGGAAAAGTCCGCGGTCCACCGACCCCTTATTGAACAGTAGCGAATCCTCCTGATTGTATCCCGTGTGGGTCATAATGGCAACAATCACGTTGCAACCAGACGGGATTTTCATGAGCTCAATCATGTTCATAATGCGGGTATCTACCAAGGGGCGCATAGGATAATTTAGCACATAGGCGGTTTTGTCCATCCGCTGTTCATAGTTGGTGACATAGACACCCATGGATTGTTTGCTCATCGCACATTGATACGTGTTTCTGGGTGATTGATTATGCTCAGGGAACGGAATACACGATGCCAACACTCCGAACATCGTTGATGGATGAATTTCACAGTGAGTATACTTATAAATGGTATCGGCTTCTTTCATCAAATCCATTGGTTTCATCGCCACCATGCTCCAAGATTGTTCCTCGGGATCTACATACTCAATCGCCGAGTCTTCTATCCGACAATTCGTAAGCAAGTCATCCCAGGTCAGTTCGTTTTTGTTAAGCTTATCAATGACATCGGACGTAATCATGGTTTTATTATTATTCACACGAAGTAGTGGTCTTGTTAGCCGACCTCCGTCATTACAAACACGAATTTCGTTCATCTTATAATCAAATACGATGGATGTATATACGTTTATGCTGCCCCGATATTTTTTCTCCTTGAGCGCATTATAAAGAACCCCAGGTTCCTCCGTGATTCCAATCCACGCGCCGTTCACGAAAACTTTCGTCTTGTCATACATCTGTTTTGGTGTCAATGTGCTTATGTCTGTCGTATTCTCGGCGACATATTCGCGGATAGAAGTGCTATTAGAGTGAATCGTAACATGCGCCATATAACTCAGATTTTTTACGATGCCAACGGATTGTCCTTCAGGGGTATTGTGAACAACGGTACCATCCTCTAAACAGAATCTACCACGCTTATCGTGTAATTGCCATCCGACATAAGGACCTTCGCCAACTTCCACCAAATTAAATTTACTACACATAAAAGATTTGCTTCCTAAAAACCTTGTTTCGTTTTCTGCCTCTGTTTTACTCCAGTTGATACCTTCTACTTTAAACAAAACCAAATTCTCCTTTGTTCTTTTATTAAGTGTTAAATATTTCTCAATCGTTATATCCAATGTATTATCGTCATTAAAACTATTCACAAAATCTTCTGCTTCCTTTAAAGAATTAAAATATTTTTCTTGAAATTTCGTTTCTTTGCGATTCAAAAACTCAACAATATGTGTATATTTTCTATCTTTTCTGTTTGATTTTCTAATAATTTTGTGACCGCGTATTTTGAGAGTTAGAATATGGTTGTCAGTTACTCTATGTTTTATAAAATTGTCTTTCTCCGGAATAACATCATACATATTTTTTAACCCAGAACAAGTAGTCCGAACCTCTGTCGGATTTCCATTATCGTCAACCAGAATATCCCCAACTATTATGTCTCCTGCGCGCTTAACAGAACCATTCCACATTAAAATTGGAGTTTCAGGGTCAAAACATTCTGCTGGGCATGTGAATCCCCAAGACGTATTATGCAGCTTGCGTGGCGGAATCAGCTTCCCACTTTTGTCTGTAGGTGTGGAAATCCTCCGTGCATGACTCAGACTTGAAACATACGTCAACCGATTTAGAACCTGAGCAACACCAACCTTATTATTATTAATATGCTTGAGTCCGAAATCGCCGGTGGCAAGGGCGCGCTTGATTCCATTCTCAATGGTCGTGGATTTTATAATTTTATAAATGTTCGCCTGATTAATAATGTTCTGATAATTGTCAGCGGATTTCCAAGAACCCGTGTTGATTTCTTTGATGATTTGCTTTTCCATATCCTTGACTAATTTATTGAAATAATTGCGGAATAAATTATTAAGAAGGGTTCCGGTCAAGTCCACGCGTTTATTCACACATGAATCACGGTCATCTTGCTTAATCCACTCAAACTTTGCTTGTAACAAGCGGTTCGTCATATATCCCAAGAAGTAAATCTTTTGCTCATATGTCTGGCAATGCGGGAACAAGTCATTATTGAGAATATCCATAGTAAACTCAAGCTTTTTCCTCGCCCCCTTTTCTTTGTCCATATTAATGGGAGTATACATCGCATAGCTTGTTATATAACGAATACACTCGTCCTGATTCATATAGGCATTCGCCTCAACAATTGATGCCTGTAGTTCAGCCAACATTTCCTTATACTTTGACGCTTCAATGTTCAATAATATTCTGTCACAGATATCCTTGTCGGAAAGCACGCCCAGGGCACGAAACACGATGAAAAGGGGGACGACCTGTTTTATTCTCGGTAGTTGAATACAAATAGGAAATCCAAAACCATTATGCTTAGACGATAACATCATACTAATCTGCTTAGGAGAAATGCACTTGAAGTCGGGAACGGATTTTATGTCCGCCTGCCAGGTATACTTGGTGCTATTTTTTGACACGTTGAAACAATAGACTCTATTTTCCGCTGCGCGTTCCTGACCAAGAACAGTCTTCTCTGAACCGTTTATAATGAAATATCCACCCGCATCAAATTTGCACTCGCCGGTGTGTCGGTTTTCAACATGCTTATACTGAGTGAGAACACATATATTAGATTTCAACATGATGGGGAGTTTCCCGATGTTTATTTTCGGAAGTGTCTTATAAAAGGTTTGCATATTTTCCAGATTCTCGCCGTTTCTCACATTGAATTTTATATTCATGTCCAAAGTCATTGCCGATGCATAAGTGAAATTCCGCAAACGTGCCTCTTGGGGAAACATAAGTTTCGTCGCTCCATTGTTTTCATGAATCTGGGGACGATAAATATGAAAATTCTCAAATGTGATGAATATTTCAAGCGAATATCTTCCCGACTTTATGTCAAAATCTTGCTCAGAAACCACCCGAACCGGATTAAACATTTCTATCGTTTTTATTATCTGATAACTCACAAAATTGTTATACGATTCTAGTTGGTGACGAACCAATCGCTCAAGGTGTTGTCCCTTGAAATATGAGTTAATGATGGTCCAGGGTGTCTCAATATAAGCATCCGTCTCTATAGTTTTTGAACCTGAATGTCCGACATTTTTTTCGTGTGTCATTGTTGTAGTTTGAACATTCATTCGGCTATTAATAATATTCAATTTGTTTTTATATTGTTTTCAGAGTGTTATTATTGTGACAATCGCGATAAATATATATTTGACTAAAATATATAAGCATATTTTCACATTAATAAATAATTGACTAATGAAAAAGAATCGCGATTTATCAAAATTTGTTGAAAAAATGGACGAAAAATCTTTAAGATGGAAAGTCGGAGCAAATGAAAAAGCCGGGACGACTGAAAAACGCGGGACGACTGAAAAAACAAATTGTGAGATTTTTTTTACCAGGGATAAAATAGATAATTACATTAAAAATTTAGATGACGAATATAATAAGCTTGGTTTTTGTAATACAAATGCATTTTTTGATAAAATGGATAAAGACCCAAATGAATATGAGGAAGATAAAATTTACGAAATCTTGAAAAAGGTAAAGAAAATAGTAAAAAACGCGAATCAAATCTTCAAAGAAAAAGAAAAAGAAAAGGAAAAAAAAAAGAAAACTATTGTTGTAGAATCGGAAATAAATAACATTTCAGATTTATTGAAATTAATAGAATCCAACCCGATAGAGCCTGATACTGAGTATAATATCCAACTAGAATCACTTCATAAAATTAAAGAACCACTGAAACAAATGGATAATATGGTAGGAATGAATAGTTTAAAAGAAAACATTGTTGACCAGATTCTTTATTTTGTTCAAGACCTTCATATAACAGGTAAAAACGAAGGTGATTTTATGCACACCGTTATTTATGGTCCTCCAGGTACGGGTAAAACCGAAATTGCGAAATTAATGGGCGAAATTTATAGCAAACTGGGTGTCCTTAAAAGCGGGACATTTAAAAAGGTGGGGCGTTCAGACCTAATCGCGGGATATTTGGGTCAAACTGCTATAAAAACAAACAATGTTATCAAGGAGGCGCTTGGAGGGGTGTTATTCATAGACGAGGCGTATTCTTTAGGAAATGATGAAAAACGGGATAGTTTCGCCAAAGAATGTATTGATACTTTATGTGAAGCGCTTAGTAATCATAAACAAGATTTAATGGTTATTATTGCAGGATATGAAAAGGAAATGAATGAGTGTTTCTTTTCTTATAATCAAGGCTTGGATTCACGTTTCACTTGGAGATTCAAAACGGAGGAATATAAAGGGGGTGAGTTGTACAAAATTTTCATAAAAAAGGTAGCCGATTGTGGTTGGACATGTCGCGATATTAAAATGGAATGGTTCAATAAAAATGTAGATTATTTTACATTTTTTGGAAGAGATATGGAGATTCTACTATCAAAGGCAAAAATATCTCATGGTCGCAGAATTTTTGGTAAACCAATGGAAGAAAAAATGATATTGTCGGAGATAGATTTAGAAAAAGGATTTGAAATATTTTTGAAAAATGACGAGGTGAAAAAGAGGAAAGAAAATACGATGAGAAAAAGCAGCATGAGTTCTTTATACGTTTAATGAGTTTCAATAAAGAAAAAGTTTTTCAAAGATAATGTAAAATGTCTTTACAATCTTCTCAAAAAAAGATAATCAAAGTTAACACCGATTATTTTAATGTCGGGGGAAATAAAACTAGGAAAAATAGAGAATCCGGAGAGAAATCACCCAAGCCATTGATTATCAATCAAAATTCTCTCAAAAAACAGTTTTTGAATCGTATCAAAGAACATAAATTGAAGGAGGCAAAAAAAAAAGAAATAACGACTACCGAGAAATCTGAAGAGGCTAAAAATTCTGTAGAGGCTAAAAATTCTGTAGAGGATGAATTTTATGATTCTATTAATTACTTGAGCACCTTGTCAAAAAATCGCAAAGAACAAAAGAAACTTGAAACAATGGCGGGGAAAACAATGAAAAAATACGAGTCGCAACATAGCGAGTCACCCCACGTTGAGTTAAATTTACCACCAGAATTACAAGAATATTCTATGCCCACAAATCCACCCATCACTTTAAGGAACGTAAATAGTGGAAACGACGTTCCATATGGTTGTTTAAAAAATGGGTCAAAACCAACTTATAGAACATGGAATGCAACTAGAAAAAACACATTTTCTTCCATTGACGATTATGTCGCGCCCACACCATTAACAGAAAGGGAGAAAAAATTGGATTCTTTAAAGTTAAGAATGGCGCAAAAGCAACAAGTGCAAACAGAGGAGAAAAATAATAATATTTTGGCCACGCAAAACATTGTCCGGGGTGAAACGCATTCAGACCCGTTTTTTGAATCTGAATTTAGTCTAAATGACGAAATTATTGAACAAGCAAACTTATATAAGGATGAGGAGGAAACCGCACATGCTTTAAAGTCTGTAGTAGAAATAGAAAAAACAAAAGAAATAGACCGGCTTATGCCAAAACGGATTAAAAAAACGGTGCGGAGAAGATATACTCTAGGAAAATCCACTGTTTATCGGAAAGTGGGGGTTCTCATGAAAGATAAAGAGACGCGTAAGAAAATTATGAACGCACAAAAAGAGTTGAAGAAACAATCCATTCATGATGTGAAAAAATATTTGAAAGAGCATGGACTTATTAAAATTGGTAGTGTTGCGCCTAATGACGTGGTTAGAAAAACATATGAAGCGGCTATGATGACTGGTGAAATTGTGAATACAAATAAAGATATTTTACTGCATAATTTTTTAACAGACACAAAAGAATAGCAAGTTGAAAATCAAAATAAAATAAAATAAAATAAAATATGTAAAATAAATAATATTTACATATTTTATGTCAGAAGAAGACGAGTTGAGTGCAAGCGCACCAGAGTACGTTCCGAAAAAAATAGAGAGTGTACAAATGAGCGACGATAACTGGGGCGACAAAGATGGGAGCCCCAATTGGGGGAAAGAGTGGATGTCTAAAAAACCTATGACGGAGGATAGCGACAATAGTGAGGAGATTGACGAAGATTCCGCGATGGAAAAATTGCCAAAAGGATTATTGTCCGAGGGCGGTAAGAGAAGAAGGAAAACCAGAGGTGGTAAAAGAACCTATAAAAAGAAAAGGCGTAATTCTAAGAGAAAGAAAAACTCTAGAAAAAAAAGGCGTTCATTTAGGAAGTGAACGAATATAGTCAACGAATAGTGGATAATTATATAATATTTTTTTACACATATTATATAATGTCGGATGTCAAATATCGGATAAGAGTAAAAATAGGTCGCTTGTTTATAAATTTGCCTGAATTTACAGGCGAAGAATTAAGGAGAGCTATAAAAAATAATGATCAGGATGTTATTGATAGAGTTACCGAGAAAATAAAAGAACGCGTCCCAAATTTTCAAATAAACTTTAAATTTTGGACGAGTGTTGCTAGATATAGACCGAGTCATTGTAGAGCGAGCAAATATTATACTCTCGCACAAATGTTTCCAAATAAAACCGAATACTTTTCAACTGTTCCGGTCTGCGGAGACGCGCGCAATACAGGCGACGAATCTTTAACAAGCGACGAATCTCCTGATTTAACAGGCGATGATATTCAATTTCCAGAAGTAGGTGAGGGTGAATATCGCGAGCAAATTTTTTCCTTGCCACAATCTGAACCTCTAGACATGAATGTACAATTCCCCGAATTAAAGCCGAATGATTATATTCTTCAAAGTTTTTCTTTACCTCCTCATTTAACACGTACAAGAGAGGAAAATGATAGGATGATAGAGCCCGAATCTACTGAGGGAAAAATAAGCGATAGGGGTAAATATGAATTAGATACGAGAGTCAACGCTTTTCCGAGCGCTCTTTATTCCAAAAATGCGTTAAAATATCCCAATGACAATCCTTTATATACTAAAGCGGGTAGTAAAAAACACAAAAGTGGTTCCCGAAGAAAAACGAAACGAACAACGAGAAAACGAAATACGAAAAGAAAATAATTATCTTGATGAATTATATGGAGAAACCAGCAATTTATGAACCATTACGAAATTTAGAAAGAACCGCAGAACAATTGATAGTGGGCAACAAATATTCAATAGAACACAAAATCTTTATAAATGGTAATTGGATAAATAGGAAAATACAAGGAACATTTGTTAAAAGTGATACCAACGACTCTAATTTTTTAATAGTTTGGTTTAACATTGGAGAAAACTTACATGTGCCCACATACGTGTTTGATGCTACTAGTAGATATTATGTCTCGGTTCGCGATGCTAAATACAATGATTATCTGGCGAAAATAATAGATAAAAAAACAGAAACCAGTGTTGGCACCGACGTAGCTAAGAAACCATATCTTGCTGGAAGAAAGCGAAAAACACGCCGTTCTAGAAAAGCTAAGAAAAGGACAATGAGAAAAAGAGGGGGAAAGTAAATCGCCGGGGAAAGTAAATTACCAAGAAATATTGCCGTATATTATTATATTCCCGTATAATAATATTATGTATAATACAAAAAATAAATTACCAAAGAATACAATACAATTTTATGAAGAATTAAGTAATTATTTAGACACAAAAATTCACTTTTATGGAAGTGTTCAACGCGACGATTATTTTCCAAATCACAGTGATATTGACGTGGTCATTTTTACCGATAACGAAAAAAGTACTATTGAAAAACTTAAACATTTTTTAAATGCTGAAAAGGGAAAGGTAAAAAAAGTTTTCTGGAAACTAAGAACCAATCGGTTCGTGAGAGGACATAAAATTAAATATGTAGATAAAGAAACTAATTTTCAGACAGAATTTTCTATTTATAATGTGACATACAAAGACGACGTCTTAAAAAATCATATGGAAAAAACAGTAATACCATATTATGCAACTATTCTTCTCATGATAATCAAGTTTTTGTATTATAAAATACCCCTTCTTAGTAAATCTATTTTCTTATACTTGAAAAATAAAATTTTAAGTGTCGGGATAGGTCTGCCCGAAGAAGACTTTATTGTCATTGGAAATAAATGAAATAAATGAAATAAATGAAATAAATGAAATAAATGAAATAAATGAAAGAAAAGGATGAATTAGAATCCTCTCACAAATTTCGCCCTAGCACTCACTTTATGTAATGACATAGACCAGCCATTCCATGAAGGAGAAAAAATCCATAATTTAACCGTATCCCCAACCCTTATTTCTTCCGGAGGAATGAAGAATTTGTATTTATTGTCAGGAAATTGATTACGGTCAACTTGTAATGCCTTGACAGTAACCGCGTCATTTACTTGGTATCGTAAATGCGACTGATTGGTTCCACCATATCCCTGGTCTCTCGCCTCGCATTCTACTTCAATGCCGGCTAATTTATAATCTTCTATTACATCCAGTGATTTTTTCACCATGAATTCACATGCTTTTATATTGTTAAAATCCGCACCATATCCAACACATAATGGTTCGGTAATCGTTCTAAATCCGGAATAATCAACACTTACTGGTGCGGGAAAATCAATGAAGATGTCTAAAAAGTCAACCGATTTTTCTTTATCTGCTTTAACAACCGAGTCAATGCCAATCAAATCTTTAACCGATAAAACGTTTTTCTCAGTGGCTTTAAATTCATTTATTTCAGAAATTGTAATAATGTCATCGGGCTTGGTTCCTGCTAAACCATCAATCAGGGCGACAAACTCCACGATTTTTTTCATGCAAAACTCGGGGTCCATGAGAACATTATTTTCTTCTCTCTTTAACATGATGAAGAGTTTCTGGTGTAACATGGATGCTGGTATAAAAGAATCACCTAATTGGTTTCTGCCAACCATGAGCCAGGCTTTCTGTAATATCGGATGTTGAATAGAAATCGCCGACCCAAAAATATCTCTCTCAATCTTGATTTGCTTTTCAACTAATGGTTCAATTTCCGCAAAGGCGGACTCTATTTTTTTTTGTATGGCAGAAGGTGACGAATTTGTAATAAAGTAAATAAATTGTTGAAAACTCATACATTTAGGCTTAATAACATTGTCGTTCCATTTTTTGAACAAGTCAAGGCTATTTTTGAATTTTTGTAATTTCAACTCTAGCAATTTAAGAAGTGTAAATTCTAGCTGATGCTCTATAGGAACGCCATATTTGTAAACTTCGTGCAATTTATTTATAGAGTCTTGCAATGAAAATAAGGTTCCTTCATAGATGGGAAATTGATCATTAGCTATTTCATAAATATTTTTAAGTGATTCTAATTCACACAATGCGGTTTTTATTAAACCACGCACGCTATTAAAGGTTCCGATTGGATCAATCATTATAATTAGTTAGAGAAAATATATACATACAAATAACTATATCTTCCCATATATATATATATATGCAATCCGAATTTGACAAACTTGAGGAAGCAATCGGTTCCAGTAATTTAGCTCGCGTTCGTGAAATAATAGCGACAAATGAAAATTTATTAAGACAGGTAAATCCAAACGGAGCAACCCCCCTTCTTTTATCAATAGAAATGTTGACAAAATATGAAATCAATCATACCGAAGTAGAAATATTTAGAACAATCTTGGAAAATCCGAACACAGATGTTAATTTTGTATTTGCACAAACAGGACTTCCTGCTGTGGCATATGCTATTCCGACCATTTCAGCAGTTTACTATATTCTGAAAGATGGAAGAATGTCAGAAAAAACTAGAGATGATGTAGTTTCCGCTTTAAAAGAAAAAATTAGGACATATAGAGCCAAAATGGAAATCCCGGGTTCTGACCCAGAACTTATTGATGCTATTAGATATTCCAATAGAATTATGGAGCTACTAAAACTATATAATCCGCCAAAAACCACAGGAACATACTTGTCGCCAGGGAAATTGCGCACAATTCCAACTGGTCCCGGAATGGGTGGCAAAAAAAAGACCAAGAAATCGTCATCGCATCGTAGAAGTAAAAAAAAGAGAATGTAATGACAGTCTAATGACAGTCTAATGACAGTCTAATGACAGTCTTTTGAAAAAATGCATCAGTATCATATTTAGTAATTCAAATATTCTAGTCAGAACATTTGAATAAAATTGTTCTACGGTGTTATTTTATTCTACGGTGTTATTTTATTATTTTACAGAAGTTAATTTACTGCACCCATAAAATGATTTTTCACCAATCTCGGTAATAGAAATTGGAATAATTATTGATGTTAAATTTGTACAATTGAGGAAAGTTTGGTTGCCGACTGATTTGCATGAGGAAGGTGATTCAAATAGGACTGACGACAATTTTGAGCAGCCATTAAATGCGTTATCACCAATGTTAGTAACAGATTTCGGAATAATTATTGATGTTAATTTAGTGCAACCTTCAAACGCATTTTCACCGATATACGTACAATCCGAGTTTTCTGGAAATATAACTGTCGTCAAATTAGTATCATTTAAAAAAGCTCTCTCTTCAATAGTTGACATTTTTGGTGAAATTGTCACACTTGTTAATGTTTCGTTATGTGATAAAGATGGACCAATTTCTGTAATAGTAGGTGGAATCACGAACGATGAACCGCGATTCAGGTTTGCTATTAATAATGTTTGGTCACCATTACATAAAATCCCACCAGAAAAAGAAAATTTGGTGTTATTATTTATTGTGAAACTTATTAAACTTGTACAACCTAAAAATGCACCAGAGGCTATGGTGTTTAAAGTATACGGAATAATAAAATTTGTCATTTTTGTGCAACCAGAAAACGTTTCTCTGCCAATTGATGTAATATTTTCCGGGATAACTGGAGAAGAAACAAATCCGCAATTTTTAAAACAGTTGGTAATATTTGTTAAAAGTTGATTATTAGAAATAGTAATGCTAGTCAAATTGGAGCAATTACTGAATGCGAGTTCATCTATGAATGTCAATGAATTTGGTAGGGAGACATCAGTTAATAAAGTATTTCCGTAAAAACCCATTGAAGAAATATTTTTTAAACGTGAATCTTCTGAAAATAACACGCGTGAAAGTGAACATCCATCAAATGAGCCCGTTCCGATACGAGTTACGCTTGCTGGAATAAAAAAATTGTCGGAAAGGGGACATGACCTAAATGCGGCATCATCAATACTCAATAAACTTTCTGGTAAATTTACAGATGATAGATTTACATAATTATCAAAAGCGGCATTCCCAATTAATGTACACATTGAATTCGCCTCAAATGAAATTCTGGTTATATTACTTACAAAATTGATTCCTGCTTCTAACTTTGTAATTTCTCTGATAGTAGAAGGAATTCCTATTTCTACATAATTGTGCGACGAATCTATGGGGTCATCACTTCCATATGTATAATAGTAGGAAACATCTACTCCGCTTGGTGCTTCGTTTCCCCATAATTTGTTTGCGACTGGTACAGTACAGCTGATATTTTTTACGCTACTTATTACTGAAAAAGTAACTTCGCCTATGTCTGAGACGGAATTGTTTGGAAAACGAATATTCTTTAAATTTGGAGAACCGCGAAAATTTTGCCCAAAAATATATGTTAACGAGTCTGGTAGATAAACAGATGTTAAATTAGTGCATTCAGTGAAGTTTCCATCAAACTTGGGATTCTCCCCCATGGATTTTAATTGAGAAGTGGGATTAAACGAAACATTTTTAATACTACTACATCCTGAAAAATTATAAGAACCATTTATTGAAGTTATTGAATCTGGAAAATTTAACTCTGCTAATGATCTGCAATTTTCAAATGTTCTATTTTCAATTGAAAGAAGCCCTGGTGGAAGGTTAATATAAGTTAGATTATAACAATAATAAAAAGCATTATATCCGATGTATGTACATAAAGAATTAGATTCAAATACAACTGACGACAAATTTGAGCAGCCATCAAATGCGTTATCCTCAATCTTAGTAACAGATTTCGGAATAATTATTGATGTTAAATTTGTACAATTGAGGAAAGCTTGGGCGCCGACTGATTTGCATGAAGAAGGTAATTCAAATACGAATGACGACAATTGCGAGCAGCCGTTAAATGTATCATGGTCAATCTTAGTAACAGATTTTGGAATAATTATTGATGTTAATTTAGTGCAACCTTCAAACGCATTTTCACCGATACTCGTTATGCTGTTGAGTAAAGTAATGGAAGTTAAATTGATCGCCTCTTTAAATGCTCGTGCACCTATGTTTGTCACCGTGGAAGGTAAAGATATTTCAGAAAGAATAGTTACTCCATAAAAAGCTTCAACACCAATATTAGCTAAAATAGAAGGTTCTTCAAGTATAAGAGATCTTGCATTAATATAAGTATTAAATTTAGCGTCAAGGTCAATACTTGGTTGCTTTTTGGAAATAATAATGTCAGATGTTCTATTAATGTACCAGTCTTTGTTATACACGCCGACTGGAAACGCACTATTCGGATAAGAAATTGCAGTATTTGGATTAGGTTGTCTTTCGTTTGTATTGCCAACGTTACAATATACAAAATAATAACTTATGTCTGTAATACTTGCTTGTGGCGGGTCAATTATAATTCTTTTAGAAAGCTCATCACCCGTCGTAATATTATTTTTCCCCCATAGTAGTCCTGCCGAACCGAATGAACATTTTATTCTAGTTAAATTGTCGTTTATAAAAAAAGGTGGATTATTTATTTTAAGTAACGAATCAAAAAGTCCTGAGGCTCTAGGAAAAATAAATGTATTTATATTAGGACACCCTCCAAAATTATTGCCTGTGCCAAAAGAAGTCAAAGTATCCGGCAATTCTACATACTTCAAATTTGCACATGACAAAAAAATTCCCGAATTGTTAAAGGTGCGCACGTCCGATTGAGAATTAAACGAAACTGAAGTTAAATCACTACATGACTCAAAAGTTCTACCTTCAAGTCGTTTGAGAGAAGATGGGAATCTTACATTTGTTAAATTTGATATTTTAGTTGTGGAAAAACATCTATCTCCAATATATGTTAATGGAGAAGGTAAATCAATACCTGTCAATTCACTATAGGCAAAACAATAACCTCCGAGAGAAGTTAATAAAGGAGGTAATATAATGTTTTGTATGTTTGTTTCCAGAAACACATTATTCGGCAAAGACTTAATTTTGGAATCATCTTCAAAAGTAACGCCCGTCAATAATGAACAAGATTGAAAAGTTTGAGCTCCCATAATAGAAACCGACTTTGGAATAGTGATTGACGTTAATTTTGACGAATTACTAAACGCACTAGTACCAATTTCTGTAACCACCGACGTCCCCTCAAATGTCACACTTGTAAGAGATTTAAAAGATTTAAACTTTTCATCCGGAATTAACGTTACAGTATTTTTAATAATAACCGAAGCAACAGTATTGGGTGGAGCACCAGTGCCTGTGTAAGTGTAGCTCATTTATTCTATACATTGATATTTTAATTTACAAAAAATGTAAATTTTAATAAAAATAAAAAGAGTCTAAATTACATGTTTTCTCAGTTAATCAATACGCAATTTTCTAAGGATAACATTTACAACCCGAATAAATAAACATTTTTTCCACTTTATGCGTCTTTTCTTCTTCTACAGATTCGCTGGTTTAAAACCGCGTTTTTATGCTTTAACGCGCGCTTCTATATCATTCTAAATTCCAAATTTCCACAAAATTTTGAGGGAATCTAAGCTAAGAGACAACAACTAAATTGTCGGTACTCCACGCGCGCACTGTTTCCCAAAACAAGTCCGAATCAAACACATCATATTGTTTGGCGTCTCTCTGACATTTAATGGGGAATTTTGCAAATCTATGTGGTGAGTGACAATAAATAAACATATTTTTTCGGGGTTAACGTAAGATAACCATGGTTTAAAAAATTCACATTTTGAATCAACGGGCGAGTTCTCCCTAAACTACGTTTCATCTCCAGACAAAAATCTTCCTTCTTTTCATTCGCATATTTTTCATATAGTTGTCACTTTGCATAACTCCAATGATAATATGCGTGAACATATTAAAGACGTCTCTATAACAACATACAATGGCATTAATAAAAGACTATTTTGAAAAAACAAAACATTATTCGCAGGAATATGGGGAAAAAACAATTGTGCTAATGCAAGTAGGTGCATTCTTTGAGGTATATGGACTAGAGGATAAAGCACAAGGAGTCATTTCGGCTAGTCAACTTGTTGATTTCACACGTATTTGTGACCTCAACATTGCAGATAAAAAAATATGTGTTGGGACAAGCGGAGTTTTGATGGCGGGTTTCTCTCATTATATGATTGATAAATATCTCAAGAAACTTCAAGAGGCGGGATATTCCGTCGTTGTCTATGTTCAGGATGAACAAGCGAAAAATACCAGCCGGAGTTTACACGGAATTTATAGCCCTGGAACCTATTTCTCTCCCGAGTCATCAAAGATAACCAATAATACAGTTTGTATTTGGGTCAATGTTTCTCAAATCCCGGACTTTTCAAAAAGAAAACAATCGGTGACTCTTGAGAGAAAACTGGTAACCGTGGGGGCGGCAAACATCAACATTTATACAGGAAAATCAACGATGTTGGAATTCCAAGAGTCTTATTATCAAAACCCCACCACGTTTGATGAATTAGAGCGATTTATTTCTATTTACTCGCCAAGCGAGGCTATTTTATTAGGAAATGTTAGCGAAAAAGAGCTAAACTCTGTTGTTTCTTATGCTAATATTCAATGTAGTTCCATTCATATTATTTCTCTCTTAAACAAAGAATCGGAAACCCAAAAGGGGAAGCGTGCTTTCAATTGCGAAAAGCAGAAATATCAAAAGGAAATTATAGACATGTTCTACGGAAAAAGAGAGAACATCGGTTCAAACCCCTCCTTCTTTTTTGACAATTTTTACGAAAACGCCGTTGCAACACAGGCTTTCTGTTTTTTATTGGACTTTATCTATCAACATAATCCGAATTTGGTATATAAAATAGCGGAACCAACCTTTGAAAATTGCTCTGACCGACTCATCCTGGCGAACCATTCATTAAAACAGTTGAATATTATTGACGATGAAAACAGCGGATTGAATAACCGGATGTCGTCGGTTGAAAAGTTATTGAATATATGTATAACGCCTATGGGTAGACGTGAATTTTCAAATATTCTTCTCCACCCGTCAACAAATGCTGTGAATCTAAAAAAAGAATATGATGTTACGGAACATTTTCTCTCGTATTATTCAGAGTATGAGATTCTATTGAAGAATAAATTGTCGGGCATTAAAGATATTTCTAAATTGACACGTCAGATGATGATGAAGAAAATAACGCCTAAATCACTAAATCAATTATACGTTACTCTAGAGTTGTCTAAGGGAATTCATTCGGGAATTCATTCGGGAATTGAAACCACAGAATTTTACAAGTATTTACAGGATTCTATCAGCGAGATGCCCAACATATTAGTTTTTTGTGAAAAGATAATGACGTTTTTAGATACGAATTTTTATATGAATTTATGCGCGGATATTGAATCCCATGCTTCATTTGAACAAAATTTTATCAAACATGGCGTAGACGAAGAATTGGACAAATGCGAACAAACATTGCTAGAATCCAGTGACAAATTAGAGACAATTCGGTGTCACTTGAGTGAGTCTATTTCTAATTATGAAGGCTCCAAGAAAAAAACGGTCAAAAAGAAGGAAGACGGTGAAGAAAATGCGGGGGGTTATGTAAAAATTCATGAAACCGAAAAAAACCATCTAAGTCTCGTTGCCACAAAACGACGATGTTCTAACCTGAAAGAGCTTTTGAAGAAGTCGTCACCTTCTTCACTGTTGAAATATATATCATCCTTTAATGGGGAAGAAATGGAGTTTGAATTTACCCATGAGTTGGAATTTTATAGCCAAACCGCAGCAAATGACAGTATTTCTAGTCCAACAATTCAAGAATTATGTAAGAATATTTCCATTATAAAAATTCAAATGAAGGACGTGATAACCCGTGTCTATTTGAAAATTCTCAAAGAAATGGAGGAATTTCAAAAGCCACTGGAATTTATTATCCAATTTATTATGAAAACGGACATTGTTTTCGCCAAGGCGACTATCGCGAAACAGTTCCGATATTGTAAACCGGAAATTGTCGCCGACGCGGAAAAGTCATTTATAAATGCCGAAAATCTTCGTCACTGTTTGATAGAGCATATTCAACAAAACGAAATATACGTAACAAATGATATTTGTCTTGGTGACAATTCCGACGGCATTTTATTATACGGGACAAACGCTGTGGGAAAAACCAGCTTTATTAGAGCACTCGGGATAGCCGTTATCATGGCACAGGCAGGATTATATGTTCCATGCTCTTCTTTCCGTTTTAAACCCTATAAAACCATTTTCACTCGGATTCTGGGAAATGACAATATATTCAAAGGTCTCTCTACTTTTGCGGTAGAGATGTACGAATTACGTACTATTTTGCGTTTGGCAGACAATTCCAGCTTGATTCTAGGGGACGAGTTATGCTCGGGGACGGAAAGTATTTCCGCGATAAGTATTTTTGTAGCGGGGATTAAGCAGTTGGCAGAGAGAAAGTGTAGTTTTATTTTTGCCACGCATTTACACGAAATTGTCGGATATTCAGAGATTGAGGAACTGAAAAGAGTCGTTCTGAAACATATGGCAGTAGTTTATGATAAGGAGAAAGATACTCTTGTTTATGATAGGAAACTGAGAGAAGGGTCGGGTGAAAATATGTATGGTTTAGAAGTGTGTAAATCCCTTCATTTACCGACCGATTTCTTGGAATTGGCGTACGAAATAAGAACAAAATATTTCCAGGAAAACCCGCTTTCTCTCAAAGTGTCGCATTATAACAGCAAAAAGATTATGGGTCTTTGTGAAAAATGTAAGAAAGAAATGGGAACCGAGGTTCATCATATACATCAACAGAAGAACGCTGATAAAGATGGAATGATTCAAGGAGCCGACGGCTCTATATTTCATAAAAATCATCTGGCAAATTTAATGACGGTTTGTGAGTCGTGTCATCATGAATTTCATAGGGCGTAAAAAATTGATTATCAATAAACAAATATAAATATAGTATAACTAGTATAAGGAACGGATGATTATCCCGATTAAGTGTTTTACGTGCGGATTCGTGATTGCGGATAAATACCGTTATTATGCTGAAGAGGTGCGAAAGAGAAAACTTAGTAAGAATATGGATATGGATAAGGTTCTTTACTTGACGAAGGAACTTAGTGAGAAAACTGCCGAGGGCGACGTTTTGGACGATTTAGGGATAAAGAGAATGTGTTGCCGGAGACATTTCTTGACACATGTGGATATTGAATGATATCTATGCCGTGATAAGTATTTCAATAAATTCCATTGATTGTCATTGATTACCATTGATTGCGAATGAATTTTTAATATACATATATATTAAAAATGGTAAAATCAAGAAAAAATAGAACAAGAAATATGCGAGGCGGTTGCGGCATGTGCTTATCTGGCGGTGCTCGCACCAGAAGGACGCGTTCATGTAGAAAGGGTGGAAAGAAGGCATGTGGTTGCGGAAAGTTTCCTACTTTTTTAAAGGGTGGTTCAGCCCTAATTGGGCAACCCTGGACATCCACCACATCTGGTAACGCAAATTATTATTCTAATAATGGTCTTGACAAAGATCCTCAATATATTCAAATCCAAGAGAGAGACAATAACACCGTTCCGCCACATACCGCGTTTTCTTCTCTCAAGGGTGGGCGTAGAAGAAAATATAAAATTCGGGGAGGCGGGTTTATACCTCAAGATATCGTAAATTTAGGAAGAAATGTTACTTACGGCGCAGGTAGCGCGTATAATGCGTTAATGGGATATCCAAAACCGGTAAATCCCGCGCCATATATGGATCAAATGACGCGAAGGAACTAATTGTTTTTTTTTCTATCATTATAACATAATTATGGCGTTTCCCCGAAAACTAAGAGAATTATGCACCCCCGCGATGCTTTATTTTACATTATCTGTTCTCGGTCTCGTAATGTTGGCTATTCAAAACATGGGAAATAGTAATATCTTTAGCATGGGTTCTTTTAGCGCAAAAGTTCCTAGCACCACCGCGGTATTTATTGTTAAATTAGTCTATATCCTTTTCTGGACTTGGGTTCTTAATCTGATGTGCAAAGATGGTCACAGTGAAATCGCCTGGTTTCTCATTCTTATTCCTTTTATTATTATGTTTATGATGGCGGTTTTTTTAATGGGTAATCAATAATTCATCAATGAAATGGTTGTTAATGAATGAAACGGTCCTTCATAAACAATAATCGTAATAGAGAAAATTAAATACTACTCGCTGCCAAAAAATCCACCTTTTCCTAATCTAAAATCTGTGAGTCTAGTTATCGCGTCATTTTTATCTCTCATAATTTCCTTGATTAAATCTTTAATTGAAATCATCCCCACAAACTCATTGGTTGAATCATCAACAACAATCAAATGTCGTATATCCTTGAACAACATTTTGTTCATACATTGTTCAATTGTATCGTCCTTTTTCGCAATTATTATGCTAGGCGAGTATGTGCAAATTTCCTTGATTTTAACATTCAAGTCGTTCTTTCCTAGCGCCGAAACATTATTTATATAATCGCGTTCGGATAAAACTCCGACCACATTGTTCTCCTTGTCCGTTACTGCTAGACACCCGATATTGAATGCAGCAAATCGTTTCACCGCACTATTCGCAGTGCACTCTTCATTTATTTTAAAATCTATTTTATTGTAACAAGAATTTTTGAAAACAGATAATGCTGAAATTGTGTTTTTAGTTATGGTGCTAGAGATTAAACGCTTTGAAATCGCTTGCATGTAAATTCTTATTAATTATTATTTTTATATTGTTTTACAAAAATAATAATGTTCACATTCACGGAAAACATATAGTGAAACAAATATAAAAATATAGCCATTTCTATTTTAATGTCGCATGTGAAACTCATCAGTTACACAAAGTCTGAGGGTGATAAAAGTTTAGAAGACTTGGTTGCTTATTGCGCCCGCGTATCAAATCCTGCAAACCAAAACAACACAGAAACAAATGATAAACTATTGGCTTACTTAATGAAGCATAATCATTGGTCACCCTTTGAGATGGTGAGTATCTGTTTGGAAATAGAAACCACGAGAGATATCGCCAGACAGATACTTCGGCATCGGTCGTTTTCTTTTCAAGAATTTTCACAAAGATATGCAGTCGCGGATTTAGGATTTGAGTGTAAGGAGGCGAGGCTTCAAGATAATAAAAATCGGCAGAACAGTATTGAGGTTTGTGATGATGTTTTACAGGAATCATGGAGAGAAATGCAGGTCCGCGTTTCAAGCGCATCAGAAAAGGCGTATAACTGGGCGATAGAAAACGGAATCGCCAAAGAGCAAGCCAGAGCGGTTCTCCCTGAAGGTATGACAAAATCCAGAATGTATATGAACGGAACACTGAGGTCATGGATTCATTATATTCAGTTAAGGGCGGGTCCAGAGACACAAAAGGAACACCGGTTAATAGCAAATGCGTGTGCTGATGCAATTGCACCCATATTTCCGATGATTAAGAATATTGTTTCGTAAAAACAATTTAAAGCTACCCTAATGTATAAGATTGGTATCCGGGTTTAGCTCAGTGGTAGAGCTTTTGACTGTAGTAGTTGCCGCCGAAATCAAAATGTCACCTGTTCGAACCAGGTAACCCGGAAATCCGCAAGCGCCAATGGTGTAGTTGGTTATCACACATCCTTTACACGGATGAGGTCGTGGGTTCAATCCCCTCTTGGCGTACTGTTTTACTAATATAATTTGGAAAACTTAATTATGTTAGTTTTTTTTGAAGAAATAGAATATTCATACTATTATAAAATGGATATTAGAGACTTGAATGGAAAAAGTGTTGATATTCAAAATATTGAAAAATGTGAGTAAGATTTGGCAAGGATGTTGATTTTAGAAAATGATGTTGTTTTAGAGTTAGGCGCACGCTATGGTTCAGTATCGTGCGCGATAAATTCAAAATTAAATAATAAGAAAAACCAAGTATCAGTGGAACCGGATGATAGGGTTTGGCTTGCTTTAGAAGAAAACAAAATAAGAAATAACTGTGATTTTCACGTAATTAAAGGATTTGTTAGTAACAAAAAATTAGATTTAACAAATTTAGACTGTTATCTAGGCGGATACGGTTCTACATTTATTGAAAATAGTAATACAAAAATACCATCTTATTCATTAGAAGAGATTAAAGGCCAGTATAATTTAAATTTCAACGTTTTGGTTGCTGACTGTGAAGGATTTTTGGAATGTTTCTTTGATGAAAATCCTGATTTTTACGACAACCTTAGATTAATCATTTTTGAAGCCGATTATCCAGAAAAATGCAATTATTACAAAATAAAGTTTACCCTTAATAATAAAGGGTTCACAAATTTATTGGACGGGCATCAAAATGTTTGGATAAATAATTCTTATGTGTGCCCGTAGAACGTTCTTTATATTGATTTTTAATTTATTTCAATATAAAAATAGCCTTATATTACATATCATAATGGAATCAATATCCTGGAAACTTATTGATAAATACTTCAAGGACAATCCATATAATTTAGTCGCACATCATTTAGAGTCATATGACGATTTTTTCAAAGTAGGAATCCATAATATTTTTAGAGAGAATAATCCAATCCGCTTCATAGAACGTGAGGAAAAAGAAGGCGACAACACAAACCAAGCCTTGTTATATTTAGGTGGAAAAAACGGTGAGAAACTATATTTCGGAAAACCGGTTATTTATGACGAAAACTACAGTCACTATATGTATCCAAATGATGCTAGATTGCGGAATATGACATACGGAATCACGATTCATTATGATGTGGATGTAGATTTCATATATTACGAAGACGGTTTGAAAAAAGAACACAGCATAACCCTGGAAAAAATCTATTTGGGTAGATTTCCCATCATGCTTCATTCCAAATTATGTATCTTGAAGGATATGGCGAGAGAAGCGCGATTCAATGTCGGGGAATGTAGACATGATTATGGTGGTTATTTTATTATTGACGGGAAAGAAAAAGTCATTGTGAGCCAAGAAAAATTCGCCGACAATATGTTGTATGTGAGAAAAAACAAGGAAGATAATATTTATAGTCATTCTGCCGAGATACGTTCCGTTTCGGAAGACGCATCAAAACCCATTCGCACAATGGGAGTGAAAATGATTGCCGGGCCGGCGAATATCGGCAAAAAAATGTATAGTAATGAACAAATCGTGGTTACCGTACCCAACGTGAGAAAACCAGTGCCTCTCTTTATTTTAATGAGGGCACTTGGTTTGTCGTCCGATAAACAAATCATAGAATATTGTCTTTTGGATTTGGAGAAAAATGAAGAATATGTAGATTTATTCATTCCGTCTATTCATGATGCTGCCAAGATTTTTAATCAACGGGTTGCGCTTGAATATATAGCAACGCTGACAAAACGCGGAACGATTAGTGGTGTTATGGAGATATTAATGAATTACTTACTTCCGCATATTGGAGAAAATAATTTTTTGGACAAGGCGTATTTTATTGGATATATGGTGAATAAACTATTGAGAGTATTTACAGGGGAAGAAAAACCCACAGACCGCGACAATTTTAAATTCAAGCGTGTGGAATTGACCGGGTCACTTATATATGATCTGTTTCGCGAATATTATTTGATTCAAAAACGCGCGATTTCGCTGAAAGTAGATGAGGAACATTATTATCACCGTGGTCAATATAAAGGCGCCGGGTTTTTGGGTCTCATTGGAAATAACTATCGTGAGTTTTTCAAGGAACGGGAAGTGGAATCTGGATTCAAAAAAGCGTTTAAAGGAAATTGGGGTTCAGAAGCCCATACAAAGCGCGTAGGAGTAATTCAAGACGTGAACCGCCTTTCTTGGAATTCTTTCATCTCTCAACTAAGGAAATTTAATCTACCATTAGATTCCAGCGCAAAGGTTGTTGGACCGCGATTATTGCATTCATCCCAGTGGGGTTATATTGACCCGGTTGATACACCCGATGGCGGGAACATCGGTCTTCATAAACACATGTCTATTAGCACAATTGTCACTAGTGGTTCTTCTTCTAAATCAATGATAAAGTGGCTGCGTTCTAAAACAACAATGAAATTATTACAGGAATGTAATTCGGTTTTTTTAAGCTCGGCGACAAAAATAATCGTAAATGGTGCGTGGATTGGGGTTGTGGATAATCCGATTGAAACTGTTAGCATGATTCGGATGTTCCGGAGAAACGGAATTATACCTCCTTATATCAGTATTTCTTTTCACTATAACAGTAATGAGATTAATATTTATACCGACGCGGGGAGGTTAACACGTCCGGTTTATTATATTGAAGAAAAGAAGGCGAGTTTTCAGCGTAAAGAAATAGAAGATTTATTGGAATTGGGTAATTTCACCTGGGAAAATGTGGTCACCGGATTCAATAAAAAGTCGGACAAGGAATATAGTATCAAGAAACATAAAATATACAACATTGAGGATTTGTATCCCGAATTTAAATCACTAGAATCCATAGAGCATAATTTCAGCAAGAACAAGTCACTCATTGACTATGTTGACACTTCTGAAGAAGAGGGATTGTTGATAGCAATGAAGGAAGATGATGTAAAGAAAAATAAATATTATACGCATATTGAGATACACCCTTCTCTCATACTCGGAGTTCTAGGAAACATGGTTATTTACCCTGAAAACAATCAATTTCCGAGAAACGCATTCTCATGCGGACAGAGCAAACAAGCGGTTTCTACGTATCACTCTAATTATCAAATGCGAATGGACAAAATGGGCGTGATATTAAATTATGGTCAAGTGCCTCTAGTGAAATCAAGATATTTGCATTATATCAATAAAGAGGAAATGCCATATGGGATAAATACCATTGTCGCCATCATGTCGTATACTGGATATAATGTAGAAGACGCTATTTTAATAAATGAAGGTGCAATTCGGCGCGGATTGTTTAATACAACATATCATTCTATGTATGAGGCGAGAGAAGAAAGCTCTAAAGTAGCGGGTTCAACTTCTTCTTCCAAATTTGAAGATGTCGCGGGCAAAAATGTCACTGGTACAAAACCGGGTTATGATTACAGCCACCTTGATAAATGGGGATTAGTGAAAGAAAACACACAGCTAGACGATAGCATTGTCATGATTGGTAAAGTCACGTCTAGTGCTCTCGGGGAAACGAGTGGCGCGGCGATTGATTCATCCGTATTCCCTAAAAAAGGGCAGCTCGGATATGTAGATAAAACCTTCATTACTGAGGGGGAAGAAGGGTTTCGTTTGGCAAAAGTAAGGGTGAGAGAAGAACGTATTCCAGCAATCGGAGATAAGATGGCGTCACGCTGTGGACAAAAGGGAACCATTGGTCTTATTGTCCCTGAGGAGGATATGCCGTTTACAAAAGATGGATTGAAGCCTGATTTAATTATTAATCCGCACGCCATACCTTCTCGTATGACGATTGGACAACTGGTTGAATCTTTATTGGGAATTATTTGCTTGGAATATGGTGGATTTGGGGACTCTACTGCTTTTGTGAATAATGGTCCTAATACTGATGTATACGGAAGATTATTAGTGAAATCGGGATTTCATGCATCGGGAAATCATGTCATGTATAACGGAATGACCGGCGAGCAAATCTATTCAGAGATTTATATGGGACCGACATATTATATGCGGTTAAAACACATGGTGAAAGACAAGATAAATTATCGCGCCCGAGGTCCCAATACTATGCTTACTAGACAATCAGTTCAAGGTAGAGCAAACGATGGTGGTCTTCGGATTGGTGAGATGGAACGCGACGGAATTATGGCTCATGGTGCGTCGGCGTTTTTGAATGAGTCCTTTATGGTTAGGGGTGATGAGTATTATATGGCGGTTTGTAATAAAACGGGATGTATGGCTATTTATAATAGCGCATTGAATTTATTCGTTAGCCCTCTTGCTGACGGACCACTTCAATTTAATACTACGCTGGACGGAAAGATGAATGTTCGGAACATTACCCGGTTTGGTAGATCATTCAGTATTGTTCGTATTCCTTATGCTCTTAAATTACTTATCCAAGAATTACAAGTTATGAATATCCAGATGAGAATCATAACTGACGAGAATGTAGACCAGTTGATGAACATGTCGTATTCAGATAATATAAATAAGTTATTAGATGATGATAGGGACGTTGAAGAAGTGATAAAAACTCTCAAAATGAACAACGCGGGTAAGCTAAGGAAGGAAAACGAAAAAGAAAAAGAGAGAGAGAAAATTAAGATTCCGAGAATGAAAACTCCGGTTGTTGAACCAGAGGCAGAATATCCAAGAGACGTGAGTCCGGCGTATGAACCGTCGTCTCAAGAATCAGAGGTTTATTCTAAAGGAAGTGAAGTTTATAGACCGGGTTCAATATCTAACCCGCTGGAGAAAAGATTCTCTCCTAGTAGCCCAGACGAACCGCCGCCTCAAGAGAAATTGTCTGGACCATCTAGTCCAGATGAACCGCCACCATGGATGGTTAATCAACCAAGTGAGATAAATATTAAAAATCCGGAAATGAAAACACAATATGATGCACTTCCCGAGAGAGATAAAGAGCTATTATTGAAAATGGTCAATAAAATGAAATATGAAAAGGCGGAAAAAGAAAAAGCCAAAGAAAAGGCGGATGAAGAAGCAGTGACGGCTATTTTAGAGATTGATAAAAAAGATGAAGAAGGTGTGAAAAACGAAGATGGAAACGAGGGGGAGGGCGAAAATGCGAAAAAAGACGGAGAACAATCGGGTGGGGGACAATCGGGTGGGGGACAATCCGGTGGAAATTCGTCCGTTAAAAAGATAGTAACCTTTTCTTAAAAACGAACATTATATTCAACAAAAATTGAATTAAAAATATTGTATGCAAGATATATTATACAATGGCGACAACACAGAATTCCAGTAGTTTGATTTCATCCGTCTACAAGTCCAGAAAAACTTTATTGGCATTGATGAAAAGTCAGAATTATAGCGTGGATGAATATGACAATTTTAGCATTAACGAAGTGAATGCCATGTTTCAGAATAAACAACTGGATATGTTATTGGAGCAATCTGAGGAAAATGCCGAGACGGGAAGAAAAGACAAAATTTACATTAGCTATTATTTGGGCAAAACCATCCGTCCAGCAAATATTCAAGAGATGATTGACGATTTGTTTAATTTAGAGGAGATTCTTACCAAAAATGATACGCTAATGATTATTATCAACGATGACATGAACGAAACAATGACGAATCTATTGAAACATGTATGGGAGAAGGACGGAATTTTCATAATTATTCAGAGCATCAAGCGGCTCCAATTCAACATTCTGGATAATATACTAGTTCCTAGTCATCGCCTTATGACTACCACCGAAGTAAATGTTGTTAAAAAACAGTTTAATATTTCCGACAATACACAATTTCCGGATATTTCACGTTTTGACCCTGTCGCACAGGTTATTGGTATTCGCCCAGGTCAGATTTGCGAGATTATTCGTCCTAGCAAAACCGCGATTCAAGGAAAATATTACCGGATATGTGTTTGATAGATTGAGTCAATGAGTTCTTTATGATAATCGCGGGTGATTGGAAACATCAGTTGACGGAAGTCGTGTCCGGCATCAGACGAACAAATTTTATAATTTGGTGAATAATGTGGTTTGGTTTTGAACGGACAACAAATACATCTTATATGTAGTGGGATATAATTTTTTTCTTCATACATGCAATTTCCATAGTTGTAGTTGAAGTAATTCCCACACACTTTACACATGGTTACATTAATGTCTTTAGCAGTCAAATAATACGTAGGGTTTGAAGGAGAAGCAAACTCATTTGAATACGCGATTAGTTTTTTTCCACATAAAAATGTCACGCTGGACGACAATATTCGCGAAGGAAGTTTATATCTAAAATTACGTTCATAATATTTGTAGGACCTATTCATAACCACTACCACTTCTTCAAGAAGTTTTTCTTTATTGCTTTTATATTTTCGTTCTCTCAGGATTGTGTCATAGAAACAGAACTCTTTGATTGTGTGTTTTATATCATCAAAGAGTGGAAGACAGTTAATGAGAAGTTGCTTTTTCGCGCACGACATGGTTTTTATTCCGTTAAAAATATAAAAAGGATTCAATTTTTCATAAAATTCACAAAAAATTGAATTCATTTTTTTGTGAATAACAATGTTGAATGAGTGAGTATGTCCGATAAGAGGATTTTGGAAGAAGGGGTGGTGAATTTCTTTTCTAGGAAGAAGGAGTTCCGGTCGCTGAGTAATTTTTGGGAGGGTGATGTCAGAGTTAATAATAGGGATTATGAGAGCGGGGAACATTGCTTTCATGGAGAGAAATACACTCTTCTGGGGGAAAGCTGTTCAGATATAAAGAGGAAAAAAATATTAATGGATTATGGAGCGGCGTTTATGAAGCCATCGTTTTATAAAACAGGTGCGATGGCAAAAAAGGCTGGTGGAAAAGGAGGATTATTGTTGAATGGTAAGGAATTGGAAGAATGGAATAGAATTAGTGAGGGTGTTCAGAGAGAAATATGTAGATGGAAGTTGGACAATTTTGAGGAAGTAAAGAGGGATTTGATGAAGAGTGGAACTAGGCTATTAGTGCATCCTGCTTTGAGGTGTAGTGAAGAAAAGCTGGAGAGAACTGCGATATGGGAAGGAAAAGGGATAGTGAAGGATGGAAAAATAGTAGTGTTGGGTAAAAATAGATTAGGAAATATTTGGATGGATTTTCGGTGAGTGTAAAGTAAGTAAGTAAGAAATTCTTTTATTTTTTATGTTGCGGCAAAGTCCCAGACCACAACAGAAACATCGTCTTGTCCGTTGGAATCAAATTCTACTTCTTGAATGTTTCCGCTAAAATCCAAAACACTCCACTTCTGTTTCCAGCGACCAATTGCCAACTCACAGATTTCTTTACAGGACTTGGCAGTTAGAAATTCAATTTCTTGAAATGTATCAGTTTGCACTAGCATGTCAAATAATCCGTCACTCCCCATAATGAACCGAAAGTTGGAACCGGGAACGAGCGGAAAATTTTGAACATCAGGTGCATAACCAGTTTTGGAGGAATGTCCAAGGGCTTGTGTGCAGGCAAGCATAGTATTGTTTGGCCATGTGGCATACCAACTCCATACTTGTTTCATGTTGGTCTCGGAAATTACTTTTATGTTACCCGAAGTAACGAAAGATACACCCCTCTTTAATTCAGACAAACGCAATCGCTCCGCCTCATTAAATCCCGTATGTTCAACACTCACATGCTGAAGTTTGTTATCAACAAATACCATGTATTGTGAATCGCCGACGGATATGCATTCCATGTGGTCTTCATAAAGACGCAGAATTACTGCCGTCGCGCCTGAAGAATCGCCCGGCCCCTTCAAGCACCCCGAATCATCAATAAACCTAGCCAAGTCACGCACCGGGTCGGTGCCGCAAATTAGTTCTGTCATTTTATCAAGAGGAATGCTTTTTATGAAGTCAATGACGGAATAAGAACCATGTCCATCGTTTAGCATTACCCAACGCGAAATACCATTAATTCCCTCTCCCCAAATAACCACATCCTGTCCCTTAGAGAGACCTGCTATCCCAGACTCTACGCGAACTGCATGTGCAGAATGTGTAAATTCTATTGAGTTCATAACCAACTCCCGGTTTACCTCCGTTTTCATCACGTGCGCAGCCATTTTGCAATATCATAATTTTCTTGTATAAAAGATTTTCAATTTTTTATACAAAAAAAACTTTTGACGTTTTTCTTCTACACATATTATTTTTCTCAAAAAGACTTAAAGAAAAAATTGTTCGGGTAAATTCAACCAAGTGTCGCTAAAGTTTCTCTGGCAATGGTGGCAAAAGTCATTATCTTGGTATTGTTTGTTGTGTCACGTGTAAATTCGTACATGAACGCGGGGGTTTTTGGGATATTTAACAAATTTCAAAATACCGGTGTGAAAAATTCCGCAAAATTTGTTGGGGGGTTGAATGTTTTTAACTCCACTAATAAAACCGCTGTTATTAAAAAGGACGACGATAAGTATGTAAACGAATGCAACGGTGAGTGCTGTGAGGATGATTGCGATGATGATTGCTGCGATTTGGATAATCCGGTAAATTCATCTACTATTTTAAAAACAACAAACTTAATGATGTCCGCATACTTTGTTTGCATGTTGTTACTGTGAAACAGCAACATTAATCAAAAAACTATATAAATATATTTTTATTTGTTATAACATTTATGGAATGCATGAATTGTATGAAATGCATATTGTATCCAGAACAATATAAAATTATTTATAATGTGTCGTTTTTATCACTCGGAACATCTATTTATGCCGTATATAATGGATATTATAGTTTATCCATTTGTCCAGGTGGTGTTTTTTTGACATCTATAAATTATTGGATATATCCAGATTATTCTTGGCGTCGTTATTTGGATATGTGTTATGTCAAATTTGCACTAATCTATCAAATGTATAAAGCTTATAGGTCTCAATATATGATTCAATATTACTTACTTATGTTTGTCGCGGTTAGTATGTATCCACTGGGAATTTATTACTATAAAAAAAAACTTTATTGGCATTCTACGTACGTGCATTGCATGTTACATATAATTTCCAATATTGCAAACGTAGTTTTATATTCGGGGCGAATCGCATAAAGTTGAAATATATTTTTCCTCAAAAATAACATAACTATATATAATATGAGTCAATCTTTTGAAGAAACTGTCAACACCTATTCTCAACAATTTTCCAGCATTTTAGATGATTTCAAAAAAGCGTATGTGTTGCATAATATGAGCCCTGATAATAACGAATATCAAAACAATTATAATAATAAAAAGGGTCAATTAGACTCTATTTTTTCCAAGTTGTTTGTCACCACCAACAATATTCAAACGGAGATTGAAAAGTTAAATAAAGAAATCGGAATAATTGACAAGAAGATTCAATCTGAAAAAGCCATGAATCAAAAATTAACAAAAGGCATGTCGCAAATAATCACCAGTGATAATGGTTCAAGTAAATTAATTGACGAAACTACCGATATGTATAAAATTCAATATATTTCAAATATTATGATTATTGTCGGAATATTTTTATTATTGACTATGATGTTTGTTATATTTAAAAAACCGGCTGAGGCGGTAGCTGAAAACAATGAATAAAATGAATAAAATGAATAAAATGAATAAAATGAATAAAATGAATAAAATGAATAAAATGAATAAAATGAATAAAATGAATAAAATGAATAAAATGAATAAAATGAATAAAATGAAAAAATTGAATATGCATTGTTCTCTCTCAGGCGGGAGAAACACAAAAATGGACGAAAAGATTGCTCATAGAATCACCGAACTTGTTTCTTTGAAACAGGACGAGAAGCTTATCAGAAGGAATATTCTTAAAAATATCAAGGTTAAACAAGCGTTTTATGAAAAACAGAGAACAATGTATGGAAATTTTAGCCAAATAATTCAAATGGCTAATAAATTACAAAAAGATGAAATGGAGTTAAACGCCGATATAATGGTAATGAGAAGAGACGAAGAGCGGAGAAAAGTACTCTGCATTAAGTACACTTCGGAAATTAATGAATTAGAGCGAATTCAAAAAATGAAATCCGAACTAAAACAGCTGAAATTTGAAGATAAGGAGGAATTAAAAAAGTGCCAGGTTTTGGCGAACAAGAGAATAGATTTAAAATTGTTCAATAATCTTCCGTCTGAATTAGTTGACCACATACGTGATTATTTGCCGTATGATGTGCGAACACAACTAATAGAATCAAAATATAAATTGACAGTCAGGTTGAATTCTTTATCCGCGAGTGTAATAAGTCGGTTAGTTTGTAAAACTTCTAGAACGCCCGAATATTACTCGTTACTTTCATCGGAGGATGAAATGTGTAATTCAATTTATCGGCGATATAGAACAACAAAACCGGTACAAAAAATATTTCTGGAGATGTTGTTTTATAAATTCAAGAAGGAGAATCCCGTCGCGGCTTTCAAGATCGCCAAGCAATTTGCTATAATGTTCAACCCTTCAAAAAAATATAAAGTAAGAAACGCTACCGGATAATTTTGCAAAGACAACATAATTCGTAATTAAACAGTTTTATTTTTAACAAAGTAAACAAATGTTTAGTATTTTCAATAATAATGAGACAATAAAACGAAATATTCATTCTTTTTATAAAACAAATGCATGGAACCGTTTTAATCAACACAAAAATCTAGAAATTATCATGAAAAACGATGACAGTGAACCCCCAATTGCTTCACCCGCTTCACCCGCTTCACCCGCTTCACAAACAACTTTATTTTTTTTCGGGTTCGCACTAGGGTTTTATTTAGGGAGAACGTCAAAAAGATAAAAACTTATCTTGTCATAATATACCATGGACGAAACGTCAAATATAATGAAAATGGAAAATTTAGAAAAAGAATTTGACAATACCATGACGCTTTATAAACAAGCTTATTTGGATTATATAGATTCTTTAAAGGGAATTAACGATGGCACGAAGACTATTCCAAATTCTATGATAAACTTTGAAGGAAACGTTAATGTTGAATATGTAGCAACTCTACATGAATGCAGTGCGATTTGTAGCGGAAATCCTAATTGTTCGGGTCTATCATTTAATAAAGTAGATAATTATTGTTATTTAACAACCAATAGACCGGTTACTTATAATAGTTACGGTTCAAATTATCCGGTGACAACTGTTATTATGCCGGTATCCAGTGGGGAACGCGCATCTAATTTAGCGTCTTTAAATCAAAAACTCATGGATTTGAACAAACAAATTATGTCTGTCACTATCACTCCAGAGGGCGATTATATAGAAAATCAAAAAACAACCCAAACTGCTTTATTAACTATTTATAAGGATTTAGAAAATGAACGTAAAAAAATAGCGGAACTCAGCAGAGACTATAATCATACAGATAATGAATACAAAGACAATTCTATTTATGTGGCACAGAAAAGTTCAATGAATACGCTATGGTTGTTTATAACTGTTTTTGTTTTAATGACTACTGTGAAAGTTGTTATATTCAATAAATAAAAGTATAATAATATATTTGGTTATATATATTATTATCATTTTTAACATGGAAAATAAAGAAACAGCCTCAATTAGACAAGGGTTCCAGATGATAAATAAAAAAAAAAAATCAAAACCTGAAGGGAATGAGATGAGAGACACAACAATTCTTCTGCAAAAAGACGAAGACATTCAGAGTCAGCTCGCTCAACTAAAAGTTTTAGAGTCACGATACGCTGACCTAGAAAAACAATATAAAAATCTTAACCGCGGCGTTATGAAAACCACCAAGGATTATATTAATAATCCCGACTCAATAGGCAAAAACGTTTACGTGAGTCAGATTTTAGAAAATCCGACATCAACTTATCAAGGTGTTTATAATTCAGTGTCGCCCAGTGGAGAGAAAGCAATGTACACCTTTTCAGACAATTACACTTTTAAAACATGTCAAGAACAGGCTTTAATTTGGAAAAATCAATTTTTCGCTCTTGAAAATGTAAATCCTTCTACAAATTCAGGACAATGCTCAATAAGTGGTAGTTTAACTGATGCCACTAAATATGGCGAAAAAATATCCAGTTGTTCACAGGGTAAAGATGGTTATTTGTACGGTGGTTCTATGGTGAATGCAGTATATCGTGTTCCTGACGCTGAATATGTAGGAACATTCAATGATAGCCCAAACAGAGCCATGGAATTATTAAATGGCGGGAGTCAAACATATTCGTATGATTCTTGTAAAAAGGCGGCTGCTGACGGCGGCTACCCTTTTTTTGCCTTGCAAGATGGTGCGATGAATGGAAACGCGCAATGTGCGGTAAGCAAAGATTATTCAACCGCAACCGGACAGGGAACATCCACAAATTTTTTTACTGCAAAAGACGGGCATATTTATGGGGGTCCTTGGGCGAATTCTCTCTATCAGATACAAAAAACAACTGGAAATTATATAGGGTGTTTTAACGATAAACCAAATCGTGCCATGGACGCAGTGGATGATTTGGGTAATTATACCGTAGAGACATGTCAAGAAAAGGCGGTTTCGCAAAGCGCAAAATATTTTGCTGTTCAGGGTGGCGGAATGGGGAAATCACAATGTTTCGTTGGAAATAATTTAGATGCCGCAAAACAGTATGGAGAAGCAGTGCCATATTTTATTGGAAGTGATGGAAATGGTTATGGGTACTCGGGTGCAAATGCGATTTATAAACTTGACTCTATGGGTAATCCAGATGTTGTAGGCAAAGCTGGATATTTAGACGACACGGGAAAATTGACAGAGTATCAAGCATCTATGATAGAATCATCAACTTCTATTAAAAACGACGGTAGTTGTCCTAAGAATATTACAAATATAGATTCGGCTCAGTGGTCTAATTACAAAAATAGCGGGGAAATGATGACGCCTGCCAGCACGTGCGGGTTAGCACAAGCTACGAGACAGGATAATCAACAATTGATTAATATTTCTAATCAAATGAAAGATATTGCTAGTCAAATAGTCCAGTCTATTCATACACTAGAATCATACAATGCTGACTTATTAAAACAAATGGGCGTTGATAAAATGTCTCTTAAACGAAATCTTGACAAGTATTCACAGATCAATTCGGAAAACAAAAAATACGAAAAATCATATATGCCGAATGTTAGCGGTTTATTGTCAGACACTGCAATGAATGTTAAGCACGAGAATTATCTTTTTGCGTTTTGGAGTATTTTAGCGGCGACAGCAATAATAATAACAATCAGCGCGTTTCACCGAAATTAGTAGAAAATAAAATATGTATACTTTATAATAATGTCATCAAATGAAAAAATTGTCAATGAAGAAACACTAAACGACATTCAGGAACTTCAGACAATAGAAAGCGACTTATTTAGTAAACTAGAAAGTGGTATTGCGGACGGAACTATGACAAAAGAAGACCAAGAAAAAATTGCACAGCAAATACACCAAGTATCTAGCATGCGAATTAAATTATACGAAACCTTAAATAACATTCATTCAATTTATCAGGGAAATGTATCTGCTTCTATGGATACGTTATCAGAGCAAAGTTTAGCGATTGGTATTGTAGAAGAAGAATTAAAAGAAGCGAAAAATAGACTAGAAATGCTTAAAAACGAAAAGGCAAATAAGCAACGGTTGGTTGAAGTAAATAGTTATTATGGCGAACAGTATGCAGACAGAACAAATCTCATGCAAACTATTGTATTTGTTTGTGTTCCTATTATATTATTGTCCTTTTTAGCAAATGCAGGGTTTCTCCCTAGTAGTATTTATTATATTTTAGTTATTATTATTGGTTCAGTGGGTATAGTTTATTTGTCCACAAAATTATTATACTTATCAAAGCATGACAACATGGATTATCAAGAATATGCTTGGAATTTTGACACAAATAAAGTGCCTTATGTAGATACTAGTAAACCTACTGGCGGTTCCGACCCTTGGATTAAGGCTGGAATAATATGCATAGGTCAGGATTGTTGCTACCCCGGAACCACATATGATATATCAATGAATCAGTGTATCCCCGGAACCTTTACGGGAAGTGATTATGTCACAAATACTTTAGTTACACACGACACGTCCAATAATGTTGTGGCAACAAGTTCGGCAACGAGTAAGGTAAATACTTGAACAATGAATGCGAAAGTTAAATACATTGTCATATATTGTCATATATTGTAAAAAATAATATATTGTAAAAATTTTATAATATATTATACTAGTAGTCGCACAAGTTATGTCAGGAAATCAATTATTCGGTACCCCACAAGACGATGCATATAATCACGTAAACAATCTATTATCATACGCTTCCTCTTCTATATTATGCGGTCCTGCATGTCAATCCCAGAAAAAAACAGACGAATTGAAACAACTTTACTTGAATGCACAAAAAAATGTTAAATTGGCACCTAGTGAATTATATACCGCGAAAAAAAATTATTATGTAAATGTAGATGGGGTTGCAGAATATAATAAAATGTCAAAAACAGAATATGAAAAAGAAGTGAATGCTTTGTCGGAACAAAAAAAAACAGAATTTAACCGCAATATAAGTTTTGCAAAAACTCTGCTAGGAGATCATAAAAGTTTATACAATAATTTTGAATATGTCAACGAGTTATACGAAACGTATGTAAAGAAAAACGCGGATTTAAAAAAATCCATGGATGACAAAGAATCCGATTCTCTCACGAATGACCGTAAAACTTATTATGAAACACAACATTATGATTATTTGACTTCGTGGTATTACATATTAATCAGAGTTTACGTAATGTTGGTAGTAGTTTTTTTAATCGCCATTTTCTTGGCTCCTAGCGGATTGTCATATTACAAAAAAATGGGAATTTTGTTCTTGATTCTAATATATCCCTTTGTAATTAATTATATAGTTCTCTATTTTCTCTCATTGACAAATAAGATATCCAGCGCCTTACCTAAAAATGTATATGCCGACCAAAAAGCTACTTCTTCAGATTAACGAAAACAAAATATAAAATAAAAACGGTGAAAGCACCCACCACTCTTTCACAAAATAAAAGGATGATTTAACTAGTTTATTGTCTTCCTCTATATAATATTTCCCGGCTGTTCCGCATTTTTCATCATCGTTTCTAGCGGAACTTGCATAATCGTAATCTATTTCCCCTGATACTAATTCAGTCTTTCCAAAAATTACACATTCTCTTCTGTCTGGTATAAAATGTTTACAATTAATGCATAATTTTTTGGGCGTTAAAAGCGATGAACGAAGTGAATGGGATGTTAATCGCGATGATTGCATTGGGTGAAAAAATAAAAAAAAACACAATAAAGCCACTGATTTCATACTTGATAAAATATGTATAATTATCTCTATACACATTTTACATAACATTTCACATAACATTTCACATAACATTTCACATAACATTTTAACTCGCCAATTCTTGGATTTCATCTGTCGCATCCGCATAAAGAATCTCCACGCCATACCACCCATCCTTTCTCTTCTTACCGAATTTCTTATCCATATACAACGACAATTCTTCTCCACAACCCTTCGGAAGAATCCTGGATCCCTGTTGTGTCTGAAACCATAACTTGAACTGTTCCGTAAGCTCTTGTTTACCGATTTTCTTTCCCTCCTTCTTACCTACCATCTCAATAACAAATGCGGAAATATGGTCCTGTCCTCTACGATATTTATTAGAAGACGACAATACCATTTCGCAATCCTCTACATGTCCCTTTGTCTCAAAAACACGCTTCACCAACATACTCATAAACACGGGAGCCCACATAGGAATTTTAATTTTTAATTTTTTATCCTTGGGAAATACGTACTTCTTTTCCTCATCATCGCCACACGAATCCTGATTAGGAACAACATCCGCATCAACAAATTTTGACACGAAGTCACAAATCCGAATGCGCCGCCAAGTTCCATCATCATTACTACCAATCTCGGGCAGATTATTCGTGCAAACCACCAAGCAAAACTGTGGTGTAAAAGTTTCCGCCTCTGAATATAATGCTCTCGCGGTAATTGGGTCACCGCCAGTCAATTCCTTCATTGGACCCTCATTCAAACGGTCGCCCTTTGACGGCTCCTGCATCACAGCATATCTCACACCCTTTAATTGAATAACCTCAGAAGATGTCCCGCCAATCGCATTTCGCTTCCCGGTGACAAGCGTAATCGGCACCGACCCTTTATATTGTCCAAGCGCATGACTCATTAGATCCGCCAACATGGATTTTCCATTACTTCCCGAACCGCGATAAATATTAAAAGTCTGGTTGATATTTTCACCGACCAAAACTGATGCCAAATGATCCCACATATAACGATTCAGCTCTTTTATGGGAAACAACTGTTCCATAAATGTCATAATCTCGTCAGAAATTTGCCCATGTCTTTCGGGATTAAAATCAACATATGGAATACCGGTCGTTTTGGTGATGTAATCCTGTGGATAACCCTCACGAAACTCATTTTTATTAAAATCAATAACCCCGTTTGAAAAGCACATTAGATGCTTGTTGGAATCCCGCATAATATTGAAATTCTCATCACAGAATAATCCCATCGCCTCCTTCATAATATTATCTATGCAAGAACCGAATCGGATTTTTCCAGAAATATCTGTGACCTTTCTTATTTTCGCGTTTATTTTTTCATACAAATCGCCAGAAGCATCTTGCTCCTGTAAATCGTGGGACAGTTTCTCTATTTTTTCTTGATACACTTCGTTCATTTTTGTCGCAACCTCCATACGCAATGTTGTATTCGGGTCTTCCTTCCAGTGATGATCACAAAATTTATACCAGGTTTTGTGCTTTCTGCTACTACAGACATATTTGTCCTTGTACATCTGATGAAGAACCATCGCCAAATCATGGTCGGTCGCCAGCTCCATCGTCAGTTCAATATAATAATTAATAGTGTTCTTTTTAACGAGCATGTATTCCTCCGGTGCATCCTGCTTCGCCCAATAAATAATAGAACGCTCCGTATACCCATTAACACGCTCCTTGAAATGTTTACACCATGATTTATACAAATCAGCGATGGTTCCGTAGTCAAAATCACTGGCTTTTGCTCTTAGGGCGACCCATATCAAAAACACGTTATCATTGTCCATTCTTAAAGATAAATGTTTCAGGGCAAATGCGACAAACCGATTCGCAAGATGAGAACCGGGTTCATAATATTTTTCCGGTAAAATTTGCGTATATTCATAAATCTCCTTTATCTCGTATTCCCTTGATTTTAGATTATCAAGAAATTTTGTGACGGTTTTTTTCAACATTTCTTTTGACGTAATGCGCTCATAATATATTTTATTGTCATCATCGTCATCATCTTGCGACAAAATCATGAGTTTCGTCTTGGGTTTGCTTCTGGGAGCTTTCTGTGTATTATAGCGCTTCTCACATTCAGCTTTCATTGATGGGGTCATTTCAAACCGAACATTATCCTCGTATTGTGCAGACAATTTACGAAAATCCGCAATAATGTCAAAATCTGACACGCGCTTCGGTTCCATAATAAATTGCCCATCCACGGGGTCAATCGTGACATCATAATGATAGGTCAATTCGTACCGCTGATTACCCGGTTTTTTAGAACCGAAAAGCTGCCAATTTGTTGTTCCTCGGCTAATAGATTCGTCTAGGATAGCGTCCCAGCTATTGATTAGTGGAAGTTCTTGTAAAACTTCCGGGAGAATAGTCAACATTTTCTCACGTAACATGAGCTGCAATGTATAATTAATCTGAATTCCTATGTAAATATGAATGCCATCTTTTGTCAGAGATTCGTCTTGTAACCTATTTACGTCAGGTTTTTCCATAACATAAATAGGAAACGGTTTACTTTCCTCAAAAATATAAAATTCCTTAAGTTGTTCCAAATACCAACCAATTATTTCGTCAACATTTTCTTTTTTATGCTGACGTTTGCAGACATCATATTTATATTTGAAATCCAAATCTATCAAAAGGGGTCCCTGACCACTTTCTTGTTGTTTTTCGGTCAAATACTCGGGCTTATTTTTAACAAACACGTGCTCCACATAAAGACGGTGAAATGTGGGTAATTCTTCTTTGTGAATCCTCCATGAACCACCATATATTCCTAATTTTTTATCGGGTATTCGCGTATGCGTGGGCGTTTCACCCGATTCCGTTTTATGTTTAATGAGAAATTCATTTAAATCCTTGAAGGGGTTCTTTTTCATATTATTGTTCAATTCATCCATGTTATTATTATAAAAGAAGATATTTCTATTTCATTTTTTTATATAATAATTAACTCATCGGTTGCGTTATTACGCATTGTCGTGTGCGTTTATTTTATCTTGACAAAATTTATCATGTTTATGGTGTGCACAACATAAAATACATATATAAAATACATATATAAAATACATATAAAAAGTGGAGATTATTATAATATATTCAAAAAGATGTCTCTACCAGTAAAAGACAAAGGAAACGTAACCATGGAAACAGTAAATAATAATTTAAAATATCTCTCAACAATTTGTGATTCGCAAGTGACTTCTACTTCTTATTACTCTGGAATTACTGGAAGTTATCAGAACACCGCAGCAGGTGCTTCAGCTAGTTATCAGGGTGCTTCAGCTAGTTATCAGGGTGCTTCAGCTAGTTATCAGGGTTCCTCAGCTAGTTATCAGGGTTCCTCAGCTAGTTATCAGGGTTCCTCAGCTAGTTATCAGGGTTCCTCAGCTAGTTATCAGGGTTCCTCAGCTAGTTATCAGGGTTCAGCGGGAGGCGCTTCGGCTAACTATCAAGGAAATAAACCATCAAAAAATGAAATTATATCAAAAAGCACAATATCTAGATTATTGGCCGATGTTAAAAATATTATGAAAAATCCACTAACAGAAAATGGTATATATTATATTCATGACGAGGAAGATATGTTACGTGGATATGCACTTATTATAGGTCCATCGGAAACTCCCTATTTCGGAGGAAATTTTTTCTTTGAGTTTTCATTTCCAACGGATTATCCTCATAGTCCGCCAAAAATCACTTATTGTACAAACTCGGAGAGCATTAGATTTAATCCAAATTTATACACAAACGGAAAAGTATGTATTTCTATATTAAATACGTGGCGTGGTGAACAATGGACCTCGTGTCAAACGATTTCCACTGTATTATTAACTCTTTGTACGCTATTATGTTCAAATCCGCTTTTGAATGAACCCGGAGTCTCTGAGAAACATCAAGATTTTACGAATTATAATAAAATTATAGAGTACAAAAATATAGATATCGCGGTTTTAGCGATTCTGGAAAAATGTCCCGGCATATATCCTCATAATTTCCATAGTTTTTACCCATATGTAAGAGAAAACTTCAATAAAAATAAAGACAAAATAGCGAGTTTTTTGGAAAAACACGCAAACGACAAACCGGAACTTTTGGGAACCGGGCTATATAATATGTCAGTTTCTATTGATTATAATAAACTACATAAAAAATATCTTGCAATTGTTGAACAATTGACTTAAAATATAAAATTGAACCGAAATAAATATATAAATAGAAGAGTATATATATATTTAGTAAAGATGCACTTCTGCAGTTCGTGTAGCAACATGTATTACATCCGAATTGACGGAGATAATACAAATAAGCTAGTATACTATTGTAGAAATTGCGGGACAGAAGATAACGTGTTGACGGTTGACAATATCTCTGTTTCCAAAACAACCATGAAAAAAAACGAGAAAAACTTTTCCCACATTATCCATAAATACACCAAGTTGGACCCAACATTACCAAGGATTAATAAAATTTTGTGTCCTAATTCTAATTGTCAAACAAACATAAGCGACGCGGAAAGAGAAATTATTTATATACGATATGATAATACTAATATGAAGTATGTTTATCTATGCTCTACGTGCGACAATGTCTGGAAAACAAGCGAAAACTAGAGACAAAAATAATTTAAAATAAAATTGATATTATATATTAAAAAAATAATGTATAATATACATAACATGAGTGATGACGACGAAGATTTTTCGGTTGGTAGTGATGTTCCAAGCGATGATGAAGAATTTATTAAAAAACCAAAGTTGATCATAAGCGAAGAGGACGAAAAATCTGTTCCCGACGAGGATTTAAATGAAAAGGGAGAAGATGTGGATTATGATACTGAAGATGATGTTGCAGAAAGTGAGGGTGAAGAGGGCGATGAGGGTGAAGAGGCTGATGAGGGCGAAGAAGTTCTTGGTGACGAAGATGTTGGCGAAGATGTTGTTGAAGATGTTGTTGAAAGCGCTGATGAAAGCGCTGATGAAAACGAAGATGAAAACGCTGACGATAATGATTCCGATGAACAAAAAACTCTTCATGGTGGAGCGAAGAAAAAACAAACAGTGAAAACGGATTTAATTAATAATGTAAATGATGATAGTGATGAGGATGATGACGACGATGATTCTTATTTACAAAAATTTAGCGCGGAAGTAAATAAAAATTATTTGGTGGATTTTCACCCCGAATGTTCTGTGAACAACTATGACGAAATTGCAACTCTTTCTCTCGTTACTAGAGACAAGAATAATAATATTATAGATGACCTTCATAAAACAATTCCTTACCTAACAAAATACGAAAAATCGCGCATTATTGGACAACGAGCAAAACAAATAAATTCGGGCGCAAAAACATTTGTGAAGGTCCCTGAAAATATTATTGATGGATATTTAATTGCGGAAATGGAGTTACTACAAAAACGCATTCCATTTATTATTCGGAGACCAATATTTGGAGGTGGTTGTGAATATTGGCGCGTGCAAGACTTGGAAAACGTGGGTTTTTAATTAGTGTCTATATGTTTTATTCTTTAATTGTTGTTGTTTTCGTTTTATTGTTCTATTTTTTTCTCTTTGAATTTTTTGAATGAGGGTATCTTCTGCTTTTTGGAATACTTGTTCAATGACGGATTCAATCTGCTTTTTTCTATCTTTGTCTTTCTCTTTCTCAAGAAGATATCGCTGTATTTTATCATTGATATCTTCTCTCTTTTCTTTTATCTTGAGTGTGGGTTTATTCTCGGTTAAATGGCGTCTCTCATATCCAGAAAGGCTTTCGGCATTAACTTCTCTGGTGGATTCGGCGAGAATCCCGTTTGCGTATATTGCGTAATTGTCAAATTTGTCTGTGTTTTCCAATACAATGTGGTAGATGTAATAAATACGTTTTTGATTTACTTCCTGAAAAGTTTCATCAAAATAAGCGATTAGTTTATACTTATCTTCTATCATGAGTTTATATTTATTCCTTTCTTTTAAATTTTCCTTCATTGCTTCTAATCGTTCTGCGTCTGCTTCCTCTAATTCCCCTTCGTTTTCAAAATGTACTTCAAAATTGTTATATCCCTCTATTAAATCCTCCATTTTTTCCAATTGCGTATCCGTTAAACGATCATAGAGAATGGCGTGTCCCCCAGTAACATATAAATCTTCTATCAACCGCGGATTTTTATCTTTGGCCAATTTGTATAATTTATGAACAGTTTTCTTCTCGGAATTCTGCAATGCGGATTTCATTACGCAGGTTGCTTTCTTGAATTCGTGGCGCCCACCACGTTTATAGACTTTTACAAAAGTATTTTCTTTGATGTCTTCTATCGGAATATATTTTTCTTTTTTGTCTATCAAACAAAGAATTTTAGTTCCTTCTTTGAAACAAATGGTTTGAATAGTAACGTTAATGGTGATTTCATTCACAGGTGTAATCTTATCATCTGATAAATTGTCGTAAATATTTAAATTTTGGTCATTACCAAGGATATAAGTTTTTATATTATTAAATGTCACATTAAATCTGGGAACGACTATTATGCGAATCTGGTAATAACCGGAATAAGTCAAATTAATTATTGAATCGTCATTATATAAAGAATCTAAAACTGGATATGTTTCCGTATAATTAGTTATCCGTAAATTTGTTGAATCCCTCGCATTAACTATAAAATTAATCGTGTTTCCATCAAAATAAGAAATATTTTCTGTCGAATCAATAGAAAATTTGGTCAAGTTGGTAGGAATTATTGACGTGGTGGCAAATTCTGGAACTATGCTTCTCCCGTAAAGATTAATAGAGGTAATTTTTGATGAGGACGATAATCCGGAAATAAAATAAATCTTGTCCTTTTTTATATGTATACTCTCCGTTAGCGAATAAGAAATTGCTGGAGAAAAAATCGTATCTTGTCTAATTTCGTTTTTTGATAAATCAAGTGTAAATTTTCTTATGGGATTACTCGTTGAATCCTCTTGATCTACATAAGAATACGTATAGCTATTGTTGTTCGTCATATATAAATTGTCATTAGAATCAAATGCAATTGAACCACCACCTATGCTGTTCAAATAATAAGATCCTGAATTCTCTATTAAATCTTTAAAAGTGAAATAACTGTAAGACGTGTTTGATATAATAAAGATAAACCCGGGAACAGATAAATATAAGTTTTTGCTTGAATCAATTGCTAAATTTAAATTATAATACGGCGCATCAGAAATGTAACTGTAACCACTGTTACTTGTCACAGTTCCTGGGGTCTGGTTTTGTTGAAATTCATTCGGAAGATTACTGTTATTAGATATAATATTATATACTTCTGTTTTTCCGTCTGATAAAGTGAATTTAAATATAACAATATTGTATGTATTTTCATCAAATATTGCCATAAAAAAATCTCCGTTTGAATCTTGTATTACCGACGGCTTTGAAATAACAAAACGTTCATTCTTAGTAAAAATGGGGTTATCCGTAAAAGTTCCATCACTAATTAACATGTTTAATTTATAATACCCTGAATAAAAATTATATGAAATGTCAGAAGACATTATATTATTTGCAGAATCTTTTAATGTAAGACTATATGGCATAGTTTTATTAATATATTCTTTTGTGAGATAGTTCGGATCCATAATAATATTCCGTGTTAAATATGGTAAGTTATAATTTCTACCTTGAAGTGGTCCTATACCTTGAAGTGATGCGACTAGAATCGCGCCGCCAACATTGAAATATCCGTTGCTGTAATAAGTAATTGTTCCACCGTCAACTATTGTTGTTGGGCTATAATAACTCATGTATTTGCTTTATATAACTCCAGAAATTTTAATTTGTTATTTCACTAAATACATTAGCCTTTTGCTAAATAAAAATGTCACGTGATAAAATATTACATATATCTACTAATTATTGATTCGCGGGAACCAAGGGGTTTCAATATAAATCACGTCTATACGTTTTATTTCTTAATTGTTGTTGTTTTCGTTTTATTGTCCGATTTTTCTCTGTTTGAATTTTTTGAATCAGTTTATCTTCAGCTTCTTGAATCGCGGAATCAAACCATTTTTTCCTATTTTTCTCATGAAGATATCGCTGTATTTTATCATTGATATCTTCCCTCTTTTCTACTTTTCTTTTTGTTTGTTTCGGGATTAAATCGCGTTTCTCATACCCCGGTAGACTTTCGGTATTAACTTCTCGGGTGGATTCGGTGAGAATCCCGTTTGCGTATATTGCGTAATTATCAAATTTGTCTGTGTTTTCCAGTACAATATGATAGATGTAATAAATTCTATCTTGATTGACCTCTTCAAAAGAGTCATCAAAATATGCGATCAATTTATACTTGTCTTCTATCATGAGTTTATACTCGTTCTTTTTCTTCAGTTCTTTCTTAAAAACTTCTAATCGTTCTGCGTCTGTTTCCTCTAATTCCTCTTCGTTCTCAAAATGTACTTCAAAATTATTATATCCTTCTATTAAATCCTTCATTTTTTCCAATTGCGTATCTGTTAAACGATCATAGAGAATGGCGTGTCCCCCAGTAACATATAAATCTTCTATCAATCGCGGATTTTTCTCTTTGACCAATTTGTATAATTTGTGGACGGTTTTCTTCTCGGAATTCTGCAATGCGGATTTCATTATGCACGTTGCTTTCTTGAATTCGTGGCGCCCACCACGTCTGTATATTTTTACAAAAGTATTTTCTCTGATATCTTCTATCGGAATATATATTTCTTTTTTATCTATTAGGCAAAGAATCTTGGTTCCTTCTTTGAAACAAATCGTTTTAACAGTAACGTTAATTTCATCATTACCTTGACCATTGACAAAATTTCCATTAGGATAACAAATTTTTAGTCCGTTTAATTGACCAGACGTTGTTAAAATATCTATCGTAAATATTAAATTAATAATTGGATATAATAAAATTTCGTAACGAGAATAAAATAAATCATAGTAACAAAATATAAAATGAGATTCGGAATATATTATATTAGTTAATGAAACACTCTGCTGATAACTCGTTATAAAATTCTTTGAATTTGATACTATAAAATTAATATTGTCAGCATAATAACATATATTCCCATTACCATTAACAGAAATCAGTGTGGGATAAGATTGCGTGTTGTAATTATTCTTCAAAATATTACCCAAAAGATCAAATGTTACTATTTTTGATAAATTAGTAACTGTGCAATATAATATATCTTTATATATGGATAACCCTCTTGTTTGATTTTTATAATCATTCGGGAGTTTATTCATATTATTCAAAAATACATTATCTACATCATATTTAGAATCGCTAATAAAATTTAATTTTATAAATAAAATTTCACTATGATTATTGTCGGAAATATACATATTATTGAAAGAATCAAAAACTAGCGGACCACCACCCATGGTTTCTGATATCGTATATTTTGTTTCGGGAACGCCATTATATTTATTATTGGAATTTGGAGCTTTGTACATTATTTTAAAAATATAATTAGGAATTGATATGAAAAGATTATCGGAAAAATCAAACGCTAAATTAATGTTGTATTGAATGGTTGAGTCATAATTATAATTTTGAATTTGCGTATACTGTGCTATAGAAAAATAGCTAGGATTTAAATTTACTACACAAACAGTAATATAATTTTGTGCGTCTAAAAATGATAAGTAAATATTTTTTTTAGAATCAAATGCTAATCCCATAGAGTAATTTTCTGCCATTGTTTTTCGGTCGGTTAATCTTAAGACGGAATAGTAAGATTCTATATTATAGCTGAAGCTTGATGAAATTTTTGTCCGTCCACTATACAATGTAAAAGTATCAAAAATGTTACTATTATTTAACGTTCCTGGTAAATATAGTTCACCGTAAAAATATTTGGAAAAATTGGTTAATTCATTATTGTTTTTTTTGTCGGGTATCAATTCTTTATTTGTTACCGGTCCGTTCCAAAAATATGTGTAATAATTTAATCTTTCGCCAGGCGATATTGTTGTTGGACTATAATAACTCATACTTATATAACATTAGAAAGTTTAATTCTTTATTCACTAAATTAATTTTATTGGTGGAAAAGATAATAAAATTAATTTATCAACAATTATAATGGAAAAACCATCATTTGTTTATTTATTAGTATCAACAAATAATGCGACATATGTGGGCGCGACCGTTGATTTGGACCGACGTCTACGACAACATAATAAAGAATTAGTTGGCGGCGCTCATGCCACAAGCGCGAAAGTTAAAAAAGGCGAGATATGGAGAAGAGCTTGCCACGTATCTGGTTTTCCGGATTGGTCAGCAGCGCTTCAATTTGAGTGGCGATGGAAACAGTTGTCTCGTAAATTGTCTCCCAAGTTATTTCCTTTGGAGAGAAGAATGGCAGCGTTGAAACAACTACTTGCGTTAGAACGCCCGACAAGTAAAGCCATTGCTTATAGTGAGTGGTCGTCAGGGTTACCTGTTGTTAATTTGGAAACAGACGAGGCGAATCAATATTATCAGTAAAGGATTCTATTATTGTGAATCGCATTTTTCTTACTCTAATACAAAGATGAAACATCTACATAAAATCATTTGTTTATTTTCTCTCATGGTTATACTTTTAGGAATAGGAATGACTCATAAGGTTGTAGAGGGTCATAGCGGAGGTGGGGGCGGGCATAGTGGGGGCGGACATGGGGGAATAGGACATGGAGGAATGGGACATGGAGGAATGGGACATGGAGGAATGGGGCATGGAGGAATAAGTAGAGGAGGAATGGGACATGGAGGAATAGGACATGGAGGAATGGGGCATGGAGGAATAAGTAGAGGAGGATATTATGGTGGTGGAAGCGGTTCGTATTCTTTCAATCCTTTTTATTATTACGATTATCCCGTATATATTGAAGAAGAATCACCAATATATTTTTTACCGAGACATCAACCGTTCTCCATGTTGTAAGGCACTAGTTTTCTTTGATTTTCTAGTTTTCTTTATTTTTTTTGATTTTCTTTGATTTTCTAGTTTTCTTTGTTTTTTTTGATTTTCTAGGTTTCTTAGTTTTTTTTGATTTTTTAGTAGCACGAGACTTCCGACTTTTTCTTCTTCCTCCATAATCGGCGACAACCGTGATATCGTCTTCTTCTTCATGAACGGGACGAACAGGGTTTGCAAATTGTCCAAAAGGTTGTCCAACGGGTTGTCCAACAGGTCCTCCTAGTTCTCTGTGTTCTATTTCACTTTGCGCTCTCTCAAGAGCTTCTAATTTTAAACTCAATATGTCGTTCAGGTTGTTTCTCTGTGCCAAATTGTCGGCAACTTCTTCATCAGTAGTATTATGAGAGAAATGAAATTCCGGAATGATAGCATCGCTTATTTGTTGATACGGATGCTGTAATAAATAACTTATCATAATTTCTTCTAAATAATCCATCAAGGTTGTTGATTGTAGAAAAGAAACGTCATGGCGTTCTTGATAATTCATCTGAGTATTATATCTCAATTCTCCGATATTGTCTTGAAATCGTTGCAGATCTGTTCCCTGCAAAACGTCTCTAAAAGAAATAATTTCTTCCGATTCTCCCGGAACATCTTCAGGATGTTGTGCAACATATTCACGATGTTCCGTAATTTTTCCTAGTATATAATCATCCAATTCACGTATTGTTTGTAATTCCTCTGGTGTTCTTTGTCTCTCCATATATATATACATATGTATATTGTAATAATCGGAATATAATCGGAATATAATCGGAATATAATCGGAATAATTTTAAAAATTGATTATCAAATAAAAACAAATAATTATATTATACAGAAATGATGCACACGATAATTAATAAGAGAAACGCCCTCAAGGAGTTATCCGACGAGGTATTTGAGAAATTACTTCCTACGCTGGCAACCGAAATAGAAACACACGGAATCCTCTACGAAAACTATTCTGATGAGGATATCCGTAAAGATTGGAAGCTTTTATGCGGAAAACCAATAGATAAATCTGTTACAAATGTTTCCGCGACCGCAGTGGCTGGTATGAAAATTATGCGAAAACATATGCGACACTTCTATGATGTCGCGAATTATAAAGGACAATCTATAAGAACCTTATGGAAAAAGCCGAATCTGGAAAAAGCCCTCCGGTTTAATCGCGCACAACATTCTACCCCGTACGCCTCCGAAATTATCCGGTCGCTTTCATTTACGAATGGTCTCGGAAAAGTCACCATGTATCGCCCATTAATGGCTAGAAACGTGGTCGCCTATTTTGAAGCGAAAAGTGTATTGGATGTTTGTGCGGGTTGGGGTGGGCGAATGATCGGAACAAAGTCAGTGGATTTGACGAATGTTTCTTATACTGGAATAGACCCATGTATTAAAACATATGAAGGTCTCTGTGGTATTCGGGATGAATTAAAGTTAACTGGCGTAACGCTGATTAATAAACCAGCCGAAGTGGCTTTATCGGAACTTCCCGAAAACCAAAAATTTGATATTGCACTGACAAGTCCTCCTTATTTCAATTTGGAAATTTACTCAGATGAGACGACTCAATCGCTGAATGAAAAAACATACGAAGAATGGCTGGATACGTTTTTAAGACCGGTCATTGTCGGGGTTATTAAAAGGGTAACCTATAGCTGCTGGAGTGTTAAGAATTTCAAGACGGATAAAAAATATAACTTATTAGATGATGTTATTAAAATACATAAGGAAAACGGTTGGGGACTAATACCTGTTACATTTACAATGTCTAATAGTAGGCGACCGGGGGGTAGCAGCGGAACGGTTTCCGTTGAACCGAAAAAGACGGAAGAAATTACGTATGTGTTTGCGAAAGAATGAATCTAACACTTCCATCTATTTCCACAATCAATACATGATACAAAAGTTGTCATAGGCTCGTCCGCAGACCTTGTTTGCTGTTGATAATAATTACATTTTTTTGAGCGACATTTCCGACAAGTGAACGTGTCGGTCATAGCCTCCATCGTTGTCTCATATTTTGTTTTATCTCGCTTCATTTTCGCGTCAATCAAAGAAATCCATTTCTCATGATTCATTTCTTGATGCGTCATGAATGCCAAGACTTGTGGCTTGATACTCCCGTCTTTAATTTGTCCGACTAGTTCCACATTTTTCAAATTTGTCAAGATACTACGCAGTCGGTCAACATATAATTGCACATAAAATGGATTGTCCCATTTTTTTACCACTTTACGATTCGTGGCTTCTTTCAGTGCATAATTATAAACACCCTTTTCCAAATTAGAACTTTTTTTCTCATCTTGAAAAATGTCGTTCAGCTTTGTAACGACATTTTTGCGAAATACTTCCGGGTTTGCTACGGTCCTCATCTATGTAATAAAACACAAATTATATTTAAATAATAATCAATTTTAAATTATATCTTTATGCAGCATAAAATGAGATGTTTTTCATTAGTCTCTCAGTAAACTTTTCGGGTTCGTCTTTATAAATAATATAACAATTGATTATTTCTGCAGGAGAATAGAATCTATCGCGGATTTTTTCCAACTCGTCAGCATCCATCTCTTCCCCATAATAATGCGTATACATTTCTTGAATAGTGGCACGAGTTGCGTTATCAAAGTTCAGAGTAATATCAATCCGACCCGGGCGAACAAGAGCCGGATCCAATTTTTCGTAATGATTACTAGTGATTCCCAATATTCTACCAGATGTCTCTCTTAATCCATCCCATAAGTTCAAAATGTCGTCCAATGTTATCGGGTCCTCATCAGGCGGGAGTTTACAATCATTCATAATTTTCTGTGCCTGCTCATTATTATTTTCAATCACTTGTTGAATAATATTTTCCACGATTTTCGGGTCCTCCATGGTCTTCTCCTTCTTTTTTCTACCGGGTGTTTTTTTAACTTGCCCTCCACAAAGTTCGCGTTTTAAAACAATGTCTCCCATACAGTCAATATCTTCAATGATAATTATTTTTTTGTCAAAACCAACACTCCCCTTTTTATTGTCTTCGTGATATCTGTCCTCAAAGAAAAAGTCATCCAATTGTTGGCGGGTTTTTATTAATTTCAATGACAATGTCACAATATGTCTTCCGGTTAAATTGGACAAACATTTGAAAAAAGATGTTTTTCCGGTTCCAGGTGGTCCATGAAGTCCGATTCCGAGTGTATACGGTATGCCATTATCGTAATACCATTGTTTATTCTCCAAGAAAAACGCAATTTTATTTATTATTTCTTCCTTTCCTTCAAAAAACATATTGGAAAAAGACCGACTGCTTTCAAACGGATACTCTCTCCAACATTCATATTTACAATCGGAAAAATTTGTCTTGCATAAACTATATATGAATTTTTTGTTATCCCGGCTATTTTCTATTTTTTCCAAATATGCAGTTTTGATTTTCTCCACGAAATCCCGAATAACACAAACATTTGAATGATGTGAATAAAGCGTTATAATTATTTTGTCGGTTTTCGCATTTTGTAATTTTTTATTTTCCGTTTCTTCGCCCACGATTTCCACAGACCCGTATATTTCCAACTCTTTATTATATAAAAAATTTCTCTCCTGTGTTATAATATACATATCTTTCAAATTGTCGGAATCATATCTTTTAAAAGTAATATACTCCTTTATCTCCATTATTGAATCATTACTGTCAATATTATTAACAATATCGTCTAGTAACGCCTTGAAGGAATTTGTGAAACACGCACTAATGTTAGGGGTAACGTCAAATTTTGAGATAATAAAACTATGTCGCCCCTCAAAGGTAACTGAATATTTCTTGTAAAAAAAAGATTTTATTCTCTCTTGAAGATTAATTAAAAGAGAAAACCGAGACTCTGAAAAAAAAATCTTATTCGTGAAATATCCTATAAAAGTCAATACCGCGGTAGATATGATAGTGTCAATAAAAGGATTAGTCGTCTTGAAATAATTACAGACGGATAATTTTATAACGTCGTTGAAGGTTTTATACATAATATCCGCCATTACGTATAGAACAATGAAATGTTTAATATCTTGTTCTTTATATAATATAATGTTTTTCACAGCTCTTATAAATAAGAAGGAAATATCTTATTAACTCTTCACTCGTATGATTCTCCAGCCTATAACATTTAATTTTGTCTAATTGTAAATAATCTAGCTCGCGCGTAAGTTCCGCAATTTCGCATTTGTTATCTAGTAATAAAAAATCGTTAGACGGAACTTTATATAGCTCCAAAACGAATTCCATGTTTTTTCGCAACGATTCTAAACCGATGATACAATATTGTTTTTCATAATTCGGATTTGTAACCAAATTACAATACTTGTAGTTATAGTTTTCTCTCTTCCATATTTGACTCCGATTTAAAATATATTTTTCGTCTTCATAACCTCCCACTTCTTTCATCCTATTTTGAATATTATAATCTTGATAGCACTGTGGCATAATATGACACGGCACCAAACGGTTAATTTCCGCGTTTCTTATGAGAGAAAAATTATTGTTATTATTGTTCATATATTGTATATAGCCTAACTTATGAATCCTCACCATTTTTGTATTAATTGCGGTTCTCAATAATAACTCATAGTCGTCCGCTACCGGTAAAAATTCCGAGTAGTTACCTATTTTAAGGAGGGTTTCCCTTCTCCATATTCTCGGATGATTCGGTATTCCCACTATGTGACTTAAGGTAACATTATTAATGTTGTTGGAACACACAACATTTATCCACTTGTTTTTATACTTTTGACAGTAATACCCACCATATCCCAGGGCGAAAAAATCTGTCCCGTAATGATAATTGTCGCCGTTCTCACAAATGTTTGCATAATCCATATAAACAAATCCAACCTCTTCATTCTTATCAAACTCATTTGCTGCCAAATCTAGCATGTCCGGAATTATTTCGTCATCATGGTCCATTTCAAGGACATATTTGCCGCGACATAGAGAAACGGCTTCGTTTTTAACATTTCCTATGCTGCCACTATTTTGGTCCCGCTTATATAATCTGATTCGTTTATCGTTTTTGAAAACAATACGCAAAAAATCAAAATGTTCATCCTCGGGCGAATCATCCAGAATTACCCACTCCCAGTCTTTCAAAGTCTGTTCTTTGATGCTAGTATATGCTCTTATTATTTTGTCATAGGATTTATAACAAGTTGTAAATAGAGAAAATATCGGGCGGGTATTTTTGTGTTGCATGGAAACATTGTTTATATAACAAAAATTAATTCCTGAATTCAAAACGTGGATGTTTTCAAGTTCCTCATTTTTAGAATAATGTATCCAACGCATCCGAATTCTCGGACAAATGACATTATTAATGCCGACAACATATTCTTCCTCTGTTTCACCAAAACTAATTAATAGATGATTGTTAGAATCATATAATTTATTCAAATCGTCATACTTGCTAGTAATATCAGTTATTGTAAAAAGTAATTCATCTTTTCGTTCTTTGAATAATTTGTCAATGTGAGAATATTTTTCGTTCCTAAACAATATTACAAAAGGATATCTCATTATCTATTCTATTCATAAATTGCAATTTTTAAGTAATTGTGAAAGAACAATTTATTTTGAGTATTTTCCCCGAATATTTCTAATAAGATACTCAAAATAAATTTTTATTTATTGACATGGGTAATCCATGACCAAATAAAATCATGTATGTCAATATCAGCGAAGCCAGTAAAATACTCCGGTTTTCAGCCACGACTTGTTTTTGACCAAGTATGAAAATCATAAAGAGATATAACAAAATGCCGATTATCGCGGAATGAAACAACATCGCTCGTCCGCTTTCCATATATATATATATATATATATATATATTATATTCTAGAAAAAAAAATTATCTAATGTGTGACTTTTCACCGAATTATCGTTTTACATTTTCGTCATCAGAATCATCTTCATAGTCATCTTCACTCAACTCGGAACCAATATCCTCCAGCTCCAACCCCTCTAGCTCTTCTGTCTCATCACTTTCGTCTTCCATTTCTTCGCTGCTATCTTCGGTCTCAAATTCAGAGTCTTCGTTTTCACTATCCACAACAAATCCGTCTTTCAAGTATCCATTTTTTGTTTTTTTGTGCGCGGGAACATTTTCCAGTTCGTCAATCTCATTTTCATCATCAATGCATGTTGCAGATAAATCCTCAAATCCGCCAAATAATTTTTCGTATATTTTATTCCAAAGAGGTATATCAAGGACAACTGGTGTTTTATCTTCGCAAACTTGCGAACAAACTAACGCACAATTCCCGAAAAAAAGAGTATTGTCAACTGGTGGCGGGAAATCATATTTATTTTCGGTATTCGCCTTCCCCTCTGTTTTAGCATAAAGTGAAACAGAGTATTTAGTCCCCTCAATTTTTACCGGATTCCATTCCGTCTGCTTAGTAAAAAAATCTGCTTTTTTAAAACCACATTTCTTGAACAAATCGTCCTCCTTATAATCTTTAATTGTAGTTTGTTTCAAATTGCCGCCCTTTTCAACGATTATTATTGTTCGCGACATTATTTGGCGATAATAATATTTGTTGAATGGGTTTAAATAGTTTCTGTTATTTATTAATAATCGCTTACGCATTTAACTAGAACGAATGCTAAAAAGAAACGTGGTAGTAAAACAAACCATTATACCACAATGCAAAATTTATATCAGTAACTATAATCCAAAAAATATATTGAAAAAAATTCACATCTTGGAACCGCATTTTGTATCAAACATAGTAAAAAAGGATATCGTGAGTGCAGCCGGGTTTTTTGAACTAGACGAGAAAAATAATAAAATAACGAAACTTAAGCAATGTGATAAACCGGTTGTTAAAAAGCGGTTTTCTGACATAGAATTATTACTTGATTTCAGTTATTATAAAAAGCTCGGGGAACAGTTTCAAATACCATGTGAGCATAATTTATTGGTTTACCATGAGTTTAAATATTGCATCAATAATGAAACAAACAAACTGTATTTAGTGGTTGAAGGGGTTTATTCAGAACCACCGACAACAAATAAATACGCTTTTTTTTGCCCAACAAACATATATTTTTTTCTGAGAGACGATTTTGATAATATATTGATAGAAAAGGAACTTAATGAGTATTTATCGTTATTAATCTAATATCCTAATAAATATATCAATGATTTTTTGGGGAATTAAAATTACCATTACATCCGTGATTTTTATATTACTAGTTCATCATCTATTTATTTTTTTCAGGGAGACATTGACTGTTCCTAAAATAAAAGACATGGTTAACGCACCTGTGCAAAAATATGAACAAATGTTTAATACTATTAATTCAACGCCTCAGTCAACGCCTCAGTCAACGCCTCAGTCAACGTCTCAGTCAACGCTCCTGAAAAAAGATGAACCGTCTCATCTAGATACCACCAGCATGAAGAATGAATTGAAAAACTTTTTAAAATCTCAACAGGTTAATAACTCAATAAATACGACCAATATATCATCATTAGAATCATCACAACAGTATGCGTCCTACTAAAAGTGTATATTTATAAGAGAATTAAAGACTTGTTGTTATCTTCTCCTATAATGTTCCTATCAGAGACGGAGAGAAACCAGCTAATGATGGGGTTTCCCAATGTAAAACTTTCTTATGAAACGAATATACATAAGAAAGTTTATAATAGTAAATATGTGGTCGCTATTCCATATGGTAAAAAATACTTTGCGTGGTTTACGGAATTCAAGAGTGAAAATGTGTGTGTTTTGTTGGAAATAATACAGAATAAACAGTTGGGAGTTGTCTCTATTTTTTCCGCTTGTTTTTCTGGCGAATTGTCATACGGAACTATTTTTTATGGGACAAAGTTATTTTTGAATGGGTGTAATTTTTTTTGTGTGGAAGATTTGTATTATTATAAAGGTAAAAATGTGTCCGACTTAATCTTTTCAGAAAAATTAAATCATATTCATAACATATTTTCGTCGGAAATAAAACAAGTCTCTTATCATAAGAATATGATTGTATTCGGGTTACCATTTATAGGGAATAACGTGTCGGACCTCGTGGAAGATGTCGTGAAAAAACTAGCTTATAAAATACGTTTATTGCAAATCAGAGAAGGTAGAGAAATTTATAATATGAGATACGCAGAAGAAAATGTATTCCATGAGGAAGCGGCGCCCCCATCAAAAGAGAAGAACGCTGTAAGAACGATTGAACCTAAATCACTTTATAAAAATGAATTCAAGAGAGAAAAAGTTTTCAAGGTTACTGCTGATACACAAACAGACATTTATAATTTATTTAATGGTGATACATTTTATGATATTGCTTATATTCCGACATATGATTGTAGTGTAATGATGAACACTCTTTTCAGGAATATTAAAGAAAATATCAATTTGGATTCTATAGAAGAAAGTGATGACGAAGATGAATTTGAAAATGACAAAACCGATAAATTCGTCCACTTAGATAGGTCATATGACATGGTATGTTCTTTTAATAATAAATATAAAAAGTGGGTTCCATTACGTTTAGTTTGAGTAATCAATAAATATACTGAATTATGTTATTCACAATTATCTTAATAGGAATATTATTGGGAGGCTCATAAAAACTACATTTTTCGGGTTCAAATAATTCAATTGCTGATTTTTTAGTGGGATTTCTGGATATTTCAACAAATCTTACCATTGGATTTTGAATTCCGATTTTACCATCATAAATCCCGAAGCAACATGCCGAATTATTGGATTTGATTATATAATACGCACCCTCTATTAGTTCTTGTGTTTTTACCATTTTAGGAAAATTGTTTGATTGCATTATAACTGAAAGGAACTGTTTACTTTTAATTGATTTTTAATAAAAATATTGTTATAATTTAGATATGGTAAAAAATACAAGGACCCCTAGCGAATCTGCTGTAAAAACCGACACACTTAGTAGCGTAACTGCCTCGTCATATGATGGAGATAACGAATATAGCTCAGAAAAAGACTATAATTCCGGTGAAGAAAGTGCTGCTGCTCTTGAGACATTTGGTAGAAAAGTAATAATAGATGGTGGAATGCGTGGTGGCGGAGGAACAGGAATGGACGATATTCCCGACTCTCTTAATTTAGCCGGAAGAATGAATGGTGGTAAAAAACGTAGGAAAACTAGGAAAACCAAGAAAACCAAGAAAACCAAGAAAACTAGGAAAACGAAATAAATATATTTACGTAATATATACATATGAATCCATTTCAATTTAGAAGTTCTGATGTCCCGACAATAAATAACAATCTTGATTCAAAAATAGTAAATCCCGATGGGGCTCATTATACGGGCGGATTCGGAAGTAATGAAGTGGCGTGTCATAATAACATTCCAGCCTTTACCCGATTACAATCTGGTGGCCGGACAAAAAAAATCCGCAGAAAAATTAAAAATATTGTTAATAAGTATAAGAAAATGCGCGGCAGAATGACTCTTGGTGGGATTAGGAGAAGATTGACGAAAATGATGAAGACCCGTGGTGGCAAAATGATGAAGACGCGTGGTGGCAAAATGATGAAGACCCGTGGTGGCAAAATGATGAAAAAATGTGGCGGAAAGATGAGCAGAAAACGGGCACACAGACAACGCGGAGGATATAGCCAATATGAATCAAATATTCCTGCCGGTGCTGGGTATTCAACTGGCGGCAATTTATCGCCATCATCAAGTGCTTTAGCAAATCCGGTCCCATTCGCTTCATTACCAAGAACCGTAAACGGAATTGATAATTATAACCATTTTACCAAGACTGGGTTTCAAGTATAAAACGGCGTTACACATGTAAGAGACAGATTTTCTAGATAATAAGTATAGAATGAAAGTGGGAACTATTGATTATGGGTCTTGGAAAGATGGTTCTTCCGTATTTAAAGACAAAAAAGGATTTTATATAATTGACATTAATGATAAGGGTAACGAATATAAAAAATATTTAAAAAATTGGAAACCTACCGGTCTTTATCAACCATTATATTTAGATAAATCAAAGAATAAATGGATTACCCAAAAAACGCGGATTAAAAATAAAAATAAAACACAAAAATTAAATAGACCATCGCCATCTTATCCCGCAAACGATTATTGCGGAAAGAATAAAAAAGGAAATGATGGAAATATGTATATTTCAAAGAAAAATAAAAACGGCGTGTGTAGGTGGGTAAAATCAAAATAAATAAATTCGTTGTAAAACTATGATTGTGGCTTGATAAAAGATTTTATCAAACATTTTCCTCCTTCCATCCCCCCAAATAATTCTTTCTTGGGCACCAATACCGTCTTCCATTTTGACACGTCAGAGTCATAATTTTGATTAGACGAGTGTATTATTTTATAATTTTGTTTCTTATAAAATGATTTCCGCTTCGTCCACTGATTCTTAAAAGTAGAATGTTCGTCAATAATATCAACCACCACTGGTGTGCCATGCTTTTCTCTCAATATTCGTCCCACAGCTTGTTCTATATCCGTCTTCGGGGTCGCCATTATAAGGGTCGTCAATGTTTTAATATCTAGTGCCTCGGCCGCCATGCTATACGTCGCAATAATTACCTTTTTCCCCTCGCTTTCTTTCAGCGCGGCTTCCTTCATGCCGCCAATATAATATCCCACCGTCGCGATGTTTCTATGTTGTATCGCATCATAGAAATACTTTAAAATACTTTTATTATGTGCCAATATCATGATTTGCTGTGCGGGGTTTTCGGCAATCATGTCGGTCAACACCTTTAATATAAATTCACTCCTATGATTATACTCGCATAATTTACAAATCATGGTGCTATATTTCACATTTCCACGATAATCGGTCTCAACCTCGGCAAAGTCGGGATTTCCTGAAACATAATCTATCGCTCGCACTACAACCGCATGCTCCTCATCTCTCGTCCCCTTATACACCACTTCTCCTAAAAACATCTTGAATACATAGGTTGTGCCATCCTTGCGGTTCATTGTCGCCGACAATCCCAACATATATTTTGTAACCAACTTAAAGAGCGCGCCGGAAAACACTTCGCTAGAAATATGATGAACCTCGTCTATGATTGTTAGCCCGAATGAGTCAAACGTAGATGCCGGATATTCCTTCATGGAAAGCGACTGTAACATTCCCAGGACAATATCTTTGTTATCAATATCTACAATTTGTCCTTGGATTTTTCCGACACGTGCAGTAGGAAGAAATTGTGCGATTCTCTCAATCCACTGGTTCATCAAAAACTCCTTATGGACAATTACTAATGTTTTCTTTTTTATTTGTGAGCATATATGCAACGAAAGTGTCGTATTATGAGTTACTGTAAAATCACCCAATACAAATCTTTTGTTTCCGTCTATTTCAAAACCATAATAATCATCCACTTCCAGCTTTTCCAAAGTTATTCTATAATTTAATATATCCTTAATAAGTCTTTTAGGGTGTGCACGTTTTCTTTTACACATTACGGGTATTTCCTCCAATCCTTTTCCACATATATTAGTTAAATAATATGTTCCTTTTTTAGGTCCGCCTGGTGCATTTGTGCAAGTTTTTGTTACACGTTTTTTAAATGCCCAAAACCCCAAAGAACGGGAAAGATATATGATGTCGTCTAACAAACGCTCATTTTTTTGAGTAACCTCATAACAATTTCCAAAATAATATCCGTCTGAATCTATAATTCCTGCCAATAATTTCAATCTATTTTCTTTAGTATTGCATTTATAATGATGTGGAATATGTTTATTATTTAAAACGTTAAATTTTCTCAAAAAATCCATAAGAATATTATTATTATGTGATGAATTTATTCTATAGTCATATTGCGAACCTGTATATTTCAGATAAAGAGATGTATGTTTGTTCTTAAAGCAATCCACCATGTATTTTATAACCGTAGATTCTTGCGTTGATATTTTGGCGTCACTAGACGAGCCATCGCCTAACCAGTAACCGAACAAATATGGGTCAATTTCAATTGGTGTCTCATCAAAATAAATCGGAACTCTATATCCATACAGAACACCGCCTCTTCCATGAAAACTTTTGGGTAAATCCAAATAATCTAACACAGAAATGTCAACCACCGTTCCCTTTTTCAATTCCTTACTATGATTCGTGGAACATTTTAATGATAAAATATGACTTTCGTTTACAATATACCCGTCTCCCTTTTTTGATGATACTTTATACATCATTTCTCTACCTCTTGCTAACGAAATAATATTTCTTGGAGTAGAATCGTCTCCCATAATAATGTCATCAACTTTTATATCTTGAACTAATTTAATGCTTCCGTCAAACATCATAACCTCGGTATTTTTTCCCAAACATTTTCCGTACGCACAGGGAAGCTCCAGTAAGCCCCCACCATTTCCGCAATCCACATGCTGCATAAATTTTTCCACTACCGGGAGTTGATTCTCTCTTAGTTGACCGGAAAAGGGGACCTCAATATTGTCGCCCTCTGAAACCAGTGATTTCTTAGGAGGACCAAAATGTTTTTCTCCGAAATAACGCGGGACATAATATTTATTGGGTGATTCACGATAAGTGGGAAATGTATGCGTGCTTATGGGTCCTACACCACCCTGTGATGTGGGTTTTATAGTGAGTTCTTTTATAATAAGCTCTTTTTGTTCTTGGGTCAATTCCGATTTCAATATGGTGTACCCCTTTTGACCTAGATAGGTGTTTAGCATTGTTAATGAATCAAGATAATTGCATTAAATTATATTCAATTATAAATTAAATTATTGATTGACAATAATAAAATCTACGAATATGATATATGAATACTTTTTCTGATTTATTCAAAAAGGAAAATTATGGGCAATTAGCTCTTCTTATTCTTTTCATTATTTACTTAATTATGGAATACCAAATGCCCGACCCTGTTGCACAAATCATTGACTCGGTATACGGAAAAGTCGTCGTTATTCTAATTGCAATTGTTTTGTTTGTTTATGCGAATCCAGTTTTAGGTGTTGTCGGATTTTTTGTTGCTTTTGATTTAATTCGTAGGTCCACAGTTTCTACAGGAAATTATGCTTTAGAACAATATGCGCCCACTGAACAAAAAAAATATACTAATTTGACAGCGTATAACCAGTTTCCTTATACTTTAGAACAAGAAGTGGTGAAAAAAATGGCTCCCGTGAAAGCGGGAGAAACTACGGAAGCCGCGTCTTATACACCTATTTTAGACAATTTATATGATGCTGCTCCGCTCAACAAAATGAACTAATTTGATTTTTTTGAAATGTTGTTGTATATTCCTAGAATCACTGCTACTAGCAAAAACGTTCTCCCGTTGTTACCTCCACCGCCACCACCACCACCAAAACCATCATTATGTCTATAATGCGTAGAAGAATAGAATCTACGCATTATGTAGTGTTTATTTAACCGAATCATTGTCACTAGTGGGAGAGATATTTTTGATTCATTTTTGATTCATTTTTTTTAGTCACTGTAATGTAAGATGGAACCCGAACCTCAACATCCTCGTTTTGGGCCATTGAAGGTTGATGTTAATAATTTGAAACCCGGCATAAGATATAAATACATAACCACAGAAGGAAGAATATACACTGGCATTTTTTATAACTCTTCACTTGATCCCGGAGAAAATCAACTAAGGAGATTATTTTTTCGTGATGTAATTGACGAAACTGATCCAACAATCTTGAACCGTACACAGATACATACTTTGCCAGAAAATACTGTTCAAGAAATATTCGTGGTAACTTACAGAAACATGCCAGCTGATTTGAATCGTGAAATTTCAAAATTTGGTGGTAAAACAAAATATAAAACCCGGAAAACGAAAACTCGGAAAACTCGGAAAACTCGGAAAACTCGGAAAACTCGTAAAACCAGGAAACATGTAAAAAAGTTTAATTATTAAAAATTGAATGATAACTTTATTGGATATTTTACAAACCATTAAAATGATTTCAACCATGAATTTGCCTATAGATGTGGTGATAAAGATATTACGATTTGACGACAGGTTTAGGGTTAGAGGTGGAGAGATAATAGATAAATTGGATAAAAATAAATACAAAGACATCATTCATTTCTTAGTCAATAAACCATTTCCTAATTTCACATATCATGTAATTGGACTGAGAGAGAAATCTTATGCAATTGCCTTACCCAAAGAGATACACATACGCTACAATTTAATATTTGATGCACATGATGAAATAAAAGAAATAGAAATATATTTATGGAAAAAATATCAATTTCTAAATAAAATAATTTGTGAATAAAGAGGTCTTTTAAGTGAAGTGTGTAATAGTTTTTACACTTTTTTTCATTTCAAACGCCGATATTACAAAAAATTGACCTTATTACGTTTTTTTTCTTTATAAAATATATACCATGTCATATTACGACCATGGTAAATTTCTTCTTGAACAACAGGAAGAATACAAGCGAAAAGTTGAAGAGCAACAAGAAAAGCGAGTAAAAGAACAAAAGAATATAATTTTAGGAGAAATAAAACAACTAAAAGGAAATCAGGGTGATTTAAATAAAGTTTATACTAAGAAGGAGATTGCTGCTATTAAAAAAGCGGATCTTAAAGAAATTAAAGAAGAATTAATGCACGAACAAAAGGAACAATTAAAAGAAGTAAAAAGAGAATTTGATAACTCCGTAAAACATTATAAAAAACAAATAGCTCAGCGTAAAACTGAGTATAATAAAACAAAAAAACGCTTATCTAAAATAGATAAGGAAAATTTAGATATCATAATGGAAGAATTAAATGAAAAATGGGAAAAACAATGGGGAAAATCTCAAAAAAGCACCCGCAAAAATAAATAAAACAAGAAAGATTGAGAAACTTTATAAGTGATTATTTATAAAAAGATATAAATAATCGGCGGTTGAAATAAAAAATGTGTAATTCTACACCCTTGAAGATTTCATAACTTGTGAAAATGGAACGCCTTTCAGGCGTTCTACTAGATTTTCAAGGGCAACGTTACCGACAAATACTTATTTTCGCATGAATGAAAAAATAACATTCATTATTTTTTCATTCTTAATTTTTCTGCATTACTAACTAGCTCGTTGAAGCCACTTTCGGTACGGTTTTGATAGAACCAGGAAATTCACCAGTAGTAATGTATTTCAATAAATAGTGAAATGCGAGTAAAGTAATGATAAAAATCAAAGATGATAAAAATACGATAAAAATCGGACTGTTAAAAATTTGGTCAGCAGAAAGTCCTATATGGATATCGGGTTTTTTCTTCACGGTTACATTTTCTTCTTCTTCAGAAGACCCCGTTGGTTGACAATCTATATAAATATCATCTCCTAATCCTGCAGAACCATTCGTAGGTCCTTTATTACTTATGGTAAGCCCTGAACCGGTCATTTGTGTTGAGTCTTGTTGTATGCATTTTCTTAGTGTTGCTAATGAATCGCTTGTTATTGAAATAGAATCTGAGATACCAAAGACAATATATTCAGAATTTTGTGTTTTGTTTTCATATTTGTAAAATGGTTTCATGGGAACAATATTATTCAGTGTAAAATCATCAATTTGCGCAGTGCTCTGTCCAGGCGCATTTGCTCCCATAGAAACCGCTTCTATAACATTTGTTATAATTTTAGTAGCATTGCTTGTGGCATTGGTTGTGTTGATCGGAACACAAATAAATAATTGTTTGTTGCTTCCGTTATCGGGATTGTGGATTATCATTAGTTCGGCATCCGCATTTGACCCATTGAATAAATGACGTGATGGTGAAACAAGTAACGCATCCGTAAGATTATATTTGACATTGTTATAAAGGACCGGAGGATTGGAAGAATGGAACGAAACTGTTATATTAATTCCGGTAGTTGCATTTTGTCCGGTAACACCGTTTGATTCCGGATAATTAAATGATAACGCGCATTTAAAAGTGCAGGAACCAGTAACATTTGATGACGATATATTTATTGGTTGGTCTGACATTTCACTAAACTAATATATGTATATAAATAAAATAACAAATATTTATATATATTAAGAATGAATTTGACAAAAGGAAAAATAGTAAAACTATTTCGTAAGAAAAAACAAACGGTGAAAAAATATAAAAAGCGTCCTCAACAAAGTGTTCAGGGAGGTGGAGCGAAGAGGACATTTAGAAAAAGAAAATCTAGTTTAGACCTCTCTAAAAAAACCCTCAAAAATTATAGAGGAGGTGTTTCCCCTGCGGGCGAAGAACCCGATGCACCCGCTGCACCCGCTGCGCCCGCTGCACCCGCTGCGCCCACTATAGTGGTTGACCCCGTTGCACAAGTTCCAACCAATAAGCTTGACGAAGAAGAACAAATACCTTCTTTAGAGAAAGCAGAGGAGGATGACGACACTGAACGTTTGCCTATCGCCGAACCAATAAGCGAAACCAAACCAGAATATTCATCTCCTCTAGAGGGGACGGTTGATGAAGCGCCCGTTGGTGAAGACAAAGCGGTGCTTGAAAGTGATATGGCTGAAAATGTCGTTCCTGAAACCACTACCGATGCAGACGATTCCTCTAAAAAATTAGAGGAAGCTACAAAATTGCTTGTAGATTATTTTGCCGGACGCGTTGCTGCCTCTATGAACGGAAATAACGGCGGTATTCAATCTGGAACAGAACCTGTCACAATAGCAGGAGATATAATGGCTACCGAAATTGATTCAAAAAAGAAAGATGGTGACGAAACTAGCGATTCAGATGTTAAAGAGGTTACTTCTGAAGAACAGCAATCTGATGCGGTGGGAGAAGCTGATGAAGAGGTGCGACCTCTTGAAGAGGGACAATCCGGTGCAGTAGGAGAAGCTGGCGAAGAGGGACAATCCGGCGCAGTGGGAGAATCCGGTGCAGTGGGAGAAGCCGGCGCAGTGGGAGAAGCCGGCGCAGTGGGAGAAGCGGGCGCGGTGGGAGAAGCCGGCGCGGTGGGAGAAAACAACGAAGAAAATATTAAATTAGATGTTGAAGATTTGAATACAAAACCGTAAATTCAATTCCTCTTTCTCTCGGGAGATGATTCCTTTTTACACTTTTTCTTATTCAAAAAGCGTAGAAATATTTTATTTTACGCCCTTTAGGATTTCGTATCTACCTGATTTTACGTGTCGACAAATAAAAAAATATACATATATAATAATGGCGCGTTCAAGAAAAACTATGTTTAAAAAAAAGGCACAACGAAAATTTAAAAAAAATACAAAACAAACTAGGAAAAAACATGGCGGTGGTGGTGGAAATACATTAGTTGGACCTTTAAACCAAGAGTATAGAATTTATCCCGAGGTGGATCCAGAAAACCCCCCCATGTTTGGAACGAGTGAATTATTGTGGACTGATACGCCTATATCAATCCCCGATAAAGGAACATATATAGGAGAATATTTTTTTGAGGATGGGATGCCTTTTATGCAAGGATACGGAAGACTTACATCTTTTGACAAGAACGAATCCAATGGATATTTTGATATATATGAGGGATATTGGGCTAGTGATGAAAAACACGGGTATTTTGATTTTGAATATAAGAATGGGGATTCAGGTGTTGCTAATTTTTTATACGACTATCCACAAAAAGCAACTGGAGAGACCACTCTATCTTATTACGATAATAAAGATAGTCGTGAGCATAACAGATGGATTGATCTTAATAAATCTCCGAGATATTATTATCACGACGGAAGATTTTACGAGGGAGAATTAGTTGTTAAAAATGGACGAGCTGTTCCAGCAAATGATACGAGTCGCCCAAGAACAATTTTTAATGTTGTCCCCGGTCCGACGGATTTTGTTAATTTTTCTGACGAAATTGTTCATGATGAAACCGCAGGCGAGGGATTTCTTATGTCTGATACAATCCCACCCGAACCAAAGGTTGTTAGCCAAGGTTCTAGATTGAAAAGTCGTTTTTCTGGAATAAAGGAGCTCCGCCAACGCGAAGAAGATGAAGTCCAAGAACCAAGCCAAGGTTCTGGTTTGAAAAGCGGTATTTCTGGAATAAGTGATATTCGCTCGCCCAAAGCCAAGGACCAAGAATTGGCATTTGTTAGATCACTCACTGCCAGTGAAAGAGGAATACAAAGTCTTGAAAAAAAAACTCCTCTTCCACCTATATCAACAAAAAAAGGAGGTAATAGACGACGGCGCAATAAGAAGACACGAAAAAACGGTAAAAAATGAATTAGAAGAATGAATTAGAAGAAGTATAAAGAATAATTCTTCTAATTTGAAACGTTTGACTCTTTTATCTTTCCTAAAAGTCATTCCTGAGAGAAAAAGTTATCATAAAAAGGGAATATATTTTATGGTATCGGTATCATATATTGTAGCTTTAAACGCCTCATTATATCCTTCCACATAAACGGAATCGCCACTATATAATTGATCGCACCCGTTATCACCGGTACAACTCCTTCCACCACTTGAAACCGGCAATTTAATACTGTTAAATTGGTCCGACATAGTATAATATTGCCATTTATATCGGTTAACAAAGAGCGGGCGACCCATTAGCGGCAAAATTTTCCCCGACCCATTATGAGGTGTCAGAATTCCCATCTGCCTATATGCAGTGTCTACTGCACCTATATTTGTGGAAACATTAATAGGAACACGCCGAGGTATAAAATAACGCTCGTCGCTTAATGGTGGCGTATAAGGATTTGAATATACGTCATTGACAGGGTAATTATTATAGGGATAATTCGGGGAACCAGCAAATATGGCGGTGGCGGGTCTTTTTTCGTTGATAACTACCGTGGGTGATGATGTATTTTTTATGGTTGATGCATAAACCATGTATCCTGTGACAAATAAAAAAATAAATATTAATACGAGGGTAACATTTTCAAAACAAATAATCCCGGGTGGACATTTTTTATACCTATTTGAAGACATGGTTTATATTAATATACATATATATAAGAATTTGGTCACTCTTTTTCCAAGATAACCACTCTCTCCTTAACACTATATTTTACCGCATATTTTGATGTTAATTCGTCAGGAATAATGATTTTCGTCTTTGTCGCATGAAGTGATGATTCATACTTTTGAATATTTTTACAATTTTTAATATTGCAAGATTTTTCTAAATTGTATGTAATTTTGTTGTTCTTGCATTGTAATAAACTATTTTTGATATTATTTAATACTTCTTCACAGATATCAGAATTGTTCATTTTTTACTATATTTATGAAAATAATATAGTAAAAGTTAATTAACGCGTTTCATTTATTGTTTCCCGAAATTTTTCGCCATTGATGCCAACCCGTCTAAATTCTTCATGTCAAAACCTTGTAACATGGATTTCGCTTGTTCCAATAAAGGCGACATTCCTTTCATCGCATCGGCTAATTGGGTTTGTTGTTCCATTAATCTTTGTGTGTCGCTTGTTAAGTTTTTGATTCCATCGCCACCCAGAATTTTATTTAAATCCGCATATGCATCTTCTACTGTTGCAGCATAATCAATGCGGCTGCCTTTTTTATACATAGTAGTCATTGCGGATTTTCCTTTTGGTACTACTTCTTTTAATTTATCTTCATCTTCGGCAATGCGATTAGTAAGGTCCTTAATTTCTCGTCCGTTTTTGTGAAGCATATTTGTATTATCCTCAAAAGCTTTCGTATATTTACCATCATTCAAGTCGTCCGTTGATTTGTCACCCGAATTGTCATCAGACATACTTCCGGACATGTTGCCTGGCGCGTCATATCCTGACTCATTTCTATTCATACTTGGTAGGTTTTTATCCGACTCTTTTCTCTCATTTTTCTTATCTTCATATTTCTTATCTTCATTTTTCTTATCTTCATTTCTCTTATCTTCGGTTTTTTTGTCTTTTTTATCTTGATGTTTCTCGTCTTTTTTACCCGAATGCTTCTCACGACCCTTTTCTTTTTTGTCATCACGTTTTGATTCCATTCCTTCCTTTATTTGCGCACCCACCATTAGCAAACTAGTAATAACAAGTGGTGTCAACAAAACCACAATCATATTTTTGCTAAAATTATGTGCTAAATAGGCGACTAAAATAAAGAAGATAATGGCATTTATATTTCCACTAATCATGTAACCCAACAAATTAACAATTGCTAAAAAGAATACCACGTATAAAACATACTTATTTTCCAATAGCTTGTTTATTATCTTTGGAATCCTCATAATATATATATATATATCGTTTTTAAAAAAATTGATATTTGTAATAATTAATTATACCACAATAAAACAAGTTAACCTATATGCCGCGTAATTACAGGTTGGTTTTATGTGAGCTTTTTCATCCGGAAATTCACGGGTTTTGTCACAATGATAGTAGTGAAGATATAAACGGGCATTATATGACTATCCATAGCGTAAAATATGACAACGAATTGTGGAGCGATCATGGTGAATCATATGATGGGGATGGCGAACATGGCGATGGCGATGATGGTGATGATGATGAATATTCAATTTTTACAGATATATTAGATTTATATAAAGCAAAATATCATTTATATACGTCGCATAACACAATGAATCCCCATCCAATAATCCGCAATTATAATATGATTATTTCTAAATCAAATTATATTAAACCAGAAATTGCCAAGATTGAAATTTTACCGGGGAATGAAAGTATTTGCATAATAAAAACATTTTGGTTAAGAATTGTCCAGCGAATGTGGAAAAAGACATTTGCTGAGAGGAAAAGAATTCTGGAAAAGAGAATTTTACCGCAATCGCTTTATGTGCGACAATTAACCGGAAAGTGGCCCCGCGATTGTTCTATTTTACCTGGAATCAACGGAATGATGACGATAGTTTAGTTTGTCGTTTCATGCGTGGTGGTTTCTTTGCTACTGCGTTTTCCGCTGGTGCGTTTTCCACTACTGCGTTTTCCAGTACTTTTCTTACTATTTTTTTTTGTCTTTGAATAATTTGCAATAAACCCGCCCTTTGTTGATTTGTTCCTGCGATAATTTGCATTAAATCCGCCCCTTTTCGTTTTCTTATTACCACCTCTCCTCCCGGGAAACCTTTTTGGAGGCATTTGAACAAAGGTGCTTCTCCGACCACCCGAGCTTCCTTGACCACCCGAGCTTCCTTGACCACCCGAGCTTCCTTGACCACCCGCCTCACCACCTTCGTTTCCTGCCGGAGCACCCTGTTGCGCCAAAAGATTTTGTAAACTACCCTGAAGTTGTGCAGCACCATCTAAAGCATCTTGATACTCGTTTTCATTATCTTGAAGTTCTCCCAACAAAGCATCAAAATCATTATTTAAGCCGTTGACAACCTCCTGAATTTGAGCTTTTTCTTGAGTAAGTCTATCTCTTTCTTGATTTGCGGCTATTAATTGTTGCTGTGCAGCTTGAACTCGGATTAACGTGTCTTGTTGTTCTTCTCGGGCTTGTCGTAATTCATCTTCAGCCCGCTGAGCCTGTTGTTGAGCCGCTTGTTGACCTTGTTCCGCTTGTTCAGCTCGTTGCTCTAATTGTTGCTTTGCAGATTGTATTTGAGCTTGCGTAGATTGTTTGTCTTGTTGAGCTTGTTGCTGAACTTGTGCCAACTGTTGTTCCACATTTTGCTTCGCTTGTTGAGCCTGGGCTAGATCTTGTTGAGCCTGCTGATATGTTTGTTGAGCCTGATTCAGTTGATTTCGTGCATCATCTTTATCACGATTCGCTTGAGCCAGTTGTTGTTGTGCACCTTGTCTCTCCCGGCTTGCTTGGTCTAATTGTTGTTGATTTTCATCCGCAGCGTTGTTTGCAGCATCTAATCGTCTCTGTAATTCGGTTTTCTCGTTTACACGCGCAGCCAAATCTTCCCTTAATCCCGTAATAAGAACACGAATTTGATTAACTAATTCGGATGTTGCAGCAATTCTAGCACCAATCTGTTGTTTAAATTGGTCCCGATTATTATTTGAACGACCAACCGCGGCTCGCACTAATTGAAATTTTTCTCTTAATTGTTGAATGGTTATTGGTGGATTCATGTATACTATAAGTCAACATAATTCTATTATGAATTTGCGAGAATTTCATCTAAACTCGCTTTAATTTTGTCTATTTCTTTCAAAATTGCTTGTTGGTCTTTTTTTGATTGTTTTATATCCTTCTCGGTCAATTTTCCGCTTACAATCAAATTGTCCAAATAATTGCTCAAGGTTTTCATCGCCTCTTGCTGTTTTTTTTTATCTTCAACAACATATTGAAAATATTTATTATAGTCTTTTTTCACATTTTCCAAGAACTTATTTT